>Ga0209656_10000213_pt1 | contig 38857 bp, 33 predicted proteins | sample BogFormECP12_OM2_FD_188239 | JGI IMG/M metagenome (GOLD analysis project Ga0209656, IMG submission 188239) | Bog forest soil microbial communities from Calvert Island, British Columbia, Canada - ECP12_OM2 (SPAdes) (version 2) | ecosystem: Environmental > Aquatic > Freshwater > Wetlands > Bog ...
GACTCGCTGGAGGGCACCCAGAAATACCCCGTCCCCGACTACGCCGACGAGCCCGACGGTCCGGGCCGGCACCGCGACGAAGACGCCGACACCGCCTCGATCCCCACCCAACGCGGATATTAGACAAATGGCACGCCACCGCCTGAGGGCACATGCCGAAGAGCCGGCCGTGGTGTGCGGATCGGTTAAGGCCTTGGCTGTCTGGAGGTTTGGCCAGCGCCACCGTGCCAGGTCGCGCCAATCGGCAGTCCGTCTGATGCGGCACTCGGCGTTGAGCATCGCTACGATAGCTCCCTTGGTACTTGCTTGTGCCGCCGGCGGCGGGGCACGCCGAATACCCCCGCCCGCGCCGGCTTTGCCCCCTATTGCCAATACTTCGGTGGCGGTTGTCGCAGCTTCCGTGAGCAAGTCATCAGGGCGTGCCGTGGTCGCGGTCGCGCGGCCACCGACCAACGTGCATGTCGTTGCGGCCGCTAAGTCGGCGGCGCCCCCCGCCGTGGTGGTGAATTCCCCTAGTGCAGTTGGCATTCCGTCGATGGCCCTTGCTGCCTACCGTAACGCCGAGCAAAAAATGGCCGCATCCGATCCCGACTGTGGGATCAGCTGGAACCTCTTGGCCGGCATCGGACGCATCGAATCTGGACACGCCAACGGCGGTGCGACCGACGCCCGAGGTACCGCCGTCCACCCGATCTATGGACCCGCGCTCGATGGCACGCTGCCCGGGAACGAGGTCATCGTCCAAAGCAGCGCGGGCGGTCGAGTCAGCTACGCGCGCGCCATGGGCCCGATGCAGTTCCTGCCCGGCACCTGGGCACGGTATGCCTCCGACGGCGACGGCGACGGCATCGCCGATCCCCAGAACCTTTACGACTCCACCCTGTCCGCCGCGCGGTATCTGTGCAGCGGCGGGCTGAACTTGCGAGACCAGTCTCAGGTAATGACGGCAATCTTGCGCTACAACAACTCGATCCCATACGCCCGAAATGTGCTGGGGTGGGCCGCGGCTTATGCCACCGGCGTGGTTCCGGTAGACCTGCCACCGGTGACCGGGCCGGCACCGCCGCTCGCTGACCTGCATCTGGAGAACCCCGAGGGGCTCGGGCCGGGGCTGCCACTCAATGTCCACGGCCTGCCGTCCACCGACCCGCTGGCCCAGATGCCGTTGATCGACTTCGGCCCACCGGCGATGCCCGCGCAGCAACCGGTCTGGCCGCCCCAGGCGGTGGTGCCGGACACTCCCGGTTGCACAGTGATCTGCATCGAGTCGCAAAGCGCAACAAATCAACAGGCACCGTGACGAAGTGAGGTGGACATGAGGAGACGGTTGGTTTTCTCGAGAGTGCTGTTAGCCGTGGCGTTGGCGGTGGCGTCGGCTACCGTCACGGAGATCGACTCTTCTACCGGCATCGCTCGTGCGGCTGCGGTGGAAAATCTCATGGTGCCGTCAGCGGCCATGGGCCGCGATATACCGGTGACTTTCATGGCAGGCGGGCCACATGTTGTCTATTTGTTGGACGCGTTTGATGCCGGTCCCGATGTGAGTGGTTGGGTCACCGCTGGAAAGGCGATGAATACGCTTGCCGGCAAAGGAATCTCGGTTGCCGCACCTGCGGGTGGTGCTTACAGCATGTACACCGATTGGGAGCAGGACGGCAGCAAGCGGTGGGATACTTTCCTATCTAGCGAACTCCCCGACTGGTTGGCCGCAAACAAAGGTCTCGCCCCCGGCGGTCACGCTGTTGTCGGCGCCGGACAGGGCGGGTACGCAGCGATGGCGTTGGCCGCTTTCCACCCGGATCGCTTTGGCTATGCCGGTTCGATGTCGGGTTTCCTGTACCCGTCCAGCACGAACTACAACGGCGCGATCCTGGCCGGGCTGCAGCAGTTCGGTGGGATTGACGGCAACCGTATGTGGGGAGCGCCGCAATTGGGCCGGTGGAAGTGGCACGACCCGTACGTCCACGCCGCGCTGCTGGCGCAAAACAACACCCGTGTTTGGGTCTACTCCGCGAAATCCGGTGCCAGCGATCCTGCGGCCGTGCTGGGTTACCCCGACCAGGCGACAGGATCAAACCTGGAGTTTTACCAGCAGTACCGCACCGTCGGCGGGCACAATGGCCACTTCGACATCGCGGTCGGTGGTGACAACGGCTGGGGCTCGTGGTCGGGCCAGTTGGGCGCCATGTCCGGCGACATCGCTGGGGTTATCCGCTAGGGTTCCGAGTCACACGCGGGCGACTCCGTCGAGTCCGCGGACGTTCAAGAACCGCAGGTAAAGGGCTGGAGCGAATCGGAACGAGACGGAGCGAAACCGCAGGTAAGACGGTAAATTGCCTGGTCAAGGCTGGGGTTCGAATCCCCTTAGCACCACAACTCCGCCCGCACCGATGCTGTGACTGCATTCGCGCAGGTAGATGTATGTTTCTATGCTCACTGTGGTGCCTCCTGGGCATCTGGTGGGCACATTTTGGGCACACTTTCCGGTGAATACCTGGCATGCAGAGTGACCGCGACAGCGTCCAAATCGTCGTCAAACAGGTCGGCGTAGGTGTCCAGGGTCATCTTTACTAAAACGACTTTACTAATACGACGCGGCGTTACCCGCCCGGGTTCCACGTCCCCGTGCCGGGGTCGTACTCGAGTCCGCAGGAGAGCGGCTGCCACCGACATCTCGGCGGGTACACCTGCGCGCCTGGGAATTCCGGACCTGCCGACGGTGGTTAGATTCTTCCGTGCCTATGGACGTCCTGTCGTCACTCGGGTTGAATTAGATACTGAGCAGATGACACCGAAGGAATGGAAATCCTGCCGAGCGCACCGGCATCACCAGCCTTGCAGACGCTCTGGTTAGCGCCTCGGTGGTGCTGACCGCCGCAATTATTTGCGCTGGCGCGGCAAGCGCCGACCCAAGCCAGCAGGATCAGTTTGTGGCGCTGCTCGAACAAGATCAGGTTCCCCTCATCGATAACTTGCCTGCTCTCGTCGCCCGAGCCCATCAAATTTGTGGCGAACTCGATGGCGGCGCCTCGGTCTATACCGTGGTAAACGAAGAGATGAACGGTATATTCGAGGAAAATCCGGCTTACCACCTAGAGTCCGCTCGGGTTCATAGGACCGCGATCAGATTCATCGCCGTATCAGCGGAAGTCTACTGCCCAAGCCATCTTGCCGATCCGTATGTAAGCGACGACGTCGGCTTCTCTATCCTTGGTCCAGTGGCAGGGGTACGTCACCAGACGTAGACGGGATTCGTTGTGGGGCAAGAGAATCCCTGCGACACATGTTCGACATGCATTGTTGCGGAACATGTGCTTGATATGCAATTTAATGCTGCTCACCTTTGCGGCGATACCCCGGCGGCGGTGACAGCCGTCGCCGGGGCCTTTCCGCGGGATTGCGGGAAGCTTTCACCACGCCGTGGGCACACATTGGGCACACTTCGGCGTCGGTAACAGATAACTGGCGTGAAGTACCGTTATGTGTTTCGCAGCTAGAAGCCATTTCGGTGGCGTGAGCGGGTAGCTGAATAGGGTTCGAGTCTCTCCGCCCGCACCGATTCCCGCACACGCAATCTCCCCGCGCCACTACGCGTGGCGCGGGGAGATATTTGCGGCCGGATTAGGTCGTGGCCGGGCCAGGCAGCGTGCCCGGCGCCGGAGCTGAGTTCTGCGGTGCGCCAGGCGAGTTCGGCTGTCCATTAGGGGCCGAGGTCCCCGGCACGTTCGACGTCCACATCAGAATGTCTTGCATTCCGTCGTTGTAGACGACGCCATTCGGGGGTGCGCCGGTCGCGTCGAAGTACAGCGTGCCGGTCGACTCGCTGCCCTGCGGGATCGGCGCCGGGTTGAGGCTGCCCGGGGCCTGAACCTTGTCGATCACCCGGTAGTTCTGACCGTTGGGCCCGCGGGCGATGAAGTCGTTAACCATTGGGGTAACAAGCCCGCCGTCCGACCTGACGGTGATGTCAGCCTGGTAGAGCGTTCCTTTAGGCGTGTAGCCGGGGATCGCAACGTTGCTGGGCTGCAGGTTGCTCACCGTGTAGTTGGTCACCAAGGGTCCCTCGATCAGCGGTTCACTGGTACCGAATCCCTGGATGTTTGGCGGCGCAGCCGAGGCGGCTGCTGCGGCGACAACGCTCGCTGCGGTTATTCCGGCGGCGCCGATTGCCGTCTTAACAGTGCTCGTTGTGAACTTCACGATGGGCTCCTTTTTGCTCCTGATCGTTTCGCGGCTACCCAGCATTGGGTGAAACCGCACGGGGTTGGCGTAGCCCAGCGACTGCGATTTCAAACGTGCGTGCATCGCGAAATGCCATGTACAGCTTGACTGCCTGCGTAAATGGCGCGAATTCATTTTGCGCGGAATAGCAGTTAGAACAACTTCTTTAACATTGGCATCACTGGTATTGGTATCACTTGCGACGAATTCGCAAAGCTGGCGCCGCAGTTCCCGAACTAATTAGCCCTTCGTTGCAGGTGCCTGCGTGGTTTGGAGGTGTCCGCCGCCGCCTGCTCGTGGGTGATTTCGGCGCCATGGGAGAACCGGCTGTGAAATGGGTAACTATCCCACCGGACCGGGCAGCATTTCCGGAGCCCGAGCGTTGGTGAACGGTAGCGGTCACTAAATCGGACGGTGGCTCCCACAGCTAGCGAGGCTGACATGCAGCAGACCACGATCGCCGGACGCCACGAAACCCACTACCCCATCGCCGAGACGCTTTGGGTCCTTGCGGGCGTCATCTTGCTGCTCGCCTTCGGAGACGGTGTGACCCTGTTGGTTCTCGGCTCCGCGATTGCGGCCATGGCCGCGGCGTGGTGGATCCACCGGAGCGTGGGCAGCAAGGGTCGCGCAGTGGCCGTGGTCGGGTCACTCATCGTCGCCGCGGCTGGACTGGCCGCGCTGTTGGCGGTCGCTGCGCCGGCACAGGCCGCGTCCGTTGACTCGCGTTTCGACATCTGTGCCGCACTGCGGAATGGCGCGAGCCTGGCCACCATCGAAAGCACCCTTGAGGCCCGCGGCTACAACGCAACCAATGCCGGCACCCTGACCGGTACTACCATCCGCCAGCACTGCCCGGATCAGGCAGCCGGTGTGATGGCGCAACTCTCGAAAATATCGTGAAAGCGCGGCAAGGCGGTTAGACCGACCTTCGACCTGTCACCATTGCAGGTGTGAGCGCCGCGATTTGGGTGTTATTGACCGTCTTGGCCATCGGAATAGTGGTCGAGAGCCTGCTCCGGCTTAGGAAGTGGCTCAATAACGCACCTCCAGGTCAAGACGTCAAACCGCCGCGCAGCGACGGTCCGGAATAGCCGCTACGGGCGACGGTTGGCGGGGTTACTGCCGGCAGATGTCGGCGCGACGGCCGCGGACGCCTTGACGTCGATCTGACCCGCGGCCGCCGTCGGTCAACACCCCACCTCGATCTTGAACGGCGCGGTAAGCGAAACGCGTGGATCGTTCAGCTGAGATCCTTCGGCCGTGCCGGTAATGGTGTAGGTGCCGTTGGCGAAAACGACTTTCGCATCACCGGCCCCCGCGTCGGCGACGCCGGTGAAGCCCGCGAAGTTGTCGATGTTGACCGATTCAAGCTTCGGCTTTTCGGAATCGAGCTTGAGCGACACCCGCACACTTGCCGGCGCTGCGGCGATGTGCGCGGTCAACAACCACTGAACCTGATCGCAGGTGACGGCATGCGAGGTGCGGGTGTTGTTGTCGACGGTGATTCGCGCGGTTTGCTGCGTCGGTTTTTCCGAATGCGAGCATCCTGCGCAGGATGCCACCATTAGAACGGTCACCGCCACGGTGACGAATCGACTTCCCACCGCGCACCTCCATTCCGACGGCCGCGTGAACGCGTGCTCTCGTCGCACGCTTTTTCTACCAGCCGCGAGGCCGTCTTCGGGAGTAAATGTGCGTGGTCGGCTAGTTGAGCGAGATCCGGCCCATGAGCAAGTCGATGATGGGTTTCCCGGCTGCGAAAGTTCCGGTATTCGATGAATTGACGTGTCCATAGTCGACAAGGAGTGTCACGCCGTTGACACCCGCGGCGGCGTCACTGTTGAGGAACGCCATCACGTTGCCCATCTGCTCCGGGGTGTGGACTTGGGCGCCGGTGGCCTCTCGGTAGTCCTGCGCGAAAGTCAGCCACAGATCGGCGTTGGCCCGGGCCAGGGGAGTGTCCGTGGGGCCGGGGCAGATCGCATTGATCCGCACGCCCTTAGCCAGGAACGGGAATGCGTGCGTCGCGACATAGGCGTTGATGGCCTGCTTGCTGGTGCCGTAATGGCCGAAGTTGTCCGCCTCGTGGGCCTTGACCCAGGCGTCTGCGGACTCGAAGTCAGGCGTGGCCAAGAACTCCTGAAGCCGCGGCAGATCGCTCTCCCATCCGATGCCGGCCACCGAGGAAATGAAGCAGATTGCCGAACCGCGGTTGAGTTGGTTGTTGTTCAGCAGTCGGTCGATCACGTGCCGGTGACCGATGAAGTTGATCTTCATCAGGTCTGGACCGTCGGCAATGCCGGCGGCGGAGAACAGGGCGTCGACCGGTCCGCCGACCTGCTCGAGTGCGCTGTCGATCGATGCCGGGTCCCGAAGGTCGACCTGGATCCCGCGGCCGAGTTCGGAGGCGACCGGCGCGTAGTCCATGTTGATGACCTCGGCTCCGAGTGCGCCAACGATCTTGGCCGCCGCGGCGCCCATGCCCGTGGCACCTCCCACGATCAGCGCCCGCTTGCCGTCGTAGCGGAACTGCTCGATACCAGTCATTTCAATCCTCTCTGGGGATGCCAACAGTAAGGCTCACGAGTACTTTACGGGAACAGATGTTTGGTACCAGATTGCGGGTCCTACTTGCGTCTGCCGCGGTCGGCGGCACCGCGCAGCACGGTATCGCGGGCGTTGACCAGCGCCGCTTGCTTGCCTTGAGCCCGCACGATGTTCTCCGGCACCCAGATGACGTCCATCACGTAGCGGGCGAGCATCGACAGCGAAGGGGAATCCTCGATGCGGATGTCGCCCGACTGGATCCCTTCAGACAGCAACGCTCTGAGTTGTCGTAGTCGCATCGTGAACGCCAGCCCTGGGTTGGGCGTGTCCGGCGGCGATTGGCGCATCCACGCCAGTTGAATCTTCCACTCGTCGGGAAATTGATCTAACGCGTTGATGTTGACCCAACTCAGTGCGTCCAGCTTCTCCACTGGCGTGGCGTCGGTGCGCAGAACGCTGGCGAAGCCACCGCCGGCTTTCTTACCGAACGACTCCATGATCGACGCGAGCAGTTCGTCTTTCGACCCGATGAGCCGGTAGACGGTTCCGGTACCCAGTCCCGCCGCGGAAGCGATGTCCCTGATGGTGGTGACTTCGTAACCTTTTCTGCCGAACTCGGCTCGTGCCACCGCACGGACATGAGCGGCCTTGTCGTCGGCATCGGACTCGCCTTCGTCGCTCCACGTCTTGATTGCCGCCTCGGCGGCCGCGAAAGCGGGGGAGCCATCCAATTCCCGGTCACTGGGCGGCCGGGCGGCCAAACCGTGCAACATGATCCGGCACAAGACGGCCGCGGTCTGGTCGGGTGCGGCGGTGTGCCGGACGACGTCAAGTCCGACGTGCATCATGGTCTGGCAGATCCGGTCGGCCAGCGTCGGGAGGTCGATATCGGATCTGATGTAGCCACTCCATCTGCCGGCGCGCAGCGTCTGCAGCATTGCCTGCTGGACAGCGGTGGGCGGATTTTGCAGGAGTTCGACGAGCACTTGATTGGCACTCGGCGCCTCATAGAACGACATCTGCAGAGCGGCGCGATGCTGTACCGCGCAGCGTGCGATCGCCGAACCCAACTCGTAGATCTCGTCAGCGACCGGCCGCGAGTCGGGCTTGTCCAATCTCCCCTGGGCGATCTCGCCGATGCGCTCCAAGTCGGCGTAATAACGCCAGACCAGCTCGACGAGAATTGCTTCCTTCGACTCGAAGTGGTGGTACAGGCTTCCCGGCAAAATGCCCGCCGCGTCCGCGATTTCCTGCAGTGATGTGCGCAGGCCCGAGGAGGCTATCAACGACGCCGCGGTTTGCAGGATTTCGGTGCGACGAGTGCCATCGTCGTAGGCACCTCCACGGTCGTCTGCCAAGTCTGGGATGTGCTTGGCGGCACCTCGTCCCCGCGACGTCATGCGAGAACGTCCGGGTCGCCCAGACCGGACCAACGAATCGGCATCGGGCAAGTCTAGGCGGCCAGAGCCCTGTGCGGCTGCAGGCTCGGATGGTTGCTGAAGCATGAATCTCGATCTCAGAGCGGCGCTCCGTTCCAGCCGTCGACGGCAACGACCTCTTCGAGCGGACGCCTGGGGGCGGGGCGGAAGGTATGACCCGCGCGGAGGCGGCCAACGGGAAGCAGACAGCCCTGCGCGTAGCTTTCCGGGATCTGCAGGAGTTCTCGGACGGCGTTCTCGCGGTGCAGGTGCAGCGTCGTGACGCAGGTGCCGTAGCCGCGGGCATGCAGCGCCAGCTGGAAGTTCCACACTGCCGGGAAGATCGAGCCGTATAGCGTCGCCTGGTAGAACGACTCGTCACCGTCGATGCGCGGCAGATACGGCTGGTAGCAAGGGATTACCAGCATCGGCACCTTCGCCAAGTTCTCCACCAGCCACTCGGTGGACGACATGAGCCTGCCCTCCGGGGTGCCGGCCGGCATCAGATCGGCCAGCATCTGCCCACCGACTCGTAGCAGATACGCCTCCCGGTAGAGCCCCGCCAGCTTTTCCCGCAAACCGGGATCGGTGACAACCAGCCACCGCCAGGACTGCGCATTAGAGCCGTTTGCCGCCTGCAACGCGATGCGAAGGCATTCGCGGATGTCACCGACATCGAGGCTCGCATCCAAGTCGAGCGACTTTCGCGCCGATCTCGTCGCGGTCAGCAGTTGCTCAATGTCGGTCGTCATTGTGAAAACACGTTCACGCCGAGCCTTTCGCAGACCGCGAAGACTTCTTCGAAAATCGATCCGGGAACGGTGAACGGCTCGGTGGCCGAGACTTCGGCGAGATGTGCCGCGACGTCGTCTGCCGTCGGGCTGCTGCCCGGCTCTGCGAGCCAACCCTCACCGAGGCCCACGAAGACTCGCGAAAAGCGCCCGGCACAGGCCGAATAGTTGTGATGGGTGAACTCGCAGGCCCGACTGGCCAGGAATGCAACGATCGGCACGACCAGCTCGGGCTGGATCACTTTCAAAAATCCGGTCTCTTCAAGCGCTTTGGGATCTCCGACGGTTTCGGTGACCATTCGCGAAAACCCAAACGGCAGCACGGTATTGGCGAGGATCCCGTGCTGGGCTCCTTCGATGGCGATGACATTGGCCAGCCCCACCAGTCCCGCCTTGGCCGCCGCGTAGTGGGCTTCCAGCGGCTGTCCGAACATGCCGCCGGACGAGGAAATGAACACGAACCGCCCGTAGCCGGCCGCCTTCATCTCCCGGTATGCCGGTTGGCTCAAATAGAACCCGCCGTCCAGGTGCACGCTCAGCATCCGCCGCCAGTCGGCCTGCGACAAGTCTTCGAAGGGCACGCTGTTGAAGATGCCCGCGTTGCTCACCACTGCGTCGAGGCGACCGAATCGGTCGATGGCAGTGCGGACGATCGCTTCTCCACCCTGCGGGCTGTCCACCGAATCATGTGACGCCGCAGCGACACCACCGGCGCGCTCGATCTCTTCGACGACCGCGTCGGCGACGCTGGTGTCCGCACCATCGCCGTGCATGGATCCGCCGAGATCGTTGACCACCACCGCGGCGCCGCGGCGTGCCAATTCGATCGCATACAGGCGTCCGAGACCCCGGCCGGCGCCGGTCACGATAGCCACCTGTCCGGTGAAGTCGATCATTGCCACTCTCCCTCCAGGTCAGTGCACGACGACATCGACGAATTGCGCACCCACGTCGACGAGGTAGCGGTCGGGTCCGCCCAGAAATGCGTTCCAGCTCAGCAGCCGCTTGAGATACAGATGGGCATCATGCTCCCAGGTGTAGCCGATGCCGCCGAATACCTGAATGGCGTTGTCGCCAACGCTGGCCAGCCGCCCGGCGAACGCTTTGGCGCGCATCGCAGCCATATGCCGCTCGTCACGATCACCGGCGTCGGCCGCCCACAGCGCGTGGATCACGCCGCTGCGGGCGAGTTCAACCGTTTCGAACATGTCGACGCAGAGGTGCTGGACCGCCTGGAAAGCGCCGATCGGCTGGCCGAATTGGCGGCGCACCTTGGCGTATTCGACGGCCAAGTGCAAGACTGCGCGCGCGGCGCCGAGCGCGTCGGCGGCCCAGGCGATGACCACGTCGTCGACGAGCGCCTCGACGGCATCCGGCGGCGCAGTGGCCAGACGTTGCGCGGGTGTGCCGTCGAAGGTCACGCGAAAGTGCTTGCGGGTCTGGTCGATTCCGGTTTGCGCCGTGACGTCGACGCCTGGCGCCGACGTCTGGACGGCGAAAAGCCCTGTGCCGTCCTGGTCGTCGGCCAGCACGAGCAGGACGTCGGCGGCGGCGACATCACAGAAGTTGTCGATCGCGCCACGCAGCACAATGTCGTCGGCCTGTTTGACAGCAGTTGGGCGAGCGCCGTCGAGCGGGCCCACCGTCGCGATGGTGGAGCCGTCTGCAATGCCGTTGAAAAGCGGTGCCGCGGTGGCGCTATCCACGCCGAACCGCATCAGTGCGCGAGTCGCGGCGACCGCGGTGGACAGCCATGGTCCGGGGTGTAGTCCGGCCCCGAGCTCCTCGAGGACGATGCCGGCCTCGACCATCGTCATACCGGCACCGTCGTATTCCGGTGGCACCAGTAGCCCGATGGTCCCCAGGTCGGCGAGCCCACGCCAGACCGCCTCGGTGGTGCCGGTTGGATCCTCGAGCATCGGGCGGACATGTCCGGCAATCGACGCCTTTTCGGCAAGGAAGCTTCGCACGGTCTCGCGCAACGCGATCTGCTCGTCGCTCAGTTCCAGGTTCATGAGCGCGGCAACCCGAGGACCCGCTGCGCGTTGATGTTCTTGTTGATCTGCGTCGTGCCGCCGGCGATGGTGAGCGATCGCGATGTCAAGCGATAGTCGGCCCAGCGACGGCCGTCGGCGTGCGAGCCGAGTAAGTCGAACGCGAGCGCCGCAATCTCCTGCCCGACCTCGCCCCAGATCGTCTTGGCAAGGCTGGCCGACCCGAATGCGTCGCCGCCGTGCAGAATCGCCGAGATCGAGCGCTGGCACAGCACCTCGAGATATTTGATACGCAAAGCGATTTCGCCGAGGCGCCGCAACGTCGTGGCATCGCCGAGCACCGGCCGACCGTCGATGTGAACGTCGGCGAGGTCGGCCACCAGTTCTGCCAGTCGCATCTGCATCTCGGTGTAGAGGCGCGCCGCGCCGGCACGTTCGTGGCTCAGCGTCGTTGTCGCGATCCGCCAGCCTCCGTTCACCGGGCCGAGCAGCGCATCCGCGGGCACCCGCACGTCGTTCAAAAAGACTTCCGCGAAATCGGCTTCGCCGCTGAGCGTGACGAGCGGGCGGACCTCGATGCCCGGCAACGACATGTCCACGATCAGGCAGGAAATACCCTTGTGTTTGGGTGCATCCGGGTCGGTGCGTACGTACAGCTGACACCAATCGGCGCGGTAGCCCAGCGAGGTCCAGATTTTCTGGCCGTTGACGACGAAATCATCGCCGTCCCGTACGGCGCGGGTGCGCAGCGACGCGAGATCTGAGCCCGCTTCGGGCTCCGACATTCCCTGGCACCAGATGTCGTCGGCCCGCATCATCCGGGGAAGCAGTGTGCGCTTCTGGGCTTCGGTGCCGTACTGCATGATCGCGGGTGCGATGTTGTTCATCCCGATCACGTTGAGCGGCATCGGCACCCGAGCACGAGTGGTCTCCTCGGCGTACACCAGCTGCTCGAGCACCGTTGCACCGCGGCCACCGTACTCCTGCGGCCAGGAGACAGCGGCCCATCCGGCGTCGGCCATCGTCGCGTTCCAGGCTCGAAGTTTTTCGAACGCGGCGTCGTCCTTGCCCCGCTGGCGGCCGGCGGCCACAACGTCGTCGGTGAGGTTTGCGGCCAGCCACGCGCGCAACTCCTTGCGGACCTGTTCCACCTCTGGTGGGTACGAGAAATCCACGTTTGCTTGTTTACCTCGCGAGATTGACTGTGGCCAAGCCGGACTTTACGTTGGAACAGATATTTGGTCAACGAGGTCACAATGGTTCGGAGGTCGGAAGTGGCAAGCGACGCTTCTGACGATCGGTTGCAAGGCCTCGGCATGCTCGCATCCGCGCTTGCGGGCCGAGCGCTCGCGGTGGCCGAACTGCAACCGGGCGAACCCTCGTGGACGGACGGCCAGACGATTTTCGTCGACCCTTCCGCTCGCACCCGCGCGAAACTCGAAGCGATTGCGGTGCAGGCGTCGATGCTTGCGGCCGGCAGCCTGGACCCCGATGTCGTGCGTCCGCTGGTCCGCCATCCACGACTGGCCAGGCGCTTTCTGGCGATCGAGGGCCACCGCGCATTGGTCGCCAATAGTGCGCTGCTACCAGGTGTTTTAGCATCAGTGGCCGACCGCGATATCGCCGGCCGTAGCGACTCGCCTGCCGCTTCGCTGAGCATCGCCGCCGGACGGACCGTGATCGACGACCCGGCCCCGGAGTTCGGCGTGATTCGCGCCGCGAAGGTACTGGCGGCGTCCTCCCGAGCGGCCACACCACAGGATCAGGCGCAACCCGCACACGTCCCGCGCAGCCGCGGCGCCAAGGAACTCGAGCAACTCGACGACGGTGAAGTCGACGAAACCGACGATCCAGACTTGTTCACCAGCCCGGTTGGCGGAGGCGGCTTTATCGGCAAGTGGCTGAAGAAGATGCTGTCGTCGGTGCGTAAGACGGGCAGCGGCGGCGGACCGCCCGGCGCGGATACCCCGACGCACCGGACGAACTCCGCCAATCGCGGTCTGCACGCCGTGTCATCACTGGCCTCGACATCGAGCGAGGACATCAACGACGACGAAGCCAAAGCGGACGGCGTGCGGTATCCGGAATGGGACGTCACCCGCAAGAGTTACCGGCCCGACTGGTGCACGGTGCGGGAAGTCGAGCCGAAGACCAAGGTGACGGCGACCCATGCGATCGAAGATGCCATCAGCGTGCGGCGCCCGTTATCGCGACTCGGAATGGGACTGCACCGCCGCCACCGCCAGTCGCAGGGCGACGACATCGACATCGACGCGGCCGTCGAAGCACGCGTCGAGGTGCGAGCCAGGTCGGTGCCCGACGAGGCGGTGTACCTCGACAGCCTGCGGCGCCGACGCGACCTGTCGGTGCTGCTGCTCCTCGATGTATCGGGGTCGGCGGCGGAGCCCGGAACGGTCGGACGGACGGTGCACGAGCAACAGCGTGCGGCAGCCGCCAACCTCGCGGTTGCGCTGCACGACCTGGGCGACCGCGTTGCGCTCTACGCCTATTACTCGCAGGGCCGGAGCGCGGTGACCATGGTGCCCGTCAAACGATTCGATGACCAGCTGGACTCCCAGGTCATGAGACGACTGAACAGTCTTGAACCCGGCGCTTATTCGCGTCTCGGTGCGGCCATCCGACACGGCTCGGCGGTCCTGGAGGCACGCGGCGGAACGTCACGCCGGCTGTTGGTGGTGCTTTCCGACGGACTCGCATACGACCACGGCTACGAGCGGCCCTACGGTGCGGCCGACGCGCGGCGTGCTTTGACCGAGGCCCGCCGTCGGGGCACCGGCTGCGTGTGCCTGACGATCGGCGCGGGAACCGACGTGCAGTCGCTGCGCAGGGTCTTCGGCGACACCGCGCACGCGACGATCGGGCGCCCGGATCAACTCGCGGGCGTGATCGGGCCGCTGTTCCGCTCAGCGCTGCGTTCGGCAGAGGTTCGCCGGAAGGTGTCGTGAGGACCTTGATGCCAAGTCCCAGAACACAGTTGGCGCACCACTATTGCAGGCCCGGTCGTCAGGGAACTTGAAACAAACATCTGTTCCGGATAGGCTCCAGGCACCGCAGTGCGGCGGGGCAGAAGGGAAGCTATGGCCAACGAGTCCGGACTCGCCTATCGAAACGGCGCGACCACCGAGGCGGAGAGCATGCGGCCCTACTACAAGACGATCGGCAGCGAAGAGGCCATCTTCAAGGCGGCATACCGCCAGGGCCTGGCACTCGTCCTGAAGGGGCCGACGGGTTGCGGCAAGACCCGCTTCGTCGAGGCGATGGCCTACGACCTCGGACGGCCGCTGATCACCGTCGCCTGCCATGACGACCTCACCACCGCGGATCTCGTCGGTCGGTATCTGCTGCAGGGCGACGAAACCGTGTGGGTGGACGGTCCGCTGACGCGGGCGGTGCGCGAGGGCGCGATCTGCTATCTCGACGAAGTGGTGGAAGCCCGACAGGACACCACCGTGGTGCTGCATCCGCTCGCCGATCACCGGCGGCAACTGCCCATTGAGCGTCTCGGTGTCACGCTGGATGCGGCGCCCGAGTTCGGACTCGTGGTGTCCTACAACCCCGGCTATCAAAGCGTGCTCAAAGACCTCAAGGATTCGACACGCCAGCGGATGGTTGCCGTCGAATTCGGCTTCCCCGCAGCCGATGTCGAAGAGGGAATCGTCGCACACGAGGCCGGCGTGGATAGTGCCACCGCAGCCGAGTTGGTGCGTTTGGGGCAGGCCATCCGGCGGCTGGAAACCGGCGGGCTGCGTGAGGTCGCCTCGACCCGCGTGCTGATCGCGGCGGGCAGGCTTGTCGCAGAGGGCCTGACCATGCCGGAGGCGGCCCGGGCTGCGATCGCCGGGCCGCTCACCGACGACGTGGCGGTGGGCAAGGCTCTCGGCGAGATGATCGAGATCTATCTGGGCGGGGCGGAGGCCCGATGATTGACGCTGTATACCCGCGCGGCTAGGGTCTGAACAAATATTAGGTTTTCCACGGTTCGGCGTGCGTGAGGTTGTGATCAGGAGGTCAGATGTCCTACGAAAGCACCGCAGAACCGATCAAGGTCGGCTACCTGATGGACTTCAGGCTGCCGCCGGGCTTTCCGGAGGATCTGTTCGCCTCCTTCACTCAGACCTTTGACCTCATTTTCGAGGAGGCGGTCGAGCAGGGCGTTATGGACCGTCCCGTGCAGATGATCTATCGCGAGGTGGAGGGTCTGCCCAAGGGTTCGGTGAAGGCGGTGATCGATGCATATGGCGAACTGGTTGATGAGGGCTGTCTGGTCGTCTTCGGTCCCAACATCACCGATAACTGCGTGCCGTTGCGCGAAGCGATCGAGGAGCGATTCAAGGTGCCCGCGATCAGCGTGACCGGCACAGACGACTGGTTGGGCGAGTGGACCTTCGCATTCCCCCAGGGATCGATGACCGACGAGCCGATCTTTCTGGCCGACCTGATCGGCAAACGGGGGATCACCGAGATCGGTGTTCTGATGGAGCAGAGCCTGATCGGGCAGAGCTACCTGAAGAATCTGCGAACTGCATGTCAGCGCAAGGGTATTCGGATCGTCGCCGAGGTCGCGGTCGCGCAGACCGCACAGGACATCAACGAAGCGGTGCGTACCCTGCACGATGCGAAGGCCGAAGCGATCGTGCACCTAGGCTTCGGCTTTGGGATCGTGTTCATCAACCCGGCGCTGGAGGCTGTCAACTGGGATCCGCCCCGGTTCACCACCACAGCGTGGCAGAACGCATGGGTCAACCCGATCATGTGGAATGCGTTCATGGGCTGGACCGGTGTCGACCAGTACGACGAGGCGAACCGGATCGGGCAGGATTTCCTGGACTCCTACGCGAAGAAGTACAACGGCAGTCGTCCCGAGTTCTGCGTGACGGTCGTCAACCGCGACGTCGCCGCGACGTTGGTGCGGGCGTTCAGCGACTCCCACCCACTCAGCCCGCGCGGCGTCAAGGAGGCGCTGGAGCGGGTCAAGATGATGCCGGCCGCCTCCGGTGCGCCCGGCACCCGGGTGTCGTTCGGTAAGTGGACGCGGCGGGCCTGGATGGGTGCCGGCTATCTGGTGGCACGGACCCTCGATGCCGACGGCGTCAACTCGCATCTGGTCGATCGCTTCGGAGAGGAAGGCTGACTCGATGTCTACGGAACAGTCCATACCCCTGCAGGCAGACGACAAGCCCGCCCCGGCGCACGGAGGCGAAAAGCGCGGCTGGGGCGGATGGGTCGCTGGTGCTGCGCTGGCGGCGTTCGTGCTGTTCTTCATCGCGAACGCCCGCGTTGCCCTTGACCCGCGCGTCGCCAACCCGAACGTGCAGGGTCGGCCGCGCCCGGTGAAGTTCCTCTTCGGGCTGGACTACATCACCTTCCTGCACATCTCCACCGTGATCATGCTGCTCGTGCTGCTGGTGGTGTTCATCAGGGGATGGCGGCGCAATCCGGGCAGCCCATTGATGCTGATGTTCCTGTGCACCACGCTGATCGTGTGGCAGGACCCGATCATGAACTGGGCGCCGTTCGCGGTCTACAACCCCGATCTGATCCACTGGCCGGAGTCATGGCCGCTGGTGTCGTTGTCGCCGACGGTCGAACCGTTCGTCGTATTCGGTTACGTGACATTCTATTTCGGCCCGTACTTCCCGGCGGTCTGGATCCTGCGCAAGCTGCAGGCGAAATACGGACCCACGAGTTTCGTGTCGCGACACCCCTTGGTCAGTCTCGGAGTGCTGACTTGTGCGATCGGCTTCGTCTTCGACGCGTGGCTGGAGATCCAACTCGTTCACATGGGCATGTACATCTACTCGCAGGTGATTCCGTGGGGCTCGGTATTCACCGGCACGACGTTCCAATTCCCGCTGATCTGGGAGTCGTTCTCGGTGACCTTCGTGATGGTACCGGCGGCAATACTCTGCTACCGCGACGACACCGGGAAATCGGTGGCCGAGAAGCTTGCCGCAAAAGCCAAGATCTTCCCCAGTCGTCCGGTGCTCGGAACGTTCCTGGTGATGTTCGCCATCATCAACGTGTCCTACTTTGCCTACGGGGCATGGTTCGCCGCCATCAAGATCAGCAAGTCGGCCACCTCCGTCGCCTGCCCGTGGCCTTATCCGGAAGCCAAAGTTTATGATCCACAAGGCTTTTACGAAAAGGCGGGCGCGCAAGGCCCGTACTCCGTTGGCATCTGGTCGACGTGGGCGAGCGGGGAGCCGAACGGCCGGCCGCATGTCGACCCGCCTGCGCCGGGTCAAGGCCGCTGCGAACCCGCGAGAACGAATGGTTGAGCCGCGCACCGTTGTCGTCACCGGTGCGTCGCGCGGACTGGGGTTCGCATCGACCGTGCGCCTGTATAACGAGGGGTGGCGCGTGGTCGCGGCGATGCGGACACCCGACCGCGGGCTTCCGCTACTACGGCAGGCGACAGGCGCAGGCGAAGACGACGACCGGCTGATCGGTGTGCAGCTGGATTTGCTGGACCCCGCGTCGATCGCCGTGGCGGCCAAGGCAATTGAAGAAGCCGTGGGCGCACCCTATGCGCTCGTACACAACGCGGGGATCTCCGCCGCCGGCATGGTGGAGGAGACGGATATGGCGTTGTGGCAGAAGATGTTCGCCACCAGTGTCCTGGGCCCCGTCGCGCTCACCCAGGCGCTGCTGCCGTCCATGCGGGCGGTGGGCGAGGGGCGCATCGTGTTGGTATCCAGCGCGGCCGGGGTGCGCGGTCAGCCGGGCACCGCGCCGTACTCGGCGGCCAAGGGAGCGTTGGAGCGGTGGGGTGAGTCGATGGCGTGCGAGATCGCGCCCTTCGGTCTCGGTGTCACCGTTCTGGTCGCCGGCACCTATGACACCGAAATCATCACCGACGCCGGCACCACCGATGACCGTGATTTCGACGGCCCGTACGCCCGGCTGCACAACACCATGAACACCCGCGGGCGATTCGCGGTCAGTTTCGCCAGGCCCGCCGAGCGGTTCACCGACGGACTACTGAAGGCGCTCGACGACCGGGGGCCGTTTCGCCGCCGCGGCGTGGGCCCGGACGCCTCGATGCTGTTGGCTTTCAACAGGATTCTTCCGTCTTCGGGCATGCACCACATGTCGCGGATCGTGCTGGGCATACCCAGACAAGGCTCGATGCGCGGTGGGGCGTATCCGTTGACGGCGGCCCAAAAGGCGATGGTTTTTGCGGCGAAAGTACTTCCGCAGCCGGTGCTGCAGCGCCTGGCGTCGTCGGCGGCTCGGCGACGCCAGGGACTGAAAGGGAATGAAGGGGACTGAGGGGTAATTATGGAACAGCTTTTCGACGACCTCGATGATTTCGGCTCGTTCGACGACGCGATCTCCGGTGACGTGCGTGACCCGTACACCGAACTCGCGCGGCTGCGCCGCGAGGAACCAGTGCAGCGGCTTGAGACGTCCGGAGCGCTTCCGCACGAGGAATCGTTGCCGATGTTCATCGTCTATCGCCACGAGGATGTGCAGCAGATGCTGCGCGACAACGAGACGTTTTCGTCGTCGGCGGTCATCGCCGCGTTCGGCCCCGTGCTGGGTGAAGGTGTGATGCTCGGCATGGACGAGCCGATCCATGGCCGGTTGCGTTCCTTGGTCTCGAAGGCGTTCTCGCAGAAGTCGCTGGCGCGCTGGCAAGACGAGTTGGTCGGCCGCGTGGCGAATGGCCTGATCGACAACTTCGCGCCCAAAGGCAAGGCGGATCTGGTGAAGGAGTTCACCTTCGACTACCCAAGCCAGATCATCGCCGGTCTGTTGGGCTTGCCGGAAAAGGACTACCCGCAGTTCCAGCGGTGGTCGATTTCGCTGCTGAGCTGGCTGATGAATCCGGAACGCGGACTTGCGGCCTCGGCTGCCCTGTGCGACTACTTCGCCCCGATCCTCGAGGCCCGCCGAGCCGAGCCGAAGGACGACCTGATCAGTGCGCTTGGTGCCGCCGAGATCGATGGGGAGAAGCTCGCGGACGAAGAGATCTTTTCGTTCCTTCGGCTGCTGTTGCCCGCCGGCGTGGAGACGACGTACCGGGCGCTGGGCAGCCTGCTGCTCGGGTTGTTGTCGGATCCGCCGCAACTGGATGCCCTCCGCGAGGATCGCTCGCTGCTGCCGCAGGCCATCGAGGAGGGTGTGCGGTGGGAACCGCCGCTGCTGACCATCACCCGGGTGGCGACCCGCGACACCGAGCTCGGCGGGGTGGCGATCCCGGCCGGTGCGACGGTGATGCCGATGCTGGGTTCGGCGAATCGGCAACAGGATCGCTACCCGGATCCGAACACGTTCAATATCCACCGGGAGGCTCGGGCGAATCTGGGCTGGGGGCACGGCGTGCACGTCTGCCTCGGCATGCACCTGGCACGGCTGGAAATGCGCACCGCCATCAACCTCTTGCTGGACCGGCTGCCGAATCTTCGACTCGATCCGGACGGCGACGACCCGCATATCCGCGGGCAGGTTTTCCGGTCGCCGACGTCGGTACCGGTGCTGTTCGACCCCCAATGGCGAACCCCGGAGAGGTCGCAGCTTGCCAATCGGCTAGTTTCCAGTAAGGCTCTCCGTAGAGTAACCAGCGCTCTGCGGGACACCCCTCTAACGAGTCAGAAGAGAGTGACAGATATGACTGAGGCTGTAAAGGTCCGCTTCGAGCCGAAGATGATGATCGACGGCAAGCTCGTCGAGGGTCAGGCCGGCACCTTCACGAACATCAACCCCGCGACCGAGGAGTCGCTCGGTGAGGTTGCCGACGCCTCGAAGGAGGACATGCATCGGGCCATCGACGCCGCCCGGCGCGCCTTCGACGAGACCGACTGGTCGACCAACAAGGAGCTGCGCAAGCGTTGCCTGCTGCAGCTGCACGACGCGATCGAGTCTGAGATCGACGAGCTGCGCGAGGAGCTGATCCTCGAGGTCGGCTCCCCACGGGCCATAACGTTCGGGCCTCAGCTGGATGCCCCGTTGGAGGACGGGCTCAAGTACCCCGCCAGGCTGATCGACGAGTACGCCTGGGAGACCGACCTGGGCGACAAGGTGATCAGCCTGACCGGCACGCTGACCACCCGCAAGGTCTGGCGCGAGCCGGTCGGCGTGGTCGGCGCGATCGTGCCGTGGAACTTCCCGTTCGAGGTGACGATCAACAAGCTCGGCCAGGCCCTGGGCACCGGCAACACCGTCGTGCTCAAGCCGGCGCCGAACACCCCGTTCAACGCGACCCGGCTGGGTCGACTCATTGCCGAAAAGACCGACATCCCAGCCGGTGTCGTGAACGTCGTCACCGCGTCGGATCACTTCGTGGGTGAGGAGCTGACGCTGTCACCCAAGGTCGACCTGATCTCGTTCACCGGCTCGACGGTGGTCGGCAAGCGGATCATGGAAAAGGGCGCCGCGACCATGAAGCGGCTGTTTTTGGAGCTCGGTGGAAAGTCGGCCACCATCGTGCTCGAGGACGCCGACTTCGGGCTGGCTTGTGCGATCGGCATCGCGCCGTGCATGCACGCCGGGCAAGGCTGCGCCAACCCCACCCGGATGCTGCTGCCGCGGTCCCGCTACGAAGAGGGTGTGGCGATCCTCAAGAGCATCTACGAGAACGTGACGTGCGGCGACCCCCAGGATCCCGGAACGCTTTGCGGCCCGCTGATTTCGGAGAGGCAGTTCGAGCGGGTGACCGGCTACATCCAGAAGGGCGTGGACGAGGGCGCCACCGCGCTCGTCGGCGGCCCCGGTGCGGCCACCGGTTTCGACAAGGGATATTACGTGCGGCCAACGCTTTTCACCGATGTTGACAACGCGATGACCATCGCCCAGGAGGAGATCTTCGGTCCTGTGCTGGCGGTCATCCCGTTCGACGACGAGGAAGACGCGATCCGGATCGCCAACGACAGCGTGTACGGACTCGCCGGCAACGTGATGTCGGGCTCCCTGGAGCATTCGCTGGCGGTGGCCCGCCGGATCAAAGCCGGCTTCATGGGCGTCAACGGTGGCGCGCCGTACGGCGCCGACACGCCGTTCGGTGGATACAAGGAGAGCGGTGTGGGCCGGCAGAACGGTATCGCCGGTTTCGACCAGTACACCGAAATCAAATCTGTGGCGTATCCAGCCGTCTAGACAGATTCGACGCAGCGCGCCGGTTGCCCGCAGCTCGTCGCGCCGGCGCTGGGTTACCTTGTTCCCGTGAGCAAGGCCCGCAGGTTAACGATTCAGTATGCGGCCGGGCTCGCATTCGCTCATCTGCTGGCTGTAGGCGATGCCGCGGCGATCGTGATTCCGCTGCACGACCGAACAGTCAGTGCGGCGTACACATACTTCGCCGCAAAGAACATGGTGACTGCGGTGGTGCTCGTTGTTGTGGGAGCTCTCGCCGTCGCCGTGGGTGGTGCCATGAGCCTCGCTCCGGTGCTGGGGTGGTTTGTTCAGGGCCGGCAACCCAATCCGGCTGAACGACGCACGGCGACGGGGCTCGTCAAGAGACAATCGCTGATCTTGGCGGCAACATGGGCCGCAAGTGGCGTGATTTTCCTCGCGCTAAATCTTGACGGCGGTGTGACGCTCGTGGTCGGAACCCTGCTGGCGGTCGTGCTCGGCGGCAGCGCGGCAGCAGGGCTAAGCCTTCTGCTCACCCAGCGCACTCTTCGGCCAATATTCGTCGCCGCCACCCAAGGCTCTGAAGGCGTTGTGATAGCACCACGCGTGCTCACTCGACTTGTCGGCATGTGGTTATTGGGCTGTGGGCTGCCCTGCGGGGTGATCGTCACTCTGATCGTCATTCGTTCGAACGGTTGGATTATTCACAAGACGGCGTCGGTCGAGATGCCGATTCTGGTGGTAACGCTGGCCGCGGTGTTACTGGGGCTTCCAATAATGATCCTGACATCCCGCTCGATTGCGGACCCGGTCCGAGAGGTGGTGGACGCGATGGCACAGGTCCAGCAGGGCCGTATCGACACCTTCGTCGGAGTCTACGAGCGTTCTGAAATCGGGCGTCTGCAAAGCGGATTCAACCGGATGGTTGCCGGGATCGCCGAACGCGACCGGTTACGGGATCTGTTCGGCCGTCACGTCGGAGTAGATGTGGCCCGCCGCGCCATAGAAGAGGGCACATCGCTGTCAGGAGACGTAGGGGAGGCGGCGATCCTCTTCATCGACCTGGTGGATTCGACGAAACTAGCTGCGAGTCACCCACCGCGAGAGGTCGCCGAGGTGCTCAACGACTTCTTCCGCATCGTTGTCAGCGCCGTCGACGAGAGGAACGGCTTCATCAACAAATTTCAGGGAGACGCGGCGCTGGCTGTTTTCGGAGTGCCGCTACCTTCGGGCGAAGCGGCGTCCGAAGCGCTGGCGGCTGCACGCAATCTGCGAAGCCAACTGGGCCGGCTGCCCATGGTCGATTTCGGGATAGGGGTTTCGGCCGGACCAGTCTTCGCCGGAAACATCGGCGCCGAAAACCGTTACGAGTACACCGTGATTGGTGACCCTGTCAATGAAGCTGCGCGGCTCGCCGACTTGGCCAAAACGTCGGACCGACGGATCGTTTGTTCGGCCGCTGTGATAAATCGCGCCGACGCCGCGGAACGCCGGCATTGGGCCGCATGCGGCGAGGCCGTCCTACGGGGCCGCGCCGAACCGACCCACATCTGGGCGCCGTCGGCCGACAGCTGACAGTCGTCCCGCTCGTCCATTCCGGACAACTTGGCGGCAGCTCATGCCGCATGGCTTACAGTTGGCGGGTCGGTCGGGCGTGAACGTCCGAGTGTTGGCGTCACCCGGAGGCATTTGTCGCATGTCCATTCCCCGATACCCGGGCGACATCACCCGCGAGTGGCTCTCGACAGTACTGAGCAGTGACGACACCCCCGTGCCGGTCTCAGACGTGGACGTGGCCGCTATCGGCACCGGGCAGACCGGGGCGACCTATCGGGTGTCGGTCAGCTACGCGGGCGATTCGGGCGGCTTACCGGACACCTTCGTGATCAAACTGCCCGCTCAAGACGACACGGTGCGCGACCGAGTGACGATCGGCTACCGCAGTGAGTGTGCCTTCTACGCCTCCGTCGCCGACCGGGTGCGGGTGCCGACACCGGAATGCTTCTACTGCGAGATCAGCGACGACGCTCTCGACTACGCCCTGCTGCTCGCCGATCAGGCGCCCGCGGCGCAGGGCGACCAGATCGCCGGCTGCGGTGAGCAGCAGGCACGGCTGGCCGTCACGGCGTTGGCCGGACTGCACGGGCCCAGCTGGTGCGATCCGCTGTGGCTGGATTTCCCGGGGATCGCCTTCACCCGGCCCGACGAAGCGTCGGCCAAAGGACTAGGCGATGTCGCGCGGATGAGTCTGGAGATCACCCTGGACAAGCTCGGGGACCGCATGACCGCTGCCGACCGCGATACCTTCACCGCCGCAATGGATTTGGTGGCGCCATGGCTGCTTGCCGAGCGGGATCGATTCGCCTTGCTGCATGGCGACTACCGCCTCGACAACATGCTTTTCTATCCCGACGCCAGCAGGGTCACGGTGGTGGATTGGCAGACGCTCGGAGTAGGGTTGCCCGCACGCGATTTGGCCTACTTCACCGCCACCAGCGTCAAGCCGGAACTGCGCTCGGCTATCGAGCACAACCTGGTGGATGAGTACCACCGAGCTCTCTGTGGCTACGGCGTAACCGGTTACGATCGCGAAACCTGTTGGCGCGACTACCGGCTCGGCATGCCGCAGGCGCTGCTGATCTCAGCGTTGGGATTCGCGTTCGCCACCGCCACCGACCGCGGAGACGACATGGTGCTCACCATGCTGGCCCGCGGCTGCGAGGCCATCCGTGACCTCGGCACGCTAGACCTCATCCCGTGACGCGAATCAGTATTGCGTTGAGCCCTGGTCGACGGAGATTGCCGAGGCGGTGACGTTTCGGGATTCGTCGCTGGCCAGCCAGCACACCGCGTCGGCAATGTCTTCGGGCTCGGCGACCCAATTCGGCAGAAACGGCGTGAGCACATTCGCCAGTTGCGGGTAGGTTTCGTTCGCCTTGGCCACCGCGTCGACCATGGCGCCGCTTCCCATCGCCGTGAGGACCGGACCAGGGTGCACGCTGTTGACCCGGATCGAATGCCTGCCCAGCTCGGCGGCGAACGCGCGAGCCATCCCGGTCACCGCGTGCTTGCTGGCGGTGTAGTGCACCATGAACGGCTGCATCTTGATGCCGGCTGCGGAGCTGATCAAAATGATGGACCCGCCGCGACCGCCGTCGATGATCTGCTGCGCCCCGGCCATCACGGTATTCCACGTTCCCGTCACGTTGACCTCCATCACGTCCCGAAACGATTCGGGAGTGATCTCGTTCCAGACCTGCGGAGCCGAGATGCCGGCGTTGGCGACGATGATGTCCAGCCGTCCGAGCTTCGCCACACCGTCGTCCACCGCTTCACGCAGCCCGTCGAAGTCGCGAATATCCATCACCGAAGCAACAATTCGACGTTCGGCGGCTTCGACAAGCCGAGCGGTTTCGGCGAGGTCCTCTGGGGTTGCCGAGTCGTAGGGCACACAGGACGGAAGCTTGCCCGCGATGTCGACGGCGATGATGTCGGCGCCCTCGCGAGCCATCCGGACGGCGTGCGCGCGGCCCTGGCCTCGCGCCGCTCCGGTGATGAATGCCACCTTGCCCGTTAGCCGGCCGCTCATGCACGCTCCATATCGTAAACGTCACTGTAACGCACACGATATTACGTCACTGCTTGCGCTGCGCCGCCTTGACCAGGTTCGACCCGATGATCAGCCGCTGTATCTCGCTGGTGCCCTCGTAGAGCCGCAACAGCCGGACGTCGCGGTAGATGCGTTCCACCGGCACTTCGCGCATGTATCCACTGCCGCCGTGAATTTGGACGGCGAGATCGGCGACCTTGCCGGCCATTTCGGTGCAGAACACCTTCGCCGCCGACGGCGCGATTCGCCGGTCCTGGTCGGTGAGCCACAGCCGCGCGGCATCACGGACGAGGGCGCGGCCGGCCATCACCCCGGTCTGCTGGTCGGCGAGCATCGCCTGCACGAGTTGAAAGTTCCCGATCGGCGTGCCGCCCTGCGTGGCGGTCGCCGCGTACGTCACGGATTCGTCCAGTGCTCGCTGAGCCGTTCCGACAGCTAACGCGGCAATGTGGATCCGGCCCCGTGCCAACGAGGTCATCGCGGCCCGATAGCCGATGTCCTCACTGCCGCCGACCAGCGCCCCGGCCGGGACGCGCACATCGGTGAACCGCACGTCGGCGGTCCAGGCGCCTTCCTGTCCCATCTTGGCGTCCTTGGTCCCGACCTCGACGCCAGGCGCATCGGCGGGAACCAGGAAAACGGCGATGCCCGGTCCGGCGTCGTCGGCGGGACGGGTCCGCGCGAAGACCACAAACAGATCCGCAACCGGTGCGTTGGTGATGAACCGCTTCTCACCGGAAATCACCCAATCGACATCGTCACGAATAGCCTTGGTGCGCAACCCCGCCGGGTTCGATCCCGCCCCGGGCTCGGTCAGCGCGAACGAGGCGACCTTTCCGGACGCCAACGCCTCCAGCCAGGTGGCCTTCTGCTCTTCGGTGCCGAACCCGACTAGCACTTGACCGGCGATGCCGTTGTTGGTGCCGAACATGGAACGAAGCGCCAGCGAGGTGTACCCGAGCTCCATCGCCAACTCGACGTCTTGGGTGATGTCGAGTCCGAGTCCGCCCCACTCCTGGGGGATGGCGTACCCGAACAAGCCCATGTCTTTGGCCTGCTGCCGCAGATCGTCCGGCACCCGGTCGGTGGCCAGGATTTCCTGCTCGCGTGGGACGACGACGGTGCGGACGAACTGCCGGGTCTGCGCGAGTATCTGCTGAAAGTCGTCGTCGTCGACGGCGGCAGGAGACATGAATCGACGCTCCTTCCGGGCAAGGGGATGGCGGCTAACTGGCCGCGATCATATATGAAATATGATGTGCGATGATGTCCCGGGTTCGGGTTGGAGACAGAGGACGGTGATCACGTGTCATTGTTGACCGGTCAGACCGCAGTTATCACTGGCGGCGCTCAAGGACTGGGTTTCGCCATTGCGCAGCGGTTCGTTGCCGAGGGCGCACGGGTGGTACTCGGCGACGTGAATCTCGAGGCCACCGAGTCGGCCGCGACACAGCTTGGCAGCGGTGGCGTCGCCGCGGCGGTGCGCTGCGATGTGACGTCCGGGGTCGACGTCGATGCACTGGTCGCGGCCGCCGTCGACCGGTTCGGCGGGCTAGACATCATGGTCAACAACGCCGGTATCACCCGCGACGCGACGATGCGCAAGATGACCGAAGAGCAGTTCGATCAAGTCATCGCCGTGCATTTAAAGGGGACCTGGAACGGACTGAAGGCGGCCGCGGCGATCATGCGCGAGAACAAGCGCGGGGCGATCGTGAACATGTCGTCGATCTCCGGGAAGGTCGGCATGGTCGGCCAGACCAACTATTCGGCGGCCAAGGCCGGCATCGTCGGTATGACCAAGGCGGCATCGAAGGAACTCGCCCACCTCGGTGTGCGGGTCAACGCGATCCAGCCCGGGCTGATCAGGTCGGCGATGACAGAGGCTATGCCGCAACGGATTTGGGATGCAAAAGTCGCGGAGGTGCCGATGGGGCGAGCCGGCGAGCCCGAAGAAGTCGCCAGCGTCGCGTTGTTCCTGGCCTCCGATCTCTCGTCATACATGACCGGAACCGTCCTCGAGGTGACCGGCGGGAGGCACCTGTGAGCGGGCGCGAAGCCGTGATCTGCGAGCCGGTCCGGACACCGATCGGCCGCTACGGGGGAATGTTCAAGTCGCAGACCGCCGTCGACCTCGGCGTTGCCGCCCTCACCGGGTTGCTCGAACGGACGGGCATCCCACCCGAATCGGTGCAGGATGTCATCCTCGGGCATTGCTACCCGAGCAGCGAGGCGCCGGCGATCGGGCGCGTGGTCGGACTCGATGCCGGCCTACCGGTCACGGTGCCGGGCATGCAGGTTGACCGCCGCTGCGGTTCGGGTCTGCAGGCGGTTATCCAGGCGTGCCTGCAGGTCAGCGCTGGCGACAACGATCTCGTCGTCGCCGGCGGTGCGGAGAGCATGAGCAACGTCGCCTTCTACTCGACCGATATGCGCTGGGGCGGTGCCCGTGGCGGGGTGCGGGTGCACGACGGGCTGGCCCGCGGACGCAGCACCGCCGGCGGCCGGCACTACCCGGTGCCCGGCGGGATGTTGGAGACCGCGGAAAACCTGCGACGGCAGTACAGCATCTCGCGGCAAGAGCAGGACGAACTCGCGGTGGCTTCGCACCAGCGGGCGGTGGCCGCGCAGAAGGACGGCATCCTGGCCGAAGAAATCATTCCGGTTACGGTGCGCAGCCGCCGGAGCGAGGAGCTGATCGGCACCGACGAGCACCCGCGGGCCGACACCACGGTCGAATCGCTGAGCAAACTTAAACCGGTTCTGCTGGAACATGATCCAGAGGCAACGGTGACGGCGGGAAACGCCAGCGGGCAGAATGATGCAGCGTCGATGTGTCTGGTGACGACACCGGAGAAGGCTGACGAACTCGGCCTGACGCCGCTGGTCCGGTTGGTGTCGTGGGGTGTCGCAGCCGTGGCACCCAACGTGATGGGCATCGGCCCGGTACCCGCCACCGCGGTCGCGCTGGCCAAGGCGGGCTTGCAGTTGAGCGACATCGACCTTATCGAGCTCAACGAGGCGTTCGCCGCACAGGCTCTTGCGGTGATGCGGGAGTGGCACTTTGGCGCGGGCGATCGGGAGCGGACGAACGTGCACGGCTCGGGCATATCGCTGGGGCATCCGGTCGGCGCCACCGGCGGTCGGATGCTGGCCACGCTGGCCCGCGAGCTCAATCGGCGGGACGCGCGCTACGGGCTGGAAACCATGTGCATCGGCGGGGGACAAGGCCTGGCTGCGGTCTTCGAAAGGGTCGGGTCGCAATGACCTTGCCGTTGGCCGACCTCACCGTCGTCGAAGTCTCCAGCTTCGTCGCGGCGCCGTTGTGCGGCTTGACGTTGAGCCAACTGGGCGCGGAGGTGATACGCGTCGACCCGATCGGCGGCGCATCCGACGTTCGGCGCTGGCCGCTGGCCGCAAGTGGGACGTCGATTTACTGGACCGGACTGAACAAGGGAAAACGTTCTGCCACCATCGATTTGCGGTCGCCCGAAGGGCAGGAGCTGGTGCAGCGGCTGATCGTGGAGGGCGACGGTGTCGTGGTGACCAACGCCGCGGGCTTGTCTTGGTTGTCATTTGACAAGCTCGCCGCGATGCGCGGCGACGTGATACACGTCCAGCTACTCGGCCGCCATGACGGTTCCACCGGGGTGGACTACACGGTCAACGCGGCGACCGGATTTCCGTTGGTCACTGGGCCGGCGAGCCAGGCCGGTCCGATCAATCACGTGCTGCCGGCCTGGGATGTGTGCTGCGGCCTCTACGCCGCGCTCGCGGTCGTCGCCGCGGTGCGTCGCCGCGATCAGTCCGGAGTCGGCGCCAAAGTCAGCATCGCGCTGGAAGATGTCGCGCTGGCCACCGCGGGTAACTTGGGATGGTTGACCGAGCCGCAGGTGAACGGCACCGAACGTCAACGCCTGGGCAACGCGATCTACGGTCAGTACGGTCAGGATTTCACCAGCCGCGACGGTGCCGCGTTCATGGTTGTCACGCTGACTCGACGACACTTTCAGGATCTCGTCGCGGTATCGGGGACCGACGCGGCTGTCTCAGCGCTGGCCGAGTCGCTCGGCGCCGACTTCAGCGACGAGGGCGAGCGCTACCGATACCGCGACGTGCTCAGCGGTCTGTTCGCGATCTGGTTCGCCGACCACACCGCCGAGGAGATCACCAAGGCGCTGTCTGCCACCAGCGTATTGTTCGAGCGTTACCGGACTTTCGCGCAAGTCGCTGAAGACGAACGGGTTACCGCGAATCCGCTGTTTTCGGCGCTGCACCAAGACGGGCTCGGCGACTATCTCGCCCCGGCGATGCCGACCGTCTTCGACGATGGCTATCTCGCAAGCGAAGCCGCGCCCAGACTCGGCGGCGATACCGCCGACCTGCTCACCGCGCGGCTGGGCTTGAGCACAGCCGACGTCGCGCGACTGACCAGTGCAAAAACGATCGCCTGCTGACTAAGGAGATAGGCGCCGCATGACCAAACTCGCCGAGACGATCGGCCTCACCGAATTCCAAACCGAGATCATCGCCACGGTAAGGCAATTCGTCGAGAAGGAAGTCATTCCCAACGCGCCGGAGCTCGAACGCACCGACACGTATCCGCAAGCCATTGTCGATCAGATGCGGGAGATGGGTCTATTCGGCCTGATGATCCCCCAGGAATACGGCGGCGTGGGTGAGTCGCTGCTGACCTATGCGTTGTGCGTCGAAGAATTGGCCCGCGGCTGGATGAGCATCTCGGGAGTGCTCAATACCCACTTCATCGTCGCCTACATGCTGCGTCAGCATGGCACCGACGCGCAGAAGCAGCGGCTGTTGCCGCGCATGGCAACCGGAGAGGTTCGCGGCGCCTTCTCGATGTCCGAGCCGGAGTTGGGTTCGGACGTCGCCGCGATCCGTACCCGCGCCACACTCAACAACGACGGTAGTTACACCATCAACGGCCAGAAGATGTGGGTGACCAATGGCGGGAGCTCCACTCTGGTGGCGGCGTTGGTTCGCACCGATGAGGGCGCGGAATCACCGCACCGGAATCTGACCGCGTTCCTCATCGAGAAGCCAACCGGATTCGGCGAGGTGGCATCCGGTCTGCTCATCCCGGGCAAGATCGACAAGCTGGGCTACAAGGGCATTGACACCACGGAGCTCATCTTTGACGGATACGTCGCCGGCGCCGACGACGTCCTGGGTGGCACCCCCGGGCAGGGTTTCTATCAGATGATGGACGGTATCGAGGTCGGACGGGTCAACGTCTCGGCCAGAGCCGTCGGGGTGGCGGTGCGTGCGTTCGAGCTCGCCGTGCGCTACGCCCAGCAGCGCCATACCTTCGGCAGGCCGATCGCCGAACACCAGGCAATCGCATTCCAAATCGCGGAAATGGCAACCAAAGTCGAGGCTGCGCACCTGATGATGGTCAACGCGGCACGACTGAAGGATTCCGGCGAGCGTAACGACGTCGCCGCGGGCATGGCCAAGTATCTCGCCAGCGAATTCTGCTCGGAGGTCACCCAGCAGAGCTTCCGCATCCACGGTGGGTACGGGTATTCCAAGGAGTACGAAATCGAGCGGCTGATGCGCGACGCCCCGTTTCTACTCATCGGCGAGGGGACGAGCGAGATACAGAAATCCATCATCAGCAAGCGGCTGCTCGCCGAGTATCGGATTTGACCGTGAGCGTCCCGGATTTCGCCGCGCGGCCGCAGCTCTCGGAAGACGTTGCGCGCTATGTCCGCAAGCGGATCTTCGACGGCACTTACTCGGCGGGTGAATACGTCCGCCTGGACCAGTTGGCCGCGGAGTTAGGGATCAGCGTCACGCCGGTGCGGGAGGCGTTGTTCGAGCTCCGTGCCGAAGGGCTGCTTGCTCAGCAGCCGCGCCGCGGGTTCGTGGTGCTGCCGGTGACCGGACGGGACCTGACTGACGTGGCCAATGTCCAGGCACACGTCGGCGGCGAGCTCGCCGCGCGGGCGGCGGTCAACATTGACGACGACCAGCTGCGCGAGCTCAAGCAGATCCAAGCCGAGCTGGAGGACGCCTATGCCGGTGGCGACAACGAGCGAACCGTTCGGCTCAACCACGAGTTTCACCGGGCCATCAACGTCGCCGCCGATTCGCCCAAGCTCGCTCAGTTGATGTCGCAGATCACCCGTTACGCACCGGAATCCGTGTTTCCCACCATCGCCGGCTGGCCACACCAGTCGATACGAGACCATCGCCGGGTGTTGGCGGCGTTGGCCAAACACGACAGTGAGCTTGCCCGCAAAGCCATGTCGGAGCACCTGGCCGCCGGAGCGGCTCCACTGATCGACCACCTCGTCGAGCATGGTGTGGTGGACTCGGGTTGACCATGCCTCCTCTCGCTGTCGTCTGAAGGTAGATGGTAGTACGAACTAATATAGTTGGCAATACGAAGTATCCAAGGTATTATTTCGGCTATGGCCTCAGACGTCGATGATCTGCGAGATGCGTTGGTGCAGGTATCGTTTGCGCTGATGGCGGCGCTCACCGAGGTTGCCGCCGAACACGATCTGTCGCTGACGCAGCTACGGATGTTGGGCATCCTGCGTGATCGCGAGCCGACGATGGCCGACCTGGCGACGTTTACCGGCCTGGAACGCTCCACGGTAAGCGGACTCATCGATCGCGCGGCTCAGCGGGGGCTGGTCGTCAGGACCGCCGACCCTCGCGATGGCCGCTCGGTGCGGGTCAGTCTCACCAAGCAGGCCCGCGGTCTGCTACCCGAGGTGACGGCGGCGATCGGTGACCGGATCAAACCCTTGACCAGTCAGTTGAGCGCCGGCGAGCAGAAGCGTCTTACCGCGCTGTTGACCAAAGCACTGGATCTGTGATCCGCTCTCATGCTGGGCGTCGCGGATAACCTCATATGCCGCAGTAGCCTCATCAGTCGCCCGCGGAGTCAAGAGTGCCTTGATCAGTTTGGTGGCCTCATGCGATATCACTCCATAGGGGTCCAAGCTCAGCCCACCGTTCGATGAATCTTGCGGTCGGCGCGGGTCTACTTCCAGTGACAGCACCAATGTGAAGGCCAATGAGACGGAGTCGAGCGATGGCGGAACCTCAGCCCGATTACCTGTGGGCACTGGCGCACGCCGAGCGCGCGGCCCTGGCGGAGGAACTCTCAGGCCTCAGCACAGCCCAGTGGCGGCACGGCACCTTGTGCGGGAAATGGGACGTTGAAGAGGTCGTCGCGCACCTGACCGCCGCGGCGAGCCTGAATCGGTGGAAGTGGCTGCGGAGCATGCTCGGTGCGCGTTTGCGCCCTGACGTGCACAACCAGCGACGCCTGGTCGAACACCGTGGTAGCACCCCCGCCGAGACACTTGATCGGTTTCGTGCCGTCACCACGAGCACTACCGCGCCGTCAGCCCATATCCCGGCCTACCTCGGTGAGGTCGTCGTGCACGCCCAGGACATTCGTCATTCTCTGGGACTGACGAGGACACCGAGTGTCGATGCGCTGACACCTGTGGCTGCATTCTTCGCCCGACGCAATTTCACAGTTGCCAGTCGTACCCGCGTTGCCGGCCTCCATTTGCGGGCAGACGACGGGCCGTTTATCGCGGGTAGCGGTTCCCTGGTCACCGGATCAACCCTGGCCCTGGTCATGAGCATGGCTGGTCGCGCACCCTACATCGACCAGCTCGACGGCCCAGGTGTGCAATTCCTTCGGTCACGAGTACAACCCACCACAGCCTGAATCGTCGTTGCGTCGCAGGACAATCGATGGACCTAACTCGCACGGGGAGTTTGATCGCGTCCGTGATATCACTCCGCAGCAGTGTGTGGTGGTCAGTCGCCGGTGCTCTTGTGGCTGCTGTTAGTTAGTAGCTCGCGCAGCCGCCGAGCATCGACCTTGCCGGTCGGACCACGCGGAATCGTGTCATCGGAGTCGACCAGCAGCCACAACGTCGGCACCTTGAATGAGCTCAGCAGCTTGCGGGTAGATGCGCGCAGTTGTTCGGCGGTGTTCGCGGCGGTGTCGCACACCACCACCGCGCCCACTTGGTCCCCCTGCGCGCCAGACACATTCGTGACGAATGCGTTGTCAACGCCGTCGATTTCCCGCAGCGCCTGCTCCACCTCGGTGGGATAGACGGTGGCGCCGCTGACTTTGAACATGTCGTCGGATCGCCCGTGGTAGAACAAAAACCCGTCGTCGTCGAGTCGCCCCAGGTCACCGGTGGGGTAGAACCCGTCGACGGTGAACAGGTCCTCGCGGCTGAGCCGACATATCCCGCGTAGGGTGTGCGGTCCCCGAAGCTCGATCATCCCAATGGTTCCCGCCGCGGTGGGCTGTCCGGTATCGGGGTCGGAGATCCGGACCTCCATTCCGGGGAACGGTTTGCCGCAGCTGCCCCAAGCGGACTGCGGCATATCGGTGTCGGCGGGGTAGCCGCAGTAGGGGCCGAAAGTTTCGGTCATGCCGAACAATGTTGCGCGGGCACCGCGCTTCCCACGTTGCTCGGGCGGTAGCAGCGCCTCCAGGCTGCCCGGACGCAGCGCCGACAAATCCGCGTCGGCGCGGTAGGGATGACGCGCGAGGGCCTCGGCCTGATCGGGCCAGCCGCGAAACAGCGTCACCCGCTCACGCTCCAGCAGACGCAGTGTGGTGTCGGGCGCAGGGATCGCTTCGGTCACCAGGGTCGCACCGGCCACCAACGCGGACAGCACACCGCTGCCGAAGCCACCCACCCAGAAGAACGGCATCGGCAGATACAGACGGGTGTCGGAATCGATGCAGCGGCTGGCCAATCCAGATGCGACGGCGCCCAAGGCACTGCCGTGCGAGTGCACGACACCCTTGGGTGTGCCGCTGCTGCCGGACGTGAACATGATGACCATCGGGTCGCTGGGCGTCACCGTCGCTGCCAGCGCGTCGACGATACGGCTGGGTGCGTCGCGTCCGGCTGCCGGCAATAACCGGTCGGCGGTCCAAACTTCTCGCAACGCCGGAAGCTGCTCGCGTGGCAACTCGTCGAGATACCGGTGGCCGCGGAATTCCTCGACGCTGATCAGGAATTGCACCGAGGCGGTGTGCAATTGCGCCGCCAATTCCCGCGGCTGTAACAGCGTGCTCAGCGGAACCAGCACCGCGCCGATCCGAGTCACTGCGATCGCGATCTGCACCCAGCTGACGCCGTTCGGCATGATCAGTCCCACCCGGGTGCCTTTGCCGATCCCGGCTTCGATGAGCGCTGACGCTAAACCCTTTGTGGTCTCCTCAAGTTCGTCGTAGGTAAGCCGGGACACTGGGTCGATCGTCATCGGCTTGGCAGCGTGCTCGGCCGCGCGAAGCTTCACCAGCCGGTCGATGGTCTCAGGCATCGAACAAACACTTCAGTTGCTGCAGGTCGACTTTGCCGCTGGCCAACAGCGGCACCTCCCTGGCGGGTACGGCCACGAACCGCTTGGGGATCTTGTACGCCGAGAGTTCCGCCGCAAGCTTGCGTCGAAGCGTGATTTCGTCGAAGTGCGCGCCGTTTTCCAGCGCGACGACGGCAGCGACGATCTGCCCGCGCTCGGCGTCAGGAATGCCGAGCACATACGCGACGACGCCGCCGGTGACCCTGGCGATCGCCTGCTCCACCTCGGCGGGAGACACGTTCGCGCCTGCGGTCTTGATCATCGAACCCTGGCGGCGGATGTAGTAGACGAATCCGTCGCGGTCGGTGGCAACCAGGTCGCCGGTGTGAAACCAGCCGTCGGCGTCGAAACATTCTTCCCGACTGCGTTTGTAGTACCGCTGCATCAGGCAGGGCCCGCGGATGCACAACTCTCCGAGTGCGCCGTCCTCGATCGGTGCTCCTGTCTCGGGGTCGACGATCTTGGTTTCCAAGCCCGGTGCGGGCTTGCCGAACGACCCACGTCGATGCTCCGGTTGGTCGCTGTCGTCGTCGCTGATCAGGATCACGCTGCCGGCCTCGGTCAACCCGAGCATGTTGTGCCGCAACTCTGGATCGGCCGGCCGCGCCTCGGGCGCCATGATCGGATACAGGTTGCCGCGTCGCATTGACGACAGGTCGCGCCCGTCGAAACTCGGGTGCCGCGCCAGATGCGCGACCCCCGCAGCGAAACCGTTTGTGACAGTGGGTCGTTCGGATTCGAGTAGATCCAGCGTCTGGCCGGCGTCTTCGGCGTTGGAGCACACCAGCGTCGATCCGGCGAGCAACGTGGCAAGCAAGGCGTACCCGAATCCCCCGATCCAGAAGAACGGGGAGTTGCAGAACAGCTTGTCGGTCGCGGTCAGGCCCCGGATTGGGTTGAGAGTTTTCTGGTGCTTCAGCAGCGCGGCGTGGGTGTGCACGACCCCCTTGGGCGAGCTCGTCGTGCCTGACGTGTAAACGATCGTCAGGGGATCCGAGCCGTCGACATCATCTTCCATCGCCGTCAAAAGCCGCTCATCAACCGTCTCGGCCAGCCGATGAAGACGTAAGACATCGAAGAGCACGTGTCGCAATTGCGGTGCGGCGGGGTCGAATAGCCGATCGTCTCCGCCGAGGTCCCGGCCGGACAGCACGTCGCTCAGCCGCTGCACGTAGTCGTGGGAGCGGTAGGACGGCGTGGCAAGCAGAATCTGAGTGTCGCTGTCGACCAATTGTGCGCCGAGCTCTCGCGTGGTCGTGAACGTGGAAAACGGGACGACGACGGCGCCGATTCGCACCGCTGCCAGCATGCCGGCAACAAACGCCGCGCCGTTGGGGTACAGCAATCCGACATGGCTGCCTTTACCGGCGCCGAGGGCGATCAGCCCGCGAGCCAATTGCGCGGAGCGACGGTCGGCTTCGGTGTAACTGATGCGCTCGCCGTCGCACACCAGCAGCGGATGATCACCTCTACTGCGTGCCTGCTCTCGCAGGATTTCGCCAACGGTTGGCGATTCACTCGGCATGGTCGCCTTGCGCCGCGGACACTGTGTCGTTGAAGAAGCGCCGGACCGCGCTCAGATCGGGCTTGCCCGATGGTGTTCGCGGGAGTTCAGCCACGACGGCGATATCGGTGGGAATCTCGTAGCGCGCCAACCGCGTCCGCAGAAAGTCGGCGAGTGCACCGGCGTCGACTGATGACGGCTCGCGTAGTTCCACCATGGCGGCGGGTGTCTCGCCGAGGCGTTCGTCGCGCCGCCCGACCACTGCAGCACCTGCGACCGACGGATGGCTCTCCAGCGCGGTGCGGACGTCGTCGGGCATCACTTTGAAGCCGCCGCGGATGATCGCCTGATCGGCTCGCCCGATGATCCACAGGAAGCCGTCGGCATCGATGCGCGCCATGTCGGTGGTACGTATCCAATCCGCGGCGGGTCCGAGTTGACCCGGCTTGACCTCGAGCAGTCCGATCTCGTCGGCCTTTAGCGGGGTGCCGTCGTCACCGACCACCCGCAGCTGGGCCCCGGGGTTGGCACGCCCTACGCTCCCGCGTTTGGCCCGCCAATACTTTTGGTGGTCGGACAACGTCCAGCCCGCCACGCCGCCGCCGAATTCCGTTGCCGCATAAGAGGTCAAGACGGGGATGCCAAACTTTTCGGTGAACGCGTCGGCGTCCTCGGCCGACAGCGGTGCGGTACCCGAAGTGACGGCACGGATGCCGGCCAGATGCTCCCGACGCAGGTCGGAATGCAGCACCATCCGCAGCGCGGTCGGCACCAGCGATACCGCGCGTGGCCGATGCGTCCGCACTGCTTCGGCCCAACGGTTGAGCTCGAATCGCTCCAGCAACACGAATGGTCGCGCCTCGGCTACACATTGCAGTATCCGGAACACCCCGCCGATATGCACGAGCGGCGAGTTGACGATCGCGACACCGCGCCGCAGCTCCGTCGGCGACGGCGATCGTTGATCCTCCGGGCCCATCACGCTGTGCGCCAGCATGTCGTAGGTGAGGTCCACGCGTTTGGGCGGTCCGGTCGTTCCGCTGGTCAGCATCCGCACCGCAACGCCGGGCCGCCCGTCTGGGTCGGTGCGGGATTGGCCGGTCGCAACCACTTTCGGCTCGACGTCTTGGCTCGAAATCGACACCACAGTGGTGGCCGACGGCCCGCCCAGCATCGCCAGGTCGTCAGGCTCGCCGACGATCAACGGCAGGTCCAGTTGGTCGACGTCTGCCTTGGTGCGCTCATCGCCGCGGGCCGGATTGATCACCACCACCGTCGCTCCGCGCTGCAGCACGCCAAGCAGGGCGGCCACCTGGGCCGGGCGGTTACGCAACAGGATTCCGATCTGCGGGTGTTGGTCGGCACCAGCCACCAGCGAACCGATCCGGTCGGCCATTCTGCCAAGCTCGCCCCACGACACCCATTGGCCCTCGTACTCCAGAGCGGCTGCGTCCGGCTGCAGACCCAGAACATCGGCGATGCGCCGACTAAGCGGGTGCGCCGTCACCGCATTCTCGGATCCGACGTCGGACCTCGGCCGCGTGCCGCCAGCTCGGCAGTGCCGATCGGGTTTCCCAGCCGCGTGTAGATCAGCCCCTGATCCAGCGCAGCCCGGTAGGGCTTGTCCAGTGATTCCCAGATCGCCTTGACCGTGCCCTGGGTCGCCGACGGCGGCTTGGCCGCAATCGTTTTCGCGATCTCATGCGCCCGGGTCCACAACTCTTCGGGCGAGACCACTTCGGACACCAGCCCGATCCGAAGAGCGGTGTCGGCGCTGACCCGTTCGTCGTTGCCCATCAGCGCGATCCGCAACGCTTCGCCCAGGCCGATTTTGCGCATCAGCCCGACCGGCTCCAGCGCGCAGACCAGCCCCGCCGACACATGGGAATCGAAAAATGTCGCATCGGTCGAGCAGATCACCACATCGGACTCATTGATGAAGTAGAACGCGCCGGCGGTGCACATGCCTTGCACGGCGCATACCACCGGTTTCCACATCTTCTGCCACTTCGGGCTGAGCCCTTCGCCGGGATCCTCGTGGTTCCAGATGTTTTCGGGCTGACCGTAAGGCGTCTTGATGTCGAGGCCGGCGCTGAACGCGCGGCTGCCGGCCGCCCGCAGCACCACGGCATTGACCGCGTCGTCCGACTTGACGATCCGCCAGGCCCGGGCCATCTCCTCACACATCGTCCGGTTGAACGCGTTGAGCTGATCGGGCCGGTCCAAGGTGATGGTGGCGACCCGGTCGGCGCTATCCACGTCGAGCTGGATGGTTTCGAAACTCATCGGCACTGCCACTCCGGTGGTCGCTTTTCGACGAACGCCTTGGGGCCCTCGAGGGAATCCTCGGTGTGCAGGTTGCGTTCCCGGAACGCTTCGGCCAGCATCTCGGCTTCGTGCAGCGGCAGGTCGAGGCCCTTGACAATGGCCAGCCGGGTACCCCGGACGGCAAGCGGCGCATTGGAGTTGACGATGTCGGCGATCTCGTGGGCGCGTTCCAGCAGTTGGTCGTGTTCGACGATCTCGCTGATCAAACCGAGCTCATAGGCGCGTTGGGCACTCATCCGCTCATGCTTGCCCATCAAGGCCATGCGCAGCGCAATCGAGCGCGGTAGTACCCGAGCCACCCGGACCACCTCACGCGCGGCCACCAGACCGATGCTGACGTGCGGGTCGAAGAACGTCGCTTTGTCGGACGCGATGACGATGTCTCCGGTGGTCACCCAGTCCAGTCCGGCCCCGCAACAGATTCCGTTGATCGCGGCGAGCACCGGCTTGGCCATCGTCCGGAACGGCGGGGTGCCTTCCTGGGGTGCTTCCCACTGCTCATAGGTGGATAGATACGGCGCCTCGTTTATCACCTTGCCGTCGCCGGGGATCGCTTTGACGTCCGCACCGGTGCAGAATGCGCGGCCGGTGGCGGTGACGATGAGAATCCATACCGCGGCGTCGTTTTCGGCCTCGTTGTAAGCGCTACGCAGCTCGGTGATCATGTGGGGGCTGAGCGCGTTGAGGGCATCGGGGCGGTTCAGGGTGATCGTGGCCTTGTGGCGAGAGACTTCGTACTTGATGGTGTCGTATGAGCGTGCAGAGCTAGCAGACATCTTCGGTCCCTCGTCGTTGAGCGTCATCGGCCATTGAACTGCGGCGGGCGCCGTTCACGGAACGCTGCCAGCCCCTCTTTGAAATCCTTGGTTCGACAGGAGAGTTCGAGATCGAAGAGCTCCTGCGTCATGGACTGGGTCAGCGTCGCATGCTGGCCGTAGTGGATAGCCTGCTTCGCCAGG
>Ga0209656_10000214_pt1 | contig 38739 bp, 37 predicted proteins | sample BogFormECP12_OM2_FD_188239 | JGI IMG/M metagenome (GOLD analysis project Ga0209656, IMG submission 188239) | Bog forest soil microbial communities from Calvert Island, British Columbia, Canada - ECP12_OM2 (SPAdes) (version 2) | ecosystem: Environmental > Aquatic > Freshwater > Wetlands > Bog ...
ATCATCTGGTAGGTCAGCGTGCCCGACTTGGAGACCAGCCCGATCCGTCCGGCGGTGGTGATGTCGGCCGGGATGATGCCGGCGTTGGACTGGCCGGGAGAGGCGACGCCCGGGCAGTTCGGCCCGACGATCCTGGTGCGGTTGCCCGCCGCGACCGCGCGCGCCCAGAACTCGGCGGTGTCGTGCACCGGGACGCCTTCGGTGATCACGATGCACAGCGGGATCTGGGCCTCGATCGCCTCGATCACGGCATCCTTGGTGCCGGACGCGGGCACGAACACCACGGACACGTCGGCGCCGGTTTCGGCCATGACCTCGGCGACCGTGCCGAACACCGGGACGTCGGCGCCGTTCAGCTCGATCCGCTGGCCCGCCTTGCGGGGATTGGTGCCGCCGACGATCTGGGTGCCCGCGGCCAGCATCCGCGCACCATGCCTGCGCCCCTCGGAGCCGGTGATGCCCTGGATCATGACCCGGCTCTGGCCGGTCAGGAAGATAGCCATCTCATGCTCCCTTCGATGCGATGCTGGCCAGTTCGGCGGACCGGCGGGCCGCGCCGTCCATCGTCGCCACCTGCTCGACCGCCTTGATGGCGGCGTCCGTCAGGATGCGCCTGCCCTCGGCGGCGTTGTTCCCGTCAAGGCGGACTACGATCGGGCGGTCCACGTGCTCCCCGCGCGATTCCAGCATGGCAATCGCCGAGACGATCCCGTTGGCCACCGCGTCGCAGGAGGTGATCCCGCCGAAGACGTTGACCAGCACGCTGCGCACGGCCGGGTCGGACAGCACGATCTCCAGGCCGTTGGCCATGACCTCGGCGGACGCCCCGCCGCCGATGTCGAGGAAGTTGGCCGGCCTGATCCCGCCGAACTCCTGACCCGCGTAGGCCACCACGTCCAGGGTGGACATCACCAGCCCCGCGCCGTTGCCGATGATGCCGACCTCGCCGTCGAGCTTGACGTAGTTGAGGTGCTTCTCCTTGGCCCGGGCCTCGATCGGGTCGGTGCTGGTGATGTCGTCGAACCGCGCATGTTCCTGCCGGAACGCGGCGTTGTCATCCAGCGTCACCTTGCCGTCGACCGCGAGGACCTGACCGTCCTCGGTCAGCGCGAGCGGGTTGACCTCGACCAGCGTGGCGTCCTCGTCGGCGAACATCGCCCACAGCCGTTCGGCCAGCAGGGCGGCGCCCTCGGCGGCCTGTGCCGGGATGCGGCCGGCCGCGATGATCTCCGCGGCCTTGGCGCTGTCCACGCCGGTCAGCGGCGATACCGGGATCCTGGCCACGGCGTCGGGGCTGCTGTGCGCGACCTCTTCGATCTCCATGCCGCCCTGTACCGTGCAAATGGAAAGGAACGTTCGGTTGGCCCGGTCGAGCAGGAACGACAGGTAGTACTCGGCGGCGATGTCGACGGCCTGGGCGATGAGCACCGTGTGCACGGTATGGCCCTTGATGTCCATGCCGAGGATCTGGCTGGCCTTGGCGTAGGCCTCGTCCGGGCCGTTCGCCAGCTTCACGCCGCCGGCCTTGCCCCGTCCGCCGGTCTTCACCTGCGCCTTCACCACGACAAGCGGATGGCCGCCGGCGGCGAACTCCGCGGCGATGTCCCGTGCCTCTTCGGCCGTATGCGCGACCTTGCCCGGCTGCACCGGGACGCCGTACTGGGCGAACAGATCTTTCGCCTGATACTCAAACAGGTCCACTATCAATCTCCACTATTTCCGCTGTTCATAAGCCTAACTATCCGATCAATCAAGATCTCGGTAGCCTAACTGGTAGCCCAGGCTCAGTTCTGGCCTCCGTGTGTCTTTCCTTTGCCCTCGAACAGCGGACCCAGCGCGATGGCAGCGGCCACGGTGCCGACCTTAAGATTCTGCACCACGAGGTCATTCACCATCGCGTTCCGCATGGCCTGGATCAGGATCATCCGGGCCAGCCTAACGCTCCTGGTTGACAAGCGCTTAGCCAGCTTGCCAAGCGCGAACTGGACGTCCCGCACCGTCAGGCCAGCGAGCTTGACGTTGCCGATCAGCTCGATCAGCTGCCTGGCCATGATCGGTAGCCCGTTACGGTGCTTTCTGCCTGCGTGTTCGGGGTCTCTAGCCAGTCCTCCAGGCACTGCCCGACGGTGTAATTGGCGGTTGCGCGGACGCCTGCGGCAAGTTCGGTGTGCTTGGCGCGCAGTTTTTCCTTAGCCAGGAACTGAGCTGACCGGCCATGAGCGGCACCGGCGACAGCCCGGCCGACTACGATGGCCTCCGGACCGGCCATAAGGACCTCTGCAAGGATCTGTCATGACAGCACACTGGCCTGTGCCGGCCGGGCTGCACACGGCCTCGGCCCGGCTGCCCGTCGAGGGCGAGCTGCCGTCTTTCGGCGGCGCGACGGGGTGGCTCAACTCGCCGCCGCTGACGGCGGCCGACCTGCGCGGGAAGGTCGTCCTGGTCAGCTTCTGGACCTATACCTGCATCAACTGGCTCCGCCAGCTTCCCTACCTCCGCGCCTGGGCCGGGAAATACTCCGGCCACGGGCTGATCGTGGTCGGGGTGCACACCCCCGAGTTCGGGTTCGAGCACAACGCCGGCAACGTCCGCCGCGCCGTGCGGGAGATGCGGGTCGATTACCCGGTCGCGATCGACAACGACTACGCGGTATGGAGCGCCTTCGCCAACCACTACTGGCCGGCCCTGTACTTCGCCGACGCGCAGGGCCGCATCCGGCACCACCACTTCGGCGAAGGCGAATACCAGCAGTCGGAAATGGTCATCCAGCAGCTGCTGGCCGAGGCCGGATCCGCCGACCCAGGTCGTGAGCTGGTCTCCGTCGATGCTCGCGGCGCCGAAGCGCCCGCGGACTGGGCCACCCTGCGATCACCAGAGAACTACACCGGCTACGAGCGCACCGAGAACTTCGCCTCCCCCGGCGGCGCGGTACCGGGCCAGCGTCACGCCTATGAGGCCCCGGCGCAGCTGAGACTCAATCACTGGGCCCTGTCCGGGACCTGGACGATGGGCGAACACGCCGCCACGGCCGACGAGGCCGGCGGGCAGATCGCCTACCGCTTCCACGCCCGCGATCTGCACCTGGTCATGGGGCCCGCCGTAGAGGGCACGCCGGTGCGGTTCCGCGTGCTCATCGACGGCCAGCCGCCGGGTGCGGCGCACGGGGCCGACGTGGACGGCCAGGGCCACGGAACGGTGGCCGAACAGCGGCTGCACCAGCTCATCCGGCAGCCCGGCCCCGTCACCGACCGCACCTTCGAGATCACCTTCCCCGACCCCGGGGTCCAGGCCTACGCGTTCACCTTCGGCTAGATCAGGCAGGCCAGCACGACTAACCGCCAGGACCCCACCCCGCACCGATCGGGCAATGGCTCGGCTATGGGTTCGCGCCGTTCGTCTTTGCGGCGACAGTCGTCGGACTGCCTGCACCCGTCTGAACGACACCGGCGGACGAGTGGCGCTCACGTAGCTGGAAGCAAGCCGGTGCCGTTGGCGGCCATCCGAGTCGAGGTCAGTGCCTTCGGCCGGTCTAACGAAGACGATTCTCATTTCGATATGTGCAGCGAGGTGACGGACGAGCAGAATGAGCGAAGAGCTAGAAGATTCTCTTCAGAATCGAGCCACACGCGGACGCCACGGTGGAGGAATCTCATGCGACCAGGCAGCGACCAGGCCGACGATCCGCCAGCAGCCGGCCAGAAACCCGAGCCGGCTATCGGCTCCCCGTTCGCTGCCACCGGGTTGGTCACCTGGCACAGCGATCTCGTGGCCTGGCTCGACCGGCTCGGCTGGCTCCGGACTCTGAGCGACCAGCTGACCGCCGTGCTGGTGCCCGCCCGCGAGCGATACCAGGACAATCTTGTCCTTGAGCTGCTGCATGGCGGCCGATGGGTCGGCCACCCGCTGCACCCCGCACTGAGCGACCTGCCCATCGGGCTGTGGACCGGCGTCATGGTGCTGGACGTTATGGACCGTGCCCCAGCTCCCCGGCGCGGAATCGACGCCGCAGGCATGCTCAGCGCGGCCGGCATCCTCGCCGCGGGCGCTACCGCCCTGACCGGTCTCAGCGACTGGACCGTCAGCGACGATCAGGACCGCCGCATCGGGCTCTTCCACGGCCTCCTCAACACGGTGGCCCTTGGGTTGCAGGGTGCCTCCTTGGGCACCCGGATGGCCGGCCACCGCAGCACGGCACGCGCGCTGGGCGCGGCCAGCCTCACGGTCACCGCCGCGGCCGGTTACCTCGGCGGTCATCTCGTATTCACCAAAGGTGCGATGGTCAGCCGGGTGGCGTGGGCCATCGGGCCGCGGCGGTGGACCCGCGCGCTGCAGGAGGCCGACCTGCCCGACGACTCACCGACCGCCGTCGAGGCCGAGGGCCGGCAGGTCATGCTGTACCGCCACCGCGGCCGCCTCTACGCCATCGACAACATCTGCAGCCACGCGGGTGGCCTGCTCAGCCGCGGCCCGGTCGAAGACCTGACCGTGACCTGCCCGCTGCACGGGTCCCGCTTCGCGCTCGCCGACGGCTGCGTCCGCCGCGGCCCGGCGAGCCAGCCGCAACCCGTGCTACCGACCCGGATCCGCAATGGCTGGATCGAGGTGCGCGGCAGCCTGCCAGCACCCCGGCGGCCCGCAACTGGAAGGACACAGCCATGACGTTCGTAGTCGTCGCGAACCTCGATGACCTAGAGGTCGGTGACACCATGCTCGTGGACGAACTGCGCGAACCGATCTGCCTCATCCGCCTCGATGACGACGACGTCAGGGCGATCCACAACACCTGCACCCACCAGCAGCAACCCCTTCACGAGGGCTCCCTCCAGGACGATGACACGCTGGTCTGCGCCTCCCACGCGTCACGCTACAACCTGACTACCGGCGAGGCCGTCGGCGTGTTTGCCTGCGGCCCTATCCCTGTTTACGCATGCAAGATCGAAGACGACGCCATTTTCGTCGACATTGACCAGCAGCTCAACGACGCACCCATCCCTCGTCCGCTCCGCTGAGGGCAGCACCTGAGTCGTTGGACGCGCGCTAGGGCCGGGCAGGCTGACGATGGGGACAACGCCCGCTGGCGCGGCGCGTGGGCGCCAGCCGGCCGTCTAGTGCGAGTCCTCCTGGGCGCGCATGTGACGCTCATCGGGGACAATGTGGTCTCGTTGGTGCAGGGCCAGCCCTCGAGCGTAACGCCGGGCGACGTCGGACATCAGCGAGCCGGTGTCGCTGGTGCCTAGCCCGAAGACTGTGCCCGGATAGTCCAGCGGTCCCATAATGGCGCGGATGCGGTCCCAGTCTTGCGGTGGCACGAGTTCGGCGGGCTGCCCGCCAGCGAACCACCCCATCGGTACCGCCATACCGGCCGGGACGACGGTATTGACGTAGACCACCGCATTGAACTCGACCTCTGCGCCCGTTTCGATGCGGGCGCCGTTGAACACAATGGCGCCAGTCGCGATCCGGGAGCCGCCCTCGATCACGCAGCCAGTGAGGTGAGCGTGCGGGCCGACGAGCACGTCGTCACCGACGCGGGTTTCCTGGCCCGGCACGCCCCGGATGACCGCGTGCTCCATAACCACGCAATTCCTCCCGATCTTCACCGGGCCGCCCTCGGCGGTGATCACGGCGCCGAACAGCACCCGGCTGTGCGGGCCCACGGTGACATCGCCAGCGAGCACCGCCGTCGGCGCGATGTAAGCCGACTCCGATACCTGCGGGATCTTCAGCCGGTGCTCCACGAACACCGCGCCACGCCCTACCACTGGCTCGGGAACCGGAAATTCGTCCGCATCCACATTCATCACCCCTCGCAGCTTTCGACGCAACATGTCGGGCCATCGGGGCCGCACCCTGTCTGACGGCCCCTGGCTCGAACGCCGTCTCTTAGCGTAAGCGAGAGAGACGGCGAGCGCCCCGGCGCTTCCAACCGAGGGAATTTGCGTCCGGCGCTGCAGCCCAGCGTCCGTCGCCAGCCCCCAGGGCAATGCCCTCCGGAGCCGTGAACGTGCCCGATGAGACGGTCAACTCGGGAACCTAGGGTCACTCGCGACAACCCGCATAGCGGCTCACCTGCGGACGGGCAGGCCACCACCACCCGCCGACGACCTTCCAGCATCACCTGACCAACCGTTGGCCAGCACGGGGGCGATGCGGCCTCGAAGACATGCGGGTCATCACAGCCGTGGTTCGTCCTCCCTTCCCGGGCACCGGACCGTTGTGCAGCTGGCGTCTGATCGGTGACAGGCGCGTCGGTCGCTCGTCAGCCGCGCGGTCAGGACGATCCCGGGCCGAGGTTCCCGAGCGGGCTCGGCGCGGTGAACTCGACCCGGAGGAGGGCCTGGCCCTGGGCCGTCCCGGTGACCGCCCTGGCCGGGCGGAGCCGGGCCACGGCCCCGCTCAGGACGGCCCAGACGGCGCGCACGTAGGCGGCTGGATCCGTGTGGGCAGCCGGGACGTTCTGGGCCAGGTCGGCGAAGAGGAGCGGGACGCCGGGACTGGCGCCCGGGCCGAGGCTCCCGAATCGCACGATGTCGATCGGCTGGTGCCCGGCCAGCGCCGCGAGCGCCAGCAGCAGCCGCGAGTCGACCTGGCCGGCCAGCAGCTGGCTCCTGGCGGTGGCCGACACCGTGATCCGGGAATCGTTCAGTAGCGCGGCGCCGGACGTCTTACGGCCGGCCAGGCCGGCGTTGAGCAAGGTCCGGTATGCGGCGGCACCGTGCGGCGCGACCACCCGGACGGTGATCGCGCTGGTCCCGGAGCCGAAGGACGCCAGGACGGCGGGCGCCCAGGCTGCGGCGAGGCTGCTGCCGAACAGCTCACCTACCGTGGCCGTCTCGACGACCAGGACCGAAGGCACCGGATCTGGCGACGCCGGCCCGAGCACGACCAGCTTGCCGGCCGGGAAGCCATCCGCCTTGAGCGCGGCGCACATCACCGCGTCACATGACACGGTGACAGCTGGGCTGACCTGCCCGGCAACCCAGGCGGCAGCCTGCGCGCGGACAGCCGCCCAGGTCGCCGGCGAGCGGGAAACATGCTTGATCGCGACGGCGGCCAGCGACCCGGTGACGATGATGGCCAGGCTCAGCGCGACCAGGCGAGCCCCGGCCCGGCGTCGCGGTTTGCGGGGCCCCGGCCGGACTGCGGGCCCGGGTCCGGCGGCGGTCCGGCCCATGACAACGGGCTCGGGCGTGACGGCGTGCCGGGGCCTGACCGCGGAGCCGCGCCAGCTGGTGACGTCATCCCTGGGGACGGGCCCGGTGATGCGCTCGAGCCCGGCGGCGGGCTCGGCCGCGGCGGCGCCGTCACGTTTCCCGTCGGTGCCGTTGGCCGGGGAGCTGGTTTCCCGGCCCGGTTCCCTGCTGACCGCGGATTCCGGCGGGGACACGCACCGGAGCAGCCCGGCCGTTCGCTCCCCGGCCGCGCGCTGCTCATCGCAGGCGGCCGCCGCCTGGGCGCGCTCGGCCCTGACCGCCGCCTGCATGCGCTGCCGCAATTCCGCCGGCAGCACCGGCGCAGCCGGCGAGAGCAGCCCGGCCCGGGCCGCGCCTGGAACGCGCTGGGGCAGTTCCCCGCCCCGGTTGTCGTCTGCCATCCGGGTCAACCCCCTCAGCGATGCGCAGACAGGCCGGTGCGCACCGCACGGTACAGCGGGGCGCACCTAACCGATATCGGCATACAGGGTGCCTCACCAGCCCCCATGTAGCTGACACCGTATCGCTGGCTTAATGTGCTGGAGATGTCACCTAACGCAGCGCTCTCGTGTCGAATCGGGACACTGCAACCAAAACCGTAACCTCCCGGTTCCTGCGCAGGGGTGCACTTTGGCAGATTTTGCGGGAGAAAGTCCCTCGCCGTCCCGACGGCAGCCGCCGGTTCGAGTCCCGGATACGCGTATTTCGTGATTTACGGACCACGAGTCGGCGATCCAGCAGCCGGCAGAGCCTCCCGCGCCGACACGGTGCTGGCCGAAGGCACGCCAGCCTCGCACCCGGTCGTAGCGGCCCGCGGCCGGCGACGGTTACCGCGTGAGCTGACTGTCGGCGCGGCGCAGTACCGCGGGTCTACGCCTGGCTCTCGGCCACCTGAGGGCCGAAAGCGGCACGGACCCAGGCGACGATCTCGGTCGTGGACGCTCCCGGGGTGAAGATCCTGGCCACGCCCATCCGGGAGAGCTCCTCGATGTCCTCGTCCGGGATGATGCCGCCACCGAACACCACGATGTCCGAGGCGTCCCGCTCGTTGAGCAAATCGATCACCCGGCTGAACAGCGTCATGTGCGCGCCGGAGAGGATGGAGAGCCCGACCGCGTCGACGTCTTCCTGGATGGCGGCGGCCACGATCTGCTCCGGTGTCTGGTGCAACCCGGTGTAGATGACCTCCACGCCGGCGTCGCGCAGCGCGCGGGCCACGACCTTTGCCCCCCGGTCATGGCCGTCAAGCCCGACCTTCGCGACGATCACCCGGATCTTGCCCATGACAAAAGCGTAGCCGCAACCTCCGGGATGGCATCACACCGGCTGGCGGCCCGCCCGGGCGGTTACTCAGTCGACGCAGGGAATACCGTTCTTCGCCGTGACGGCGCCGCCCTGCGCACCGGTGGTAGGGATAGGAACGGCCGAACTCGAGGCCGTCGGCGTGGCGCTGGCACTAGGCAGCGCAGCGTTCGCGCCGAGCATGACTTCGACGTGCCCCGCCGCCGCCGTCGAACTCGCGGTCGCGGCGACGCCGAACAGCGAAGCGATCTTGCTGGCGCTGGCCGCCGAACCGATGCCGTAGAGCACCTCGGTCGTGGTCAGGGCGCTGGTGTTCCCGATCTGCCCGGCGGTATAGCCGTCCTTCACCAGCGCGGCGGATACCAGGCCGGCCAGTCCCTGGGTGCTGCCTCCGTTGTAGACGTCCACCGTGGTCTTAGCGGCGGCGGCCTTGTCGGCGGCGGTCGTGCTGGCGGGCCGGGGGCCGGGGGAGCTCGAGGTGTCGGGCGCCGGGTCGAACGTCTCCTGCACCTCCTGCTGGATCGCCGCCGGGTTGACCTGGTTGGCGTCCTGCCCGTCGATGGTCTCGTAGGCCACGATCGGCAGCGTGTGGAAGGTCAGGTTGCCGCTGGTCAGGCTGCGCATCTGGCTAGCGAAGTCGAGCAGGTTCCAGCCGGAGTCGGTGATCACGTACTGCTTGGCCACCGACAGCAGAGAATTGATCTTGGTCAGGTCGCTGAGCACGCCCTCGGTGCGCAACTGCTGCATGACCGAGTCGAGGAACGCCTGCTGGCGATGGGTCCGGTCGAGGTCGCCGTTGAGCAGGCCGTCGCGCTGGCGGACGAAGGCCAGCGCCATCGTGGGGCTAAGGTGCTGGTAGCCGGCCTTACGGGCGTAAAAGCCGGAGTTGGGGTCATAGGGGACCGGGTGGTTGAGGCAGACCTCCACGCCGCCGAGGACGCTCGCGAGCTCGTAGAACCCGTCCAGGTTGACCTCGGCGAAGTGGTCAATGTGCACCCCGGTGAGCTGCTCCACCGTCGCGACCGTGGCGGCGCGGCCAGCCTCGTTGCCCGCAAAGGCGACCTGGTTCTGGCTCATGCCCGGATCCTGCGTGCGGAGCTGGGACTCCTTGGCGGCCAGGGAGACGCCGTAGGCCTGGTCGATCTTGCCGACCTGCTGCGACCCGAGCGTGTCGGCAAAGTTGACCCAATCATCGCGCGGGATGGAGAAGCCGACCGCCTTCTTGCCGCCCGCCGGGATGTGGATCAGGATCAGCGTGTTGGTGGCGTTTCCGCCGACCCCGTTCTCGACGCCCAGCCTGCTCCCGGCGTGCAAAGCGTTAAGAATATTGTTAGGCAGGATGTTGCCGTTCCAGTCGGTCCGGCTCTCGAGTCCCATCAGCAGGATGTTCTGCGCGCCGATGGACGGGCCGCTAGTGATTGCGTTCGAGCCGCCGATGCTGCTCACATCGCGCACGACAAAGTAGGAAAAGCCGCTCACCGCCAGGACAAGGGCCGCGGCCACGCAACTCAGGGCATACCCGGCTTTCCCCGCGGCACCCCACAACGGGGCCGAAGAGCCTGGCCTAACCATGGCATTTTCCTCAGCAGTCCCAGCTCCGGATCGATACCGTTCGTCGAAGCCTACCGTCACGCTCCCGTTATCAATGCACAACGACTAACATCCAAAGTACATATGAGTGACCCACAATGGCGCGAAGCGCGCCCGAGCAGGCCGTACGGCAGCGAGCCCGGAGCCAGGCCGCGCGGCCGCGATCCCGGGACCCCGCCGGGCGCCCCGCGGACGCCGCCGGCCGGTGCCTGGACGCCGCCGGTCGGTGCCTGGACGCCGCCGGCCGGTACCCGGACGCCCTCGGCAAGCGCCTGGACGCCCCCGCGCGATGCTGGCAGTATGGAGAGGGCCGGGGAGATGGGTGGGGGCCGGGGAGATTCGCGCGGGTCAGATCCCCGTGGACGTGATCCCGGCTGGACCGGTCGCGACCCCGGCCCGCGACGTGCCGGCGGTAACGGGTGGGATCCGGGCCCCCAGCCCCACGGCATACGTGACGGCGCGGCGCAGGGCCCGGGCGGACCGCGCGATTCCCTTTGGCGGGGGAATTCTCCCCGGCCGCGAGGGCAGGGGCGGACGCGAGAACAGGGGCGGACCGGATGGTGGGGCATGCTGCAGGGCGGCCTCGGGGTCTGCATCATCGTCGCCAGCGCGGCCGTTGGCGCCATCGTCACCATGGTGACCCGGAGCACGCCTGGTTTCCTGCTCGGATTCTTCGTCGTGGCCGGCACAGTGACCGCCTCGCTGGCCGTCCGGCCCAGGGGCGGCTGGATGATCTTCCCCGTCCCGGTGCTCTCCTACCTGGTGGCCGCCCTGCTAAGCGGGATCGTATTCGACCGGTCCGCCGATTCGTCCAAGACGGCGCTGGCCATCGGCGCGGCGCAGTGGATCGCTGACGGCTTCTTCGCGATGGCGCTCGCCACCGCGCTGGCCGTCGTGATCACCGCCGCCCGCTGGTTTCGCTGGCGTCGCGGCAGGCCGACCACGGGCGACCCGGGTCGGCCGGTCCCACCGGCAGGGCCCCGCCCGGAGTGGCTCGGCCAGGACTGGCCCCACGCGGGCTGACACGATCCTGGCTAGCGGTACGGGACCCGATGGCACGGCGCGGCAGCCGCGTGCGGGCTGGGAGACCGCGGAATCCGGGTATCCCATGGGCTTCGCGGGTCCGGGTAGGCGGCGGGAGAGCGGGCAGGGCACCGGCCCCGGGGCTCCCGGGGGTCCTCGGGGTCTTGGGGCTTCCCGGGGTCCTGGGGTCTGGGGTGATCCGGGCTCGCTCGGCGCCGGCCCTCGTCCGAGCCCGCCTCCCGGGTCGGAACCCTACAACTTCTCCAGCGGGGCGTAACGGAGCACTAGGTGCTTGACGCCGTAGTCGGCGCCGAAGTCGATCTTCGCCTCGGCCTGGTCGCCGTAGCCGTCGGTCGACACCACGGTGCCGAGGCCGAACTTGTCGTGGGTCACCATGTCCCCCGGTGACAGCGCGGGCACTGGCCGGTTCCCCGGTGACCGGGTCCCGGGCCGCTGCGCCATCCGCTCCTGAGCGGGCATGACCGACGACATCGCCGCCCGTTCGTTACGACGCCACTCGATGAGGCTGGACGGGATCTCGCCCAGGAACCTCGATTCCTTATGGAAGGAAGGACGGCCCCACCAGTTCCTGGCCACGGCGCGGGTCAAGTACAGCCGCTGCTCCGCCCGGGTGATGCCGACGTAGGCCAGGCGGCGTTCCTCCTCGAGTTCCTTCGGGTTGGTCAGCGAGCGCTGGTGCGGGAACACTTCTTCTTCCATCCCAGTGAGGAACACCACAGGGAACTCCAGACCCTTGGCCGTGTGCAGCGTCATCAGCGTCACCAGGCCGCCGTGCTCTTCGCCCTCGGGGATTTCGTCCGCGTCGGCGACCAGGGACACCTGCTCAAGGAAATCCGCTAGCGTCCCACCCACCTCCCCTGCCCCCCTCACTGGCGAGCCATCGAACTCGCGTGCCACCGACACCAGCTCTTTCAGGTTCTCCACCCGGCTGGCGTCCTGCAGGTCAGACGAGTTCTCCAGCGACTCCTGGTAGCCCGTGCGGTCGAGCACCGCCTCGGCGAGCTCGGCCACCGGACCGGACTCGGCGAGGTCCCGCAGTTCCCCGATGAGCGCGTTGAACCCCTCGATCGCACTGGCCGACCGCGCCGCGAGGCCGGGCACGTCGGCCGGGCGGGCCAGCGCCTGGGCGAACGTGATCCCTTTCTGCTGCGCGAACGCGGCCACGTACTCTTCCGCCCGGTCGCCGATGCCGCGCTTCGGTACGTTCAGCACCCGCCGCAGCGAGACCTCGTCCGCCGGATTGGCGATCAGCCGCAGGTAAGCGAGCAGGTCGCGGACCTCGCGCCGCTCGTAGAACCGCACTCCGCCCACCACCCTGTACGGCAGTCCGACCCGGATGAACACTTCCTCGAAGACGCGGGACTGCGCGTTGGTCCGGTAGAACACCGCCACCTGGCCGGGAGTCGCCTGGCCCGCGTCGGTGAGCCGGTCCACCTCCTCGGCCACGAACGCGGCCTCGTCGTGCTCGTTGTCGGCCACGTAACCGACGATCGGCGGGCCCGCCCCCTGGTCCGACCACAGGTTCTTGGGTTTGCGTCCCTGGTTCTGCGAGACCACGGCGTTGGCGGCGGCCAGGATGTTTTGGGTGGACCGGTAGTTCTGCTCCAGCAGGATGACCCTCGCGTCCGGGTAGTCCTGCTCGAACTCCACGATGTTGCGGATGGTCGCGCCGCGGAATGCGTAGATCGACTGATCCGCGTCACCCACGACGCAAAGCTCGGCGGGCGTGAGCGGTTCTCCGAGGCTGTTAGCCTGCTCCGTTCGGCCGGAAAAGAGCGGAGCACCGCCTGATACGAGTTCCCTGATCAGGACGTACTGCGCGTGGTTGGTGTCCTGGTACTCATCCACAAGCACGTGCCTGAACCGACGGCGGTACTGCTCGGCCACCTCGGGCATGGCCTGGAAAAGATTGACCGTGACCATGATCAGGTCGTCGAAGTCCATCGCGCCGGCCTCGAGCAGGCGACGCTGGTACTCACGGTAGGCCTCGGCCAGGGCCTTACCCCGCGCCGTCTGCGCGCGCGAGGAGAAGGTCTCGTAGTCGATCAGCTCGTTCTTCAGGTTCGACACCTGGGCGGCCATGGCCTTCGGCGGGAACTGCTTGGCGTCGAGCTCAAGCTCCCGGCAGACCAGCGCCATCAGGCGCTGCGAATCCGCCTGATCGTAAATGGAGAACGACGAGGGGTAGCCGAACCGCCTGGCCTCCCGGCGCAGGATGCGCACGCAGGCCGAATGGAAGGTCATCACCCACATCGCGCGGGCTCGCGGGCCGACCAGGGCGGCGACGCGGGCCGCCATCTCGCCGGCCGCCTTGTTAGTAAAGGTGATGGCCAGGATCTCGTGCGGCGCCACGTCACGAGCGGCCAGCAGGTAAGCGATCCGATGGGTGAGCACGCGGGTCTTCCCCGAACCCGCGCCGGCCACGATGAGCAGCGGGCCGCCCTCATGCACCACGGCAGCGCGCTGTTCCGGATTGAGTCCGTCGAGTAGTGCATCTATCGTGAGTGCGGCCACCTACATAGGGTAGGCGGTGGCGCCGACAAAAGCAGCGAACGCGATCCGCAGCGCCCTCGGCACAAGGAGTCATCCTGTTCTCCACCTGCGATAACGCGATCATTATGGACCCTGCAGTGACGCACGATCCTTAGGGTGGAGATATCGTTCTTTGACTCCGGACGATGCCTGTTATGGGCTATTCTGGCCGTCTTGACCCGATAGTTGGATGCGGACGGGGAGCAACTCGCATCCTCGCCTCTGAATAGTGGGGGTGCTATGGGATCGCGTAGTCGATCCATAAGGCTCCGAATATACTTTCTCGTGGCGATTCCGCTCGTCGCCATGGTCGGGCTGATCGCATACGTGGTCGGCACCTCGATCAGTAATGCCATCAGCCTGGACCGGGCGCCCAACCTGGTCAACGCGGTGGCGATACCGGCGGCGAATTTCGGCACTTACGTGCAGGCCGAGCGCGCCGCCGCTGTGGTCTACCTCTTCCAGCCCACCGCGGCCAACCTGCAGGCGTACGACACGGCGATCGCGGCGACCGACAAGGCCAGGCCGGCCTTCACTGCCGCCATGACCTCCCAGGCCACCGCGAGCAGCGAGACAGCCAGCGGGGTCAAGGCGATCAACGGCATCGTCGCAGGCCTGAGCCAGCTCCCGACCCTCCGTAACGGGGTCAAGGCGCGGGTCCTCAGCCCGCTAGACGCGCTCGCCGCCTACAGCCAGGGCCTGACGGCTGAGACCCGGCTGTTCCTGATCCAAACCGAAAGCGTGGTCGTCACCGACCAGCTGAGCCAGGCCATCGGGCTGATCGCTACCGTGCAGGCCAGGGAGCAGATCTCGCAGGAGGACGCGCTGCTCGCCGGGATGCTGGCCGGCCACAGGATGACGCAGAAGGACCGTCTCGCATTCACCGATATGGCCGCGACCAGGCAGGCCGACGCGGCGTACGCGGATTACGTGCTGAGCCCGGCCAACCTGGCCACCTACAACGCCTCGATGGCCGGGTCCGGGCCTATGCAGCAGAACCTCACCAATATCGAGCAGGCGATCGCAGCGGGCACTCCGGTCACCCAGCTGCCCATCACGCAGGCCCAATGGCAAACGCTCGGCGGCGACCTACTTCAGGACGACTACAACGGAGGGGTCGCGGTCGCGAAGGCGGTGCTGGTGGCCGATCACCAGATCAGCCACTCGGCATGGGTCAGGGTCGTCGTGACCAGCGCCATCGGCCTGCTCGGGTTGCTGCTGACCATCCTGGTCAGCACGCTGGTCGCCCGCGGCATCATCCGCCGCCTGGGCGGGCTCGAAACCTCCGCGCTGACCCTGGCCGAGAAGCAGCTGCCGGACGTAGTCGCCCGGCTGCGGCGAGGCGAAAACGTCGACGTGAACGCCGAGGCACCGCCGCTGCGGGTGGGCGGCGACGAGATCGGCCGGGTCGGGCAGGCGTTCGACCTGGTCCGGCAGACCGCTGTCCGGGCGGCCGTGGAAGAGGCCCGGCTACGGCAGGGGCTCAACGACGTATTCCGCAGCCTGGCCCGGCGCAGCCAGTCGCTGCTGCACCGGCAGCTGACCCTCCTGGACCAGATGGAACGGCGGGCCACCGACCCGGAAGCCCTCGACGACCTGTTCCGCCTCGACCACCTGACCACGCGCATGCGCCGCCACGCGGAAGGCCTGGTCATCCTGGCCGGCGCGCCGCCGGGCCGGGGCTGGAGCAGCCCGGTCCGGATGGTCGACGTGATGCGCGGCGCCATCGCCGAGGTCGAGGACTACGCGCGAGTGTCGGTCGCGACCCGGAGCCAGGCCGCGCTGGCCGGCTCTGCCGTCGCGGACGTTATTCACCTGCTGGCCGAGCTCATCGAGAACGCCACCACGCTCTCGCCGCCCTATACGTCGGTGCGCGTATCGGGGGACACGGTCGCCAACGGGTTCGCCATCGAGGTCGAGGACCGCGGGCTCGGGATGAGCCCGCCGCGGCTGGCCGAGCTCAACGACCGGCTGGCTAACCCGCCGGAGTTCAACCCGTCCGACAGCGAGCAGCTCGGCCTGTTCGTGATCAGCCAGCTGGCCAAACGGCACGGAATCCGGGTCACCCTGAAGGCCTCGCCGTACGGCGGCACGGCCGCCATCGTGCTGATACCGGGCCACCTGGTCGTGACGGAAGAGGCGCTCCGGGCCGGACTGCCCGGCGAGCCCGCCTCGGTCGCCATAGCGCAGCTCACCGCCAACGGGAACCACGGCGCCCCGGCGGAACTGACCGCCCCGGGCGGATCGGGGTTCACCGAGATCGGCAGCGGCCTGCCCGGGCTGGCCCAGACGCCCGGGGTCCGCATCTCCGGACCGCTGCGCCGTTCGCAGGGGATCATCCCGGAGCGGTTTGACCGCGGTGCCCATGCCGCGCCCGCGCTCGGGCAGGCGAACGGCACTGGTGGCACCGGGTCAGATGAACTGCCGGGGCGGCGTCACGACCAGCCCGGGGCACCAGCCGAGGCCGACCTGGTGCCGAACGGCCCCGGCTCGATGCCTGACAGCGGCGCGCCGTCCGCCTTCGATGCGTTTACGCCGCGGCGGCACGCCGTGGGAACCGGCGAGACGGCCGTCGCCGCGGACGCCGGGCCCGGCGGGTCCTCCTCAGGCGCGCCCTACCCGGGTGACGGCTCCTATATCGCATCCCCGTCGTACCCGCCGACCGGCTCATCGCCCTATCCAGCCTCAGGCAGCGGGCCGTTCCCGGGCGCTGGCCCCGCGTCGTATCCGGACCAGCCCGCGCCGTTCCCCGGCTGGACCCTGCACAACACGCCCGGAGCAGCCGACGCCCGGACCGCGCCTGGCCCGGGCACCCCGGCCGGGCCGGCCACTCCGATGACACCGGTGGCCTCGCCGCGACCGGGTCAGGCCTCGGGCCCGCCCTGGGAGCTTCCCGGCAGGACCGGGCCGCTTCCCGAGCCCGACGGATCCGCATCGGGCCCAGGTGCGGCCGAACCGGACGGGAACAGCGAGATCAATGGGCTCCCGCGCCGGGTCAGGCAGGCCAGCCTGGCTCCCCAGCTCCGGGATAACCCGCCGCAGCGCCGGACCACGGTGGCCAGCTCAGGCCCGGCTGCGGGGCCTATGGGTCTTATGGGGCCTATGGGTCCGAGTCCGGCCGAGGTCCGCCAGACCATGTCGGCGCTTCAGCGCGGCTGGCAGGACGGCCGCGCGCAGCGGACGGCCGACCCGGCGTCAGGCCCTTCCGGCGCGGATCCGTCCGACGGCGGCGGGGCCGACGATTCCACCACGGACGAGGAGGCAGGTGGGAACTCCCATGGATCATGATGCAGGCGCGGCTGGCCGGGTCGGCCAGCTCGACTGGCTGCTCGACGATCTCGTGCGGCGCGTCGAGCACGTGAGCAAGGCCGTCATCTTGTCTCAGGACGGCATCGCGCTCGGGGCGTCGGAGACGCTCGAGCGCGACGATGCGGAGCACCTAGCCGCGCTGGCCGCCGGGTTCCAGTCGCTGGCTCGCGGCGCCGGACGGCACTTCGGCGGCGGCGGCGGGGTCCGGCAGACGATCATCGAGATGGAAACGGGATTCCTGCTGGTGTCGGCCGCGGGCAGCGGCACGTGCCTCGCCGTCATCGCCGAGCAAGGCGCCGACCTCGGCCTAGTGGCCTACGAGATGGCCATCCTGGTCCGCAGGACCGGGGAGCACAGCAAGATCAACACGCGAGCGTCCGCGCTCAGCGGCTGGGTTTAAGAGGCACCATGCCGTCTAACGATGAACGGTGGCTAGACGCCGAGGCCGGTCCGGTGGTCCGGCCCTATGCCCTGACTCAGGGCCGGACCAGGCACGCCGGGGAATCGTTCGACTTGGTTGCGACCGTCATCGCCACACGTGCCGCGGTCACCGACCCAGGCTCGCTGGCCCCCGAGCACATCAGCGTCCTTCAGCTCGCCCGTGCGCCGACCACCGTGGCGGATATCGCTTCGGATGTTGACCTCCCGCTCGGGGTCGTCCGCATCATCCTTGCCGATCTGCGGGAACTCGGCCTGGTCGCGATCCGCACCCCGGTCGTGATGGCCGAGCGGATCGACAAGCACACTCTCAGGGAGGTCCTCAATGGACTACGGGGTCTCTGATCCCGCCAGCGGGAGCCCAAGAACCCAAAGCCAGCACCGCGCCATAAAGATCTTGCTGGCCGGAGGCTTCGGGGTGGGCAAGACCACGCTGGTCGGCGCCGTGAGCGAGATCAGGCCACTGCGCACCGAGGAGCCACTCACCGAGGGCAGCCTGCGCACGGATAGCACAGTGGGCGTCGAGGAGAAGACCACGACCACGGTCGCGATGGACTTCGGCCGGATCAGCCTGCGCAGCGATCTCGTGCTCTATCTCTTCGGCACGCCCGGCCAGCAGCGGTTCTGGTTCATGTGGGACGAACTCGCCATCGGGGCGCTGGGGGCGGTGGTCCTCGCCGATACCCGGCGGCTGGCCGACAGCTTCCCTGCTATCGACTACTTCGAGCGCAGGGAAATACCGTTCATCGTCGCGCTGAACTGCTTCGAAGGCGCCCGCAGGTACGACACAGAAGACGTCAGGATGGCCCTGGACCTCGAGCCTGGGCTGCCGATCGTCCTGTGTGACGCGCGCAGCAAGGAGTCGGCCAAGGAGATACTGATCGCTTTGGTCGAGCACGTCCTGATGACCGCAGCCGAGGAGCCGCTCTCAGGGATCGCGTAGTACGGCCCTCAGGGATCGCGTAGCACGGCCCAGACCGCCTTGCCGTGCCCGGCGATAGGGCTCCAGCCCCACACGTGACTCAGCGCGCCGACGATCTGCAGGCCGCGCCCGTTCTCCCCGCCCCAGTCGGGTTGCCTGGGCGCCGGCGCTTCATTGCCCGGATCGACCACGGCCATCATGACTTCCCCGGCCCGCCTGAGCATGCAGAGCCGCAGCACGGTCAGGCCCGAACCGGGATTGCCGCGCGCCTGGCCGGCCCGCGTCCCGTGCAGCACGGCGTTGACGACCAGTTCGTCGACGATCATCTCGGCGTCGTCCGCCAGCGCTTCAAGGCCCCAACAGGTAAGCAGCTCCCGGACGAACCGGCGGGCCGTCCTGGCCTCTTCCGGCCGGGCGCTCAACGCACGGGTGGTAACCGCCGGGGTCTCCCACCAGGCCGACGGCACAGGAAGTAGCCGCGGCATGCCGTCATCAACCGCGGGCCAGCCGATGCTGACTTCGTCATCGTCATCCCCGCTACCTGTCGCGACACTCAGATGCGCCAAAGCAAGAGCTTCCTGCATGTCATCGGGCACAAAAAGCCTTGCCCATCACGGTGGTTAACTGCGTGCTTGGAGACATGTTGCCTGATATATTGTGCAAATGCAAGACCAGATGCACGTTCATTAGCTTCGTGCACAGGTCTCCGAATAGGCGCCGGGGGGCCGGCAGACAGGCAAGAACGCATCAGGCAACTTACTCACCAGCTGCTAACTGAAAACTACAGCGAGTTAATTTCCACGGCCTGGCGTGCGTTATCCTGTCGGAAGGGGATAAAAATGGTCACCACTTACAACGGCATGCTTGCCGCAGAGCTCGGGGACGTCTGCTGGCAGAAGAGCTGGCACAGCAACCCGAACGGCGAGTGCGTCGAACTAGCCGCGCTGCCCAGCGGCGACATCGCGATGCGCAACTCGCGGTTCCCGGCAGGCCCCGTCCTGCTCTACACTCAAGCAGAGATCACCGCATTCCTGGCCGGAGCCAAGGATGGGTCTTTTGACCATCTACTCGGCGAAGCGAGTCAACTTACTCGTTAGTAGCAATACTACCGGTCGGCGCGCGGCGACACAACGATGACAGCCTGGCGAACTGGTCACTCATGACCTGCGGAATCACGGAGAGATCAGGACATCTGTTGAATTGTCACACAACCCTCTTCCGCAAGCGTGAGATCACATGGGAGACTGGTCCACACCCCGCCAGGATCTAGAGTGCGACGATGCGAGGAGTGCCGATGGTCTCGTCTGAAGACTCGGCCTGGGACGTTCCCCCCAGCATTTTTGGCACGCGCGCGGGCGGGCCCACCGTCCAGCGTTTGGTGCTCGGCAGCCAGCTGCACCGGCTGCGAGAGTCGCGCGGGATAACCGCCGAGCAGGCGGCCGAGGCTATCCGCGGCTCGCACTCCAAGATCAGCCGGATGGAACATGGGCGGGTCGGCTTTAAGGAGCGCGATGTGGGCGACCTCCTTACCCTCTACGGGGTGACCGACAGCGAGGAACGTGCCGCGCTGCTGAACCTGGCCAGGGAAGCGAATACCCCTGGATGGTGGCACGCCTATTCGGACATCCTCCCCTCTTGGCTCGAGCCGTACGTGGGCCTGGAGGCGGCGGCCTCGGTCATCCGGACCTACCAGATTCAGCTCGTGCCGGGACTACTGCAGACGGAGGGCTACGCCCGCGCTCTGATCCGACAGGGTTCCGCGGCCTCCGAAGAAGAGATCGCCCGCCGGAGCGAGCTGAGGGCTAGCCGCCAGGAGATCCTCCGCAGGCCCGACGCGCCGCAGTTGTGGGTCGTTGTCGACGAGGGTGCGCTGCGCCGCCCGGTGGGCAGCAAGGAAATCGTCCGTGAGCAGCTGAGGTACCTCATCGAGGTGGCGGATCACCCCGCGGTGACCCTGCAGATCCTGCCGTTCATGGCGGGCGCGCACTCGGCCATGGGCGGCCCGTTCACCATCTTGCGGTTCGCCGAGCCCGACCTGGCCGATGTCGTCTACATCGAGCAGCTGACCAGCGCGCTCTACCTGGACAAGCCGGTCGAGGTCGACAGCTACCTCGAGGTCATGGAGCAGCTCTGCCTCCAGGCCGAGCCGGTGGCGAACACCACCAAGGTGCTCCACCAGATCCTCGCCGACACCTGATCACCGCCACGCTGACGCCAGCGACAGACCCCCGGACCCCGCGGGCTAGGTCCTGCCCGTAGGCGTGCGCTCCTCCCATGCCCATGGTGAGCCGTAGTCGTTCAGCAGGTCGAGGAACGGGCGCGGCGGCAGCGCCTCGGGGCCGAGGAGCCCGGCTCCGGACCAGGCGCCTGAGTCGATCAGCTCCAGCGCGACCACGGGGTTCACCGCGGTCTGCCAGACCACCGCCTGAGACCCGTATTCGGCCATCGTCCAGGCGTTGTCGACCACGTGGTAGAGGTACACCTCTCGCGGCGAGCCGTCGGAGCCGGTTCCGGTCACCCAGGTGCCTGCGCAGGTCAGGCCGGTCATCTTGTCTCCCAGGGCAGCAGGGTCGGGCAAGCACGCCGCCACCACGTCACGCGGCGACACGCTCGCCGCGCCGACCTGCACCGGGTCGGTCTTGTCCAGGCCGAGCTTGTGCAGGGTCCGCAGCACGCCGATGAACTCCGCGCCGAGGCCGTACTTGAAGGTGACCCGCTGCGCGTCGATCCACCGCGGCATCAGCAGCACCTCTTCGTGCTCCACGTTCACGCACTCGACCGGGCCGATGCCGGCCGGGAAGGTGAAGATCTCGGGCTCGCTGAACGGCTCGGTGGTGAACCAGCCCCGGCCGCGTTCCCAGATCACCGGCGGGTTCAGGCATTCCTCGATCGTGGCCCAGATGGAGAAGGTGGGGGCGAAATCGTACCCGGCCACCTCGAGGTTCGATCCGTCCCGGACGCCGAGCTCGGCGATCTCGCTGAACAGCTCGTCGGCGGCGTACCTGGCGAACACGTCGGACAGCCCCGGCTCCACGCCGATCCCCGCCAGCGCGAGCTTTCCCGACCGCTCCCATTCCGGCGCCATCGCGAACTGCTCGTCGCCGAGCTTGACGCCGGTCTGCTGGTGAGGGTCCTCCGGATGGGGGTACGACAGCGACATTGCCATGTCGAGATAGTGGGTGCCCGCCTGGAGCGCGGCGCGGAATAGCGGCATCACAAAGCGGGGATCGGTGGCGTTCATGAGCGCATCGCAACGGTACTGCCTGAGCAGGCCGACGGTGGCCGGTACGTCACGCGCGTCCAACTGGACGGCCTCGTACCCGTCGCGGGCCGCTGCGGCGCGCTGCGCCCGGCTTAGGTCGTAGTCGGCGATGACCAGGTCAGCGAACGGGCGGCGGGCGGCGATCCGGGCGAGTGCGGTGCCGACGCCGCCGGCCCCGGCGAGGAGTATGCGCATAGCGGAGATCCTAGTCCTTACGCCACGCCGGGCCAACGAGACCAGTTGTTCCCGCCATGTTATACAACTGAAATCGTTGCTTATCCGCACAATACATGCTAGAACCGTAGCACTGGGCGCTAGATCGGCCGTTCTGCTCATCCCGGTCTAGCATCTAGCTAAGGGCGGCGCGCCAGGGCGTTCCATCCGGCGTGATTGGCTGACTTGCAGGAGGGTGAGGATGGCCGCTACTTCACAGACCCAGCCGATGGAGCAGGAACAGGACAAGGGCCTGAAGGCCGGCGCGCTCGGCCTGGTCTCCAGCATCGTCATCGGGGTTGCCTCGACCGCGCCCGCCTACAGCCTCGCGGCCACCCTCTTCTTCGTGGTTGTCCTTGTGGGCTTCCACGCTCCGGCGGTCGCCGTGCTCGCGTTCATCCCGATGCTGTTCTGTTCGATCGGGTACAGCGAGATGAACAAGGCGGACCCGGACTGCGGCACCACGTTCACCTGGGGGGCCAGGGCCTTCGGGCCGAAGACCGGCTGGGCGGGCGGCTGGGGCATCGTCGCCGCCGACCTCCTGGTCATGGCGAGCCTCGCGCAGGTGGCCGGCCAGTACGTGTTCCTGCTGGTCGGCGCCAAGGGCATCGGCTCGAATCCGGCCAGCGGCTGGGTGCTTCTTGTCGGCATCCTGTGGATCATCGCGATGACGTACATCTGCTACCGCGGCATCGAGGTCTCGGCGAACTTCCAGAAGGTGCTGCTGTCGGTCGAGGTCGTCATGCTGCTCGTCCTGTCGGTGACCGCGCTGGTGCGGGTCGGCACCGGGCATCACCCGCCGGTCTCGGTCCACCCGAGCATCAGCTGGCTCAGCCCGTTCCACCTCGGCAGCTTCCAGGCCTTCGTCGGCGGGCTCATCCTCATGCTGTTCATCTACTGGGGCTGGGACACCGCGGTCTCGGTCAACGAGGAGACCAAGGACAAGAACAAGACGCCCGGCCAGGCGGCGATCATCTCCACCGTGCTGCTGCTCATCACCTACGCGATCGTGATTTTCTCCGTGCTGGCCTTCGCCGGGACCGGCTCGACCGGGATCGGCCTGACCAACCCGAACAACTCCAGCGACGTGCTCTCGGTACTGGGCGGCGCGATCTTCGGCAGCGGCGGCCTCGGGACCTTCCTGAGCCGGCTGCTGATCCTGATGGTGCTCAGCTCCGCCGCCGCCTCCACCCAGACCACGATCCTGCCGACCGCCCGCACGACCCTGTCGATGGCCGCTTACAAGGCGCTGCCCACCTCGTTCGCCAAGATCCACCCGCGCTACCTGACGCCGACCGTGTCCACCATCGTGATGGGCGTGGTCTCCATCGCCATCTACGTGCCGATGAACTACATAGGGCACGGCAATTCTGTGATCCTCGACGCGGTGACCGCGCTCGGCCTGTACATCGCCTTCTATTACGGGCTCACCGCCCTCAGCTGCGTGTGGTATTACCGCAAGACGCTGACCAGCGGTGCGCGTCACCTGTTGATGCGCGGCATCCTGCCGGGTCTTGGCTGGCTGATCATGTGGGGGGCCGGCGGCTACGCCCTGTGGGAGGACTGGGACGTCGGCACCGGCAACAGCTACACGTCGTTCAAGCTGCCGTTCTACCCGAACTGGCACGTCGGCGGCGCCTTCGTGATCTTCCTCCTCGCGGCCGTGGCCGGCGTGCTGGCCTGTGTCTACATGCGGGTAACCGCGCCCGCGTACTTCAAGAAGCAGACGCTCACCAGGGCGACCCCGACCCTGGTCCCCGACAAGTAGCTGACCAGGCCCGGCCGGCCGGCCAAGGCCGGCGGGGTGCCGCGCCACGGCGGATACCCACCCCCGTTAGGATGGCGGGCGTGCTCGATGACGCCCAGATCGGCCGTGTGCTCTCCATCACGGCCCACCCCGACGATGTGGACTTCGGTGCCGCGGGAACCATCGCGCACTGGACGGAAGCCGGGATCGAGGTGATCTACTGCGTGGTGACCGACGGCGACGCAGGAGGCTTCGACGAGGACTTCCCCCGGTCCGAGATGCCGGCCCTGCGCCGGGCCGAGCAAGTGGCCGCCGCGAAGTGCGTCGGGGTTCATGACGTGCGCTTCCTCGGCTACCCGGACGGCCGGGTCGAGGCCACCCTGGACCTGCGGCGAGACCTGGCCCGAGTGATCAGGCAGGTCCGGCCGGACCGCGTTGTGTGCCCCAGCCCGGAGCGGAACTACGCCAGGATCGGGATCGGCCACCCCGACCACCGCGCGGTGGGCTCAGCGGCCCTGGACGCCGTCTACCCGGACGCACGGAACCCGTTCGCCTTCCCCGAGCTCCTCCAGAGCGAGTCGCTGGCCGCCTGGACCGTGCGCGAGGTATGGATCGCCGGCGGCCCTGACCCGAACCACTACGTGGACGTGACCGCGACCTTCCCGCGCAAGATCGCCGCCCTGCGCGCCCACGAGAGCCAGATCAGGCACATGGAGGACCTGACCGAGCGCCTCAGGACCCGGCTGGCCCTCACGGCCAGGCAGGCAGGCTTCCCCGAGGGCCGCCTGGCCGAGGGCTTCCGGGTGCTGGACACCGCCTGAGCCGCCGGTCACCGGTCACCGGTCACAGGCCGCTAGCCGGAAGGCTCTCCCGCACCGGTGGTGTTTTTGCTGATGCGGACCAATACCGGGCATAATTCACTGATTGAATCCAGCCAGAGAGAGTGACTCACGATGAGCATGGAGATGGACCACTCCTTTACCGTTCCCGTCCCGCCCGACCGCGCCTGGGACGTGCTGCTCGACGTGAAAGGAATCGCGCCGTGCATGCCCGGCGCGACCGTCGACGAGTTCGACGGCGAGGTGGTCACCGGGCGGATAAAAGTCAAGGTCGGCCCGGTGTCACTGACCTACCGCGGGACTGCGAAATTCATCGAGCGCGACCCGGCCGCCCAGGTGGTAGTGATGGAGGCGTCCGGCAAGGAGACCCGCGGCGCGGGCACCGCCTCCGCGACCGTCCGCGCGTCCCTGGAGCCTGAGGCGTCCGGCGAGGCGACCAGGGTCACCATGCACACGACGATGAACGTGACTGGGCGGCCAGCGCAGTTCGGCCGCGGCGTGATGGTCGAGGTGGGCGGCAAGCTGGTGGAGAAGTTTGCCGAGAACCTGGCCCAGCTGATATCCGGCGACGGCGCGGCCGCGGCAGACGCCGCCACCGCGGCAGACGCCGCCACCGCGGCAGACGCCGCCACCGCGGCAGTGTCCGCCACCGCGGCAGACGCCGCCACCGCGGCGGACAGCAGCACGGACGGCGCAAGCGCGAGCCAGCCCGCCGCCACGGCGGAGGCCGGGCCAGGCAGCACCGAACCCTCGGTCGTCATCCCCGTGACCAGCACGGCTTCCGCTCCGCCGGCCCAGCAGAACGACGACTCCATCAACCTGGTCCGGTTGGTCGGCCCCGCGATCCTCAAGCGCGCCATCCCGGTCGCCGTCGGGGCGACTGTGCTCGCCCTGCTCAGCTGGCGCCTCCGGCAGGTGTTCAGCCGCCGGGGACGCGGCGAGAAGAAGTAGGTCATGGCTGGAACCTCGCCGAAGCCACGCCCCCGCGGCAGATCCCGCCGTCGCTCGGTCCTGCCGTGGCTGACGTCCGCCACCGTCCCTCCGATGACGTCACTCGGACGGCCCGACAACCAGTGGCACCACCTCGCTCACACGTTCGACGGGGTGCAATGATCGTGTGTATTTACCCCCCGGATCCGGGGGGTAAATACACACGATCATGAATGCGAGCCTGTGGACTAGTGGACGACGACTTCGGTGACCGGGAGGGAGGAGTCTGCGGGCAGGTCGAGGGGGGATGGCGCTATGCCGCGGGACACGATCTCCGCACCGAGGGCGGCGACCATGGCGCCGTTGTCGGTGCACAGTCCCGGCCGCGGCACGCGCAGCTTGATGCCAGCCGCGGCGCACCGTTCCGCAGCGAGCGAGCGCAGCCGGGAATTGGCTGCCACGCCGCCGCCGACGATCAGGTCGGTGACGTCGTGCCGCCGGCAGGCCTGCACGGCCTTGCGGGTGAGCACATCGGCCACCGCCTCTTGGAAGGACGCGGCCACGTCGGGGGCGTGGACCGGCTCCCCGGCGGCCTGCCGTGCTTCCACCCAGCGGGCCACCGCCGTCTTCAAACCAGCGAACGAGAAGTCGAGCGTGCCATCGTGATACTTGCCGCGGGGAAAGCTGATCGCGGCCGGATCGCCCTCGCGGGCCGCCTTGTCGATCGGCGGGCCGCCGGGGAACGGCATGCCGAGTACCCGGGCCACCTTGTCGTACGCCTCCCCGGCCGCATCGTCGATGGTGGCCCCGAGCTGGATGACCTCCTGCGCCACGTCCGGCACGAGCAGCAGCGAGGAATGCCCGCCGGAGACCAGCAGGGCCACCGCCGGCGAGGGCAGCGTGCCGTGCTCCAGTTGGTCGACGGCGATGTGGGCGGCCAGGTGGTTGACCCCGTACAGCGGCTTGCCCAGCGCGATGGCGTAGGCCTTGGCCGCGGCCACCCCGACCAGCAGTGCCCCGGCCAGTCCGGGCCCTGCGGTGACAGCCACCGCGTCGATCTCTTCGGGCCGGACCCCCGCCGTCGCGATAGCCCGGTCGAAGGTCGGGACCATCGCCTCCAGGTGCGCCCGGCTGGCTACCTCGGGCACCACGCCGCCGAACCGCGCGTGCTCATCCACGCTCGAGGCGACGGAATCCGCGAGCAGGTCATGTCCGCGAACCAGCCCGATACCCGTCTCGTCGCAGGACGTCTCGATGCCAAGCACCAGTGGCGACGCCATCACGCGAGCGCCTTCCGCATGATAACGGCGTCGACGCCGGACGGCTGGTAGTAGCCGCGCCGGATGCCGATCTCGGCGAACCCGTGACGCAGGTACAGCTGCCTGGCCCTGGGATTATCCTCCCGCACCTCGAGCAAGACCTCCTCGTAGCCGCGCTTTTCCGCCTCATCGACGAGCGCCGTGAGCAACGCTGTGCCGGTACCCTGACCCCACCGGGCCGGATTCACCGCCAGCGTGACCACATCAGCCTGCGACCCGCCGGTGAACATCATCCCCGCGTACCCCACCAGCGCGGTTCCCTCCTCAGCCACCAGGTAGAGCCGGCGCGAGGCCGGCTGCGCGAACTCCGCCGCGAACATCTCCGGCGTCCACGCGTCTTCGGGAAAGAGCTCTCGCTCCAGGTCCAGGATCCCGGCCATGTCGGCCCTGTTCATCTCCCGCAGGCGCACCCCGCCGGCAACATGCGGACCGCTACGATGTGGGCCGGCATCCCCCGGGCGGGCACCCCCCCGGCGAGCATCCCCGGGGCGGGCACCCCCTGGGCGGGCATCATCTTTCCTGGCGTTCACGACGGCGTGACCCGTTTGGGCGGCCCGGGCTCCCGCGCGTCCGGTCGCCGCAGGTACAGGGGCTCTGCGGCCAGCAGAGGCACGGCCGGCAGGGCCGTAGCAGGCGATGGGACGGCCTGCTCGCCGAGCTGCCCGGCGACGATGGCGCAGAGCGTGCGGGCGTCCGGGTGGGCGGGCCCGATCACCTCGCCGAACGCCTCTGGGTAAAGCTGTCCCCCGGTGCCGGCCACCGGGAGTTCCGCCGCCCCTGCGATCGACCCGGCGCTGCCGACTCCGGGACCCTCGAGGCGCCGGCCGGTGGCGTCGTACCTGGCCCAGTAGACCTCCTTGCGGCGCGCGTCGGTCGCCACCAGGAACTCTCGCCCCGGCACCGCCGCAAGTGAGGTCGCGGCGGCGATGACGTCGAGGGAGCACACCCCGTGCACGGGAATGCCGAGCACGGCTCCGAGCACCCTGGCGGTCACCACGCCGACCCGCAGTCCGGTGTAGGGCCCGGGGCCGACCCCCACGGCGACCGCGGTCAGATCCGCGCGTGACGCGCCCGCATCGGCCATGACCTTTGCGATCATCGGTGCCAGCAACTCACCATGGCGCCGGCCATCGGTGGCAAACGCCTCGGAAACGACCCGCTCCCCGTCGTGCAAGGCCACACTCACCGCGGGGGTCGCGGTATCAAAGCCCACCACAAGCACGTCGCCCAGCCTAGTGGGCGCGCGGCGTCGCTGAGCCAATCGGCGGCTAGGGCAGCGAGGCCTCGGCCGCCTGGGCGAACGCCAGGGCGGCCGCGGTCAGCTGGGACTGTGACACCGGGCCGTAGGACCCGTGGTTGGAGTGCTCGAGTCCGTTCAGGGTGACCGTCACGACCACGTTGTGGAAGCGCACTATGACGGTGGCCACGTCTGTCACCGCCCCGCCGACGCGGAACACCTGCATGGCGCTGAACGCCTGGTTGCCCAAGCCGGGCAGGGTCCGCACCGTGGCCGGCGGGGCCGGGGAATTCTTCGGCGGAGCCTGCATGTCCTGCAACGCCACATCGTAGGCGTCGATCGCGGCGAATGTGGCGCTACCGTCTCCGCTGGCCAGGCCGTTCGGCGCATACGCGAGCATGTTGAGTTCCATCAGCCGGTAGACCGGCGGCTGGTCGATGGTCCAGTTGCAGGCCGATTCGGCCGACCCGTTGACCGGCAGCGGCGACGCCACCTTGGTCTTGCCCGGCAGGTAGCGCTGCACGGTGACGCCGGGCACGACGTTGCACGCGTCGGGCACCTGGCGCAGCTCTCCCGGCTGGAACGTGGTGATGAGCGCGCCTGGCGTGACCGCCGCCGGCCCCGGCTGGCTGGCCGTCAGCAGCACCACCGTGAGCACGGTCGCCGCCACGACCACCAGGCCGCCCGCCATGACGAACCACCGCCGGCGCCTGCGCGCCGCGGCCCGCAGGGCGCGCCCGCCCGGACCCGGCGACCTCCGCGACTCGCGCGGCTGAGCCGGCGGCACATCCTCGTCGCGATCCGCCTCGGGTTGATCCCACTCGGCCCACTGTGGCACCGGTTCGCCCTGACGCGGATCGGAGACCCGACGCGGATCGGCCGAACCCCTGGGATCCGCCGTGTCCGCCGGGCCTCGGGGCGCAGGACCGGTGGGATGCTCCAGGCTCATCCGGCCATGACCGCCCGGGCCACCGGGACCCGCAGCGCGACCACCAGGACCTTCAGCGCGGCCGCCCGGACCTTCAGCACGGCCGCCCGGGCCACCGAAGCCGCCGCCCGGGGCACCGAAGCCGCCGCCCGGGGCACCGAAGCCGCCGCCCGGGGCGCCGAAGCCGCCGCCAGGACTACCGGAGCCGCCGCCCGGGGCACCGAAGCCGCCGCCAGGACTACCGGAGCCGCCAGGACGGGCTCCAGCGCCGCCAGGGCCGTCGGGACCACCGGGACGGCCGCCAGGACCGCTGAGACCGCCAGGACCCGCGGGATGGCCGCCACTGCTACTGGGACCCGCAGGGCCGGGCCCAGTGCCGCCGGGACCGTTAGGGCCGAGGGGAACCCCGGGCCCGCTGGGACTGCCCGGGCGCCCGGCGCTGGCCGGACGTCCGGGACCAGCCCGATGGCCCCCGCCCGCGGGACGCCGTGGCCGCGTCGGACCGACCGGTGGCAGGTTGGCCCACGGCGGCGGGTCCTCGTCGTCACGGTCAGGGCGGTAGGACCTGGCCGGGGGGCGAGGCGGCAGGAACTCCTGCTCAGGCACGGCGCGCCTCCGGAATCGGGGTGCGGTACGTAATGGCGCGATACGCGAAACTGGGATCAATACAGCGGAACTATAAACTGTGCTGCATTAAAAAGTTCGTGTTATTCAGATTCACGCGGCGGTTCTCGCCGTACCTTACGCGCACCGGCCGCTCGCACGGGCTCAACAGGCCCGTGCTCGCTAGCCGGTTCTGAATAACACTCACCGGCTACGGCGCCGGTGAGCGCGCCATGCCATCTCTCACCGTGACCAATTAGCCGGACAGTCCGCACGTCGCTGCCGGAGTCGGGCTCGATCGAGATCTCCAGGCGGTCCTCGGCGAGACCTTCGGCCAGACCGGAGCCCCACTCCACGACCGTGACGACGCTGGCCGCGTCGGTGTCGAGATCCAGGTCGTCCACCTCGCCGATGCTGCCGAGACGATAGGCGTCCGCGTGCACCAGGACCGGCCCGGGGCCGGCTACGACGGGATGCACCCGGGCGATGACGAAGGTCGGGGAGGTGACCGGGCCGCGCACACCGAGCCCGGCGCCGATGCCCTGCACCAGCGTGGTCTTGCCCGCCCCGAGCGGGCCGGCCAGGATCACCAGGTCCCCGGCCCGGAGCAGCGCTGCGAGGCGCCGCCCGAGGTCACGCATCTCCGAGTCCGTGGCGATCCGCAGTTCAGCAGGCGGGAAACCCAGCTCGTTCGGAAAATTCATTAGTGGACACCGCCCGGATAGGTCCTCGGGACCCTGGCCCCGATGCCGGCGGCGATCTCGTAGGAGATGGTGCCGAGCGCCTCGCCCCACTCTTGTGCGGTGGGCTCGCCGTCGTCCCCTGGGCCGAACAGCACCACCTCATCGCCCGCTGCGGCCGGCTCGTCACCGAAGTCGACCACGAGCTGATCCATGCAGACCGTACCCGCGATCGGCCAGCGGCGGCCGCGCGCGCTGACCAGCGGCAGCCCGGCCGCCGTCCGCGGTACCCCGTCCGCATACCCGAGAGGCACCAGGCCGAGGGTGGTCTCGCGGGAGGTCACGTACCGGTGGCCGTAGGAGACTCCGGTGCCCGCGGGCACCCGCTTGACCATGGCGAGCCGGGCGCGCAGCGTCATCGCCGGGCGCAGCCACGACGGCGCGCCGCCGGGCAAGGTGGACAGCCCGTAGATGGCCCCGCCGAAACGCACCAGGTCGAGCCGGGACTCGGGGATGGTCAGCGCGGCGGCGGTGTTGGCGATGTGCCTGACCTCGGGCGTGACGCCGGCCTTCTCGGCGAGCGCGACGGCGTCGGCGAACACGGCGAGCTGGGCGGCGACCGATGGGTGCCCGGGGATATCGGCGCAGGCGAAGTGGGACCACAAGCCCGTCACCCGCACCGAGCCGCGGGCCTCGGCGTCCAGGGCGGCCCGAATAAGCTCCGGCCAGTCCGCCGGAGTGGCACCGCCGCGGCTCAGCCCGGTGTCGGCCTTGAGATGCAGCCGGGCGCGTACGCCGACCCGGTCGGCCGCGGCCGCGATCTTCGCCGCGAAGGCCACCGAGCCTGCCGTGAGATCCACCTCATGCCTGATCGCCTCGGTGGGATCGCCGAAGGTCATCAGGCCAAGCACGGGCGCGGTGATCCCCGCCTGCCGGAGCGCGACCGCCTCGGCCAGGTCGGCGACGCCCAGCCAGCTGGCCCCGCCGGCCAGCGCCGCCCGGGCGGCCGGAACCATGCCGTGGCCGTACCCGCTGGCCTTGACCACGGCCATCACCTGGCTGCCGCGCACCAGCTCGCACAGCGCCGCGACGTTCCTGGTGATCGCGCCGAGGTCGACCAAGGCCTGCCTGTGCATGACGTTCATATGCTCCTGAACGCGGCGGGCAGCGCCCGGACTAGGTCCGATGCCCCGATCGGGGCCTCGCCGGCCCCACCGGAGCTCGCCCGGGCCGACGCGCCGGCCGCGGCGAGCGGACCGGCCGCGCCGGCTGCGGCGAGCCGGCCGGCCATGCCGTGCAGGTAAGCGGCCGCCAGGCCGGCCTGGGCGGGCTCCAGGCCCTGCGCGAGCAGCGCCCCGGCCAGCCCGGACAGCACGTCGCCGCTGCCCGCGGTGGCCAGCCACGGCGTGCCGGTGGGATTGACCAGGACCGGCGTCTGCGGTGAACCGCCGGAGGCGCCGGGCGGCGCGATGACCGTCGTCGAGCCCTTCAGCAAGACCGTGACGCCCAGCTCGCCGGCCGCCCGCCGGGCGTGCTCGAGCCGCCGCGCCTCGACGCTCGCCCCGTCGGTGCCGAGCAGCCGGGCCAGCTCGCCGGCGTGCGGCGTGATCAGCGTCGGCGCCGCCCCATTGAGCCGCGGCAGCAGGCCCTTGACCTGACTCAGGATCGTCAGCCCGTCCGCGTCCACCAGCACGGGCAGGTCCGTGCCGAGCACCGCCGCCAGCCGCGCCACGGCGTCCTGGCCGGTTCCCATGCCCGGGCCGGCCACCCACGCCTGGACCCGGCCGACCGAACCCAGCAGGTCCCAGTGGCCCTCGTCGGGGTGCACGGTAACGACGGTCTCGGGCCAGGCCTGCCGAACTAGCACGGCGGCGACGTTCGCGGTGACCACCCGGACCATGCCCGCCCCGCCGCGCACCGCCCCGCCGGCCGAGAGCAGCACCGCCCCGGTGAAGCGGTCGCTGCCGGCCAGCAGGCCGAGCACGCCCCGCCGGTACTTGTCCGATTCGGCCCGCGGGCGGGGCAGCAGCTCGGCGATGTCGTCCCGCTGCGGCGCCGCGGCATACGGCCCGTCCTTCAGGTACGGACCCAGGCCGATGTCGATGAGCTCGACGGCTCCCGCGTGCCCGGCGCCCGGGTCGATCAGCAGCCCGGGCTTGATCGCGCCGAACGTCACGGTGACGTCGGCCTGGACCGCCGGGCCGTCCACGGCCCCGGTGTCGGCGTCGATGCCGCTCGGCAGGTCGACCGCCACCACGGTCGCGCCGGCCTGCCTGGCCTCGCCGGCCTGCCGCGCCAGGCCGGCGAACGGCTCCCGCAGCCCACCCCGCCCGCCGATGCCGAGCAGGCCGTCGATGATCAGGTCAGCGCGGTTTATCAGGTCGGCATGAGCGCCGGAATCGCCAGCACGCGGATCGCCAGCACGCGGATCGCCAGCATGCGGATCGCCAGCCACCCGGCCGCCGGCCGCGCGCAGGGCAGCGGTGCCGCCCGGGTGCGCCTTAGGGCCGGCCGCGATCGCAGTGACGGCCACGCCGCGGCGGGCCAGCAAGGCCCCCGCGTAGAGCGCGTCGCCGCCGTTGTCCCCGCTGCCGGCCAGCACGACCACCCGGGTGCCGTACACATGGCCCGGGTACCGGGCCAGCAGGGACGCGCACACCGACGCGAGCCCCGCGGCGGCCCGGGCCATCAGCGCCCCGTCAGGGACGATCTCCATCAGCGCGCGTTCCGCCGCCCGCACGGCCGCGACCTGGTATGCGTCTCGCATGGGAGTTCCTACTGTGTGGGCTTACCGGCCAGCCAGGGCCAGCCGAACCTCGTCGGCCAGCCGGCCGATGACGCGTTCTGCCAGGCTCGCGTCCCTGGCCTGGATCATCAGCCGGATCGTGGGCTCGGTCCCGCTCGGCCGGACCAGCACCCGCCCGTTGCCGCTCAGCTCAGCCTCCGCCCGGCGGACCGCCGCGGCAACCTCCGGGCCGAGCTGCGAGGCGTCGCCCGGCACGTTGACCAGCACCTGCGGGTACTTCGGCATCATCTTGGCCGCCGCCGCCATCGGCACGCCGCGCCTGTTCACCGCGGCGAGCAGCTGAAGGCTGGTCAGCACGCCGTCGCCGGTGGTGGCGTGCTCGAGCATGATGATGTGCCCGGATTGCTCACCGCCGAGCACGTAACCGCCGTCCCGCATGGCCGCGGACACGTGCTTGTCCCCCACCGGCGTCTCGACCACCTTGATGCCGGCGTCGCGCATCGCCACGTGGAAGCCCTGATTCGACATCACCGTGACCACCACCGCGTCGCCCGCCAGCCGGCCCGCTTCCTTCAGCCCGGTCGCGAGCACGGTCAGGATCTGGTCGCCGTCGAGCGGCAGCCCGTCCGCGTCGACGGCGAGACACCGGTCGGCGTCGCCGTCATAGGCGATGCCCGCGTCGGCTCCGTGCTCGACGACCGCGGCGGCCAGCGCGCCGAGCGCCGTGGAGCCGCAGCCGTTGTTGATGTTCAGGCCGTCGGGCTCGTCACCGATGGTGACGACCTCAGCGCCCGCCCGGCGCAGCGCCTGCGGGGCGAGACGGTAGGCCGCGCCGTGCGCGCAGTCGGCCACCACCCGCAGGCCCGCGAGCGGCGGCTGCGGGTGGCCCGGCAGCGTGGCCAGCAGATGATCCAGGTAGCGCTGGTGCTCGGTGCTGGCGTCGCTGACCCGGCCGAACTCGCCGGCGTCCGGCATCGGCACCGCGTTCCCCAGCTGGGCCTCGATGTCATCTTCGGTGGCGTCCGGCAGCTTGACCCCGCCGGAGCCGAAGAACTTGATCCCGTTGTCCCTGGCCGGGTTGTGGCTCGCGGAGATGACCACGCCAAAGGCGGCACCCAGCTCTCCGGTCAGGTAGGCCACGCCGGGCGTGGGGATGATCCCCAGCCGGAGCACGTCCATCCCGGCACTGGCCAGGCCGGCCACGACGGCCGCCTCGAGGAACTCGCCCGACACGCGCGGATCCCGGCCGACCACGGCCACCGGGCGCCCATCACCCGCCCTCGCGCCGCGGCCGGGGCCGGTACGACCGAGGACGGCGGCCGCGGCCACGCTGAGGTCCGTGGCCAGGCGGGCGCTCAGTCCCTGACCAGCGACCCCCCGGACACCGTCCGTACCGAACAGACGGCTACGCTGCCCCGCTTCAGCCATTTCGCTCCGCTCGCTGCTCTGCTCGTGTGCGTTGCTAGGTACCCGACAGGCTCTGCGCGAGCGGTACTTACCGCTTGGAGTACTGCGGCGCCTTCCGGGCCTTCTTCAGACCGTACTTCTTGCGCTCCTTGACCCGGGGGTCCCTGGTCAGGAAGCCGGCCTTCTTCAGCGCGGGGCGGTTCTCCGGGTCCACCAGGATCAGCGCCCGGGTCACGCCGAGCCGCAGAGCGCCCGCCTGCCCGGTGACGCCGCCGCCGGAGATCCGGGCCACCACGTCGAACTGCCCCTCCGCGCCGAGCGTCACGAAGGGCTCGCTGACCAGCTGCTGGTGCACCTTGTTCGGGAAGTACACGTCGAGCGTCCGGCCGTTGATTAGCCACTGGCCCGAGCCCGGGAGGATGCGAACCCTGGCGATGGCCTCCTTACGGCGACCAGTGCCTGCTGCGTTTCCGGTAACCACCGGGCGCCGTGCGACGGCCCGCGCCGGAGCGTCCTGCGAGGTTTCCGTCGTGTACTCCGACGGGACGTCCGCGCCGAACTCCTCGTCGGGATAGTCAGCGAATTCGGCGTCGTCCTCGACGCTGGGGGTGGTGGTTACGCCAGTGGGCTCGGCCACGGTCTGGACCTCGTACTTCCTCTGCTTTGGGTCTACTGCTCGATCTGGGTGATCTCGTACGGCTGCGGCTGCTGAGCCTGGTGCGGGTGATCGGGACCCGCGTACACCTTGAGCTTGCGCAGCGTCTTGCGGCCCAGTGAGGTCTTCGGCAGCATTCCCCGCACGGCCTTCTCCACGGCGCGCTCGGGGTTGCTCTCCATCAGGCTCGCGTACGAGACTGCCCGCAGGCCGCCGGGGTAACCGGAGTGCCGGTAGGCGCGCTTCTGCTCCAGCTTGTTACCGCTGAGCGCGACCTTCGCCGCGTTGACGACGATCACGAAATCGCCCGTGTCCACGTGCGGAGCGAAGATCGGCTTGTGCTTGCCCCTGAGCAGCACCGCCACGTGGCTGGCCAGGCGGCCGAGCACCACGTCGGAAGCATCGACGACATGCCACTGCCGCGTAATGTCACTGTCCTTCGGGCTGAATGTGCGCACAGTCCTAAGCCTTCGCGTATGTATCGTGATCTTCTCCGGCCGCCACCTGCTGGTTACGACCGCCCAAGAGGCGCTCCGCGGGCGCACCGCGCCGCGCAAACGCGCGTACGGAAGGCACACCGCGTGCATGCCCGTCGCGCATGACGCCAATGCAGCATACTCCGTCTTACGCAGCGATGCCAAAGCGACGTCGCCGTCAAGCCCGCCGCGGGGAGGGCATCACGGCTTGCCGCCAGTTAACTACGCGAGAGCGGGAAAGTTCCAGGTCTACCTTACCGGAACTGCACAGAAGGCTACTCTTCAACGTTATGGATCAGCAGGGCGCAGGACGCACCCGCTCGGCTGGGGACACGCGCCGTCAGCCGCCTGGGCCGTCGATGGAAGGCGTCGGCAGCCCCGCGGGCCCCGAGAACGGCGGCCCAGAGAACAGCGGGCCGCAGCGCACCAGCCCGGTGCCCACCCGACCACCCGGATACGGCGTCGGCGGATACGGGCCCGCCGGGAGCGGCGCCCAGCGGGTCCTGGGCCCCGGAACCGGCCCGCAGCGGCTCAGCGGCTCAGGCAGCGGCGCCCAGCCGGTCCTGTATCGCGGCAGCGGCGCCCAGCCGCTGCTGAGCCCGGGCAGCGGCGCCCAGCCGGCGCTTGGCGCGCCGGCTCCGTTCCCAGGAACCGGATCGGCAGGCTCCGCGGGACGGACGCCGGTCCGGGGCTTCCCGCCGAAACGCGCACCGGCGGAGCCGTTCCTGGGCGGGCCAGCCGAGGACGCGTACCCCGGCGATGACTCATACCTGGATGACCGGCTGGCTCCGGCCGATGGCGAGGGCCAGCGCGCTGGGCCGGGACGGCGGCGTGGCGGCCGGACGAAGCGCCGTTTCCGTACGTGGCTCGCCGCGGCCGTCGCGGTCGTGGCCGCCGTCGGGTTCGTCAGTTACAAGTTCGGCTACGAGCCGACGGTCAACGCGCCGGTGCCGCCGACGCTGCGGTTGCCGACGACCGCGCCCGGATCCGGCTCCCCCGGCTTCGACAAGGCCTTGGGCCAGTGGCAGCACATCGGGACCCGGGCCGAGGACCCGGAGCCGCTGACCGTCACCGGGCTATACCCGCCGCAGTTCATCCTCAACGGCAGCTCGTACGTCAGGACGGCGGCCAGCGTCACCAAGACCTGCTCGCTGGCGGTGTACGGCGCGGACCTGCAGGCGGCGCTGCAATCGGGTCACTGCACCCAGGTGCTGCGCGCGAGCTACATCTCCGGCGACGGCAAGCTGATGGGCACCGTCGGCGTGGTCAACCTGATCAGCTCCAGCGCCGCCCAGAAGGCCGGGCAGGTCACCGGGCCGCAGGAGATCATCGCGCCGCTCACCGGGAAGAAGGGCGCCACCAGCGAGCTGGGCAGCGGGACCGGCGTCGTACAGGCGGAGGTCAAGGGCCACTACCTGATCTTGATGTGGGCCGAGTACGCCAACCTGAAGTCACCGTCGGGTTCGGCGCAGCGGCAAACCCTCGAACAGTTCGCCGAGAACCTCGTCATTGGCAGCGCCAACATCAACCTCAGCACCCGGATGCTGACCGGCAAACCCTGAACAAGCTAGCGCGCGGCGGGCCAGCCACAGACCTCCTGGTCGCAAGGCGGCCGCCGACCGGTCTGGTCGCAAGGCGGCCGCCGACCGGCCTGGTCGCAAGGCGGCCGCCGACCGGCCTGGTCGCAAGGCGGCCGCCGACCGGTCTGGTCGCAAGGCGGCCGCCGACCGGTCTGGTCGCAAGGCGGCCTCCGATCGGCGCCTGACCCAGGCGCCGCGCCCACCAAGAGCGCTGTTTCCCAACTCCTGCCTCACTGGTCCCGAGCGCGTAACCAATGAATGTGGCACCGTATTGGATCTTTTGGGCACAGTGCCACGTTCATGGGAAACCGGGCCGGGCTAAGGCCGGGCGTCGCCTGGGCTGAGGGGCGCGGGGGACGCCGCGGCCACACGGAACCTGCGGGCGGCGGCGGCCCGGACGGCCAGCTCATCCGCGGCGGGATAGCCGACTTCCTCCAGGCACAGCCCGTGCGGGGGGACGACGCGGACGGCGGGATCGCGGACCGCGGCCGCCAGCACCGCGGCGGGCCAGCCGGGCGGCCTCCGCCCCTCGCCGACGGCAAGGAGCGCGCCGACCAGCGAGCGGACCATGTGGTGGCAGAACGCGTCGGCGACCACGGTGGCGATCGCGGTGCCGTGACCGTCCCGATGCCAGTCCAGGGTGCGCAGCGCCCGGATGGTGGTCGCACCCTCCCGCCGACGGCAGAAGGCGGCGAAATCGTGCTCGCCCAGGCAGCGCCGCGCGGCCTCGTTCATGGCCGCCAGGTCGAGCCGCTGGAAGTACCACAGCGTTTCGTGCCTGCGCAGCGGGTCCGCGGCGGCCTCGTCGTCGCAAACGCGATAGGCGTAGCGGCGCCACAGCGCGGAGAAGCGAGCGTCGAACCCAGCGGGCGCGGGACTCGCAGCGTGCACCCGGACATCGGCGGGCAGCACCCGGGCCAGCCGCCAGGTGGCCCGGTCCGCCGGAAGGGACCAGGCTGCGGCGGGCACGTCGGTGTGGACGACCTGGCCGCGCGCGTGCACGCCGGCGTCCGTGCGCCCGGCTACCGTCAGCTTCGGCGGGACGGGCAGCCGCAGCACCCGTCCGAGTGCTGCGGCCACGACGTCCTCGACCGTGCGCCTGCCGGGCTGGGCGGCCCACCCGGAAAACGCTGACCCGTCGTAGGAAAGATCAATCCGGAGCCGAACGGTCCCGGGTTCTCCGTCCGAGCCCCCTCGAGCCGTCAGGGGTTAGTCGTCCTCGTCCGGCTTGTCGTGCTCCTCGTCGGCCTCGTCGGCCACCCCGTCTTGGACGTCCTCGACGTCTTCGACCCCGGTGTTTGCAGCGGATGACGCAGCCGCCTCGTCGGCCTCGGCGTCGGCGTCGGCCTCGGCGTCGGCGTCGGCTTCGGCTTCGGCCTCCGCCACGGCAGTGGCCGAGGCGGCGGCGCCGACCGTGGCTGGCGCCGCCGGGGCCTCGGGGGTTTCGGGAGCCGCCCGGCGCGTGCGGCGGCGGGGCCTGGCCGCCACCGGCTCGCCGCGGACCAGCTCGATAACCGCCATCGCCGCGTTGTCGCCCTTACGCGGGCCGATCTTCGTGATGCGGGTGTAGCCGCCGTCCCGTTCGGAAAACTCCGGTGCGATCTCGGTGAACAGCTGGTGCACCACGCCCTTGTCCGTGACTACGGTCAGCACGTGGCGCCGGGCGTGCAGGTCGCCGCGCTTGGCGAAGGTGATCAGCCGCTCGGCTACCGGACGCAGCCTGCGGGCCTTGGCCTCGGTAGTGGTGATCCGGCCGTGCTGGAACAGCGCGGTGGCCAGATTCGCCA
>Ga0209656_10000216_pt1 | contig 38498 bp, 38 predicted proteins | sample BogFormECP12_OM2_FD_188239 | JGI IMG/M metagenome (GOLD analysis project Ga0209656, IMG submission 188239) | Bog forest soil microbial communities from Calvert Island, British Columbia, Canada - ECP12_OM2 (SPAdes) (version 2) | ecosystem: Environmental > Aquatic > Freshwater > Wetlands > Bog ...
CCCCTTTTCCAGCCGGGCATCCCCGAACTGGCCCACCCCCAACCCGTCCATGCCGACCCCCTTCTCAACATGTAGCGGTCGGCACCCAGAGGGTCACACAATGCGGAGCAATCGCAACATCCAATCAGAGGGTGAGTCAAAATGCCACACCCCGTCCAAAAGATGTGTGCACAGGTGAGCCGCTTGCGGGGAGAGGTCGGAAGCCGCGCGTAGCGCGGATCCGGGTGAGGGGCAAGCTTCCTGCCCACCTGTAGTCGCCAAGGTGCCCCTCACCCCGACCCTCTCCCCGCAAGCGGGGCGAGGGGGTATAGCGCAGCTCCGCTTTGGTTATGTCTCCTGCGCATATTCGCAGTTTACGCAGCGAGGTATTCGTCGGATGGCGACGTCGCCAGCGTAGCTCGGATCGTCGGGCGTTTGGGTAGGGCCGCGGCGACGGCGTCTATAGCAAAACCGGCGGCGCGACGAGGTGATTTAGAGCGATTGGTCTGGATCCTGTCATCGGAGCGCGACGGGAGATCCCCTGGATGGCTCGGAGAGCACTCCTTACGGCTTCGACGCCAAATCGGGCTTGTTGGTATCCAGATCGACCGGGACCGAGACATGCTCGTGTACAATCAGCCAATTACCGTTGATCTTGCGATACACGTCGGTCAGTCGTACGGTCAGATCGATCGGCTGGCCCTTCGTGTCAGTACCGCTGACATGCTGGATGGAGTGGCTGTAGCCGAGCGAGTCGGCAGCAGTGATCTGCAGGTCGGTGATCTCGAACTTCGGCGGGCCTTTGAACAGGGCGAGGAAATCCTCCCAATCCTTGCGATACGCTTTGGCGCCGACATATTGGCGCGGCGGAACGACATCGAAGACGAACAGTGTCTCATCCGGCAGGTACACCTTCATGATCGCGTCAAGGTCTTTGGCGTTGACGGCGGCGGCGAATTGGTTCTCCAGAGCCCTGATCTTGGCTTCGTCGTCCGTCGGCTGAGCGACGGCGGGCACCATCCACATGATCATCGGGATCATCACGGCGGCGATGGATATCTTCATGTTCTATCTCCCTGATCGAAGGTCGCGCTGAACGGTGCCGCCGGAGATAACGGGTCCTAGTGTTCGGGTAGACCGATCATGCCTGCGGCTTGATATTCTGGTTGAGGCGGAAGAAGTTGGCTGGATCGTACTTGGACTTGAGCGTAGCCAGTCGTGCGTAATTATCGCCGTAGGCGCTGCGGGCGCGATCCTCGCCCTCGTCTCCGAGGTCATTGACATACGCAGCGCGCGCCAAGTGCGGTTCCCATACCGCAAAAAGCTCTCGCGTCCAGGCGAAATTGCGCTCGTTATCGGCTCGGTCGGTCCAGCCAGACAGGATAATCAGGTCGTATTGCAGGTCGCGGTGAAAATACGCGGTCTCTGTCTTGCCCACCCGGCTATACGCGCCGTGTAGCTCGGCAAAGAGGATGGCTGTGTGCCGCGACGGCACCTTCTGAACATATTCGACGGTTGCTGCGATCACCTCGTCAGCCAAGTGGTCCACCAGCGCCGATTTCCAATAGTTCAGCCGTCCCGGCGGAAATGCCGCATCGAACAGCTGCTGCATCGCGACATACGGGATCGGAGCGACCGTGTCAGCCACGGGATGACCAAAGCGCCGCAGCGGCGCTACCAGACGCTCGCCTTCATCGAGCGATCCGACGTAGCAGGGAACCAACGCAACCACCAGATTACCGTCCGGTAAAGTCAGGATGCCGGCCCAGGTCTGCAAATCGTCGGGTTGGGAGGCGGTGAATTCGCGGTAAAAGCGCAGGACCTCTGTCGCCTGACTAATCGGGTGCAGGACCAGACCGCCCAGCACCGGGCCAACCGGGTGCAGGCGATACTCGAAAGAGGTCACCACACCGAAATTGTGTCCGGCGCCGCGGATACCCCAGAAGAGATCCTCGTTCCGAGTGGCGCTCGCCGTGCGCAGCCTCCCGTCGGCTGTAACGATGTCTACCGACAGCAGATTGTCGACGGCGAAGCCGTGTTTGCTGCCCAGCCAGCTCTGCCCACCGCCGAGGGTCAACCCGGCGATGCCGGTGGTAGAGACGGTGCCGACCGGCGTCGCGAGACCAAAGGCCTGCGTCTCGCGGTCGAGCTCGGCCCCGAGAACGCCCGGTTCCGCACGGACGATCTGCGCTACTGGGTCGACGCGGATGCTCTTCATGCGCGACGGGTCGATCATCACGCCGCCATCACAGACCGCCTTGCCGGCGACGCCGTGACCGCCGCCTTTGATCGAGACGAGGAGGTCGTTCTCGCGCGCGAACTCGACCGCGGCGATGATGTCGGCAGCGCCGGAACAGCGCGCGATCAGCGCGGGACGATGGTCGATCAGCGCGTTGAAGAGGGTGCGCGCCTCGTCATAGCCCGCGTCGCCCGCGAGCAACAGCGGACCGCGCAGTCTGCCCCGAAACGCCTCGAGAGCGCACTCCCCAACCATAGCGTGACCGCCGGCGCGCGCCGCCACCCGTAACTCGCCCATGACCGTCTCCCTTTCACCGCAGCGTCGTTGTCATTTCAAAGGCGATTTGCCTATCCAGGGCGGAGGGTAGAGGATTCTGTGTTAAGGCGCATATGCCGTTCGACCCACTGAGATTCTTTGAATCATTTTCGGGTCAGGTTCTTCGTGTCTCCGGAACACCGATGCACTGAACTTGAGAGCCAAATATCAGGGCCAGGCCCATCCATAATCCGAAACCGACCATCCACTGGTGTCGGGGATGATGTTCGTCCAGGTACGACAATCCGTAAGCCGGGCACCCGAAAAAGACGGTGCTACCTCCCATGTCGGGACAGTGGGACATTCGCCAGTGAGATCACGCGACGGAGGAGAGGTCGACCAATATTCCCACCGTAACTTGCCCCATCCTTGAGCAAAATAAAAACGCTCTAATTGAGTTGACCTGGCTATAGTAAAGCCGTTATAGTGCTCGGAAATCACCGTAGGAATGTTTAGATTGGTTTGAACATTATTCACCAAAAATGGCATAATTACGTTTTCGAGCCGATATCTTGTATATGCTGGGCTCATATTCTTGGCGTCACAATTGGTACCCGGTGCATTCGACTGGCCGATTTCCGCTACAGCCGAACCCCATCCCTGACCATCCGTAGGGAGGTCCTGGGGGAAAAGCAGCCAGCTAGTATAACCGCAGGTATATCCGACGAAATAAATAGGCGTCAAACTACCCGTCTGAGTCTTTACTGCAAGGGCCGCATCGCCTATGCCGCGGACTTTAGCCACATTCAAATAAACATCACCGCCATCGTTGGGTGGGTCGAAATGGCCATCAAAGGGAGCCGTTTTGAAAGTCGATATCACCGCCCCGGTACCGGGGTCTAGGACATTATCGCTGACAATACCACTATACGCCCCGGGCCAATCAAGCCGACGAAAAGTCAAGGGAGTAGTAACCAGGTCCTTAGTCTGGTTAGCATATGTGCAATTATTCGGAGTCAGCCCACCCGAACATGTTGCCTGGACGAGATAAGAGTTCATATCGCCGATCTCGCCCGCAATACCGGAAGGATCTATACCGGAACAAGATATAATCGCTACAAGTAGAGAAAGTAACTTACGCATCATCGTCCCCCCGACATTATTCGATTCGGGGCGCGGATCAGTGGGTCGCAAAAGCTCGCCGCCTTCTCCGAATTACCCCCCATCAATGATACAGCTTGGTCGTGCCTCCGGTCACGATGGACGTGTGACGCGCGTGGCCAGCGCTTGTGCGGGTCGATGCCGCGATCGAGCGGCAGGCAGTGAATTGCAGCGCTAGAATTTAGGAGGGATCTTTTCGATGATTTCAGAGGCCGCAGACAACGCAACGCACCGGTTGCGTTTCCTTTCATCCAATGCTAAAATCCCCAACTGTCGCGAATAGGATAGCGACATTGATGGGGGTATTGGTCATGATGACGTACAGAACCGCGATTATCGGTGCCTGCGCCGCGGTTGCGCTTGCCGCGGCACCTCTCACATCCGCCTCGGCGCATCGGCATCACGGCGGGCTCGTTTTTGGCTTGGCCGCGCTGGGTGCGGCGGCGGTTGTCGGCGCCGCCACGATCGTGACCGCCCCGGTGCGTGTCTTGGCCGCGCCGTTTTATGCGCCCGGGCCGGCCTATTATTACCCGCCGGCTCCCGCCTATTATGCCCCGCCGCCCGCTTATTACGGGCCGCCTCCGGGTTATTACGGACGCTGAGCGGCGGCGAGCCGGCGACGACTCCGCCCCGCCGCGGCGGCCGCCCGTCGCGCGAGGCGGCAGCACTTCTCGGCGAGCGCATTCTCGACGCCGCCACCGAGCTGTTCCTCGCCCAAGGGTACGGCGCCACCAGCATCGAGGCGGTGGCGCAGCGGGCGGGGATTTCCAAGCGCACCTTTTACCACCGCTTCCCGGACAAGGCGGCGCTGTTCGGTGCCGTCGTGCACCGGATCATCGAGGGGCTGCGGCCACCGGCCGGCACGCCGCTCTATGAGGGCGGCAGTCTGGAGGAGGTCCTGCGGCGCCTGGCGCGGCTGATATTACGCGCCGTCCTGATGCCGATGGCGCTCGCTCTCAACCGGTTGATGGTGGCCGAGGCGCAGCGCTTCCCCGAGCTTGCCGCGACCGTCGCGCGCGAAGGCGGCCGGGCAGAGGTGGTCGGGCAGATCGCCTTGATGCTCGAGCGCGAGGCGCGCGCCGGCGCTCTTGCGATCGACCGGGCGGAGTTCGCCGCCGAGCAGTTCCTCCAGCTTGTCGTCTCGTTGCCGCAGCGCCGCGCCCTCGGCCTCGGTACGCCGATGACCGAGGCCGAGCTCGACGCCTGGGCGGATGATTGCGTCAACCTATTCCTTAACGGCTGCCACTTCTGGCAGCCGCGTGCGCCGGGATAGGAGTCACTGCAGCTGAGCGCGTGGAGAAATCAGAAGATTTTACGTCGTCGTCCCGACTTCTCGAGCAGTGGCAGGGCCTTACCAGCCCGGAAAGTTTGCTGCCGCGGAGCGATGGAGCCCGGCTTTCCGAGCGAGTGGAGGAATTGTACGAACGGCTGCATCACGGTCGCGTGTGCTTGTTTTCCGGCACGTTATTGCCGCGGTGGAGCCCGGTGACTTCTTTCCAGCCGCCCTTCTCGAGCGCCTCGGCCAGAGCAACAACGCGTGCAGGGGCGGCTGACCGTTGTTCAGATGCTGCTCCGGCAGGATCCCGACCACGTGGTCTAGGTAGAGATAAGCCGCGTCGGCACTCGGCGCCGGGACATGATCGCCCCGCCCGAGTTCCGTTTCCCCCAGCTGGCTAGCATATGCCTCAACTGGTGCCAATTCTCCGTGTAGGGGACGCTTATTACGGGGAACGCTATCCGCTTACCAATTGAGCAGCCGGATGCTTTTCGGGTCGGGCGCTTTCGGGATCGACTGCAGATAGGCGTAGAGGTCGGCGAGGTCGGCGTCGGAAAGGACCTCCTCGCGATAGGGCGGCATCGCGCGGTTGGTCGCGCGCACAAAGGTCGACAGCGCGTCGAAAGGGAGAGGATCGGGGGCGAGTTTCGGCCCGGCCACACCGCCCTGCCCCATCGTGCCGTGGCACTGCCAGCAGCCGGCTCGCATGAACACATGCCGGCCGTTCTCGGTCGAGGCCGCAAGGGCGGCGCCGCCCTGCGCGAGGATAAGGCCGGCAGCGAGCGCTGCCAGCGCCAAATATGGCGCAGCTCTCATCGCGGCTGGGTCCACACGTCGACGAGCGCCGGCTCGCCGGCCTTGACAACCTCGACCGCGTATTCGAGCGCGCCCGCGAGCTCGTTCGGGTCCTTGATCGGGCCCGCCGACCACCATCCCAGCGAGGCCGCGAGCTTCGCGTAGTCAGGATCGGGGTTCTCGATCGCGGTGCCGACCGGACACATGTCCTTGCCGAGATTGGCGACACGGTCGCGCCGGTTCGCCAGGCGCTGCACGTGCATCGCCTCCTGATGGTAGGCGCGGTTGTTGTGCATGACGCTCAACAACGGGATCCGGTGGCGCGCCGCGGTCCACAGCACACCCGGCGCGTACATCAAATCGCCGTCCGACTGGATGCTGACCGAGAACCGTCCCTCCGCCCGGTTGGCGAGCGCCGCCCCTACGGCTGCCGGCGCGCCATAGCCGACTCCGTACCCGCCCGGGCCGCCAAGCGACTGGTAGTAGCGTTCCATCGTCCAGAGCCGCTTGGGCCAATTGCTGACATTGCCAGACGTGACCAGCGACCAGTCGAGTCTCTTGATCTGAGCCCACAACTCCATGCTCAGCCGTGCGGTGCTGATCGGGCTCGCGTCCCATGCCACGGCGGCGGCACTCTTGGCGCGCTCCCGCCCTTCGGCCCAGGCTTTCCTCAGCGCCTCGCCGCGCTTTTCAATCGCGGATTTGCGGTCGTTCGGGATCGCCACCTTTACCGCGTCAATCAGCGCCGGGAGGGTTGCCTCCACGTCGGCGGCCATCTCGATGTCGACGACCTGGAAGCGTTGGAACTCCTGGTAGTTCGACTTGGTCAACAGTCCCGCCGAGGTAATGCTGATCAGCCTCACGCCGTTCTTGGTGCGCGGTTCGCGCAAACCGGTTCCTTCTTCCTCGCCATTGTCGATGAAGGCATTCACCGTGCCCCAATAGTCGGCCAGCTCCAGCCCGAGGATGACGTCCGCCTGCCCGATCAGCGCATTGCCTCGGCCGCTCTGGTTCAAATAGTGGGTATTGGGGAAGTTCATCCGCCCGCCGTGGTCGACGACCGGCGCCTGCAGAGCCTCGGCGAGCTCGACGATCAGCTTCATGCCATTGGCCGAGCGTGCGGCGCGATCGACGACGATGACCGGCCGCTCGGCATTGGCGAGGAGCCGCGCCGCCTCGCGGACGGCGCCCGAATCGCCCTGCGGCGGCGAGGTCGCCACATAGCGCGGGATATACAATCGCTCACCGTTTTCGTGGATCGGCGCCTGCTGCAGACCGCCGTCGAGGGCGATCGCGACCGGCCCCATCGGCGGCGTCATCGCGATCTTGTAGGCGCGCACGAAAGACTGCGCAAAGTGCTGCAATGAGACCGGCGTGTCGTCCCATTTGGTGAAGTCGCGCACCAGCGTATTGATATCCTGGGCCGAATGGACGGTCGGAACACCGGGCGGACGGTGGGCCGCGTCGAGATCGGTGCCGCCGACGACGATGACCGGCACGCGGTCGCACCAGGCATTGTAGATCGCCATCGCGGCGTGCTGCAGGCCGACGGTGCCGTGGCACAACGTCAAGAGCGGCTTGCCGGCGGCCTTGAAGTAGCCATGCGCCATCGCGACCGCCGATTCCTCGTGCATGCAGGTCAGGAATTCCGGTTTCTTGTTGCCGCCGTAATCGATCAGCGACTCGTGCAACCCGCGGAAGCTCGACGCCGGGTTCGCCGGCAGATATTCGAAATCGAGCGTCTTGATGACGTCGACCATGAAGTCCGAGCCGTCCGCAGCATGCGCGCGCGGTAGTTCCTTGGGCATCGCGGTCTCGGCAGCTGCCATTTGCGCGGATGGGCGCAACCCCGACGGCCGGCGGTCGGGCAGCGGCGCTGCGATCGGAGTGGTCTGCGGCGCCGCTGCGGTTGCCGCGCCGGCCACCGCGACGCCCGCCAGGAATTTCCGACGATCGACGTTTAAGAGCGCACTCTTGTGTGCCACGCTGACCTCCCCGCCGATTGAAGCCACCGGTCGACGTTAACCGATGTTATTCCCACGGCGAACCCGGAGCCAGGGCCTCCAATGCCCTCGATCTCGGCGGGGATTCGCGCGTCAGACACCATCCGGGCGCGCGAAGCCAGCAGCGATCCTCCGGCACGTCATTGCCGCGGCGCAAGCCCGGTGACTTCTTTCCAGCCGCCCTTCTCGAACGCCTTGGCCAGGGCCGCTTCGGACAGCGGGTCGCGAGCCCCCTCACAAGGGAAGATCGCGACCGGCGAGATCCACCGCGCCAGAAACTCGGATGATCGGCGCTCGATCCGGAAAACCGCCCCCCGCCGCTCGATCGGGACGGGGGGACCGTTGTCCATAAACCACTTGTTCGTGGTCAGCGGCAGAATGAGCCGGCCGCCCTCCGACAACCCGTCGAGCCACGTCTCGGCCGTCGCGTCGCTCCGACGTTGACATAGATGACATCGGCGGCATCGACTGGCGCAGCCGCTCCGTTCCCGCAGATGACACTGACATTGGGATATGCCGAAAGGTTGACCCGGGCGCGATCCGCAAGCCCGGAATCGAGCTCGATCGCCGTCACCTTGCCCGAACGTCCTACCAGATGGGCCATGATGGCGGTGTAGTAGCCGGTGCCGGCGCCGACATGCACGACGTGGTCTCCCTCCCGAGGACCGGCGTGGGCGAGCAGTTTGGTGTGCAGCGAAGGCTGGCCGTGGTTGAGGTGCCGCTGCGGCAGGATCCCGATAACATGGTCGAGGTAGAGGTAAGCCGGGTCGGCACTCGGTATCGGGACATAATCGCCCCGATCTCCGATGACCAACCACGGTCCGGGACCGAGGAAATCCTCGCGGCGCACTTCGGCAAAGGCCGTCTCGACGCGCGCGTCGGGGATCCCCGACGTCGCCACGATCTCCTCTCCTTCGCATAAGCGCGCCGCACCAAGCCGAGCTCGGTTTCCCGATCCATTTGCCACCGCCCGCAATCCGAAAGCCTCGCACCCTGATGCGCGGCGCCGGCGGGTGATCGGACATCGGCCCGATAGAATTTTTTGCCGATCGCTGTCCCGATCCGCACCTCCCGCGCGCATATCGCGGTAGTACGCGATGCTCGACCTGATGCGTTCCGATATCGCCGCCGGCGCGGCCGAGTCTTCGACCGAGACCGTAGCCCGGGCCCTCGCCGCGCTGACGCCGTCCGATCTGGTGCGGCTCAAGCGCTTGGCTCAGCTGCGCGCGCGCCTGCTGCCGGGTTTCGAATGGGACGAGCTGTTGAACGAGGCGCTGTTGCGCGCCCTCGACGGCTCGCGCCGCTGGCCCGAAGGCGTGCCGCTCCTATCCTTCATCTCCGGCATCCTGCGCAGTCTGCTCGACGGTCGGGCGCAGCAACGCCGGCGTCTCGCCGAGCGTGCGCTGACGGCCAGCGAGACTTCCGTGACCGCGGCGCCTGACGCTCGGCTGCACGCGCGCCGGTGCCTGGCCGCCATCGCACAATTCTTTGCCAGCGATCCGGACGTGTTGGCGCTAATCGCCGCGTTGGCGCGGCAATATCTGGGTGGACCCGGCCATCCCGCACCGCAGCTCAGCGGGAAGCGCCGCGAGGCCGCACGCAAGCGCCTGGCCCGTGCCATTCTCCGCGGCCAACTCGATGAGTTTCTCCCATGACCGATTTTCGTGATAGGCCCGACACAACCGATCGCTGGCGCGCCACGATCGAAGCCTTGGAGGCGGTCGTGCTGGCGGCCCCTGACAAGCCCGGGATCGATCCCGCGGAGGCCGAAGAGGTCCGTCGCCTGGTGATGGTCCAAATCGCGACGCGGCGGCGCAACTCCCTGCCTTCCGCTTGGGTGCGGCGGCCCGGGATCCTGCCCCAAATCGTGCCCGACGCAGAACCCGCGCCCAAAGCGACAGGGCCGGACGAGCCGACGCCGCGCTCCCCGGACCGCCCGGTGCCCCTTCCGCCGGCTTGGCACGATTGAGCCGATCGAGACGATCGATCGCTTGATACGCTGGTGGGGCGATTTAATTCTCTGTTCGGCCGATTTAACTCTCTGTTAGGGCGATTTAATTCCCTGTTCGCCCGCCTAGGGAATTTGCTTTCCGACTTGATGCAAAACAACGACTTACAAGCCGTGATCGTGTCCTGGATCAGGCCGAAATCGGGTTTTTCGCTGTATAGTCCCGCCGAGCACGGAAACGGCCGGCTCAGTACCCGACGTCCTGGAAGGTCTGCGGCGCCGGGCTGACCACGACACCACCCTGCGGCTCGACCTCGAGCACCGCGAGGCCGCGCTGCACGAGCCCGCTGGGGGCGAAGCGGAACAGCCCGTCGACCCCGGTGAACCCGCTCGGGTTGAGGATCGCCTGTTGCGAGAACGGCTCGCCGCCCGCGCCGCGCGACAGCGCCGCGGCGAGTGCCGCGGCGTCGTAGCCGAGCGAGGCCAGGCGCGGCGGATCATGGCCGTAGACTTCCCGGAAGTGCTGCTCGAAGACCCGCCGCGGCTCTGGCGCTGCGGCGGCGAACCAGCCGCCGGCGAGGGCCGGCTCATTGCCGATATCGGGCACGTCCCAAAGCCCGCTGCCGAGCAGCTGAACCGGCTTCATGTCGATCTCCGCCTCTTTGACCTGGCGAGCGATCTGTTTGAGCCTGGCGCCGCCTTCGGGAAGCAGCAATGCGTCGAACGAGGGTGCGGCCGCCGGGGCGGCGGAGGCGCCACCCCCCGGCATCAGGCGCCGGACCGCCGGTACGGTATCATCGGCGCGTGGATCGTAGAACTCGACCCGGGTCATCGTCGCACCGCTCGCCGAGGCGACGTCGCGCAGCGCGTCCGCCATCAGATGACCATAGGGCGAATTGGGTGCCAGTGCCGCGAAACGGGCGAGGCCGCGGTCGCGCGCCTGGCCCACCTCGCGGACGACTTCCTGGCGCGGCAAAAAGCCCATCAGAAAGGTGTTGCCGCCGGCGAGCTCGGTCACGGTCGAAAAGGCGATGACATTGAGATGAGCATCGCGGGCCAGCGGCTTGACCGCCTCGACCTCGACGGCGAGCAGCGGCCCGAGGATCAGTCGCGCCCCGTCGGCGATCACGGCGCGCGCCGCCTTCGCCGCCCCCTCGGCGTTCCCGCCGGTGTCGCGGGGAACCAATGTCATCCGATCGTCTGGTGCCTCGAACAGCGCCAGCTGGGCCGCGTCGAGGATTGCCTGACCGAGCTCGGCATTGGCGCCCGACAGCGGAACGAGCAGGGCGACCTTGGCCGGCCCGGCCTCGGCCGCGGGTTTCGCCAGTGTCGGCGCCCCGGGCGGCGGTACGTGCCCAAAGGGTGGTTGCCGGGCGGCGAGCGGCGCCGGTACCATCGGCGGCGCGCAAGCGGCGAGCGCACCAAGGGCGAGGACGACACAGGGTGAGGCGAACCGGGCGAGACACCGGCGCGGCAAGGGTAATCTCCGGCGGGGGCGGCTACGAATGCGCCGAGCCTAACCGCCACCCGGCTCCGAGTAAACCCGACCCCTCGCCGCTGCCCGAAGCCACGCTTGCACCGGGTCTCTATCTCGTGGCGACACCGATCGGCAATCTCGGCGATGTCACCTTGCGCGGGCTCGCGGTGTTGCGCGGTGTCGATCGGATCTTTTGCGAGGATACCCGGGTGACCGCACGACTACTCGCTCGCTACAACATCACCGCACCGCTCGACCTCTATCATGACCACAATGCCGAGCGGGCGCGGCCCGCCATCCTCACCGCACTGCGCCGCCACGAAAGAGTGGCTCTGGTCTCGGATGCCGGGACGCCGCTCGTCTGCGACCCCGGCTACAAGTTGGTTCGGGAGGCGATCGCCGAAAATCTGCCAGTGACGGCAGTTCCGGGCCCGTCGGCGGCACTGACCGCGTTGATCCTCTCCGGTCTGCCGCCCGATGTGTTTCTCGTTGCCGGCTTTCTGCCGCCGCGCCGAGCGGCGCGCCGTCGCGCGCTCGAACGCTGGTCAGCTCTCGAAGCGACTTTGGTGTTCTTCGAAGGCGCCTCGCGGCTCGCCGGATCCCTCAGCGACATGGCCGAGCTCCTCGACAACCGGCCCGCGGCCGTGGCGCGCGAGCTGACCAAGCTGCACGAAGAGATCCGGCGCGGGCGGCTCGCGGACCTCGCCGCCCATTACCGAGACACGGGGCCACCGCGCGGCGAGACGGTGATCGTCGTCGGCCCGCCCGAGCCGACCGCACCCGATCATGCGGCGGTCGACAGCCGGTTGCGGGCCGCACTCGCCAACCTCGGCATGCGCGACGCCACCGCAAGGGTTGCCGGGGAGACCGGCCTGCCGCGCGGCGAGCTCTATCGCCGGGCCCTCGCCATCCGGGCCGAACGAGGATGAGGCAAGTCAGGCGGAAGGGTGCGCTTCGCCGCCAACGCGCGCAACGCCGCGGGCGGGTGGCGGAGTGGCTCTGCCTCTGGCATTTGCGGCTGCGCGGTTGGCATATCCTGGCGCGCGGCTGGCGGTGCCCGGCCGGCGAGATTGACATCCTGGCGCGCCGCGGCAAGGTGCTGGCGGTCATCGAGGTCAAGTCGCGGGCAGAGCTCGCCACAGCGGCCATGGCCCTCGCACCGCGCCAGCGACGGCGGATCGCCCGCGCCGCCGAAGCCTTTTTGCTGCGGCGATCCGACCTTGCCGGCCTCGACCTCCGATTCGACCTGATGCTGGTGGCGCCGCTGCGCCTGCCGCGTCATTGGCGTGGCGCCTGGCGCGCCGACGACTAGCAAATCTCTCGGTCTCGGAGATATGCGGGCACCGAGCCCCATTCGGCATTGGACGAACCGCGCCTCTATCCGACAATGGCTCGGGGAATCTTTCTTATCCGGGGGGCCGAGCATGTCGACTTTACGATCGATCATCGGGGGTATCCTGAGTGTTACATTGCCAATCGTGCTCGGCGGATGTCCGGCGGCCATTGTCGCGGGACTCGGTGCCGCCGGCGGGACGGGCTACGCCGCCAACCAGGAACGCGGCACCGGCGGCAGCGTTGACGATCTCAAGATCAAGACGAATATTCAGAGCGCTTGGCTCCAGACGAACCCGTTGATGCAGACCAATCTCACCGTCACCGTCTACGAGGGACGCACCTTGTTGACCGGCGAGGCGCCCACTCCGGAGTTCAAGGCGCAGGCCAAGGAAGTTGCCAGCCGGGTCCCGGGTGTGCGGACGGTTTACGACGAGATCGAGGTCGCGCCGCCCGAAAGCACGTGGGACAGTGCCAAAGACAGATGGATCTCGACGCGAGTGCGCACCGAGCTCGCTTTCAACCCGGATGTCCGCTCGGTCAACTACACGGTCGAGACCGCGAACAAATCGGTCTATTTGATCGGCTCGGCACGCTCCCAAACCGAGCTCGACACCGCCACGACGGTGGCGCGAACCACCCCGGACGTGAAACGGGTCGTCTCTTATGTCGAGATCCGGCCCGGCAGCCCTGTTGCTGCCCAAAATACGGTGCCGCCGCCTTCGGGAGCGTCGAGCTCAGGGGCTCCGGCCGCCGCCCCGACGACCCCGGTCGAGGTTCAAAAGCTCTAAGGGTGGAATGAACGAGCCGCCGGAAACCTCGGATCCCGAGACATGCGCGCGTTTTCTTCGCGAGCTCGGCGCCTCGGGCGAGCGCGTCCTGCCGATCGCCGAGGCGGCGCTGGCGCTCGCCTCGTTCGAGCGCCCACGGGTCGCCTTCAGGCGCTATCGCGATCATCTGCGGCTGCTCGCCCGCGATGTCGGTCGGCACCCCGGTGCCGCGGGCGACCTCGCCGCTCGCACTCGGGCGCTCAACGAGATCATCCTGCTGAAAAACGGCTACTCCGGCGACGAGCTGAGCTATGACGACCTGCAGAACGCCAACCTGATGCGGGTGGTCGACCGTCGCAAGGGTCTGCCGGTGGCGCTCGGCATCCTCTACATCCACGCCGCGCGAGCCCAGGGATGGGATATCGCCGGGCTCGCTTTTCCCGGCCACTTTCTGGTCCGGCTGGCCGATGGCGCGGGGCGGGTGATCGTCGACCCGTTCCATGGCGGCCAAATATGCGGCGCGGCAGAACTGCGCGAATTGCTGAAGGCCGCCGCCGGTCAGGACAACGAACTGTCGCCCGAGCACTACATGGCGGTGTCGGATCGCGACGTGCTGTTGCGCCTGCAAAATAACCTGAAGGCGCGCCTGCTGCAGGCGCAGCACCACGAGCGGGCGCTGGCAGTGATCGAGACGATGCTGATGCTGGCGCCCGACCTCGCCGAGTTGTGGCGCGAGGCCGGGATGCTGCATCGGCACCTCGGCAATATGCGCGCGGCCGGCGCGGCGCTCGAACAGTATGTTTTGCGCGCCCCTGACGGGTTAGCGCGGCATCAAGCGGCGGCGATCCTGCAGCAGCTGCGCGCCCAATTGAATTAGTGCGCCGTCTGGCGGATCAGCGCTGCCCAGCGATCGAGGATCGGCAGGACCTCGGCGGCCGGCGCCGAAGGCAGCATCGTCACGACCCGGGCGATGCCCTGATCGCGGTAGCGCTTTACCCGGTCGAGGTTCTCGGGCGATCCGAAAATCGTGATCGGCACACTGGCCGGGTCGCGCCCCGCCTCCACCGCCATCTGCCGGAACTGCGGCAGAAACTCGGTGACATCGGAATATGTCGGCCGGCTCGCATTCGGCACCCACCCGTCGCCATAGCGCAGCGCGCGCCGTGCGCTGTGCGGAAAGGCGCCCCCGACGATGACCGGCGGGCGCGGCTTCTGCACCGGCTTCGGCCAGGTCCGCATCTTCGGAACGTTGACGATCTCGCCGGCGTACTCGGGCTCGGATTTGCTCCAGATCTCCGTCATCGCCTCGATCTGCTCGCGCATTTTCTTGAAGCGCGTTTTGAAGACGGTGCCGTGACTCTCGATCTCGTCCTGGTTCCAGCCGCCGCCGATGCCGAACAGAAACCGCCCGCCCGAAACCTGGTCGATCGTCGCGACGAGCTTTGCGGTCTGGATCGTGTCGCGCTGGATCACGAGGCACACGCCGGTCGCGACCTTCAACGTCTTTGTCGCCATCGCGGCCGCCGTCAACGTGACGAACGGGTCCATCACATCGTAGTATTGCTTGCCCAGTTGCCCGCCACCCGCCGGCGGCGTCAGCCGCGAGCTCGGGATATGCGAATGCTCGGGCGCCCACACCGACTCGAAGCCGCGCGCCTCGAGCGCCTGGCCGAGCTCGACCGGCGTCATCGAGTAGTCGGTGAAGAACATCGCAGCACCAAAATCCATCTTCCCTCTCCCGGTCGAGTATCGGTGAATCCGCAGGCGGCGAGCTTAGCCGCGATCAGGTGACGGCTCCACCGAAAGATCGCCCCAGCTCGTCACTCGTTCGATGCGAATGGCGATGACCGGGAGGCTGTCGAGCGCCATCCCGCGATATTGGGGGTAGCGCGACCGGAGCAGCGCCTGCGCCCGGTCGTGCTCGGCGCCGTCGGCGAGGATCTCGGCGGGGCCGCGCAGCATGACCCAGCCGAGCCGGGTCCAGTCCTCGTCCCAGCGGTCGGCGACAAAAGCGGCGACCGGATTTTCGATGATATTTTTAAGGCGCCTCAGCGCCCTGACGTCGCCCTTCGGCTTTTGGTCGATCGTGATGTAGAGCGCGCCCTCGCTGACGACAAAGCAAACCGGAACGAGATGAGGGGTCGCCCGCGCATCGGCGGTCGCGAGATGACCGACCCGGCGATTGGCCAGAAAGCGAGCTTGCTGCTCCGAGAGCATGCCGGAAATCTTGCCGAACTTCCGCTGCGCTGGCCAGATGCTCCGCACCGTGGCAAGCTCCACGGCTCCTCAAACCGAGAGGCCGACCATGAAGATCGAGCGCATAGACCATCTGAACCTGACCGTCGCCGATATCGACCGCAGCGTCGAGTTTTACAGGCGCGTGCTCGGCATGAAGACCGAGAGCATGGGCGAAGGCCGCGCCGCGCTCTATTTCGGACAACAGAAAATCCATCTCGACGCCGCCGGCGGTGCAATGGCGATGGGCGGCGAGAAACGGATGCCGGCGCATATCTGCTTTATCACCGAGGCGCCGATGACGGAGGTCACGGCCCATCTCGAGCATTGCGGCGTGCCGGTGCGGATGCAGGGACCGCGCGCCGGGGCGATCGGCACGATCCAGTCGGTCTATATCGACGACCCGGATCAGAACTCGATCGAGATTTCGAGCTATTGAGTCGACTATGATCGCGGACGCCCAGGGCCATCGCCTCTCCGGAGCGACGGCCGAAGCCGCGACCGCATACGACCAGGCTGTGCGGGCGTTCAACCTCGTCCGCGGAGACTCAATCGGCCTGTTCGATGCGGCACGCGAGGCGGCTCCCGACTTCGCGATGGCATACCTGGGCAAAGCCTGGGTGTTCGCCCTGGCCAATGACCCTGGGCTGCTGCCTCAGGCCAAGACATTGGTCGAAACCGTCTGGCCTTTGAGGTTGAACGAGCGTGAGCAAGCCCACCTCGCCGCGCTCACCCATTTGGTCCAAGGTGCCCGGGCCGCCGCCGTTGGGGTGATGGACCGGCACTTGATGCGCTACCCGTTCGACCTTGTGGCGCATCAGGGTGCCGCGGTGACCGACGGGTTCCTGGGACGCTTCCATTGGGTACGGGATCGGTCTGCGCGGGCTCTGCCATTCTGGTCCAAAGATCAGCCGGGCTACGGGACCTTGCTGGCCATGCACGGCTTTGGGCTGGAGGAAGCCGGCGATTATACGAGAGCCGAGGAAGAATCACGCGAAGCCGCCGAGTTCGAACCGTTGAGTTTCTGGCCGCATCACACGGTGGCACACGTGATGGAGATGACCGGGCGTCCGGAGGACGGGTTGGGGTGGATGACGGCGCGCGAGGCGCTGTGGTCGACCCCCGGCCACATGAACCAGGTCCATATCTGGTGGCACAAGGCGCTGTTCCACCTCGAGCTCGGGCAATACGACGCGGCATTGGCACTCTATGACGGGCCGATGCGCGCCACACAACGCCCGGTCGCCCTCAGCCTGACCAACGCCACGGCGCTCTTGTGGCGCCTCGACACGCTCGGTTGCGACACCGGCGATCGCTGGCCGGAGCAGGCGGATTTGTGGCAGGACCATGCCGACGGAAAATGCCTCGTCTTCACCGACATACACGCCGCGATGGCCGAGTTGCGGTCGGGACGAGAGGCGTTGGTCGAACGGCGGCTCGAGGCGATGCGCGAGACGGCCGCCAGCGCCGTCGAGGCGGCCGGTCTCTATCGCACCGTCGGCATTCCGATCGTCGAGGGCCTCGCAGCGTTCCACCGCGGGGCCTATGCCGAGGCGGTCGAGCGGTTGCTGCCGGTTCGCTTCTATCTATGGCAGATCGGCGGCAGCCACGCTCAACGCGACGTCGTCGACTGGACCCTGACCGAGGCGGCCGTGCGCGCCGGTCAGCGGGATGTCGCCTTGTCGCTGGCGCACGAGCGTCTGGCGACCCGTCCGCGCAGCGCCCCAAACCGGCGTTTCCTGCGTCATGCCGAGGCGATCGCGGCCTGATCGTGCGTGGTTCCGGACTTCGGCTTGCGGTTGATCCTCAAACTCGGTTGATCGAAGATCGGAATATCCCTCCTTGAACTGGGTCGATCATGGCGCCTGAAATTTCCGCAGTTCTCGAATATGGCGCGCCCGAGCCGGGTGAAATTGCGAGCGTGATGGAAGACAAACTGCGCTTCCATACTGATTCGTGGGACTTGTCCGTTGATCTCAGAGCCGGACTTTCCGACATCGTCGTGATCGACGCCCGCTCCCGCGATGCGTACGCCGCTGGCCACATCCCCGGCGCCGTCAGCTTCCCACATCGCGAGATCAGTGCCGAGACTACTGCGCAGCTCGACCGCAGCAAGGTCTATGTCGTCTATTGCGACGGGATCGGTTGCAATGCATCGACCAAGGGCGCGTACAAGCTCGCTAGGCTCGGATTTCGTGCCAAGGAACTGCTCGGCGGGATCGATTGGTGGCGCCGCGACGGGCACCCGGTGGCCGCTTCGCGCGAGCCCGGCAGTTTACTTGCAGCGGAATAGCCGCTAGCAAGCGTAGGGTGGAAAAGTGCACCGCTGCGCGAACTCTTTCGCGTTCTTCCCGCGAGGGTCATTGAGACCGACGGAAAATTCGGTCGACGTCGCCGCATCCGTTAGTATCGCGCCCAAATTCGAGCGAAGGAGGAGCAGCATGGCCGAGTTTCGCACACTTCGCGCGGGGGTATTTCTGCCGCCGTTCCATCCCAACGACGAGGATCCGCTGCTGTGCATGGAGCGCGATTTCGAGCTGATGCAGTGGCTCGACAAGCTCGGCTATGCCGAGGCATGGATCGGCGAGCACCATTCGGGCGGCTATGAGATCTACGGCCAGCCCGAATTGTTCATCGCCACCGCCGCCGAGCGCACCCGGCACATCCGGCTCGGCACCGGGGTCATCTCGCTGCCCTACCACCATCCGCTGATGGTGGCGGATCGCATCGTCCAGCTGGACTACCAGACGCGCGGCCGGGCGATGTTCGGCTTTGGGCCGGGTCTGTTGCCCTCCGACGCGATGATGCTCGGCATCGATCCCGAGACCCAGCGCGACCGCATGGCCGACGCGATCGACATCATCACCCGCCTGCTCGACGGCGAGATCATCACCCAGCAGAGCGACTGGTACACGATGCGCGAGGCGCGGCTGCATCTGCGTCCTTACTCGAAACCGCGGCCGCATCTGGCAATCGCCAGCGCGGTGACACCCTATGGCGGCAAGCTCGCCGGGCATTACGACCTCGGCATGCTGTGCGTGATGGCAGGCAGCCCGAACGGCTATGACACGCTCGACTACAACTGGGAGCTCGCCAATACGGAGGCCCGCGCGCAGGGCCGCACGATGGATCGATGCGTCTATCGGGTCATGGCGCCGTTTCACATCGCCGAGACGCGCGAGAAGGCGATCGAGAATGTCCGCGCCGGCTTCGAGAAGTGGCAGCTCTATTCCTATTCGGTGAACCCCGAGGGCGGTGCCGCGATCGGGATGCCCAGCATCGAGGCGATTAACGAGGGCGGGCGGGGCGCCATCGGCACGCCCGATGACGCATTGCGCGTGCTGGAGAATTACTGGACCAAGACCGGTGGCTTCGGCTGCATCCTGATGCTCGCTCACGACTGGGCCGATTGGGAGGAGACCAAGCGTTCCTACGAGCTGTTCGCGCGATATGTGCTGCCGCGCTTCGAGGAGCGCAGCGCCTGGCGTTCGCAATCGATGGACTGGATGCGTGCCAATCGCGAGGCATTCAGTGCCAAACGCAAAGCCGCCGCAGCGAGTGCCGTCGAGCGGCACTTCGCCGAAGAGCAGAGAAAGAAGCTGGAGGCCGCGAAGTAGAGCGGCACGGGACAGTCCGCGGGTCGCCTCACGTAGGGTCGGTGACTATCCCCTCCCCTGCCGCTTGCGGGGAGGTCGGGAGAGACGGGAGCCTTACCGCGGCAGCGAGGGACCCGGTAGCCAGGGGTATTGGTACACAGGGGGATACGGAACAAACCCCGGCGGGTAACCGGGATAGTACCTGAAGAGCGGCGGCGGTGGGCCGGGAAAGGGCATAGCGCCCGCCACCTGGCCAGGGGCGATTTCTTCTGGCGGACGGGGCTGAGGTTCCCGGTGACCGCCCCTTTCAGCTTTTTTCACGGACGCCGAAGCAGTGCGGTCCGCCGCCGCGCCACGCTTCAGCTTGCTGGATGAGATCCGTGCACGCTGGACGGCCTGATGTTCCCGGTCTCCGGTCTGAACACCCGAGCCCGCCACTGGCTTTGCTGCCCGCTGCTCTTCGGGGGCTGCGGTCGGAGGTGCAGACTGCGCTTCGGGCGGAGGGGCCGGCAGTGGAGGTGGCAGCACGGCGCGCGCCATCGGCTGGTCTTCGGCCCGCGCCGAGAAGCCTGAAATCAACAACAATGCCAAAGAGAACATCAAAAACCGCCGCGGGCTATTATTCATCGACTGGCCTATCACTTGTTGCAGTCGGTTATTCGTACAATGCACTCGCCGGCATTGCCCTTCTCGCAGTCTGTTAGGGCGGCGAGCCGGGCAGCATCGCGGTCTTGGCGCGATGCGGCGCCGACAAATTTTCCGTTCTCGGTCGTCGCCAGTGCGGCGCACATCCGCCGGCCTGCGCGCATGATGACTTTGCACCCGGTAGCGCCGCATTCGCTCAGCGCCAGTTCCGCCGCGCGTTTCGCCGTTGCTTGGTTCCAGCTCCAACCGCGCTTGCCGGTTTCCCTGTCCCAGGCGATTGCACTATAGCCGCCCAACCCTGCCGGCGCGGGAACCATCGGAGCATCCGTGGTTGCCGCCCCTCTATCGCGACCCTGGCATTCTAGAGAGACAACTCCGGGCGACGCGGCCGAAACGATCTCGGCTGCCGATTTCACGCTATCCGACGATCCAACCTGGTACTTCACCGAGTTGGCATCCAACACCGAAGTAATGATCGAGGCTGGGATCGCGAAATTCACATTCTGAGGAATGTCGCCGGTCATTCGGGCAATACGCAGCACATTCAACTTACTGACGACCATGCCCACGACGTTGCCCTCTTTGTCGAGAACCGGGCCGCCGGAGTTTCCGGGCTGGACTGGGGCGGATATCTGAAAGCGGGTGCGGTCGTCGCGCAGCCCCGCAAGAGACGATACGATTCCGGTTGTGACAGTCGGCGCGGAGGACAGCAAACCCCTCAATGGAAACCCGATAACGATGATGTCGTCCCCGGGTTTTAACGGATCGCCCGTGCGAAAACGCAGTGGCCGGCTTATCGGTCGAGCCGACTGAATAATTGCAATGTCATTGCTGGGATCGATCGTCTTGACTCGGCCGTCACCGACATTGGCGATGTCGACGGTTTTGCAGCCATCGACCACGTGAAAATTGGTGATGACCGAACTGCCGTCGCCGACGGCAAACCCCGTTCCCGATTGGACCGCGCCGGCGATCGTCGAATAAGAGCCAACCACCCCGACGAGAATCATGAATATGACGATCCGCCCCGGCCGCATCGTATGGCGCGTCCCTCTCCGCCGACTACGGCGCGGTCACTTGTTGCAGTCGGTCACTCGGACGGTGCACTCGCCGGCATTGCCCTTCTTGCAATTGGCGAGCGCGGCGAGCCGGGCGGAGTCGCGATCCTTGCGCGCGGCCCCGCCCGCGTATTTGCCGTTTTCGGTCGTCGCCAGCGCAGCGCACTCCCTGCGACCCGGGTGAATGACGACCTTGCAGCCGGTGGCACCGCATTCGCTCATCGCCGCTTCGGCCGCGCGTTGCGCGGTGGCTTGGTTCCAGCTCGCACCGTACTTGCCGGTTTCCTTGTCCCAGGCGATCGCACCATATTCCGCGAGAGCAGGCGCGGCAGACAGCTGAACCGACCCCAAACTCAACAGGGCGGCAGCGGCTAGGGTAGCACGGCGCATCGAACTGTTCTCCTGCTGGTGATCCCCATTAGTCAGTCCTCACCGGCACATCAATAACGATGTTGCCAAAGTCATCGAGGCTCGCGGTCGAGCCGGGTGGGAAGACGCAGGTCGAGTCATACTCCTCGACGATGCAAGGCCCTCGGCGAGGCTCGGCGAGATCAGCGCGGTTGACGACATCAGTGTCGCGCCAGCCATGCACCGGCCCAAAATAGGCCTGCCGCAGTGGCTCCGCGATGACCACGCTGCGCGGCAGCTCGGCCTTGGCCGCGAGGGCCGCGCGCGGCACTTCGGGGACGCCGCGCCCTATGACCTTGAGAGTAACGAGCTCGACCGGCTCCTCGGCACCGGCGCGGTGGCCATAAGTCTTTTCGTGTTCGACGCCATAAGCTTCTTCGAGTGTCGTGAGGACCGCTCGGTCGATCACGCCGCCCGGCACCGGAACCTCCAATTCGAAAGATTGGCCTTGGTAATGAAGGGCGGCGGCGCGCTCGATCGCGAGCCGATCCTCGGCAAACCCGTCCTCGGCGAGACGCGTCCTGGCCTCCCCTTCGAGCTCGCCGAGGATCGCGCCGACCTCCGCCGCGTCGATCGCCGCGAGCAACGCCTTCCTTGTCTTGGTGAAGTGATAGGCGACTTCGGAGTAGAGCAGCCCATAGGACGAGAAGACGCCGGCCGAAGGCGGGATCACGACCCGTCGGATCATCAATGCCGCAGCCATCACAGCGGCAAATAAAGGCCCGTTGCCGCCAAAGGCGACGAGCGCATAGTCGCGCGGATCGCGGCCACGCTCGCTCGATACGGTCTTGATCGCGCGGATCATGTTCGACCCGGCGATCAGATAGGCGCCCCACGCGGCCTCCTCGACGGTCATGCCGAGCGGCCGCGCGACCTTCTCTGCGATGACCGAACGCGCCTTCGACGCGTTGAGCTTCAACGCGCCGCCGACCAGATGATCGGGATTGATGTAGCCGAGAACGACATTGGCATCGGTCAAGGTGGGCAGGGTGCCGCCGAGATCGTAACAGACCGGGCCCGGAGTAGCGCCGGCGCTCTGCGGCCCGATCTGCAATGCGCCGCCGGCGTCGATCCAGATAACTGACCCTCCGCCGGCACCGACCTCCGCCAGGTCGATCGCCGGAACCTTCAATGTGTAGCCGGCGCCCGACAACAGCCGCGAGCCGATCATGACGCCTCCGCCGACCGAATATTCGAGGGCGCGGCTGAGCTCGCCATTTTCAATCAGCGAAGCTTTGGCCGTAGTTCCATGCATGTCGAAAGAGATCGCCTTTGCGATGCCGATCTGCCGGATCAGCGCCTGAACCCCGACAACGCCCGCCGCCGGCCCGCTTTCGATGATGTTCATCGGAGTGACGGCGGCAACCTTGGCGGTGGTCAGGCCGCCATTCGATTGCATCAGCAATAGCGGCGCATCGACGCCGATGCGCGCCAGCTCGGCGATCAGGGTCGACAGGTATCTTTCGACAATCGGTCTGACATAGGCGTTGATGACGGTCGTCGAGGTCCGCTCGTATTCCTTGATCTCCGGCAATACCTCGGAGCTGATGCACAAGGTCACGTCGGGCGCCATTTGGCCCGCTACCCTTTTGACCAGCTGCTCGTGCACCGGGTTGAGGTAGGAATGAATGAGGCAGACAGCGATCGCCTCGACCCCTTCGTTCAGCAGCTTCTCGATCGCCCGCGCGACATCGGCCTCGGTGAGCGGCCGCTCGACCTCGCCCCTGGCGTTGATGCGCTCGTCGACCTCGACGCGCAGATGGCGCTCGACGAGTGGCGGCGGCTTGGTCCACGCCAGGTCGTAGAGGCGCGGCATCCGCAAGGTGCGGATCTCGAGGACGTCGCGAAAGCCTTTTGTCGTGATCAGCCCGGTCCGTGCACCCTTCAGTTCGAGGATCGCATTCGAGGCGACCGTGGTCCCATGCAGCAACTCGACAATCTCGGCCGCCTCAAGGTTATGCTCGCGGGTCAGCTCGGCGAGCCCCTTGACGATCGCCGTCGCGTAATTGCCGACCGTCGAGGAAACTTTCTTAGTCAGCCGCTGGCCGTGCTCGCCGAGAAAGACGATGTCGGTGAAGGTGCCGCCGATATCGACACCAACCCTGTATTTGCTCATTCGGGGAGCGCTTCTCTCTCCCCGCTCGCCCCCTCCCATTCTCTCCCCCGCAAGCGGGGGAGGGTTAGGGTGGGGGCCGCCGCGATCGCAATACCCGGCGGCTCCCAACTGATCGCCGGCGTCCGCGGCCAGTTGCGCCTGCGGCATAGCCCTTCGCGCAGAGCCTGCGTTGCCGCCTCGTCGACCGCGAGCGGCTCCCCAGCGAATACCACGCCGTAATCGGCGCGCGCCGCGGCAAGCGAAACGAGGTCGTTTCTGACATCGCGCAATACCATCGCCGGATCGCGCTCGAGCGGATCACCCCAGCCGCCGGCGCCGGCGACCTCGTGACGGAACACGTCGCCGCGGCGGATCGTCATCGTCAATTTCGACGGCATCGGGCGGTTCTCGCCGTCGGGGTTCAGATAATTCATCGACGGCTTGCCGGGCGCGCCGCCATAGAGCCCGTAGGGTCGGAAATCGCGGCGGTCGGACCGCACCTGCAGGATGCCCTCCTCCGCCAGGAAACGATAATCGCGCCGAAACGGCGCGCCGCCGCGGAACTTGCCGGGGCCCATCGCATCGGGAATGAATTCGTAGGCGGTGATCGCGATCGGCTGCTCGGTCTCCGTCACCTCGATCGATTGCGAGGCCATGTTGGCATAGATGTTGGAATTGCCGTCGAGGCCATCGGCGTAGGGGCGTCCGCCCCAGGCGCAACAGGTGAAATCGACATAGATGAAAGGCCGCCGGTCCGTGTCCCAGCCGCCGATCGAGATCCCCGTATTGCCGCCGTCGGAGGACGCGAACACCTTGTCGGGCAGCATCTGGGCGAGTGCCCCGAACATGCAGTCGACCATGCGAAAGCCGGTCAGACCGCGGGCGGCACAGGCGGCCGGCAATACGGCATTGGCGATCGTCCCCGGTGGGGCCGTGACCTCGATCGCACGAAATACGCCTTCGTTGTTCGGGATATTGGCCGGCAAGATCGAGCGGATCGCGCAATAGCTCGCCGATTTCGTGAAGGACAAGGTGTTGTTGATGGCACCCTTGACCTGCGGCGACGAGCCGGTCCAATCGACCGATATATAATCACCCGACTTGGTGACGGTCACCTTGAGCGGGATCGGCTTGCCGACATCGATGCCGTCGTCGTCGATATGGTCGAGAAAGCGGTAGACCCCGTCGGGCAATTCGCGGATCGCGGCGCGCGTCATGCGCTCCGAATAATCGATCAGCTCGATCATGTAGCGCTCAACCTTGTCGACCCCGTAATGTTGGGCCAGTTCGAGCAATGAGCGCTCGCTGATGTGGCAGGCGGCAAGCTGGGCGCGCAAATCGCCGAAGACCTTGACCGGCACTCGCACATTGCGCTCGATCAGCGCCCAGAGCGTGTCGTTGCGGATGCCGCGGTCGAAGAGCTTGAGCGGCGGGATGCGCAGCCCTTCCTGGAAGATCTCGGTCGAATCCGACGCGTTCGAACCCGGCACCCGGCCGCCGACATCGGTGTGGTGGCACACGGTGCCGGCATACGCGAGGAGCCCCCCATCACAGAAAATCGGCTTGAAGACAAAGATGTCCGGCAGATGCATGCCGCCCTGAAACGGGTCGTTCAGAATATAAACGTCCCCCGGCTCGATCTTGCCGGCGAAGGCCTCCCGGATCGCCGCCATCGCCGTCGGCATCGAGCCGAGATGGCCGGGCAGGGTCAGCCCCTGCGCCGCCAGCTTCCCCGAGCCGTCGAACATCGCGGTCGAATAGTCCATATTGTCCTTCAGCACGCCGGAATAGGTCGTGCGGAAGATCGTCAGCGCCATCTCGTCGGCGATCGAGAACAGCGAATTCTTGAACAGCTCGAATTCGATAGGGTCGCTGATCATCCCGGGCCTCCTCCTCGTTGACCGGACAGGGCAATATCACGCTTGGTGAACCAGATGCCAGAAGGCGCCGTGCTACAAGCCACCATCGGTAAGTAGGGAAGGATCTAGCCATCCGGCTCCCGGATGGGATTGTGCAGGCCCTGGGCTTAGAAACGGCGAGCGTCCCGATATCGAGACGCGGGACGGGAAAATTGTCATCCCTCGCGCGGCGCCGCATTTCAGCCTGGATGAAGTATCCCGCGGCAAGAGCCTGCAGGAGTGGTGCACCGGCCATGCCGGCGCGCTCGACTGGGGACCGCGCGTCGGGCTAGAGCAAAGCTGAAGCGGCTGGCGCATCCCCTCCCTACCCTCTCCCGCGAGCGCGTCGCGAGCGCGGGGGGAGGGTTAGGGGTCGGGCAGAGTGGGGGCGGTTTTCCGCCATTACTCTCAGCCGCCTGCTCCGGTCGCCTTGCCCGCTCCGCGGGCGGCGGCTCGTGTCGATCACCGGCTTGCCGAGGCGCAGTTTCGCCCCATATACGAGCGTTGGGTTATATTGTTAATATAGGAATATTAGTATTCGCAATGTCTTCATTCCAATCCGCGAATCGGTGCTTGGTTGCCTCCCCTGCTATCCCCCTGATAGACCGATTCAGGCCCCTGCTCGGCGAATATAGGCCCCTGTTCGTTCGAACCGTGGACCGGCTGGTAACTATCTGATCCAGATGGCTTTATCGAGGATGACTCGGGCAAATTTCAGCGCCGAATCGATTATTTGCCCTGTTTTCCCGTTTTTACAGGGGTCGGCACCGACGGCGTCGGCGAGCGCCGGCGCCGTGGACCGCATCGTCGCCGTCCCGGCTGCGGCGGCGTGGCGCCGCGTGAGCGCACCAACCAAGTTTAGCGGGTTGGACGCGATCAAGCGAGGCAGCATGCGCCCTCTCACACGAATACGCTGTGTCGGGCGGCTCGGCGCCCTGTTGCTGGCGATCGCGATCTCGGCAGCCGCGCATGGGCAATCCGTGCTGACTTACCACGGCAGCCCTGACCGGAGCGGCAATTTCACCGTGCCGGCGCTGACTTGGGAGCGCGCCCGCAACGTCCATCTCGACCCGAGCTTTCATCCGGTGATCGCAGGCCACCTCTATGCCCAGCCGCTCTATTGGCGGCCGCCGGGATCGGCGTCGGGCCAGCTCCTGGTCGCCACCGAAGACAACAATGTCTACGCGATCGATGCGGGCTCGGGCCGTGAAATCTGGGTGCACTCCGTGGGCCGGCCGGTCCCGCTCTCGACATTGCCTTGCGGCAACATAGACCCGCTGGGTAGCACCGGCACGCCGGTCATCGACGAGACGACCCAGGCGATCTACCTCGACGCGATGGTCGATGACACGGCCGGGCCGCATCACCGGGTCTTTGCTCTGTCGCTGAAGGACGGCTCGCCATTGCCGGGTTGGCCGGTCGATGTCGCCGAGGCACTCGCGGCGCGCGGCCAGCGTTTCAACGCGCGCGATCAGAACCAACGCGGCGCGCTCGCCATCCTCGACGGACGCATCTATGTCCCCTATGGCGGTCACTACGGCGATTGCGGGGATTATCACGGCTGGGTCGTCGGCATCAGCGTGCAGAACCCCCGCGATATCGTCAGCTGGAGCACCCGCGGGCGGGGCGGTGGGATCTGGGCGCCGGGCGGGATCGCCAGCGACGGCCGCTCGCTGTTCATCGCCACCGGCAATACGATAGATGTCTCGACCTGGAGCGACGGCGAGGCGGTCTTTCGCCTCGCCCCGGATCTTCGGCGTCGCGACCAGCCGGAAGACTTCTTCGCTCCGACCGACTGGCACGCGCTCGACGCGCGCGATGCCGATCTCGGCGGCACCAACCCGCTCCCGTTGGATGTGCCCTCGAGCGGCGGTAAGCGGGCGCGCGTCTTGGCACTCGGCAAGGACGCCCGGGCCTACCTCCTCGATCGCAACCGCCTCGGCGGCCTCGGCGGCAGCCTCGCCTCCGAGATCGTATCGACCGGCCCGATCCGCACGGCACCCGCAGCCTATCCGGCTGGGGAAGGGGTCTACGTAGCGTTCCAGGGAACGGGTGCGCACTGCCCGGATGCCCGCCGGCCCGGCGCAACGACCGTTTTGCAGATTCGCGCCGGCTCCCCTCCCACTCTAGTGACCGGCTGGTGCGGCGCGTTGCGAGGCGAGGGTTCGCCGATCGTCACGACGACCGATGGCCGCGCGAACCCGATCGTCTGGATCCTCGGCGCCGAGGGCGATGACCGGCTGCACGGCTATCGCGGCGATACCGGCGAACCGCTGTTTGACGGCGGCGGTCCGGCAGATGCGATGACCGGCCTGCGCCACTTTCAAGATTTGCTGGCCGCCGGTGATCGGCTCTATGTGGGCGCCGACGGGCGCCTCTATGCCTTCGCCTTTTGATGCTGGTGTTGCGCCGTCGCCGACCCGGCGCGAGACTAACCGCCGACCTCGGAGGTAGGATCATGAGGGTGCTGATCCGGCTGTGTCTGGCGCTGATCTTGGTCGGCGTTTGCGGACACGCCGGCGCCGCTTTTCCGGACCGGGCGATCCGCATCGTCGTGCCGTTTCCGCCGGGCGGGCCGGTCGATATCGTGGCGCACATCGTCGGACCCAAGCTCGGCGAGCGCCTCGGTCAAAGCGTCACGATCGACAACGTGCCCGGCGACGACGGGATCATCGGCAGCGATGCCGTCGCCAAGGCACCGCCCGACGGCTACACCCTGCTGCTCGCGTCGAGCACGCACACGATCCATCCCGGGACCTACGGCAAGCTGCCCTTCGACACGGAAAAGGCATTCGCCCCGGTCTCGCTCCTGCTGGCCTCGCAGCTCATCCTCGTGGTGAACCCGTCGCTGCCCGTCGATTCGGTCGAGGAGCTGATCGCCTACGCCAAGAGCCACCCGCGCATGCTCCGTTACGCCTCGGGCGGCGCGGGCGGCCCGACCCAGCTCGCCTTCGTGCTGTTCAAGATCACGACCGGCGCCGAAATAATCCGCGTTCCGTTCGACGGCGGTGCAGCGGCGCTCAACGCCGTCGCCAACGACGAGGCGCAGGTCATGCTGGCACCCCTGGTCGCGGCATTGCCGATGGTCCAAGACGGTCGGCTGCGCGCGCTCGCCGTCAGCGGCGCGCATCGTGCCGCTGCGGCACCGGAGCTGCCGACCATCGCCGAGACGCTCCCCGGCTTTACCGCCGTGGTGTGGTTCGGGGTGCTGGCCCCGGCCGGGACCCCAGCGCCGGTAATCGCTCGTCTCAGCACCGAGTTCGACCGCATCGTTCACGAGCCCGATACGGCAAAGCAGTTCGCCGCGATCGGCGGCGAGCCCGTCGGGGGCTCGCCCGCCAGCTTCGCAGCGTTCATTCATCAAGAAATCTCGAGGTGGATCCGGGTGGCGAAGGAGGCAGGCATCCGTATCGAGTGACACCCGCCCAAAACACGACTTTTGCGCGTCATTCTATCCCGCTGACGAGCCGGGCGGCTGCTGGTGTTCACTTGGCGGGTTCGTCTCGCCTGTCTTGGCCAGTGCGGTGATGCCGGCGACGACGCCGAGGTTCATGGTGTCGACTGCGTTGCTCGGCACGATGATCGTGGTGCCGCCGCGCTCCTTGACGCTCTCGTACAGCATGTTCATGCCGCGCAGATGTAGAGCGATCGGATCACTGGCATAGGTGCGTGCCGCTTCGGCAAACTTGTCGGAAATCTCTGCCTCGGCCGTGCTGAGTATGACGCGTGCCTGGCGCTCGCGCTCGGCCTGCGCCTGTCGGCTCATGGCATCCTGCAACGCGACCGGGATCCGCACATCGCGGATCTTGACGGATCTGACCCGGATCCCCCAATCCGCGGTCTTGGCGTCGATCGCGTTGCGCAGCTCCTCGTCCGCCGCCCTGCGGTTTGACAGCAGCATCGCTAAGTCGGCGGCCCCGATGGTTTCGCGCAACGAGGTCTGCGCCGCCCAGGAGATCGCTTCCCCGTAACTCGCGACCTCGAGCGCGGCGCGTTTTACGTCGGTAACGATCCAGAAGATGATCGCGTCGACATCGACGGGCACGGTGTCTTTGGTCAGGGTTTGCTCGGCGACGAACTGCGTCGTGCGCAGCCGCGTGTCGATCAATGCGGTGACATTATCGAGGATCGGGACGATCCAGAACAGCCCCGGCCCCCTGACCGCGAAGAATTTGCCGGCCCGCAAGACGACGGCTTGCTCCCACTGTCGCGCCATTTTGAGCGAGCACGATCACAGCCAGCAAGATCATCAGCGCCCCGGGCAAAACGAGCCGGGCGAGGCCGATCATGAGGACGCCGAGACCGGCGAGGACCACCACAATGGCGAGCGATATCGGATTTGGGCTCACGGGAGTCGCCTAGTATCCGGCGCTCTTAAGGTCGAATTCGGTCGGACTGAACATCGCGTTCCGGACGTCCCAAAGCTCCGGGTACATCGGGTCGTCGAGCAGCTTGTTGGCGGCTTGCCGCAGGTAGCGGAGCCCGGTCGAGCCCCCGGTTCCGGTACTGTTCCCGATCACCCGGGAGACCGTTGCCAGATGCACAAAGCGCCAGCGCCGGAACGCGTCCTCCAGGTCAACCAATTTCTCACCTAGTTGGTAGAGCTCGGGTTCGTTCTCGCGGTTTTGGTAGACGTATCGCCATGCATTAAACACCGGCAGCTTCTTGCGATACGGCTCGGCATAATCGCCGATCAGAGCGTCCTGGATGCCGAACATCGGCAGGTGCCTCGAGATGAAATAGTTCACCGCATCGTAAATGCTGGGACGGTTCAGAGCATTATCCAGCGCCTGCCGATCGTCGTCGGAGCGCGCATTAGCAAAGACATCGAATTCCACGGTCTGATACCCGTCGTCGACCGGCTTCTCGAAGCGGACGGTGCGATATTTGAGCCCCAATTTGAATTCGAGGACGCGATATTGAATCGATTGGAAGCCGGAGGCGCCGTTTTGGCCGACAGTCAAGCGAAACACATGAAATTCGTCGGGGGTCAAGGTCGTCAGCACACCCCAGGATGCAATTAACACGCGTTGAATCTCGCTGACGCGCGACAAGCGCTTGAACGCGATGATGCAGTCGCTGTTGCTGGGACGCTCGCGTTGCAGCGCCTCGATGGCACAGCTGAGCTCGTGGATAGCGAGCTTGAACCACAGCTCGTGCGCTTGATGAATGACGATGAACAACAACTCGTCGTCGGAGTCGGTCATCGACCGTTGCGCCGCCAACAGCTTGTCGATTTCCAAATACGAGGAGTATGTGTGCGTGGTCATTGGCTTCTCCGCACGCGCCCTATGGCTTGCGAAACCCAGTTGCCGACACGACGAACATCACCCTTTCGCTGTGCGCATGGGCGCCAACAAGCATATCGTACGCACCCGAAGACGTACCAAGCCTGGCCAGCTCGGCCTAGATCTGGCGAACGGCGCGGCTCGGCGGCAGGCCGCCCGATGTAGCCCAGCCGTGCAACCAACGGCGAGCAATGACACTTGACCGTCGACAGGGCGGCCCGAGTGGAGCCGCTCTCGCCTTTAATCGGCGAGCGGCAGGTTAGATTACAGGTACTTCGCCGGGCGGATCATTGCCCGCCACATGTGTGCAACCGGGCTGTTGTCGAAGCCAAGGCCCTGTTCCGGCTGGCGGAAGTTGCGGCCGATAATATCCGTGAACTCCTCAAGCTCGACATGCAGGTTGGGGTCGAACGAGTAGATGTCATGCACGGTGATCTGCCGGCCCGACATGTACCATTTGTGGTTCCGCATCCGCTCGTAGTCTTCTTCGATGTAAGGGTCGGGGCGGTAATCCTCACCAAACGAGCTGACGTAGGACTGCGGATATTCGTAGCCGACCGACTCGTCGGGGTAGAAGCGCAGCACCTGATGCGCGCGGATCGCCCAGGTCACTTCCTCGTCGACATAAGACTCGACCAGTTGCGCGCCCCAATAGCCGTGGTCGCCGCGGATGAAGCCGATCGTCGAGATGTCGTGCAGCAGGCAGGCGAGCACCATCTTCTCGGGCAGGTCGGCCTTGACCGCATGCCGGGCGCTTTGCAGCAGGTGCATACACGGGCCGAAGCGGTACTTGAAGAAATCCATCAGCGTTGGCCTTTCCGGCATCGCCGGCAGGCGCGGGTCGTCGCCCATCAAGACGCGTGCGTTCGGATTGTCCTTCATCAGCGCGCCGGCATTCGGCGCGGGGCTCATATCGCCCTCGGCCATGCTGTAGAGGCGCGACTTGATGACAATGTAATCGAGCTCTCGCGCCATCTTGGCTTCGAGCGCATCGGCGCGCTGCGACAGGCTCATCGTATCGTTCACCTCGTGTCTCCCCTCAAACCGTCTCGAATGTGTATCTAACTACTTGTTCCCTGGTGAGCCCGTCGGGATTCGAACCCGAGACCTACTGATTAAAAGTCAGTTGCTCTACCGGCTGAGCTACGGGCTCGCTGCGCCGCTTGAGAACATAAGGGGCGCCGGAGAGTGGGTCAATCGGCGGTAGCGCAGGGCTGTTTGGGGGTGTCGTGTCGTTTACCTGGCCACCTCCTCCGACTTCGGGGTCGGCTTTTTTCTGGTGGCGATGCAGCATTCCGTGGCTCAGCTTGGTTCCTGGGTCACCGTCGTTCAGGGGATCATCTTCGTGTTTTGCGTGCTGGTCTCCCGCCGCGGCATCGTCGGGTTGATCGCGAGCCATGTCGCGGCTCGCCGCGAGGCGCCCGCGGGCGTGAAAACGCTTGAGGTGGGCGGTGCCGCCGCAGGTGAGACACCTTGAGGAGATGGCCGATGTCCGGTGGAGAGAACGTTATCCTGCGTGCCTCCCGCGCGATCGTCTCGGCGCTGCTGCTGTTCAGCGGTCCAGGTGCGGTCGCAGCCGAACCGGAAGGCGAACTGGCGCATCTACTCGAGGCAGTCGTCCGGGTCCATGCCGAGATCCCGACCGATGCGCGGACCGCCGCGTATCTCGGCACGCAGCGCGACGGCGCGGGCGTGGTGATCGATGATGCCGGTCTCGTGGTGACAATCGGCTATCTGATCACCGAGGCCATGGGGGCAGAGGTGACGACCGGGTCGGGCCGGGTTAGCCGGGCGAATGTCGTCGGCTTCGACGTCAACTCAGGGCTCGGCCTATTGCGCGCAGCGCACCACTGGCGGTGAAGCCGATGCCGATCGGCACGGCGAAAGGGCTCGCCGAGGAGACACCGGTGGTGGTCGCCGGCGCTGGCGGACCGGAGGCGGCGCAGCCCGCCGTCGTGGTGTCGCGCCGAACTTTCGCCGGCTATTGGGAATACCTTCTCGAGGACGCGATTTTCACCGCACCGCCACATCCCACCCGGAGCGGTGCGGCTTTGCTCGGGCCCGACGGCAAGCTCGCCGGGATCGGCTCGCTGGTGGTCAGCGACGCCAAGCCAGACCTGCCCGGCAACATGTTCGTGCCGATCGACCGCCTGCTGCCGGTCATGGGTGACCTGATGGCGCTCGGCCGGCCGTCGACGCCGCCGCGTCCCTGGCTCGGGGTCAACCTGCGGGAGTTGGACGGCAAGCTCGTCGTCGGCCGGCTCGCTTCGGAGGGCCCGAGCGACAGGGCAGGTGTCCGGCACGGCGATCAGGTGACCGCGATCGACGGGGCCCCGGTCAAGGAACTTGCGGATTTCTATCGCACGCTGTGGCGGCGCGGCGACGCCGGGGTCACGGTCAAGCTGACCGTGACCCGGCAAGGCGACGAGCGCGAGATTGAGGTCGAGACGATCGACCGGTACCGCTACCTGAAGCTCGACACCACGTATTGATTCCGCAAGATGTTCCGCACGTGGACCGATCACTTTTAGGCATTCTTAGGCCACCCGGCCGAACCGTCCGCGTTAACAATCTTGCCTGGCTCGAACAGCAAACAGGGCGACTTGGCGACCCCCGCGGACTGGCCCGGCGAGCATTCAACCTGACCCCCCTGGGTCGATCGCGGTCCTCGACACCCTGAGGGTGAATCCTACTGGCCCGAGGTGAGCCCGGAAAGGCGCTGACCTATCTCGGCGCCACCAACTCTGCGGCGCCGCGCAACCCGGACGTCCAATCTCACATATCGGTGGCGCTCTACCCTCTCGGCCGACCGGCCGACGCCCAGCTCGCTCGACGACATCGCCCCGCTATCGGGGATCGGAAGAGGGACGCCGACGCCGGAGCCGGGCTTCCTGGCGTTGCTCGCCACGAGTCTCCTCGGGTTCGGCCTGCTGGGTCGCCGGCGGAACCGAGTGTAAAGAAAACCGACACCTTGGAGATAACGGGCGGCGCCTTCGGGCGCCGCTCGTGTTTCCGAACCCGCACCTTCAGCTGCGCCATTCGAGGATGCGGGCCTCGACCGGGTTCTCGAACGGCCGGCCTTCGGCACGGGCGCGGCGATATTCTCGCTTCAGACGGTAGTACCATTTCGCCTGGGTGTCGGCGTCGTCGATCAGGGTCAGCGGCGGGTCGTAGCACAGCCCTTGCTGCTGGCGCTCCATGATCGCGCGGTCCTGGTGCAGAAAGGCGCGCACATAATGTCGGAGAAACGGCTTCAGCGCGGTGAGCCAGGGTGCCGTCCAATAGACGCAGTGGTTGATCTCGGTCATCCCTCTGTCGACCGGTGTGATGGCGGTCAGACTGCCCACGCGATGATGGCCGGCGCGGATCTGCTCGATCCTGACACTTGGTAGCCGGAAGGCGATTTCGGTCTCCGGCGCGCCGCCCAGCAGGCGGTAGGCACGCGAATTCGCCGAGGGTGCGTGGCGGCTCATCGTGAAACCGAACGGCGAGGGGGCGAACGCCTTGCTCTTATGCTGGATCGAATGGCGCGAGCGCCACCACCAGGCGCGATGGACAAAGGGCCCGTGTGCCGGATCCATCAGCCCGACGACGGCGTGATCGATCGCCGCTGCGAAGCTGACCCTCTCGATGAGGTTGGGCGGTCCTCCGTCGAATCCATCGAGCAGCGGGATCTCCGGCGCTGCGGCGGGGTCGTCGCCAAAGAACACCCAGAGGTTCCCTTGCAGCTCGCGCACTGGGTAGCTTCGGATACGGATGCGGTCGGGCGTGAAGGCTTGGCCCGGCACCAGGGACGGGATCAGGGTGCACTGCCCGCCGGTGTCGAAGCGCCAGCCGTGATAGCAGCACTCGACCTCGCGCCCGTCGAAACGGCCGGCGCTGAGCGGCATCCCACGATGTGGACAGGGGTCGCGCAACGCGAATACCGCGCCGGCCGCGTCGCGGCCGATCAGAATCGGCTCGCCGAGCATGACCTTCGCCAGCATCGCCCGACGCCGCAAGCGTCGGCTCGGCACAGCGTAATACCAAACTTCGCGCAACGGCGCGGCAGCGTCCTGCAGAGAGGATGTGCTGGCGATACCGGTTAGAGGCGGGTCGAGAGCCAAATCGCGATCCGCGAGCCGGCCTTAACCGCGACGCTGATAAGCTCGTATCCGAGGGCATCTTCGGCGCCGTGGGCGGTCGCGATTTCGCGGTGCGTCAGTTCGTCGTCGCGAAAGGCCAAGACCGTCTCTCGCAGCGCGGGATCCTCTTCGGCGAGATATTCGGCTTGCCCCCGGTAATGCTCATCAATGACGTCCTCGACCGCGACCGTGCAGGCCATTGCAGCACGCTCGCCGAGGAGTGCCGTCGCAGCGCCGATCACGTAGCCCGTAACCGACCATAACGGGTAGAGAAGGGTCGGACGCACCCGCCGCTCATTCAACAGCTCTTCGAACCGCGCGAGATGGCCTTTCTCGGTCTCGGCCATCCGGCGGATCTCTCCGGCGGCGCGACTGCTTCCAAGCACATCGAGCTGACCCTGGTAGATCCGTGTCGCCCCGTACTCGCCGGCATGATCGACGCGCAGCATGCGCGCTATCTCCTCGGCCGGGCGACGGTCTCCGGGTAAGCGACGCGGGGGGTGCTCGCTCATGCGATCCCCCGCCGGATACCGGATCGCTGCCGCGGCCGGCGAAGCCGCGAAAAGACCGCGAGGCAGCTCCCGGCCATAACGAGAGAAGCCAACAGGTTCCAGCCGGCGAGCGAAATGCCCCATAGCGACCACGCCGGCTCGTCGCAGCGCACCGGCATCTGACCGAGAATGCGTGCTTTCAATGCCTCGACCGTATCGGCTCCGGTGGCGGCCCCGGTGCAGGCATTGGGACCCGCGAACCAGTGCTTTTCGATCCCGACATGATAAAAGGCGAGCGCGCTGCCGATCGCGAAAACCGCGGCGAGCAGCAGCGCAACCCACGGCAGCGCCGATCGGCTGCCGACCATGATCGCGATCAACGAGATCAGAATTGCTGCGACCCAGGGCCAGCGCTGCAGCAAGCAGAGCTCGCAAGGGGCGAGCCCGCCCCAGTATTGCGACAACAGCGCGCCTCCGAGCACCGCAACACTCGCCGCCAGGACAACGACGGGAAAACGACGGGGATCGGCTCTCATGACCTCATAGATAGCGCAGCATGACGAACCCGCCAACGAGCGCCGCCGCTATCATACTGGTGACCAGCATCAGCCGGCGCTCGATAAAATCGCGGATCGGCTCGCCGAACCGCCACAACAGGGCGGCGAGCAGGAAAAAGCGCAGACTGCGAGAGACGACCGATGCCACGGTAAAGGTGACGAGGTCGAACTGCGCCGCACCGCTGGCAATCGTAACGAGCTTGAACGGTATCGGCGTCAGCCCCTTGATGACGATGATCCACGCGCCCCATTCCGCGAAGGCCGCTCTGAACGCCTCGTACTTATCCATCATGTGATAGAACCCGAGCACGGGCAAGCCGACGGTATCGAACAGGAAATAGCCTATCGCATAGCCGACATAGCCGCCCGTGACCGAGGTGATCGTGCAGACCGCCGCGATCAGCCAGGCCCGGCGCGGCTGCGCCAGGATCATCGGCACGAGAAGGAAGTCCGGCGGTAGCGGAAGGAACGAGCTCTCGGCGAAGGAAATCAGCGCCATCGCCGCCATCGCGTGGCGGTGCGCCGCCATCGCGAGGGTCCGGGAATAGAGACGGTTGATCACTTCCCGGGGCGGGCTGGTGAAGGCAGGGGAAACTCGTCGAGGGTCATGTATTTGATCGTCGGCTCGCTGATCCCCGACCTTTGGCCACGGATTTATGGCGATTTTCCGTGCGATTTTCGAGGCGGGCTCGATCCGTTATTCGGCCGCAGCGGCGTCCAGCGGGATCGCGGCGTCGACGTCGGTAAACCCGCCGGATTGCCGCTGCCATAGCCGCGCGTAAGTGCCGCCGCGGGCGAGCAACTGAGCATGAGTACCCTCTTCGGCGATCCTCCCGTGGTCGAGCACGACGAGACGGTCCATGCGCGCGATCGTCGACAGCCGGTGGGCGATCGCGATGACCGTGCGCCCTTGCATCAGGCTGTCGAGCTGCTCCTGAATCGCCGCCTCAACTTCCGAATCGAGCGACGAGGTAGCCTCGTCGAGCACCAGAATCGGGGCATCCTTGAGGATGACTCGGGCGAGCGCAATGCGCTGGCGCTGCCCAGCCGACAGCTTGACGCCGCGCTCGCCGACATGCGCATCGAAGCCCTGGCGGCCATACCAGTCCTCGAGCCCCTCGATGAATTCGAGCGCGTGCGCCTGCGCCGCGGCGCGACGCACCTCCCACTCGTTCGCCTGCAGCCTTCCATAGCGGATGTTGTCACGAATCGAGCGATGGAGCAGCGAGGTGTCCTGGGTGACCATCGCGATATGCGCGCGCAGGCTTTCTTGGGTAACGAGAGCGATGTCTTGCTCGTCGATCAGGATCCGGCCGGCCTCGATCTCGTAAAAGCGCAGCAACAGGTTGACCAAGGTCGACTTCCCGGCGCCCGATCGCCCGACAAGGCCGACGCGTTCGCCGGATGCCACTGACAGGTCGATCCCGTGCAGGACGCCCTTCGCGGTCCCATATCCGAAACGCACACCTTCGAAGCGGACGGCGCCGCGCGCGACCCGCAAGGCAACCGCATCCGGCCGGTCCGGCATCTGGCGGGGCACCGCGATCGACCGCATACCCTCCTGCACGACGCCGATATTCTCGAAGATCGTCGCGACATTCTGCGCCACCCAGCCGGCGATCGCGGCGATGTGCCAGGTCAGCGGCAACGCCATCGCAACGGTGCCGACCACGATGCGCCCGTCGTTCCAGAGCCAAATCGCCAACCCGCCGGTGCCCACCACCATGCTCGCGTTCAGCACTGCGAGGCACAGATTGAGCAGCGTCGTTAGCCGCACCTGCCCGCGATGCGCATCGGTAAGATCATCCACCGCCGCGCGGACAAACTCGTCCTCGTCCCGCGGCCGCGCGAACAGCTTGACCGTCGCGATATTGGTGTAGCTGTCGACAACGCGGCCGGTAAGCGCCGAACGCGTATCGGACATGCGCCGCGAGCGGGTGCGCAGCCGCGGCACAAAATAGCGGAGCACCACCCCGTAGCCGGCGAACCACAGCATCACCGGGATCGCCAGTCGAGAGTCGTTGGAGGCGAGCAGGATGATCGCGCCGCCGCCATAGACGAGGATGTACCAGACTGCCGTGGTGGCCGCGACGACGCTTTCTCGCAGTGACGGACCGGTTTGCATGACCCGTTGGGCGATTCGTCCGGCATAATCGTTCTGAAAGAAGCTCCAGCTCTGCCGCACCACGTGCCAATGGCTCTGCCAGCGGATCAGGTTGGAGAATCCGGGGATGATTGCCTGGTTAGTCAGCATGTTCTGCAGCAGCATCGCCAAGGGCCGCGCGACCAGCAGAACGAACGCCATGCCGAGGAGCGGCGGCCACGAATCGCGCAGCAGCGAGCCCGGCTCGTGGCTGGAGACGAGCGTGATCACCCAGCCGACGAAAACCGGTATCGTCGTGTCGATCACCGCGACGATAAAGCCGGCGACGAAGAGTGCCGCGACCAAGCCGCGAGCCTGCCGCGCATAATGCCAATAAAACGCGGCCAGACCCGCGGGCGGCGGCCCTTGCGTCGGCAGAGCCGTCGGTTCGAGGAGGCTTTCGAAAAACCGGAACAAGCGCATGGAAGAAGTTCGCCTCGAGATCGCTGCTCTGGAAGAGAAAAGACGGCGAGATCGTTCAGACTCAGATAGCGCCGCGAGCTGCAATCCTAGCACATCACAGAGCGATTTGTCCGAAGAAGATCCGTCCTCGTGACACGAGGCGGCGAAGGGTCGGCTTTTGCGGCTGGTCGTCTCGGTGATCCAGCGATCGCACCTTAGTGTCCGAATCTTAATCTTATAGGTTGTGCTGCGGGGACAGTCTCCTAACGAGCAGCTGCACGGAGGCGATGTAAACCCAGGCTTTGGCGCTGGCGATCGAAGCC
>Ga0209656_10000217_pt1 | contig 38288 bp, 28 predicted proteins | sample BogFormECP12_OM2_FD_188239 | JGI IMG/M metagenome (GOLD analysis project Ga0209656, IMG submission 188239) | Bog forest soil microbial communities from Calvert Island, British Columbia, Canada - ECP12_OM2 (SPAdes) (version 2) | ecosystem: Environmental > Aquatic > Freshwater > Wetlands > Bog ...
GTCCATGGGACCCACGGCTATCTTGGTCACGGTCAGGCCGTCGGTCTCCTGCGTGTCTGACGGACCGCCGACACGCACTTCTCCGGTATAGGTCACTTTTAAAACCCTATACCGAACGGAGCTAGTATCCCCGGCCGCCTCCACGGCATTGCCCGCCGTGGTCAACGCCAACCCAAGCTGGAGGCCCCGCGTGAAGATACTCGTCCTGGCCGGCCACCACGTGCGGGCGCTGCTGCCCTACACCGAGTGCGCCGACGTCATGCGTGAGGCCCTAGCCGAGCTGGCCCGCGGCCAGATCCAGCAGCCGCTACGGACGATCGTCCGGCCGCGGGACGCGGCGGGCTTCATGGGCCTGATGCCTGCCTACTCTCCGGCCGGTTACGCTGGCGGCCCCGGTTACGGGCTGAAGGCCATCTGCATCACGCCGGGTAACCCGGCCATCGGCAAGGACGCGCACCAGGGCGGGGTGCTGCTCTTCGCGGCGGACACGGGGGAGCCGCTAGCCCTGGTCAACGCGTCCGCGGTCACCGAGATCAGGACCGCGGCCACCTCCGCCGTCGCCACCGACCTGCTGGCCAGCCCCGATGCTGCCGAACTGGCCATCATCGGGACCGGCGTGCAGGCCCGGGCGCACGCGCACGCCATCGCCGCGACCCGGCCGCTGACCGGGATCCGCCTGGCCGGACGCGACTTCGCGCGGACCAGCGCGGTGGCCGCCGAACTGGCCGGGCAGCTGGGCTTGCCGGTCACCGCCCATGACGACGCGGCCGCGGCGGTCGATGGTGTCGGCATCGTGGTCACCGCGACCACCGCGCCGCGCCCGGTGCTGCACTGGGAGTGGCTGTCCAGGGGCACGCACGTGAACGCGGTCGGCTCGTGCGTGCCGGCCGACCGGGAGATCGACACCGCGACGATGGCCGAGGCGGCCATCTTCGCGGACCGCCGCGAGTCCGTGCAGAACGAGGCCGGCGACTACCTGCTGGCCGAACGCGAGGGGGTGGTCAACCCGGTCCGGGCCGAGCTTGGCGAGCTGCTCACCGGGACAGCGCCCGGGCGGGCCGGCGACGACGAGATTACCCTGTTCGAGTCGCTCGGCCTGGCGGCCGAGGACCTGGCCGCGGCGAGCTACCTGTACGAGAAGGCGAGCCGCCTGGGCGCCGGGACCGCCGCTGATTTCTAGGTCAGGCCGGCGACCTGCGGACGGATCTTGGCTTCCTTCGCTATCGTGGAAGGCAGCGGGGGCGGGGCTAGGGGCATAACGGTGACTGATTCGGTGCTTGAAAATAGGACGCGGCGGAGCCCGGAAGCGGCGACCCGGCAGTGCCGACCCGGGGGGCGACCCCCGGAACCCCCGGAAATGTCAGACCCCCCGGCTATCATCGCCAAGCGACCCGTCCACCTACTTTCGGAGCCCTAAGAGAGCAGAGGCGCAGTGGCTGACCGGCTCGTCGTTCGCGGCGCCCGCGAGCACAACCTGAAGGATGTCTCGCTTGACCTGCCGCGGGACGCCATGATCGTGTTCACCGGGCTGTCCGGCTCGGGCAAGTCCAGCCTGGCCTTCGACACGATCTTCGCCGAGGGCCAGCGCCGGTACGTTGAATCGCTGTCGGCCTACGCGCGCCAGTTCCTCGGCCAGATGGACAAGCCCGACGTCGACTTCATCGACGGGCTGTCGCCTGCGGTCTCGATCGACCAGAAGTCCGCCAGCCGTAACCCGCGGTCGACCGTGGGCACGATCACCGAGGTGTACGACTACCTGCGGCTGCTTTACGCCAGGATCGGGAAGCCGCACTGCCCGATCTGCGGCCGGCCGATCGCGCGGCAGATGCCGCAGCAGATCGTCGACCGGGTGCTCGAACTGGAAGAGGGCACCAGGTTCCAGGTACTCGCCCCGGTGGTGCGCGGGCGCAAGGGCGAGTACGGCGAGCTGCTCAGGGAGCTGCAGATCAAGGGCTACTCCCGGGCTCGGGTCGACGGCACGATCGTGCGCCTTGACGAAGCCCTCGCAGGTCAGCTGCCGGCGCTGAAGAAGTACGAGAAGCACGACATCGAGGTCATCGTCGACCGGCTGGCGGTGAAGGATACCGCGCGGCGCAGGCTGACCGACTCAGTGGAAACCGCGCTCGGCCTGTCCGGCGGGGTGGTCGTGCTCGACTTCATCGACCTGCCGGAGAACGACCCGCACCGCGAGCGGATGTACTCCGAGCACCTGGCGTGCCTGTACGACGACCTGTCCTTCGACGAGCTCGAGCCGCGCTCGTTCTCGTTCAACTCACCCTGGGGTGCCTGCCCCGACTGCACCGGGCTCGGCACCAGGCTCGAGGTCGACCCGGAGCTGATCGTCCCGGACGAGGCCAAGTCGCTCGCAGCGGGCGCCCTCGCGCCGTGGAGCGGCGGGCACATCAGCGACTACTTCGAGCGGCTCATCCAGGCTCTCGGCGACACGCTCGGGTTCCGGCTGGACACGCCCTGGGCGAAGCTGCCGGCCAAGGCCAAGCAGGCGCTGCTGCGCGGCTACGACCTGCAGGTACACGTCCGGTACAAGAACCGGTACGGCCGGGAGCGCTCGTACTACACCACGTTCGAGGGCGTGATCCCGTGGGTCGAGCGGCGGCACGCCGAGGCGGAGTCCGACTCGAGCCGGGAGAAGTTCGCCGGCTACATGCGCGAGGTGCCGTGCCCGTCCTGCCACGGCGCCCGGCTCAAGCCGGTGTCGCTCGCGGTGACCGTGGACGGCCGGTCGATCGCCGAGCTGTGCGCGCTGCCGGTCGGCGAGCTGGCCAAGCTCCTGCTCACCCTGGAGCTTTCCGACCGCGACCAGCAGATCGCCCAGCGGATCGTGAAGGAAGTCAACGCGAGGATGGGCTTCCTGCTCGACGTCGGGCTCGACTACCTGACCCTGGACCGGGCGTCGGCCACGCTGGCCGGCGGCGAGGCGCAGCGGATCAGGCTCGCCACCCAGATCGGCTCCGGGCTGGTCGGGGTGCTCTACGTGCTCGACGAGCCGTCGATCGGGCTGCACCAGCGGGACAACCACCGGCTGCTCGAGACGCTGCTGCGGCTGCGCAACCTGGGTAACACGCTGATCGTCGTGGAGCACGACGAGGACACCATCCGGGCGGCGGACTGGGTGGTAGACATCGGCCCGCGGGCGGGGGAGCACGGCGGCCACATCGTGGTCTCCGGCACGGTCGCGGACCTGCTGGCCAGCCGCGAGTCACTCACCGGTGCCTACCTGTCCGGCCGGGAGTCCATCCCGGTCCCGGCCAGCCGTCGCCAGCGCAACAAGAGCCGTGAGGTCGCGGTCAAGGGCGCGAGCGAGCACAACCTGCGCGGGGTGGACGTGGCGTTCCCGCTCGGCCTGCTCGTCGCGGTCACCGGGGTGTCGGGTTCGGGCAAGTCGACGCTGGTCAATGACATCTTGTATAAGGCCCTGGCGCGCGAGCTCAACGGCGCGCGGACGGTGCCAGGCAAGCACACCAGGATCACCGGGATCCAGCACCTGGACAAGGTGGTCCATGTTGATCAGGGGCCGATCGGGCGGACGCCCCGGTCCAACCCGGCCACCTACACCGGTGTGTTCGACCATGTCAGGAAGCTGTTCGCGGCGACCACCGAGGCGAAGGTCCGGGGGTATCAGCCGGGCCGGTTCTCCTTCAACGTCAAGGGCGGCCGGTGCGAGGCCTGCGCCGGTGATGGCACCATCAAGATCGAGATGCAGTTCCTGCCGGATGTGTACGTGCCGTGCGAGGTCTGCCACGGCGCCCGGTACAACACCGACACGTTGCAGGTGCACTACAAGGGCCAGACGATCGCCGGGGTGCTGGACATGCCGATCGAGGAGGCGGCCGGGTTCTTCGAGCCGGTGCCGGCCATCCACCGGCACCTGCAGACTCTGGTGGACGTGGGGCTGGGCTACGTCCGGCTGGGCCAGCCGGCGCCGACCTTGTCCGGCGGGGAGGCGCAGCGGGTCAAGCTGGCCGCCGAGCTGCAGCGCCGGGCGACCGGCCGGACCGTCTACGTGCTGGACGAGCCGACCACCGGGCTGCATTTCGAGGACATCCGCAAGCTGCTCGGGGTGCTCACCCGGCTGGTCGAGAGCGGTAATACGGTGATCGTGATCGAGCACAACCTGGACGTCATCAAGACCGCGGACTGGGTGATCGACCTCGGCCCCGAAGGCGGCGCCGGCGGCGGCGCGGTCGTGGCCACCGGCCCGCCCGAGCACATCGCCACCGTCGAGGAAAGCTACACCGGCCAGTTTCTCAAGAAGCTCCTCGACGTCTAGCCGCAGGCCCTCCGCGGGTCTTGCGGCTGGTGGCCGCGGAGGTGCGGTAGGGACAATGGGGCGGTGCAGATCATCACCAAGGGCGGGACCGCGCAGGCCGAACTGGACGGGGACGGCGCGGCGGCGCGGTTCCTGCTCGTGCTCACCCATGGCGCGGGCGGCACCATCGGCGCGCCCGACCTGCTGGCGGCTCGTGACGCCGGGCTCCAGTCGGGCGGGATGGTGGCGCGCGTCACGCAGCCGTACCGGGTCAGGGGCGCCCGCGCTCCCGGTTCGGCGGCCCGTCAGGACGAGGCCTGGGTCGAGATCGTAGCCGCACTGCGGGAACTGGCGCCCAGCGCTCCGCTGGTCCAGGGCGGACGCAGTAACGGCGCGCGCGTAGCCTGCCGCACCGCCGCCGCGGTGGGTGCTCGCGTCGTGATCGCGCTGGCGTTCCCGCTGTGCCCGCCGGGGCGCTCACCACGGTGCTCGCCCACCGGCGCGTCCCGGGTCGCGGAACTTCACGCGGCGCGCGAGGGCGGGACCAGGGTGCTCGTGGTGAACGGAGAGCGCGACCCGTTCGGGATCCCGTCGGCCCAGGATGCGGACCGGGTGGTCGTCGTGCCGGGGGAGACACACGCCCTGAAAGGTCATCGCGCGGCGATCGTCGCCGCTGTCACTGAGTGGCTGTCTACTGTGCTGTGACTGGCGGCCGGCGCTTGCGGTCGGGCGGCGATGGGGTTAAAAAGGGAGGGATCAAAAAAGGGTTAAAGAGTCGCAAGACTGGGCATCCCGGGTGATCCCGCGAGATGCCGGGGCGGATCAGGCCGCTGGGGCCTGCCCGCCGTGTCCGTCGGCCACGCCTATCGGACGGTCGAAGGCGGCGAGGTCGGTGGGCCGGTGCGGTTCGATGGACGCGCCGTCAGGTAGTAGTTCCCCGGTGTCTTCGAAGATCACGACGCCGTTGCAGAGCAGGCTCCAGCCCTGCTCGGGGTGGCTGACGACGGTGTGCGCCGCTTCCCGATCCGGAGCCGAAGGAGCCGGACAGGGCGGCGAGTGTGGGCACATATCAGTGCCACCTGGCTTTCTCATTGTGCGCATTCTCAATTAATGATAGTGTGCCGCAGCTCCTGCGATGGCTCCTATGGCTCATACTGATCGTTTTACCGACCGCCATCTGTAGCTTCCCGCTAGTTACTAGCTGACACTTCTGACTACTGGTTGTTACTTACTGTTTTAGGTGCCGTGTTGAGCAAAACATTGGCCTAGACCAACTGTGCCCCTTCGGGCCGCATCGCGCAAGCGACACGCACAACTGCAACAATCGATTGCTCTCCATACGCCCCCCTTGGGGGATCTGGCCGCAGCTTGATCCCCTACATGTGGAGACGTCGACCCCTGCCCGGCGGTTCACCGCGAAAACCTCAGAATTTGATTACGCGCGGCCGCTGCTGACGGGCCGACGCGAGGAACTCATCGGCATCATCGTACGAGCCGACGGCAGCGTGCGCCTTCAGCCTCGCCGACGAGCCAGTAAATGCCCGCATCGGCCGGGCCTGCCGCCCAGGATGAGACGAAAAGCCGGCGGACGGAATAGGCCCAAGGGGCGGGCCGGGAAGACGCTAGACGGCCGGCTCGAACGGGACGGCCGGAATGCCGTTCAGGCGGTGGTTCTCACGCAGCGTGAGCAGGTGCTCGGCCTCGGCCGTGAGGGCATGTACCTGCGGCTTGGCCATCGCCTTGCGCCGGTAGATGCGGTCGTCGTAGCCGAGCGGCCCGATCGCCGCGCGCCGCGCCGCGTAGGCGGCCCGCACCGCCGCGGTGAGCGCGGCGTCGAATTCCTCCGCCAGGCGGTGTAGCTCGGTGACGGGAGCGTGCCGGGCCTGCGCCTGCCTGAGCCGGTCCTCCGCCTCGCGGGCGGCTTCGAGGAGCTCGTCGCGGCGCGCGGCGAGCGCCGCGTCGGCCTTGTACTGCTGCTCCGCCTCACTGCTCGGCTTCGGCCGGCCCATGACCCCAGGTCTCATGACCACCAAGGGTACGCGTGCCGCCGGGCCCGCCCGCATGGCGGGCCGGGACGGGCACGGGACCGGTCAGGAGTAGTTGCGGAACGCGGGCCAGGCTTGCGCCCAGGAGGACCTCAGGCCGGTGGCGACGAAGATCGGCGCTCCCTGCTCGTCGTCGCTGACACCGACCCCGTTCCAGAACGTGGCGACGTGGCGGACGTGGGCGAACTCGCGGCGCAGCAAGGCTGGGTCGACGTTCACCGCGACGGCCGCGGAGTCGGCGGCGGGCGGCGGGCCCCAAAGCCAGAAGTTGTTGGCGCCGCTGTAGGCCTGCGGCAGGCCGGCTCCGGCACCGTAGCGTTCGATCGCTCCCGCTTCGCCGTAGTTGCCGGTCAGGATCGTGGTCCGCCGCCGCTGTGCGGCCGGCAGCGAGTCGTACTGCTGCGCGACCAGGGCCACAAGCTTCGGCCAGGCGATCGTCTCGGCGAGGTCGTAATTGATCTTCTGCAGTGGCACGGTGTGCAGGACTCGGGCTGGCAGAAGCGGGAGCGCCACCGGCGCGGCCGGCACCGCGCCGGCCACCATGGCCACCCCGGTCAAGACCGCGGGAGTGACCAGCCGGCCTGGCCACGCGCGGGCCGCCTGCCTCCGATCGGCCAGCGGCCTCCGCGCCGCGAGGCGGCGCTCAAGCGGAACGCAGCCTGCGGCGAGCAGGAACGTGAACGCGGCACCCGGGTAGTACGCCTTGCCGCCCAGGACGAACTGCAGCACGATCGCCGCCACGCAGGCGATCGCCACCGGCCGGAAGCGCTGGGCCGCGGCGCTGCGCAGCGACCAGACGGCGCCGGCCAGCCATACCGGGGTCAGCACCACGCCGGTATAGGCGATCTGCGCGGGCCAGTAGACGGCCCGGTTATGCCCGGCCTCGGTTTGCAGCGCGCGGAACACTGCCAGGCCAGGCCAGCCGTGCATCGCCTGCCAGACCACGTCGGGCGCCGCCAGTACCGCGGCGATCAGACCTCCGATCAGCAGATAGCGGCTGCGCAGCAGGCGGCGGGCATCGGTGAACACGAAACCGGCCGCCAGCGCGGCTACGAGGAAGCCAATGTTCCACTTGGCCTCGCTGGCCACCCCCGCGCAGCCGCCGATCGCCACCCACCAGCGCCGGTCCTGGCTGGCCAGGAGCTGCATGACCAGCAGCAGCGTGACCGCCCAGAACACCAGGTCAGGCGTCGTGGTGGTCAGCTCGTGCATGGCGCCGAGGTACTCGGCGCAGGTCGCGGCGGCGAGCGCGGCGAGCAACTGGCCGGTCCGGCCCGCGCCGAGCCTCCGGCTCATCACGGCCGTCATCACCACGAGCGCGGCCAGCGCCAGCGCGGGCAGGATCCGCAGGCCCACCAGCGTGTTGCCGGTGACTGCCGCCGAGATCCTGGCCAGCAGCGGGGTCAGCGGTGGCTGGTCGACGTAGCCGAACGCCAGGTGCTGCCCGGCCGAGAGGAAGTACAGCTCGTCGCGGACGTAGCCGTACCGGGCGCTGACCGCCATCTCGACGGCCACCGCGGCGACGGCGATCAGCGCGATCCCTAGCCAGGGCGGCCGTACCGCCCTGGTCGCGAGCACGGGCGCAGGTGCGAGCACGGGCGCAGGTGCGAGTTCGGGTTCGGTCGGCGTGGGACGGCCCAGGTGTGTTCCGGTAGTGGAGTCCATGCGGTCATCGTGACGATGCGGGCGGGCGCGGCGCATCGGGCGCCCGGGCGAATTCCCGGCTCGGCCCGGCGTCGCAGGGCAAGGCCGGGAAGCGGTCGTGACTCCGCCTTGGGTCGCAGCGGCGGGATCCGTCTTCCGGATGATCCCCTGGCCGCGAGCCACGCCGTACCATCAGGGCGTGAAGACGGTGGCGGCGCGGCTGGCCCGGCTCCCGCAGGCGCTGGCGGCGCGGGTGGCCGCGCTCCCGCCGCGGCGCCAGGAGCTGATCCAGGACCTGGGCCTGGGCATCGCCCTGGCCGCAGTCAACGTGGTCTCGCTGCTGCCGTACCGGGCCCAGCTGCACCCGCTGTGGCTGGCCCTCGTGCTTGTCGCCGCCCAGGGCATCCCGCTCATCTGGCGCCGGTCCAGGCCCATCGGGGTCGGCCTGGTCATCGGGGCCGCGCGGGTCGCCTACGACAAGATCGGCTTCGGGTTCGCGCCGTTCCCGCTCGGGCCCGCGATCGCGTTCTACACCATCATCGACCGCCGCGGCCCGGTCTGGCGATTGGCCTCCTGCGTGCTGGTGGCGGCGGGTATCGCCGTCTCGGAGGCCTCGCCCGGTCACGCCCAGCCGTACGACACGATCTTTCAGGTGACGATCTTCCTCACCGCGGCGGCGGCGGGCCTGCTCAGCCGGGCCAAGCGGGCCAGCATCCAGGCGGCGCAGAGCCGCGCCGACCGCGCGGAAGCCGAACTCGACCGCCAGTCCTCGCAGGCTGCGGAGCGCGAACGGACCCGGATCGCCCGCGAGCTGCACGACGTCGTGGCCCATCACGTCAGCCTGATCGCGGTCCAGGCGGAGGCGGCGACGTCGCTGCTCCCCGGCCGGCCCGACGAGGCCCGGCGCTCGGTGGAGATCATCGGCGACACGGCCAGGCAGGCCCTGACCGAGCTGCGCAGGCTCCTCGGGGTGCTGCGCAGGCCGTCCGAACGGCTGGAGACGGCGCCCTCGGCGTCGCTCGGCGAGCTCGGGGAGGTGCTCGACCAGGTCCGCGGGGCCGGGCTGCCTGTCGATCTGGAGATCGTGGGCACGCCAGGCCCGCTGGCGCCCGGCGTGGACCTGACCGCGTACCGCATCATCCAGGAGGCGCTGACCAACACGATCCGGCACGCCGACGCCACCCAGGCCGTGGTGAGGTTGTGCTACGAGCCCGGATTCATCACGGTGAGTATCACCGATTCCGGCCGCCGGCGTGACGGGCGGTCCCCGGCCGCGGGCAGCGGCACCGGGACTGGCCGGACCCGCAAACCGGGCTCGCTGCTCACGGGGGCCGGGTCCTCGGGTCTCGGCCTGGCCGGCATCGCCGAGCGGGTCGCCTCATGCGGCGGACACCTGACGGTCGGCCCGACTCAGGCAGACGGCTTCGCCGTCACCGCCCGGCTGCCGGCGCGATGACGATCCCGGCCGCGCCCGACCCGCCTTACCCCATCCGGGTGCTCGTGGTCGACGACCAGGAACTGGTCCGCTCGGGGTTCTGCGTCATCCTGGACACCGCCGAGGGCATCACGGTGGTAGGGGAGGCGGCCAACGGCCAGGCGGCGCTTTCGGCCGCGGTTGCCCACCGTCCCGACGTGGTGCTGATGGACATCCGCATGCCGGGAATGGACGGGCTGGAGGCCACCCGGCTGCTCACGCGCGGCCCGGCGGCCCCCAAGGTGGTCATGCTTACGACCTTCGACCTCGACGAGTACGTGTACGAGGCGCTGCGGGCCGGCGCCAGCGGGTTCCTGCTCAAGGACTCGCCCCGCGCCGACCTCATCGCCGCCGTCCGCGCCGCGGCGGCGGGCAACGCCCTGCTCGCCCCGTCCGTCACCCGCCGCCTGATCGAGGCGTTCGCGCGGCGGCCGCCGGAGACCATGCCATCGCCGGCCCGCCTCGCCTCGCTGACCGCGCGGGAGCGCGAGGTGCTCGTGCAGCTGGCCCGGGGGGGCAGCAACACCGAGATCGCGGCCGCCCTGTTCGTCAGCGAGGCGACGGTCAAGACGCACGTGGGCAACCTGCTGGCCAAGCTCGGCCTCCGCGACCGGGTGCAGGCCGTGATCCTCGCCTACGAGACCGGCATCATCGTCCCCGGCGACCCGTCGCCCCGACCGTAAGCCCCGCCCGGCTGCCCTGGCCGTGAACCCGCCTGCCAGGTCAGGGCCTCAGGCGAGGCTGGCGGCCCAGCTAGAGTGCAGGGCGGCGTACTCGCCGTCGCCGGACATCAGCTCGCCGGGCGGGCCGTCCTCGGTGATCCGCCCGTGGTCCAGGACGAGGACCCGGTCGGCAATCGCGACCGTGGACAGCCGGTGCGCGATGATGACCGCGGTCCGGCCGGCCAGCACGGTGCGCAGCGCGGCCTGCACCAGCCGCTCGCTCGGGATGTCGAGCAGCGACGTGGCCTCGTCGAGGACGAGCACGGCCGGGGCGGCCAGGAACGCCCGCGCGAACGAGATCAGCTGGCGCTGCCCGGCCGACAGCCGGCCGCCGCGCTTGCCGACCGGGGTGTCGTAGCCCTCGGGCAGCGCGGCGATGAAGTCGTGCGCACCGATCATCCGGGTCGCGGCCTGGACGTCGGCGGCCGACGCGTCCGGGCGGCCGAGCCTGATGTTGTCCGCTACCGATCCCTCGAACAGGAAGTTCTCCTGGGTGATCACGATGATCTCGGAGCGGAGCACGGAGTCGGGCAGCTGCCGCAGGTTTACGCCGTCCAGCGTGATCCGGCCCGAGCGGGGGTCGTAGAACCGGCCAAGAAGCCGCGCGATCGTCGTCTTGCCCGCGCCGGTCTCGCCGACCAGGGCGACCGTCTGCCCGGCCGGTATGTCGAGGTCGAGGCCGGGCAGCACCAGGTTATCGCGGTAGCCGAAGGTCACCGACTCGAACCGCACCTGCCGCCCGGCCAGCTCCGCGGCCCGGGTCGGCAGCTCCCCGGGAGCCGACGGCTCGGGCACCGCGGCGTCCTGCTCGAGCACGCCGGAGATCTTCTCCAGGCCCGAGGCCGCCGACTGGAAGATGTTGTAGAACTGCGACACGTCCTGCAGCGGGTCGAAGAAGCGCTGCAGGTAGAGCAGGAAGGTCGTCAGCACGCCGACCTTGAGGTTCCCCTCGATCGCGAGCAGCCCACCGTAGCCCAGCACGACTCCGGTGATGATATTGCCAACCAGCGAGATGGACGGGCCGTAGATCGCGATGAGCCGGGAGGCGTGCGTGCTCGCCTCGGCGTAGTCCTGTCCCAGGCCGGAGAAGATGTCGGAATTCCGCTCCTCCCTGCGAAACGCCTGCACCGCCCGGATCCCGCCGAACGTCTCCACGAAATGCACGATGACCAGCGCGATGGCGTCCCTGGTCCGCCGGTAGGCGCCGGCCGACTCGCGCCGGAACCAGGCCGTCAGCCACGTCAGCGGGATAAAGCCGGCCAGCACCACCAGGCCGAGCCGCCAGTCGAGCAAGAGCATGCCGGTGCCGACGAGCAGCAGGGTCAAGATCGCCGCGATCAGCGAGTCGAGCCCCTCCTCGAACAAGTCGGAGATCGCCTCGATGTCGGAGGTCTGCCTGGAGATGACGCGCCCGGAGGTGTAGTCCTCGTGGAACGCCACCTCCAGGCTGATGAAATGCGCGAACAGGCGGCGGCGCAGCTCCAGCACTACCTTCTGACCGACTTGCCCGGTCATGGTGACGAACATGCGGGTGGTGACCGCCTGCACCCCGACCGCGACGGCGAACGCGGCCGCGATGCCGAGCAGCGGCGCCGCGTCATGGGCGTGCAGCAGGGGCGGCAGGCCGTTGTCGATGGCGATGCCGATCAGCCACGGCCCGGCCAGCGCGGCCAGGCTCTCCACCACGATCAGCGAGATGGTGGCGATGACCGCGCGCCGGTACGGGCGCAGCAGGTCGCCGAGCAGCCGCCTGCTCCGCTCGCGGAGCAGGGCGGCCAGTCCGGCGCTGACCTCCTCGGCCTTCTCGGCGCCGACTCCCTGCCAGGCGTCAGAGGTCACGCTGTCGCCTCCAGATCTTCTACGTCCATGAGCGCCGCGTACTCCGGGTTCGATGCCAGCAGGTGCCGGTGGCTGCCGGTGGCCGCGATCACCCCGCCAGACAGCACCGCCACCGTGTCGGCCAGCGCCACCGTGGACGGCCGGTGGGCTACCACCAGGGCCGTCGCGCCGGCCAGGATCTCGTGCAGCGCCCGGGTCACCCGCTCCTCGGTGTGCACGTCGAGCGCGGACAGCGGGTCGTCGAGGATCAGCACGTCCGGCCTGGCCAGGATGGCCCGGGCTAGCGCGATCCGCTGCCGCTGGCCGCCGGAAAGGGCTATGCCCTGTTCCCCGATCCTGGTGTCCAGGCCCCACGGCAGGTCGTAGGCGAACCGGGCCTGGGCCGCGGTCAGCGCGGCCTCCACCGCGTCGGCATCCGCGTCCGGCGCGCCGAACATCACGTTCTCCTTGACGCTGGCCGAGAACAGCGTCGCGTCCTCGAAGGCACAGCCGACCGCCGCGCGCAGCCGCTCGAGCGGGAGGTCGCGGACATCGGTGCCGTCCAGCCGTACCGATCCGGAGGTCGCGTCGGCCAGCCGCGGGACGAGCTGCAGCAAGGTCGACTTGCCCGAGCCCGTTGCACCGGTCAGCACGAGCGTCTGGCCCGGGGGCACGTCGAGCATGATGTCGCGGAGCACGGGCTCCGTTGCCCCCGGGTAACTGAAGGCGACGTGATCGAAGACGAGGTGCCCCCTGGGGCGCCCATCCCCGCGTCGGCTCGAGCCTCGCTGGACCGGGAGCACCACGGCCCGTTCGGCATCATTGTTCCGGTCCTTGCCGGTAATCTCCGGCTTGGTGTCGAAGATTTCCAGCACGCGCTGAGCCGCGGTGGCCGCCTCCTGGCCGGAGGCGATGATGTAGCCCATGGCCTCGACCGGCCAGACGAGCTGCAGCGCGAGTGTGATGAATGCCACCAGACCGCCCAGGGTCAGCGAGTGGTTGCTGACCGCGATCGCGCCGAGGACGATGATGAGGCCGATGACGGCGTTCGGGATCAGGTCGAGCAGCGCCCAGAAGGAGCCGAGCAGGCCCGCCTTGGCGACCTGGGTCCGGCAGACCTCCGCGGCCTGGGCGTCGTGCCTGGCCGCGGCCTGGCGTCCCCGGCCCAGCGCCTTCAGCACCCGGATGCCGGTGGCCGCCTCCTCGATCAGCGTGGCCAGGTCGCCCTGCTGGTCCTGAACCCGGCGCGAGAGCACCCGGTAGCGCTTCTCGAACCGGAAGCAGACCGGCAGCACCGGCGCGAACACCACGCCGGTGATCAGGCCGAGCCACCAGTTGAGGTTGATCAGCAACGCGACCACGGCGACGAACGTCATCACGTTGGTGACCAGGAATATCAGGCCGAAGCCTGCGAACCTGCGGATCGATGACAGGTCGGTCGTCGCCCTCGAGAGCAACTGGCCTGACTGCCAGTTGTCGTGGAAGGAGGTGTGCAGCCGCTGCAGATGGGCGTACATGTCGTCCCTGATCGACTTCTCGATGTCGGCGACCGCGCCGGACTGGATCCAGCGGCGGATCATGTTCAGCAGGCCCACGGCCGCGCCGAGGGCGACCGCCGCCAGGGCCAGCGGGATCAGCAGCTGCTTGTCGCTGTGCGCGATCGCGCCGTCCACTACGGACTTGGTCAAGAGCGGGATGGCGATCTCGGCGGCGACCGCGCCGAGCGCGGCGCCGAACATCACGATCATCTGCGTGCGGAACGGCTTCAGGTAGCCGCGAAGCCGCCACAGCGCCCCGACTGGCCGTACCCTGGCGGAGGCGTGCGAGACCAGCAAAGGGGTAACAGAGGGCATTAGCCGCGAGGTTAACCGGATGGCCGGGAAGTTGTCACCTGATTTTTCTTCAGGCGTACGGCTTGTCGGCGGGCGCCAACTCTGGCACTCTGGCTGCCCCGGAGGCTTCGCGAACCGGTTGCCGATAGCCGGCAGGGAGAGGAACCGTGAAGCGCAGCAGCACCAGTCGTCCCAGGCGTAGATGAGCCGCGTATCCCGCGCGGGCGTCCTGGCCGCCTACCGCGACGGGGTCATGGTGATCTGCGAGCTGGCGGCTCAGTTCACCGACGCAAGCTGGCTCGCGACGACGCCATGCACCGAATGGCGGGCGGTGGACCTCGCGGGACACCTGCGGTGCGTCGCCGACGACTATCACGAGTACCTCGACGACGCTCCGGCCAGCAGCCTCGCGCGGCTGATGTCCACCAACGCGCCCGCGGATTCGCTCGGCCGCAAGCTGGCCAGACAGAACTCCGCAGAGCTCGCCGCGCTGCCCGACGTGCCCGGACCCGAGCACATCATCGCGTTCGCCGAGTCAGCGCGGTCCTACGGGCGCCGGCTGGCGTTGTCTTGGGACCTGCCGCACCACAGGTACCGGGGGACCGACGTCACCGTGGGCGCCATGGCGGGCGCCGCCTGCGCCGAATGGCACCTGCACGCCTGGGACCTGGCCAGGTCGCTCGGCAAGGACTACCGTCCGGCCGACCCCGAGCTCGTGCTGACCGCGTGGCGGGCGGGCACGCCGCAGCTGTGGCCGGTGCTCACCGGGTGGGCCGGCGACGATCCCTGGCATTTCCTGTTGACCGCGTCCGGCCGGGATCCGGGCTGGCTCCAGATGTTAGAGCGGGTCGAGTCAGGGAACTGTACGCGGCGGCAGGGTCAAAGACCCGCGCGGCGCCGGAGTAGAGTCTTTGGTTCGTGACCCTTGACGTAAAACTCGTCCGGGCGGCGTACCCGGCACTGAGCGACGGCTACGCCTACCTGGACGGCGCCGCGGGCACGCAGGTCCCCGCGGCGGTCATCGAGGCGATCGCGGACGCCTACCGGTCCGGGATCGGCAACGTGGGGGGCACCTTCCCCGCCAGCGGGCGCTCCGGCTCCATCCTGGCCGAATGCCGCCAGGCCATAGCCGACCTGACCGGTGCCAGCCCGGATGGCGTCATCCTCGGCCCGAACATGACCACCCTCACCTACCGGCTCGCGGAGACGCTGTCCCGGCGCTGGGAGCCGGGCGACCAGGTGGTCGTGTCCCGGCTCGACCACGACGCCAACGTCAGGCCCTGGGTGCAGGCCGCCGCGCGCCGCGGCGCCACGGTGCGCTGGGCCGAGGTCGACATATCGACCACCGAACTTCCGCCCGCCCAGTACCGCGACCTGCTGTCCGAGCGTACCCGGCTGGTCGCGGTCACCGCGGCCAGCAACGTCGTCGGTACGCGGCCGGACCTGGCGGCCATCGCCGCGGCCGCGCACGCGGTCGGCGCGCTGGTCTACGTCGACGGCGTGCACGCCACCCCGCACGTGCCGGTGGACGTCCGGGCGCTCGGCGCCGACTTCTACGCCACCAGCGCCTACAAGTGGTCCGGGCCGCACATCGGCACCGTGGTGGCCGAGCCGGCGCTGCTCGAGACCCTGCACCCGGACAGGCTCGCGCCCGCCCCGGCGGGCGTGCCCGGCCGGTTCGAACGCGGCACCGCAGCCTTCGCCGACCTGGCCGGGGTAACCGCGGCGGTGGAGCATCTCGCCTCCCTCGCCCCCGCCCCAGATACCGCCGCCGACAGCAGGCGGCAGCGGGTGCTGGCCTCCATGATCGCCGTCGAGGAGTACGAGACGCGGCTGTTCGCCCGCCTGCTCGGCGGCCTGGGCGCGATGGAGCACGTGACGCTGTACGGCCGGGCTGCCCGGCGCGCCCCGACGGCGTTCTTCACCGTGGCCGGGTACTCGCCCTGGCAGGTCGCCGAGCACCTGGCCGCGCGCCGGGTCAACGTCTGGAACGGCGACAATTACGCGTGGGAACTGGCCGGGGCGCTCGGGCTGCGGGACTCCGGCGGCGCCGTCCGGGCCGGCCTGGTGCACTACAACGACGAGGCCGACGTCGACCGCCTGCTGGCCGCGGTCGGCGAACTCGCCTGACCGCTGTCGCCAGATCGCGCCGGCGGTCGTACCCTGAATCTGGTGCTCCCTTAAGCCCCCAGGACGGGACGATGGCGACGACGGTGCTCGGCGGCCTGCTGGCCATGCTGGCCGGGCTGCTGCGCGACCTCACGCAGCTCGTCGCGAGCCCGTCCGGGCTGACCGCGCTGGCTGGGGCTGTGCTGGCCGGGGCCGTGTTCGCCGCGGTGCTGGCCCTGCTCACCTCGGTGGCCGGCGTTTCCCGCGCGACCGCCGCCCTCCCGATGATCCGCCGCGCCTCGGCGCTGCGGGAGAAGTCCTGGCGCGCGGCATTCTTGCGCCAGCGCGATCCCGACGCGGCGGGACGGTCCAGGCCCAGAGCACCATCGGCGGCCCCGGCGGCCGCCATCTCTCGCTGACCCGCGGACCTCGCGGCCGCCTCCAGCCCTCATCCCGTCGTAGCTGGAAGGCCGTTGTCTCATGTTCAGTCTCCTTGGCGTCCCGGTGGACGCCGCGTACCACCTTGTCTCCGGGTTCACCGGTGTCCTCACGCCCATTCTCGGTGGTCTGGCCGCTGTGGCCGCGATCATCGCGGTCACGATGGGGGTCCGGCTTCTCCTCATGCCGCTCAGCCTGCGCGCCCTGCGCGGGCAGGCCGTCCAGGCCCGGCTGGCCCCACAGCTGCAGGCGCTGCGGCAGCGGTACGCCAAGCAGCCGGAGCGGCTGCAGCGCGAGATGTCCGCGCTGTACAAGCGGGAGGGCACCAGCCTGTTCGCCGGCATCACGCCGCTGCTGCTCCAGTGGCCGTTCCTGTCGGTCATGTACCTGCTGTTCCGGTCGCCGCAGGTCGGCGGGAAGCCGAACACTTTGCTCTCCCATGACCTGCTCGGCGTGCCGCTGGGCATGCACTGGCTCGGCGGCGTCGGCCCGGCGAGCCTGCAGGGCGCGGTCTTCCTCGGCGTGTTCGCGTTGCTGGCGGCCCTGTGCTGGCTGTCCGCCCGGCTGGGCCGCCGGATGACGGCCCAGGCCGGAGGCGCCCAGGCAACTCCTGCGGGGACGGGTGGCGCCGCCGGGCTGCTGGTCAGGGCGCTGCCGTACCTGACCGTGGTCATCGCCGCTTTCGCGCCGCTCGCGGCGGGGATCTACCTGCTCACGTCGCTGGCCTGGTCGCTGGCCGAGCGGGAGTTCTTCCGGCGTTCCGCCGCAGCCCCGGCCGTCCCAGCGGTCCCTGAGATCCCGCCGGGCCGTAAGACCGCGGCAGCCCCGAACGGCCGGCAACCCCGCTGAAGCCGTATCCCGGCTCACGACGCGATCAGCGTACGCAGCAGCCGGACCGGCGGCGAGCCGTGCGCCAGCATGCGGTCGTGGACCTGCTGGTCGGTCAGGCTGGGGTCGGCCGCCCGCAGGTCGTCCGCCAAGTCGGAGATCTCGCAGTACCCGACGTAGTAGGTGGACAGCTGAGCCGAAGTGAGCTGGGCGCGGCGCCACTTTCCCGCCGCCTCGCCTTCCTCCTGGAAACCGCGGCCCGTCATCAGCGCCACGGCTTCCGTCTCGGTCATGCCATGCCCGTGGATCCGGGCATCCAGGATGGCGTTGATGATCGTGCGCAGCAGCATCTTGAGCTGCTGCATCCGGACCGCGCGGGGATCGCCCTCGCCGGGATACTGCTGCTCGGCCATGATCCGTTCGGTATAAGCCGCCCAGCCCTCGGTGAACGACCCTGACCGCAGCGCCGCGCGGATCGCGGTGTCCGAGTCGGCGAACCGGCGCGAGTGCTGCATCTGCAGGTAGTGGCCGGGCATGGCCTCGTGCACCATCAGGTTGTGCACCATGTGCCGGTTGTACTCGCGGTAGAACGAGGCGACTCGCCGGGCCAGCCAGTCCGCCGGCGCCGGCGACACCGCGATGAACGTCGGCAACGGCGAGGTCTCGAGCGGGCCGGGGGAGTCGCAGTAGGCCACCGCGACCCCGCGGTCGATTTCCGGCATCGCGATCAGCTCCACCGGGTCGTCGTAGACCGAGACCAAGCGGCGGTCGGCCACGAACGCGGTCTGCGCAGCAAGGGCGTCACGGCAGAACTCCAGGATGGTCACGTCGTCTGGTGCGTCCGCGGCCAGCCGGCCGAGCACCTGCCGGACCACGTCGGGGCCGGGCTCGGCCACGCCAGCCATCTCGGCGGCCAGCTGAGCGATCTCCTCGCTCACCCGGTCCAGGTCGGCCTGGGCCCGGGCCAGGATCGCGTCCGCGTCCGCTGCCGCGCTCAGGGTCAGCGACAGCTTGCGGGCGAACCGTTCCGGCCCGATCCTCGGATCAGCGAATCCATCGGGACCGGCGAGCTGGGCGGAGAGCCAGGCCCGGTGCTCGGTCAGCGCCTCCAGAGCGGCGGGCCGCACCTCGGCCAGCTGCGCGGCGCACTGCGGCGCGGCCTCGAGGGCGGCGTCGATCTCCTTGCTGACCAGCGCGATCGTGCCATCGAACTGCCCTATCGCGGTCTCGGTGTGAACCCGGGGCATGCGCCCGAGCTGCCGACGGGCCTCGGCCAGCGCGGCGGGGACGGCGGCCAGCCTGGCGGCGACCGAAGCCAGCCGGTCGGGCAGCGGCGCGAAGTCCCTGGCCAGCAGCTGGTAGACCGCCTTGCCCGGGTTGGCAAGCAGCGGGTTCCAGGTGTGCTCGCGCAGTTCGTCGAGTTCGAACACCCGCCGCGCCACGCTGTCCGCCATCATCGCGGCGTCCACCCGGTGCTCGGCCGACAGGGTGCCATGATCGACCGCGGCGAGCCGGGCAGCCCAGCCGTCGAGCGCGCGCCGTTCATCGTCGCGGGCCTGCGCCGAAGGATCCGCCAGGCGTGCGTCGAACCGGTGGTCGCCTAGCCCAGTGGCGATGTCCGGATGCCGTTCGGCCCGGTCGTCCAGGTACTCCCGCGCCACCCTGGCGAACTCAGCATCGGCGTTCATCTCGCCTCCGTTTCTCCTCGTCCGCCTAACGGTAGCCAAAGAGAAGATGGGCCGGTGCTCGTTAGGAACTGCTGACGGTGACGGCGGCGGAAGGGTAACCGGAGGCGCCGTTGGGCGGTGGCTGCGCCTGGACCGGGGTCTGGGTGTAGCCGGTCTGGTCGGTGGCGCGGGCTTCGAGCAGGTGGTTGCCCGGTGTCGCGGGCCACTGCCAGACCCACTGCCGCCACGTGTCGATGTCGGGCACCGCGGCCAGCCGTGCCTGATGCCACGGGCCGCCGTCGACCCTGACCTCCACGGCGGCGATGCCCTTGTGCTGCGCCCACGCCACCCCGGCCACCGGCGTCCGCCCCGGGCGGAGCGAAGCGCCGCCGGCGGGCACGTCGATCCTGGACTCGGTCTTGATCGGCGCCTGCTGCGACCAGCCGCGCTGCACCCAGTAGGCCGAGGCCGCCGCGAAGGTGGTGACCTCGATGTCGGTCACCCACTTGGTCGCGGACACGTAGCCGTACAGGCCTGGCACCACCATCCGGGCCGGGAAACCGTGCGCCACGGGCAGCGCCTCGCCGTTCATCGCGACGGCGAGCAGCGCGTCCCGGCCGTCCAGTACCACCTCAAGCGGGGTACCCGAGGTGAACCCGTCGACCGAGGTGCAGAGCAGCTGGCTGGCGCCCGCCAGGGGGCGGGCCTGCCTGATCAACGCGGGCAGGCTCGCGCCCAGCCATTTGGCGTTGCCCACGTAAGGCCCGCCTACCGGGTCAGACACGCAGGTGAGCGTCACGTAGTCCTCGATGAGCGGGCGCTTCAGCAAGTCGGCGAACGTAATGGTGATTTCGCGTTGCACCATCCCGTGGATCCGCAGTTGCCAAGTTGCCGGATCCACCTGAGGCAGGAGCAGGGCGGTATCGACGCGGTAGAAGCTGTCGTTCGAGGTGATGAACGAGCTGAGGCCGGGGATGTTCAGGTTGCTCCCGGCCGGAAGCGGCGGCGCGGAGACTGCGGGCCGGGGGAACCGCAGGGCGGCCCGCGCCTGGCTGACGTTGCGCCGCGTGATCAGCTCGCGCCCGGCGAGCGTCCCGGCGGCTGCGGTGGCCGCGGCTATCCCGCTGGCGACCAGGAACCGCCGCCGCCCGGGCCAGCGTGGCGGTCCCTGATCGTCGTCGGGATTGGGGAGGTAAGTAAAGGAGTAGGCCGGCGTCTCTGCCTCGGGTTCCGCCGGACGAGCCGGGACGTCCGGTGGCGCGGGAAGATCCGGCGGGGTCAGGGCCTCCGGCGTGGCCGGGCGAGGCGAAGGCCGGGGCTCCGGCGAGGCTGGGCGCGCCCGGGGCGGGGGAGGGCTGAGCCTGGCCGCCGCGCGGGCCAGCCTGGTCAGCGCGAACGCCCCGGCCGCAGCGCCGGCCAGGGTGGGCACGATGTATTCCGGCGTCGAGTTGGGCCTGGTCAGGGCGGCCGCCAGGCCAATGAAGGCGAAGAGCGCGAGCCCCCACATGCCGAACGCGAGGCGGCGGACCGCCACCATCCCGACCACCGCCGCGTATAGGGCGAGCACCACCAGGATGCCGCCGAGCAGCACAGTCTTGTCGTGGGAGCCGAACGCGGAGATGGCGAAGTTCTTGACCGGCAGCGGCGTGAGGTCGATCGCGGCCTGGCCGACCGCGAGCACCGGCGAGCTCTGCGGAATGGTGAGGCCTGCGGCGAGCTGACCCGCGCCTATCGCGACCGCCGCTGCGAGGACGCCAGCCCCGGCCCCGGCGAGGGCGTGCGGCGGCCGGGGCTGGTTGTCGGCGAGAGCGGACGCTGATGTCATGGCGGAATGTCGCGGCTAGGCGCTCCGTCCACGCTACCCGCCCCGGGACGTTTCGTTAGTCCCGCGAAGATTGCGCTCTTATTACCGCTCGTCCTCGAACGTCCAGCGTGTCGGAGATCCGGCGAAGTCCCCGGCCCGCATGCTGATAACGCGGTGCGGCTTGACCCCGATGGTCGCGTTCTTGGCGGGATCGAGGAAGTCCACCCGGTAGTCCGTCCGGTACTTGGCGTTCATCAGGTCGACTACCCGCCGCAGCACCGGCAGCTCGGTCGATATGTGCGCGGTGCCTTCGATGATCACGGGGTCCGAGGCGTCTTCGGTGGTGATGCAGCAGCGGGGGTCGGCGGTCAGGTTACGGACCTTCCGGGAGCCGGTGCTGCTGGTGAACCACAGCGTGCTGTCATCCCACATGCCCCAGACCGGCATGACGTGCGGCCGCCCGTCTGGCCAGACCGTCACGACCCAGTAGTTACGCGCGGCCGTCAGCCGCTCCGCCGCCCAGGACCAGTGCAGGAGTCCGCTGCCTTCCGCTGGTCCGGCGATGCCGTACCCCGGCATGTAGGGCCGGCTAACTTGAGGGATCTCCATGGCGCAAGGTCTACCATGCTCTGTTGACTCGGGGGGGCGACCCCCCGAAACCCCTGCGCCCGGGGGGACCCATCCCCCCGGCCCCCCCATTAGGTCGCCGGGGCGACTAACGTTGGGATCCGTGAAGGCATCACCGCAGACCCAGCTCCGCCTGCTCGAACTGGCCGACCTGGACGCCGAGCTTGCCCGCCTCGACCGTCGCAGGCGTGGCCTACCCGAAGTCGCCGAACTAGCCCGCCTGGAGGCCAGGGCCAGCGAGCTCAAGGACGCCCTAGTGGTGACCGAGACCGAGCTCGGCGACCTGACCAGGGAGCAGAGCCGGGCTGAGCGCGACGTGGACCAAGTCAGGACCAGGATCGAGAAGGACCGGGCCAGGCTGGACGCCGGGCAGGTCTCCGCCGCGCGGGAGCTCGCGAGCCTGCAGTCGGAAATCGAGTCGCTGCACCGCAGGCAGGGCGACCTCGAGGAAGTCGTGCTCGAGTTGATGGAGCGCCGGGAGACGCTCGACAGCCGGCATGACGAGCTGACCGCCGAACGTGACAGCATCGGTAGCGAGACGGCCGCGGTGGCGGCTCGGCGGGACGCGGCCGTCAAGGAGATCGACGAGCAGGCGGCCAAGGCATCCGCTCAGCGCGGCGACGTCGCCGCCGAGGAACCCGCCGACCTGCTCGCGCTCTACGACCAGATCCGCAAGACCAAGGGCGTGGGCGCGGCCATGCTGCGGGCCGGCCGGTGCGAGGGATGCCACCTGAGCCTCAATGCGGCGGACCTGAACGTGATCAGGGCGTCGCCGGCGGATGAGGTGGTCAGGTGCGAGGAGTGCCGGAGGATCCTCGTCCGGACCCCCGAGTCTGGCCTTTAGGTGCGCACGAGGACCAACTGGATGCCAGCCCAGGGCGAGCCCACGGTCACCCTGCTGCTCAGGCACGGGCAGACACCGATGTCGGTGCAGAAACGGTACGCCGGACGGTCCGATGTCCCGCTCACCGAGACCGGGGTCCGGCAGGCCGTCGCCGCTGCCAAGCGGCTGGCTTCGGCGGGCATCGGCGCAATCGTGGCGTCGCCGCTGCAGCGCGCCGTGCGGACGGCCGAGGAGGTAGCGGCGGTCATCGGTGTCCCTGTGGTGACCGATGATGGCTTCAGGGAAACCGACTTCGGCGCCTGGGAAGGCCTGACGTTCGCCGAGGTGAGGGAGCGCTGGCCGTCCGAGGTAACCACGTGGCTGGCCGATCCGGCCGTCGCGCCTCCCGGCGGCGAGAGCTTCGCCGAGGTGAGCGAGCGGGTCACCGCTGCGCTGCACCGCGTGCTGGCCGACCGGGAGCGCCAGACCGTCCTTATCGTCAGTCACGTGACGCCGATCAAGACGCTGGTGGCCACGGCCCTGCTCGCCCCGCTGCCCGCGCTCTTCCGGATGCACCTGGACGTGGCGGCCCTATGCGAGATCGACTGGTACGCCGACGGCCCAGCGGTGCTGAGATCGTTCAACGACACCGCGCACCTGCACAACTGAAACCTAGTGTCCGAACGGACGTTGACTTCGCCCGTTTCGGTCCGGCGCCCCCTGGCGGCCGCGAGGGTTGCAGGCCATCGCTATGCGCTCAGCGGAGGGTTCCTGGACGAGCGGGCCTGGGACGTGCTGTCGGCGCGGCTGGACGGCAGGTTCGCTTCGGTGAGCGCGCTCCACCCAGCTGGGCGGGTACTGACATCCTCGCAGCGCTCCTGAAGCCGGTGCAGCGACTCGCCATCGCCGAGCCGGAATGTCGCCTCCAAGCGTGAGCTTTCCTGCACCTCGGGAAGATCCAGCACAGCATCGACCAGGCTCGCGCGGTGCCCTGGAGCGATGTGCCCTGACTCGGCGTGCAAAGACACCCGAGCGGTGCCTCCAGATCCTGCCCGGGTGCTGCTGTGCTGCTGTGCATCGCCCACGACCCGGGCATGCGCCTGCGGGACATAACCGCCCACCTGAACATCACCGAGCGCAGCACCGATGGCATCATCAACGATCTGACCGCAGCCGGCTACCTCGTCAAGCAGAGGGACGGCCCGGCGAGCAGGTTCAGGGGGGGAACACACGCCGTTCGGCCAAGAGCACCGGGTACGGCGGATTAATGCGAGCCGAATTCCGGGCGAACGATCTTCTCTGCGCCCCGGATGTCGGCGCTGGCCATGGCCGTTCTCATAAACTCCGGACCCATGAGAGACCGCGGGCGGCTGACCGCTCCTGGCGACCTGCTGCACGGGGCGCTGCTCGCGCCCGAGCCGGACGCGCTCACCGGGCGGGACGAGGGGAACCAGAGCCTGGCCGACCTGGCTGCCCGATATGGCCTGGGGCCGAGTTCCGCGCGGCCTGGCCTGGCCCCTTACCTGAAGTTGGTGTGGCAGCGGCGGCACTTCATCGTCGCCTACGCCACGGCGCGCAACGTGTCGATGTACACCGAGGCCCGGCTCGGCCAGCTCTGGCAGGTGCTGACGCCGCTGCTCAACTCGGCCGTCTACTACCTGATCTTCGGGATTATCTTCCAGGCCGACCGCGGCATCGCCCACTACACCGCGTACCTGGTCACCGGCGTGTTCATCTTCTCCTTCACGGAACGGTCGATCGTGGTCGGCTCCAATGCGATCCGGGCGAATATCACGCTCATCCGAGCGCTGCATTTCCCGCGGGCCTGCCTGCCGCTGGCGTACGTGCTGGTCGAGTTCCAGCAGCTATTGCTGTCCCTGCTGGTGGTGTTCGCCATCGTGCTGGGGACCGGGGAACCGCTCACCTGGTACTGGCTGCTGCTGCTACCGGCGCTGCTGCTGCAGGGGATGTTCAACATGGGCGCCGCGCTGATCATGGCCCGGCTGGGCGCCGGAGCCCAGGATTTCAGCCAGCTGATCCCGTTCCTGACCCGGGTCTGGCGGTACTTCTGCGGGGTCATGTACAGCATCACCTCGCTTCCTTCTTATGCCACGCTGCCGCCGTGGGCGAAAGACCTCATCTCCTTGAACCCAGCGGCGGTCTACATCTCGCTGGCCAGGTACGCGCTCATGTACACCCAGCGCGCCTACGCGCCCGGCGCGAAGCCGTACAACGCCGCGGCGTGCGCCCTCTTCAACGCTAAGAAGATCCCCGCGCTTCAGGCCTACTGCCATCCGACCACCACGATCAGCGAGCTGTGGCTGGCCGGGATCGGCTGGGCCGTCGTCACGCTGGTGGCCGGCGTGGTGTACTTCTGGCGGGCCGAGACGCAGTACGGCCGCGGCTGACGGCTAAGCCGCGGGGGTTGAGCCAGTCACCGGACAGCAGCGCGGCCAGCGTGGCCAGCGCCCAGACCGCGTGCGCGTCGGCCTGCGGCGAACACAGCGAGCGTTCGACGGCCCGCCTGCGCACGATGCCGAACATCGGGCTCGTGCCGCCGTGGTCGAGAACATAGCCGCGCAGGAACTTGGCCATCCCCTCGCCGTAGTCACGCCGCCAGTCGCCGAGGGCCACCGGAGCCCGCAGCACGTTCGCCGGGGTGCGCGGCTCGCCGTGCCACGGGCTGCCCGCCAGCGGTAGCCCGGCCAGCTCGGGGCAGAGCACCGCGAGCACGTCACGGTGCAGCTGGTCGCTCATCCGGTGCCGGAGCGGAACGGCACGCGCGGCCCGTACCACGCGATCCGCGAACAAGGGCTGGACCAGCGCCGACCTGAGCAAGTAGGCCTGCCGGGCGGCGGCCGACCAACGGCCCGCCCGGTTCACCAGGTAGAAGTCGTCGAGCGCGGGCAGCGGACCGCGGGCCACGGCCACCGCCGATGGCGCCAGGCTGGCCAGGTAGGCCCCTGCCGGAGCCGGGCGGAGCAGCCTCAGCCGGCGCGTGGTCATCCGGCGGAACAGTTCCGCGGCGCGTGCGGCGCCCAGTGCCGCCGGGGTACGCCACGCGGCCTGTGCGTAGCCGCCGCGCAGCAGTTCACCGCCGTGCCCGCCGGCCTGCACCGGCTCGTCGCCTCGCTGCGGATCCGGCCGGACCCCCGAGCCGACGTTCTCGAACGCCGACAGCATCCCGTCAGAGACCAGCACCGCGGACCGGAGCCTAGCGAGCACGTCCGCCTCGTCCGGCGTTCCCGGCGGCCTCGGTTCGGTGACCGTGTGCTCGACGCCGAGACGGTCGGCGATCATGGCCGCGATAACCACGTCGGGATGGTCGGCGGACCCGTGCGTGCGGGCGCGGAACGGCACTCCGGCCGCCGTCAGCGCGGCGGCGATCAGCCTGCTGTCCTTGCCTCCGGTCAGCGACAGCTCGACCGGCGCGGGCGCCTGTCCCAGCGGCCGGACCGCCTCCACCAGGGCCGTCGCCACCTGGGCCGCGCCGCGGGCGGTGCCTTCACGCAGATCAGCCTCTTCATCGTGAGCCCGGCTTATGACGAGCCTGCCGCCGGTCGCCCGCAACCGGTGGCCGCCGCCGAGGGCATGCACGCCCCGGAACGGGGTGGCGGCGCCGACGGGGTAACCCAGGCTGAGGAAGGCGCCGACCATGACCGGGTCGTAATCGCCGAGCCGCCCGGTCACCGCGGCCGCCCAGCAGGCGCGGTCGCTGACCACCACCGCCCCGGGGATCTCGGCCAGGTAGACCGGGTCGACACGGGCCAGGCCGGTCCGGGCGCACAGGCTGGCCGGGTCGCGGACGGCCGGGCTGGCCCAGATGGTGCCCGCGTGCGACGCCCCGGGCCAGGCGGGTCCGGGGGGCCCAGGGGGGTCCGGGGGGGCCACGGGGGTGGAGCCCCCCCGGTAGCGGGGGGTTCCGGGGGGTCGCCCCCCGGGCCAACACAGCACGGCGGCGCGCTGATCGGGTGAACGCCAGGCGACTTGCGCCCGGCCGGGGACCGGCATGATCCGCGGATCAGTGCCCTGCGCCGCGCCGACCAGCGCGGCGCAGCTCTGCGGCGTGGCCGCGCTGACGGCGAGGGTGAAGTACACGTCGGTCAGCGGGAACCGAGCAGCTCGAGAATCGGGCCGGGCACCGCCGGGTCCAGGTCCGCGGTGAGCAGGCCCCGCCAGGCTTCGGACACTTGCGGCAGGTTGAATGCGGCGGCCGCCTGCCCGTGCGCGTCGTTACCTGCCGCACGCCAGTCGTCCTCGTCCCCGAGCGCCATGACCGCGGCGGCCATCTCGGCCGGACCCCGGTGAATCCAGCGCATGTCGTAGATGGTCTCGGCGCCGGGCCAGTGCCGGAGCACCGGGACCGCCCGGGACGCCATGCCCTCCGCCGGGGCGACGTGGAAGCTCTCGTCGTCGCTGGTGGACAGCACGAAGCCAACCCGGCGCAGCCAGGCGGCCACGTCCGGCCCGGCGTCGTCGAACACCACCGCTCCGCGCAGCAGCGGAGACCGCTGGATCCGACGCAGCGCGTTGGCGTAGTGCTCGCGCTCGGCCGGGTTCTGCCACACCCACCAGTGTTCCCAGGGCATCCCCGACTTGATGAATAGCAGGTACCTGTCGTCCTCACGGCGCAGTTCCTCGAGCACGTCCAGGGCCAGGTCCAGCCGCTTACGCGAGGGCACCATGCCGATTAGGCCGAGGTGGAACCGGGCGCCTTCCAGCTTGGGCCGGTCAAGCTGGGCGACATCGAGCGCGTTCGGCACTGTCGCGACCTTGGTATCGGGCCAGCCGGTGCGCTCACGGCACAGCCGCGCGTAGTGCTTGCTCACGCAGACCACCTGGTTCACGGCCCCGATCTTGAGCTGGCCGGGGTAGGGCGAGGCCAGCTCGAAGCGGTGCAGCCGGACCAGCAGCCGCGCGCCGCGCCGCTTGTGCCTGCTGTACCAGACCGCGTTCGGCCCGCACCATTCGCAGACCACCACGTCGGCCCAGGCCGCGAGCTCGCGGCTGGCCGTCGGGTCATGCTTGCCGAGCGCGGCCCACTGATCCAGCCTGACCTCGAGGTCCGGCTGCAGCCGCAGGTAGCTCAGCAGCGGCCCGAAGAACTTGAGGTCGTGACCGGCTACCACGACGCGGAGCCTAGGCGCGAGGCCAGCCTCGCCAGTACTCGCAGCCTCGCCGGTTCCACCAGGCCCGCCAGCCTCGCCGGTTCCACCAGACCCGCCAGCCTCTCCGGTCTGGGGGGTTCGCCGGGCTCGCCGGGGTTGTCGGGACGGCACCGCTCCGGCCAGGTAGCCGCGCAGCCGCTCCGCCGCCCGGTCCAGGGTGAACCGTTCGGCAGCGTGGCCCGCCCGGTCGGCCGCCAGCCGGTACAGGCCGGGTTCGGTCGTCGCCGCGGCCGCCGCCGTCGCCACGCCGGCCAGGGTGGCCGCGAACAGTGGGTAGTCCGCACCGAGCAGCGCCTCGTGCATCGGGGTCCGGTTGAGGATAACTGGCAGCCCGAGGGCCCCGAACTCCAGCACCTTGGTAGACAGCTCCAGGCTCGCGTCCAGATCGGGGTGCCGCCAGCTCAGCCCGATGTCACAGGAGGCCGCGAGCCGCATCGCCTCCTCGCGGGAGTGCCCGCCGTGCCAGGTCACGCCGTCGGTGTCGAGCGCGGCCCGCATCCGCTGCTGGTAGCCGGAGGCGTCATCGTGGATCTTGTCGCGGCCATGTGCCAGCTCGGAGGCGATGCCGCGGGCGGAAAGCAGCCCGGGAAGCTCGGTCATTTCCAGGGTGTTCCACCGCGGCGCGAACTTGCCCGTGTAGACCAGCCGCAGCGGAGTGCCCGCCGCGGCCGCGCCACGGGCCGCCGGTATGTCGGCCAGCATCGGCGGCAGCAGGACGCATTTGCCGCAGGCGGCGGGGATGCTGCCCTCGAGGAAGCAGCGGAGCTCCTCGGTCTGGCACAGCAGGTAGCGTGCGGCGGCGGCGATCATTCCCAGCTCGTCGGCGGCCTCGGCCGTCAGGCCGGGGACAGACTGCGGGACATCGGTCAGGTACGGCCATAGCCGCCCGTCGAATGCCTCGCTCTTGGCCACCGCCGAGGTCACCGCGCGGCCGCGCAGCACCACCAGGTCGTGTCGCTGCTCCGCGTCGAGCCTGGCCAGCAGTCCGGCGGCGGCCGCCGCCCGGACCGGCCCGGCTCCTTCGACCCCTTCGACCCCTCCGAGTCCGTCGATCAAGCGCTCCTCGAAGGGCCGCCGTACGGTGACGCCGGGTTCGGCCAGCAATGGTGCGATCAGCCGGCCGGTGCGAACCGGCGCCTTGAGCACCAGCGTCACCGTGCAGCCGGCCCGGGCCAGCGCCTGAGTCACCGACTGCAGCCAGATCGCCGAACCGTCGATCAGGTTCAAGTCGATGTCACCGTAGACAAGCGCCCGAGTGGTCAAAGCTGATGCTCCTTAGCTGGCTAACTGACGGAAAAGAGCCGTAGCCCGTGACTGGGGTCGTGGGAGGCGAAGAACTCCCGCCGGGCCACGGCCGGCTCGAGCGAGGCGGTGAACGCGTAACCGGCCCCGGCGTACCCGGCCGCGTCCGCCTGCGCGCACTCCCGGGCGCAGGCCAGGTCGAGCAGGTAACAGTCGTCGTACTCGCGTCCGGCCTGCCACGGCACGACCCATGGGGAGCGGGCCACGCTCGCGGCGCAACCTAGCCAGCCAGCCGGTCGCGGATCGCTGGCCGGCCCGGGAACGCCCGCCGTATCCGGCCCTCCGGTCACGACCGGGACCGCGCGGACGCTGACGCCGCGGTCAGCCAGGTCAACCAGCGCGACGGTGACGGCCCGGGCGGACAGTTCGGCCGAGGCGGCGTCCGGCGCCTCGGCGACCACAACCAGCTCGGCCGGGCTAAACCGCTGGCGAGTCAAGTCGGCCGACAAGGCGGCCGCGGTGGCGGCGTCGGCCGCGCGGGTCAGGACCGCGATCCGCCGCCCGGCGATGGTGTGGTCACCGAGCCCGGCCAGCCGGGCCAGCGCCGCCAGCCGGACCGGCGTCGCCTGCGCGGTGAAAATCTCCCTCAGCACGGGCAGGACCTCCGCCACCGAGAGCGGTACGCGCGCCCGCAGCGCGGCGATCTGCTCCCGCAGCGCCGGGGCCGCCCAGCCCTCACCCGCCGGAGTGGCCGTCCCCGCGACCGGCTCGCCGCCGATCATGATCACGCGCGCGCCGCAGGCGAGCTGTTCACGGGCCTGGTCCGCGGACGCCGTGACGAACAGGGCGTGCTCCCGGTACAGCGCCGGGCGGCGACGCCACGGGACCCATCCGGCCACCTGGACCAGCCCCCGCACGGGGACCACGGCGACCTCGTCCAGCAGGGCCCGCACGGCGGGGGACTCGCGGGGGTCCCGCGCGTCGGCGTAGACCGGGTCGCCGCGCCGGGAGTCGGCCAGCCCGATCGGATTGAACCGGGCGAGCTGCACGCCGAACCCGTCGTCGGATACCGCGTCACAGCTGGCGGCGACCCAGTCCAGGCCCGGCGCCAGGTGCGCCGGGACGTTCCGGATGAAGATCACCGGCTTGCCCAGCGCACGGGCCGTCGCAATCAGCCGCCCGAGCCTCCGGCCGCGATCAGCCGCGGCCGGATCGCCCGCGTAGGCCCAGGCCGACCCGGCCAGCATGGCCTCGGCTTCGATGAGAACCAGGTCGGCCCCCGCGCTTTCCAGCATCACGTCCGCGTCGTGCGGCAGCAGCGGGTGCACGGCTGCGTCCGGGGCGAGCGTGGCACAGCCGCGGGCGGTCAGCACCCCGGTGACGACCAGGCCCGGCGGGTTCCAGTCTGCCGCCGCCGATCCCGGCGCGCCGAGCCCCGGCGCGGTCAGCGCGGACAGGAATCGGTCCCCGCCGCCGGCCAGGTCACCGAGCTGCGCGGACGCCAGCGCGAGCGTGGCCGCTCCCGGCCCGGTGAGGCCACCGCGCTCCCGCCACAGCCGGATCAGCTCCGCGGGCAGCTGCACGCCGCGCGACCAGGGCCGCCGCGCGGCGCGGACCAGGGTGCGGCCGAGTTCCATCGTCGCGGACTGCTCGAGCGCCGTCAGCCGGGCCTGCGTCATGGCCAGTTGCAGCCGCGTCTCCCGCAACGTCCGGGCCAGCCGGTCCCGTTCCGCGATGAGGCTCTGCTTTCCGCTCGCCTCCGGGTCGCTCATTGGCCCTCCCGGTCGAGCCAGGCCGTGATGATCCGGGCGATCCGCGGGCCGGCCTGGCCGTCCCACAACGGCGGCAACTCGCCCGCGTACGGACCGTCGTCACAGGCCTTGAGCACCGCGGTGGCCAGCTCATGCCGGGTGACCAGGCGGTTGCTTCCGCTGGTCACAGTGATGGGCCGCTCGGTATTCGGTCTCAGGGTCAGGCACGGCACCCGGAGCAAGGTCGTTTCCTCCTGCACGCCACCGGAGTCGGTGATCACTGCCTTCGCGCCTTTGACCAGAGCGATGAACTCCAGGTAGCCGAGCGGGGGAGCGACATGCAACCGCGGGTGCTCGCCGAGCCCGGCGGCCTGCAGGGCGGCGCGGGCCCGCGGATGCACCGGGATGACCACGTCCACCTCGTCCGCCAGCTCGTGCAGCGCCAGAACCAGGGTGCCCGCGGCCGCCGGATCGTCCACGTTGGATGGCCGGTGCAAGGTCGCGACCACGTACCTGTCCGGCAGCCCCAGCTCGGTCCGGACTGTCGTCGTGTCGAACTTCGCCATGCTGGCCAGCAGCGTGTCGATCATCGGATTGCCGACCAGGTGCATCGCATCCACCGGCCGTCCCTCGCGGGCCAGGTGCCCGATCGCCTCGGGCGACGTCACGAACAGCAGCGCGCATAGCTGGTCGGTGAGCCGCCGGTTGATCTCCTCCGGCATGGAGTCGTCGAAGCTGCGCAGGCCGGCCTCCACGTGAGCCAGCGGAACGCCGAGCTTCGCGCCGGCCAGGGCCGCGCCCAGGGTGGAGTTGACGTCACCGTAGACCACGGCCAACGCCGGTGAATTCTCGGTGAACTCCCGTTCCATGCCGGTCAGGACCTCGGCTGTCTGCCGCGCGTGGCTGCCCGATCCTGCCCCCAGGTTCACGTCGGGCCGGGGCAGGCCGAGCTGGACGAAGAAAACCTCCGACATCCGTTCGTCGTAGTGCTGCCCGGTGTGCACGATCCGCTGGTCGTGACCGAGCACCGCCAGGGCGCGGATCACCGGCGCGGCCTTCATGAAGTTCGGCCTCGCCCCGAGAACATGCGTGATGGGTGGGCGCATCGCATCCTTTCCGTTCACCTGGACCCGCTACCATCCGCCGCCGTGACGACGTCCGTTCCGCGCAGACCGCGCCCTCGCCCGAGCCTGCGCTCCCGCCTGGCCGCCCCGCGCCCTTCGCCCCGCGCCCTCTCGCTCGCCGCCTCGATCGGCTGGCAGCATGCGACCGCCGACCCGGTCCGGGCGCTGCTGCTGGCCTGGCGCGCGCTGCCCGCCCCGCTGCGCGGATGGCTCAGGCTCGCCGGGCCGTACGGGCGGGCGACGGTGCTGTGGGGGGCGGGAGAGCGGGACGCGGCACTGGCGGCCCTGACTGCCTCGCCCCGGCGGCTGGCCGCCTTCAGCCTGGCAGCGGACCAGCCGGCCACGGCGGCGGCCGCCTTGGCCAGGCTGCCCGAAGACGACCGGTCTCGTCCCGCCCTGGCCGCGCGCCTGGCCTGGAAGCAGGGCCAGCTCACCGAGGCTCTCAACGCACTCGACGGAGCACGCGCCTCCCGAGCCCGCCGCCTCCGTGCAACCCTCGCCGAGCAGTCCGGTCAATCCATGATCGTGAACAGTTTTGGCCAGATAACGGCAATTTCTGTACATGATCATGGACTGGGCCGCGGGAGCGCGCATCCGCGGCGGCGCGGAGAGGGCAGCGGGAGCACCCGCCACGGCGGAGGAGGGCCTGCGGTCCTCGGACGCGTGCTGCACCTGGTCACCGATGCCTTGCCGACGACCAGCGCCGGGTACACGATCAGGACGCACGAGATCGCGCTGGCCCAGCGGGCCGCCGGGCTCGATCCGCACGTGGCTACCAGGTGCGGCTATCCGGTGACCCAGGGCAGACTCGACGGCCGCCGCCTGGTGGTGCTGGACGGCGTGCCCTATCACCGCCTGCTGCCGTGGCGCATGCCCGGCCGCGCGGATGCCGTCGCCAGCTGCGGCCTCGAGCTCGCTGCCGGGCTGACGAGCCGGATCCGCCCCGCGGTGCTGCACGCGGCGAGCAACTTCGCCAACGCCAGGCTCGCCCTCGCCCTGCGCGAGCGGTACGGCCTGCCGGTGGTGTACGAGGTGCGCGGGTTCTGGGAGGACACCTGGCTGTCCCGTCACCCGGATGCTGAGCGGCTGGCGAAGAGCGAGCTCTACCAGCAGAACCGTGACCTGGAGACCCGGTGCATGCTGGCCGCCGACCTGGTGGTGACGCTCGGCGAGGCCATGCGGGAGGAGATCGTGGCCCGCGGCGTCGCCGCGGAGAAGATCCTCATCGTGCCGAACGCCGTCGCCGCGGAGTTCCTCCGGCCGCTGCCCGATGCGGCCGCGCTGCGCGCCGCCCTCGGCATCGATCCGGACGAGTACGTGGTCGGCGTGGTGTCCAGCCTGGTCCCGCACGAGGGCATCGGCACGCTGCTCGAGGCCACCGCGATCCTGCGCGCCCGCCGCGTGCCGGCCCGGGCGCTGATCGTCGGCGACGGGCCCGAACGGGCCGCCCTGCAGCGTCAGGCGGCGGACATCGGCCTGGCGCAGGCGGCCCTGTTCACCGGCCGCGTGCCTGCAGCAAAAGTACGCCAATTCCACGCGCTCCTCGATGTCTTCGTCGTCCCGCGCACGTCAGATCGGGTCTGTCAGCTCGTGACCCCGTTGAAGCCTATAGAAGCGATGGCGAGCGGACTGTGCGTGGTCACTAGTCAAGTGAAAGCACTCACCGAAATCGTCAAACACGAAGTGACGGGGATGCAAACAGTACCGCAAGATCCGGTATCACTTGCCGATTGCCTTGAACGCCTGCTTTACAGTCCGGATATCCGCAGAAAACTCGGAGACAATGCCCGTGAATGGGCGGCCAGGGACCGAACCTGGGCGCACAACGCGGCACTGTATCGAGACGCGTACACGCGTCTGGGGGCGACCTAGGTAGGGGTAACCAACATGCCGGCGCAGGACGTGCTAGTCATCGGGCTCGGCTACGTCGGCCTCCCGCTTGCCGTCCAGGCAGCGCGGACCGGGTTCCGGGTGACCGGCTACGACACCAGCACCGAGGTCGCGGCCGGCCTGACGGCCGGGCGGTCCCACGTGGACGACGTGACAGACGATCAGGTCACGGCGATGCGAGCCCAGGGGTTCCGGGCCACGACGGCCGAGGCGGAGATCGGGCCGCAGGACGTGATCGTCATCTGCGTGCCGACGCCGCTGTCGGCAACCGACGGGCCCGACCTGAGCGCGGTCCGGGCCGCAACGGCGACCGCGGGCCGGCTGCTGCGGCTGGGCACCCTGGTGTCGCTGGAGTCGACCACCTATCCCGGCACCACCGAGGAGGTAGTCCGGCCGCTGCTGGAGAAGGAATCCGGGCTGAGCGCTGGGCTCGGCTTCTCGCTGGCGTTCTCCCCGGAGCGGATCGACCCGGGCAACCCCGAGTTCGGCCTGGTGAACACGCCCAAGATCGTCGGCGGGGTCACACCGTCCTGCGCGGACGCCGCGGTGTCCTTCTACCAGCGGATCTGCGACCAGGTGGTGCGGGCCAAGTCGGCCCGCGAGGCGGAGATGGCCAAGCTGCTGGAGAACACCTACCGGCACGTGAACATCGCCCTGGTCAACGAGATGGCCATCTTCTGCCGTGAGCTCGACGTAGACCTGTGGGACGCGATCCGGTGCGCGGCCACCAAGCCGTTCGGCTTCCAGCCGTTCTACCCGGGGCCCGGGGTCGGCGGCCACTGCATCCCCATCGACCCCAACTACCTGTCCTATAAGGTGCGCACCCTCGGCTACCCGTTCCGGTTCGTCGAGCTGGCCCAGGAGATCAACGGCCGGATGCCCGGCTACGTCACCGAACGCGCCGCCGAACTGCTCAACCGCAACGCCCAGCCGGTCAACGGCGCGCGGGTGCTGCTGCTCGGCGTGACCTACAAGCGGGACATCGCCGATCAGCGGGAATCGCCGGCTCGGCCGATCGCCCGCAGGCTGCGCGCCCGGGGCGCCGCGGTCGCCTACCACGACCCCCATGTGCCCGCATGGCAGGTGGACGGGGAGGCGGTGCCTCGCGCCGCGGACCTGTCGGCCGCCGTAGCGGCCGCCGACCTGGTGATCCTGCTCCAGCCGCACCGTGACTACGACCTCGCCCAGATCGCCCACTCGGCGCGGCTCCTGCTTGACACCCGCGGCGCCGTGCCGAAGACGCCGGCGACGCCGCACGTCGAGGCCCTCTGACCGGGAGGAAGACCACGATGCGGGTGGTGGTGTGCACGATCGTTCATCATCCGGCCGACGCGCGTATCTACCACCGGCAGATAGGCGCCCTGCTCGATGCCGGTCACGAGGTCACGTACATCGCCCCGGTCGATTCGGTGGATTTTCATCCCGAACGGACCCGGCCTTCGCTTCAGCTCATGGCGGTTCCGCGGGCCCGGGGAAGACGCCGGACCGGGGCGATTCGCGCCGCCCGTTCGGCCCTATCCCGGCACGCAGCCGACGCTGACCTGCTGCTCATTCATGACCCCGAGCTGCTGCTGGCGCTGCCGGCCCGGCGCAGGCGGCCGCCGGTGATCTGGGATGTGCACGAGGACACCGCGGCTGCGCTCGGCACCAAGCCGTGGCTGCCACGCCCGCTCCGGCCGCCGGCCGCCGTGGCGGTGCGCACCGCGGAACGGATGGCCGAGCGGTACGTGCACCTGATCCTGGCCGAGCACGGATACGTCACCCGGTTCGCCCGGCCGCACCCGGTGGTGCCGAACACGACCTATGTGCCCGACGTCCCGGCCCCGCCAGGCGATGACCGGCGGGTGGTGTACATCGGGCACCTGTCGCCCGACCGGGGTTCCGCCGACATGATCGAAGTGGCCAGGCTGCTGCGCCCGCGCGGGATCACGGTGGAGCTGATCGGCCCGGCCGACGCGCGCGCCCGGGCCCAGATCGAGCCGGCCCAGGCGGCGGGCCTGCTGCGCTGGCGCGGCTTCGTGCCGAACGACCAGGCCATGCCGATGCTCGACGGCGCCCTGGCCGGCTTGTCGCTGCTGCACGACGAGCCGAACTTCCGGCATTCCCTGCCCACCAAGGTGGTGGAGTACATGGCCCGCGGCGTGCCTGTGGTGACCACCCCGCTGCCGGCCGCGGCGGAGCTCGCCCGCGGTCATGAATGCGGCTTCGTGGTGCCGTTCGGTGACCCCCGGGCAGCGGCGGACGCAGTACTCGGGTTGGACGGGGATATCTCGCTGCGGGCGAAGATGGGCCGCCGCGGGCATGAGGCAGCCGCCAGGTCGCTAGGCTGGCCGTCGGATGCGCGGGAATTTGTCGCCCAGCTGGAATCGTGGGCGAAGGAGAAATTACCTGCGAGACACCTTCCGATAAGAAGGAGTTTACCGTCTGGTCATTTTGACTAAGGCGGTTTCGCCGCTAAGAGAAAGGACCGGAGTGCGGATCGGGGCGACGTTTATGGCGCGCACACGCGCGCTTATCGCGGGCGATCCGTTTTTCGCCGCGGCGCTGGCGGCCGGCGCGGGCCTGCGGCTGCTGGCTATGATCGGCTACCCGGGCGCGCTGTGGTTCTCCGGCGACTCCTACGTGTACCTGGGCGCCGCGCTACGGCCGCGGCCAGACCTGTCCAAGACGACGGGCTACTCGCTGTTCCTGCGGGCCCTCGAACCGTTCCACAGCCTGACCTTGGTCGCCGGCGTGCAGCACCTGATGGGCCTGGGCGTCGCGGTCATGATCTACCTGCTGCTGCGGCGCAGCGGCGTGCCGCCGCGCTGGGCCACGGTAGCCACGCTGCCCGTGCTGCTCGACGGGTTCGTTATCGAAGACGAGCACATGATCATGGCCGAGACCCTGTTCACCTTCCTCATCATGCTCGCCATGCTGCTGATCCTCTGGCGCGCCCGGGTGCCGTGGCCGGTCGCGTTGCTGGCCGGGCTGCTGGTCGGCTACGCCGTCGACGTGCGCAGCGAGGGATTGCCGGTGCTGGTCCTGTTCCCGGCCTTCCTGCTGCTCCGGGCCCTCACCCACGGCGGCTGGCGGAACTGGCGCGGATGGCTCGCCGCGATCGTGATGGCCGCAGGCTGCGCGGCGCCCGTGCTGGGCTACGCGGCGTGGTTTCACGCCCGGACAGGTACCTACGCCCTCACCCGGTCAGAGGGGTTCTATCTGTGGGGGCGGGTGTCCTCGTTCGCCGAGTGCTCGGTCATCAAGCCGCCGGCGGATGAGCTGAAGATCTGCCCGTCCGGGTCGCCGTCCAGCCGGACGCCGCCCGGTGACTACGTCTGGCACGCGCCGATGGTGCACGACCTCGCGGGCGGGCCGGTGAGCGTCGCCAACAACGCGCTGCTCCGCGACTTTGCCATCCGCGCGGTCGAGGCCCAGCCGCTCGGCTACCTGCACACGGTGCTCAGCGGCCTGGCGCTCGCGGTGGAGTGGAAGCGGCCCTACCCGGACGCCGGGACGGTGTATTACTACTACTTCCACCTGCGGCCGCAGACCATACCGGCCGGCCGCTCCTGGATCCCCGGCGGCACCGCTTACTCCGACGCCGTGCAGTACGGACACGCCACCCCGAGCCGCGTCGTCGAGCCGTTCGCGATCCTGATCGCCGGGTACGAGCGGGTGTTTTACGTCTACGGGCCGTTGTTCGGGCTCATCCTGGTCATGGGCCTGGGCGGGGTGGTCCGAATTCAGCGACGACCGCTACGCCTAATCTGGCTCGCGCGTTCCCGCCGGCCCGGCAGCATGCTGCCCTGGGTCACGGCGGTCGTCCTGCTCGTATTCCCGATCGCGGTCGCCGACTTCGACTACCGGTACCTGCTCCCTGTCCTCCCATTCGCCTGCCTGGCTGCGGGCCTGGCGTTCGCGCCGGCCAGGGAAGCCGTAGCCCCCGTCGCGCCCGCCAGCCTCGACCAGGATCAGCTGACTGCTGAAGTGCCCGGTCCAACCGGTTAGCGGCGGGGAGCCTGCTTCGGTCAGCTACTCCGGCCCGGTGGTGTTCGGCGTATCCTGAGCACGGGTGAGTCGGCCGGGCGGTCGCGCCGGGCGCAAGCCCGGTGAGGAAGGTCCGGGCTCCACAGGGCAGGGTGGTCGGTAACGCCGACCCGGGGTGACCCGCGGGACAGTGCCACAGAAAACAGACCGCCCCCGCGTCAGCGCGGGGGTAAGGGTGAAACGGTGGTGTAAGAGACCACCAGCGCCGCAGGTGACTGCGGCGGCTCGGTAAACCCCACCCGGAGCAAGGTCAAGAGGGGAGCCACGGCTCCCTGCGCGAGCGATCGAGGGCGGCCCGCCCGATGCTCGCGGGTAGACCGCATGAGGCTGTCGGCAACGGCAGTCCTAGATGGATGACCGCCGCCCCGCGAAAGCGGGGGCACAGAACCCGGCCTACAGGCCGACTCACCCCACTTATCCTTTTGACCTTGGCGTTTACGGGCTTAGTAAGCGGCCACGTAAGTAAGAAGCCCGCCTGAACGCTGGGTCCAGGCGGGCTATCCCGGTAGCCGCGGGGGGGAGCAAGGCTACCGGACGGTAACAGAGGCTACCCTCCGGCTGACAGTAGTTCCGCCAGCTCTTCGGGGCTGTCGGCGCGGATCGTGGCTACCGGCGTGCCCGTAGGCCGAGCGCACCACGTCGTAAACGGCTTGGGGTAGACGCTGCGCACAGCGGCATCAGTTGATCTCCGTCGGCGCCCCTAGAGCGAGCGGCCGCGACGTTGCCCGTTGTCAGGCTCTCGATCGGGATATAGCTTGGCTGCATGGACGTAAGGGCACACGAGGACGTCGCCGCGGCTGCGGCCGTGCATACCGAGCTCGGCCAAGCGTACGACGGCGCTGTGGCCGAAGGGCTGGTCGAGAGGATCAGCTCGGAGATCGACAAGCAAGTGGACGCAAGGCTGGCAGAGCGGGGCATCCAGCCCAGCATGACCGCATGGACGAACCTCGCCATGGGCCTGGGCTCAATCGGGCTAGGCATCGGCG
>Ga0209656_10000218_pt1 | contig 38153 bp, 37 predicted proteins | sample BogFormECP12_OM2_FD_188239 | JGI IMG/M metagenome (GOLD analysis project Ga0209656, IMG submission 188239) | Bog forest soil microbial communities from Calvert Island, British Columbia, Canada - ECP12_OM2 (SPAdes) (version 2) | ecosystem: Environmental > Aquatic > Freshwater > Wetlands > Bog ...
TGTCATGAGCTGCCATGGGCGAGCCTGCGCCGCAAAGCCTCCGGTGTGATGTCCACCAACTCGATCTGAGCTGCTTTTCGGACGATTTCGTCGGGCACGGTTTCGCGCTGCTCGACGCCGGTGATCTGGGCGACGACGTCGTTGAGGCTCTCCAGGTGCTGGATGTTGAGCGTCGAGATCACGGTGATTCCGGCGTCAAGCAGCGTTTCGATGTCTTGCCACCGCTTGGAATTGACACTGCCCGGGATATTGCTATGCGCATATTCGTCGACCAGCGCCACTTCCGGCCGACGTCGCAACACCGCCTCGACATCGAGTTCCGGGAACAGGGTTCCGCGGTAGGAGATGTACTGCGGCGGAATGACTTCGATGCCTTCGATAAGCTCGGCGACCTTTTTACGGCCGTGAGTCTCCACTACCGCCGCGACGACGTCGGTGCCCCGCTCCAGCCTGCGATGCGCCTCACCCAGCATCCCGCAGGTCTTGCCGACTCCGGGGGCCGCGCCAAGGTAGATGCGCAGGTCGCCACGTTTGTGCGGTTGCCCTCGTTGGGCAAGCGGGTCATCGGGGTAAGTTGCTGGCCCCGCGGCCGACGCATCGGAAGTCACATGGACATCATCTACTGGAAAGGTCAAGAGTTCAGGTCTACCGCCAAGATCAAGACTTCACCGGGTACTTGCGGTCCAACTCGAGATTGAGCTGCAGTACGTTAACCACCGGTTCGCCGACGAAGCCGAGCGTACGACCGTGCTGGTTGTCGTGAACCGCGTCGCGCACCTGGCCAGCACTGATTCCGCGTGTGCGAGCCACCCGGGCCACCTGGATATCGGCGTAAGCCGGTGAGATATTCGGATCCAGGCCGCTGGCGCTGGCGGTGACGGCGTCGGCGGGTACCGCCGGGTGATCAGAGGCGGCGCCGCGGATCGGAACGGTCTGACCGACCGAGTAGTCCTGGCCGTACTGAGCGCATTCCACCCGCACACCCTCATAGAATTGCTGGAACACCGAGGTTGGTGCGCTCCCGGGCTTCGAGCAGGGCTCGTTGATGCTGACCACCTGGGTTGGATGGATCACGTTGCCGGATGAATCCCGCGGCCCGATCACCGACAGCACCGCGCCTACCCCGCCACCGGTGCAGAACGGGCGTGAGCCGTCGACCTTCTCGAGCCGGCCGATCGCCAAGCTGCGCGAGCACACCTGAGTCAGCAGGCTCGGCTTGAATCCGGCGGTGGAAGGATCGGCACCCGGGGTCAGCTTGGCCGGATCGGCCGGCGTGTCGACGATGCTTTCCGGACCCAGGTTGCTGGCGCTTGATGCCAATGGGTCGTAGCCTGCTCCGGCTGCCGAGGGCCTGCTCTGGAAGTACTGCGGCAGCGGGTTGCCGTCCTTATCGGTGAACGACTGGCCAATCAGCTTGCTGCCGACCGGCTTTCCGGAGACGCTGACTATCGAGCCTTCCGCCTTGGCGTGCAAACCGGGAAGGAACGCGACTCCCCACACGACCAAGGGGTAGACGAAGCCGGTGATCACGGTCAGCACGAGCAGCGCACGCAGCGCCGCCCAGTGTTGGCGAATCAGGTTGGAAATGTTCATATTAGCCCATCCCGGGGATAAATTGCACGACCAAGTCGATCAGTTTGATGCCGATGAACGGGGCGACGATGCCGCCCAGCCCATAGATGTAAAGGTTGCGGCTCAACAGTTTTGATGCGCTGCTCGGTGTATATTGCACACCGCGCAGTGCCAACGGAATCAGCGCCACGATGATCACCGCGTTGAAGATCACCGCGGAAAGGATCGCGGACTGCGGGCTGTGTAGCCGCATCACGTTGATCAGGTCCAGTCCCGGGAACAGCGCCACGAACATGGCCGGGATGATCGCGAAATATTTGGCGATGTCGTTGGCGATCGAGAAGGTGGTCAACGCGCCACGCGTGATCAGCAGCTGCTTTCCGATTTCCACGATCTCGATGAGCTTGGTGGGGTCGGAGTCCAGGTCGACCATGTTACCGGCCTCTTTGGCCGCGCTGGTGCCGCTGTTCATCGCCACCCCAACGTCGGCCTGAGCCAATGCCGGTGCGTCGTTGGTGCCGTCTCCGGTCATCGCGACCAGCCTGCCACCCTCCTGCTCGCGCTTGATCAAGATCATTTTGTCTTCAGGTGTGGCTTCAGCGAGGAAGTCGTCGACCCCGGCCTCTTCGGAGATCGCCTTGGCGGTCAGCGGGTTGTCGCCGGTGATCATCACCGTCCGGATGCCCATCTTGCGCATCTCGTCGAAACGGGCACGCATGCCGTGCTTGACCACATCCTTGAGGTGGATGACGCCGAGCACGTCGGCTTTATCGCCGTCGTCGCCCTTGGTGACCACGCCGACGACCAGCGGGGTTCCGCCGGCGGCCGAGATGCCGTCGACGATTTCGCCGAGGCTGTCGGGAATGGCACCGCCCTGCTCACGAATCCAGTTGGCGACGGAGTTGGCCGCGCCTTTGCGCAGCTGTCGTCCGTCGAGGTTGACGCCCGACATCCTTGTCGTCGCGGTGAACTCGACCCAGTGGGCGTGGCTGAGTTCGCCGGGCGAGCGCTCTCGCAGGCCGTAGGCCTGCTTCGCGTAGACGACGATCGAGCGGCCCTCGGGGGTTTCGTCGGCCAGGCTGGACAGCTGTGCGGCGTCCGCCAGATCCTCGGAGGTGACCCCCTTCACCGGGATGAATTCGGATGCCTCCCGGTTGCCCAGTGTGATCGTGCCGGTCTTGTCCAGCAGCAAGGTGTTGACGTCGCCGGCAGCTTCGACCGCGCGGCCCGACATGGCCAGCACGTTGCGCTGGACCAGTCGGTCCATACCGGCGATGCCGATCGCCGACAGCAACGCGCCGATGGTGGTGGGGATCAGGCACACCAGCAGAGCCACCAATACGACGCCGGTGACGCCGTCGTCGGTGAGGGCGGAGGTGTTGGCCACACCGGGGTTGTTGACCTTGGAGTAAATCGCCAGCGGCTGCAGCGTCGCCACCGCGAAGACGAAGATGATGGTCAGCGCTGCCAGCAGAATGTTCAGCGCGATCTCGTTCGGTGTCTTCTGCCGGTTGGCGCCCTCGACGAGCGCGATCATCCGGTCGATGAAGCTTTTGCCCGGCTCTTGGGTGATCTTGACGATGATGCGGTCCGAGAGCACTGTGGTGCCGCCGGTGACCGCGGAGCGGTCGCCGCCGGACTCCCGGATCACCGGCGCTGATTCGCCGGTGATGGCCGATTCGTTAACCGACGCAATGCCTTCCACGATCTCGCCGTCGCCCGGGATGATTTCGCCGGCCTCCACGACGACGATGTCGCCCTTCTGGAGTTCAGGAGCCCGGACGTCCTCCTCGGTGCCGGGGGTATCCGGCGACCAGCCGTGTAACCGGCGCGCGATGGTGTCGGCCTTCGATTTGCGCAGCGTGTCGGCCTGGGCTTTGCCTCGTCCTTCAGCGACAGCCTCGGCGAGGTTGCCGAAAAGCACTGTCAGCCAGAGCCAGAACACGATGAGCCAGCCGAACCATGACGAGTCGCGGATCGTCAGCACGGTCGACCAGACGGCGCCGATCTCGACGATGAACATCACCGGGTTGCGCCACAGGGTGCGTGGGTCGAGCTTGCGCAACGCGTCGGGCAGCGATTTGGTCAGCAGCGCGGGGTCGAGCGTTCCGCCCTCAACCCGCCCGCCCGGCGCGTGGCCGCGGTGGTGGTCCCGCGATGAACGGGCGGAACGGGCTTTCAAAGCCGTAGAGGTTGGCATTTCAGTGAATTCCTTCAGCGAGGGGCCCGAGTGCCCACATGGGCAGGAAAGTGAGGGCAACAAGAATCACCGTGACGCCGACGACCATTGCGACGAACTGCGGCCGATGGGTGGGCAGTGTCCCGGGGGACTCCGGCGTATGACCTTGGCGGGCCAGCGAGCCGGCCAACGCGAGCGCCAACACGATTGGCAGGAACCGGCCAATCACCATCGCCAGTCCGATCGCGGTGTTGTACCACACGGTGTTGGCGTTGATGCCCGCGAAAGCCGAGCCGTTGTTGTTGGCGCCGGAGGTGAACGCGTACAGCACCTCCGACAGCCCGTGCGGTCCAGTGTTGAGCATGCTCGCGCGTTCGCCCGGCAGCGCCATCGCGATGGCGGTGCCAACCAGCACGAGCAGCGGAGTGACCAGGAAATAGCTTGCGGCGAGCTTGATCTCACGGGGGTTGATCTTCTTGCCGAGGTACTCCGGCGTGCGCCCGACCATCAGCCCGGCGACGAACACCGTGATTACAGCCAGGATCAGCATGCCGTACAGGCCAGATCCGGTGCCGCCGGGCGCCACCTCACCCAGCTGCATGTTGAAGATCGCCATCAACCCGCCGAGGCTGGTGTACGAATCGTGGAACGAGTCGACGGCACCACAAGAGGTCAGCGTGGTCGACACGGCGAACACTGACGAGTCGGGAACACCGAAGCGTTGATCCACGCCTTCCATGGCCGCCCCGACCGCGCCCGGCACCGTGCCGTGGTGTTGCAGCTGCATCCACATCATGATGGTCCAGCTGATCGCGGCGAGGACACCCATGATCGCGGCGATCGCGTAGCCCTGCTTTTTGCTTTCGACTATGCGGCCGAAGGTGCGCGGCAGCGAGAAGCTGATAGCCAGCAGCAGGAAGATCTCGACCCAGTTTGTCCAGGCGGTCGGGTTCTCAAATGGATGCGCGGAGTTGGCGTTGTAGAAGCCGCCGCCGTTGGTGCCGAGTTCTTTGATGACTTCCTGGCTGGCGACCGGCCCGCCGGTGATGGTTTGTTGCGCGCCGCTCAGCGTGGTCACGACCTGGTCGTGCAGGTGGAAGTTCTGTATTGCACCGCCGGCGAGCAGCACGATCGCGCCGATGATCGAGATTGGCAACAGGATGCGCATCGTGCCCCGGACCATGTCCACCCAGAAGTTGCCCAGCTCATTGCTCTTGATTCGCGCGAAGCCGCGGACCAAGGCCACCGCGACGGCCATGCCGACCGCGGCGGAGACGAAGTTCTGCACGGCGAGGCCGGCCATCTGTACTAGGTGGCCCTGGGTCGACTCGCCCGAGTACGCCTGCCAGTTGGTGTTGGTCACGAAGCTGATCGCGGTGTTCCAGGCCAGCGCGGGCGTCATCGGCGTCGCCGGATTGTGCAGGTGCAGCGGCAACTTGTCCTGCACCAGCTGGAAGAAGAACAGGAACAGCACGCTGATTGCCGAGAACGCCAGGACGCTGCGGGCGTAGGCGTACCAGGGCTGTTGGGCTTTGGGGTCCGCGCCGATGACGCGGTAGATGGCTTTCTCGACTCGCCAGTCCCGCGGCGACGTGTAGACGCGGTACATGTAGTCGCCCAGCGGTATGTGAACCGCCACCAATGCCAGCACGAGCAAAGCGAGGAATGCGATCCCCGCGGCAGATGTGCTCACCTAAAACCTTTCCGGAAAAAGCAAGGCCGCGGCTAGGTAGACCGCCAACATCGCTGAGAGTGCGAGGCCGACGATGTTGTCGTAGCTCATAGCTTCTCGACCAGCTTTTGCGCAAGGCCGAGGACGGCGAAGACTGCCACCGTCAGTAGGACGTAGGCAACCACGGACATAGTTCCTCCGTTCGTGACCAGCCGGTCAGTTCGATGTCGATCGATTTTGGCTACCAGCATGGAATTTAGTCCTCCGCGGCGAGGACCAGGAACGAAATTAGGCTTCGTGACTGGATAAAGCTCTGCCGTTAACGTTTTCTTTACGGCGGGCCGGAGGCCATGGGTTTGCGGATCGGGGACGCGCTTAGCCTGCTGCGTTCGGGTTAGACCCCAGACCAGCGGTTGTCTGAGGTTACGGCCTATCCGAGCTGTCGACTGCGGGCTGCGTGGTCTTTGCTGCGGCGGCTGTGATCTGCTCCTCAACCACGGGTAGCCGCACCCGAAAAGTGGTTTGACCGTTGGCGGATTCGGCGGTAACCGAGCCCTGATGGGCCTTGACGATCGAGTCGACAATGGCGAGACCTAATCCGTTTCCGGACCCGTCGGATCGTGAGTTCTTTGCGCGCACGAATCGCTCGAACAGGTGTGGGAGCAGATCCGAGTCGATATTTGGCCCATTGTCGGCAACCGTTAACTCGGCGTATGGCTCACCGTTGCCGGACCGGTGGCAGGCGATCGCCGTCGTCACGGTCACTCCGGGCGGGGTATGAACCCAGCCGTTGGTCAGCAGATTGCTGACGAGTTGGTGGAGGCGGTCGGGATCCCCGCGCACCCAGACCGGCTCGTCGGGCAGGTCCTTGACCCAGTGATGGGTGGGCGCCGCCACCGCGGCATCGTTGACCGCGTTGAGGACGAGGTCGGCCAGGTCAACGTCTTCGGTGCGCAGGTCCTGACCCTCGCCCAGGCGCGAGAGCAGCAACAGCTCGTCGACGAGCGACGTCATCCGTCGGGCTTCCGACTCGATACGGGCCAGCGCGTATTCCGTGGTGGGCGGCAGCGCGGCGCTGTCCTGGCGGGTGAGCTCGGAGTAGCCCTGGATCGATGACAGCGGGGTGCGCAGTTCGTGGCTGGCATCGGTGAGGAATTGCCGCATCCGCCGGTCGGATTCGGAGCGGTGCGCGAGCGCGCTATCCACGTTGTCGAGCAATCGGTTCAAGGTGTGCCCGACGATCCCCACCTCGGTGTCCGGATCGGTGTCCTCCGGTTGCACTCTGGCGGTGATGTGATGGTCGTCGCCGATGAGTGGCGTGCCGGCGACCTCGGCTGCTGTCGCGGCAACCCTGCGCAAGGGTCGCAGCGCGTAGGTGACCACCAGCATCGTGAGGCCCGCTGTTACCAACATTGCGGCAATCAAAAGCGTTATGGCGCTGATGATTCGGCGGGCAATGAGCCGGTTTGCCAGTTCTAGCGAGACCCCGACGACGAGGCGGTCTTCGGGACCGGCGGTTTGGCTGTCGACCCGGAATGAACCCAGGCTACCCAGCGTCACGGTCCGTAGCCGGTCGTCCTGCCAGGGCTGCGCCTTGATGGCGGCGACGACATCTGGCGGGGCTGGGCGAGTTTCGTCTTCGAAAAACACCGCCGAGCCGATCACCTCGCCGTTGTGCAGCACAGCGATGACGTTGCCCGTGTTCTGCCCGGTGAATTCCAGCATCACGTGTGCGATATCACCGTGATGTGACGATTCGCCGCGGCGGTACCTGGTGAACGAATGGTCTAGTGCGTCAAGCGATTCGGAAACTTCCGCGTCGTTGATCGCGTTGACGTAGCTGCGAAAGCTCACCGTGGTGACGACGCCGACCACCAGCACGACAACCGTGACCACGGCCAAAACCCCCAGGACCAGCTGACGGCGTAAGGTACGTGGCCGCCACCAGGGCCCCGTTGAAGCCCTGGTCATTTGCGCCGCTTCTCCTCATCGCTGCGCTCTGCATCGTCGCCGGCGCGGGTCATTTCGGGGTCATTTCGGCGGTCGCAGCATGTATCCAACACCGCGGACGGTGTGGATCATCGGCTCCCTGCCGGCGTCGATCTTCTTTCGCAGATATGAGATATACAGATCGACGATGCTGGTACGGCCTGCGAAGTCGTAATTCCAGACGCGGTCCAGGATCTCGGTACGCGTCAGCGCGCGGCCCGGATTGCGCATCAGGAAGCGCAGCAGTTCGAACTCGGTTGAGGTAAGGGGAATGGGTTTGCCGGCGCGCGCGACTTCGTGGCTGGCGCCATCGAGCGTGAGGTCGCCGACCTTGAGACCCTCCTCCGCGGGTGCTTCCAGGTAATTGGAGCGCCGCAGCAGTCCGCGCAATCGCGCGACCAACTCTTCGAGGCTGAACGGCTTGGTCATGTAGTCGTCGGCGCCCGCCGTCAGGCCGGTGACCCGGTCCATGACCGAGTCGCGCGCGGTGAGGAAGAGGGTCGGGGTGTAGGCGTCCGCCTCCCGGACCCGTTGCAGGATTTGCAGGCCGTCTACATCGGGAAGCATGATGTCCAGGACAAGCACGTCGGGGCCGACTTCGTCGAACTTCGTCACGGCCTCCCGACCGTTGTGAGCAACCTCGACGGTCCAGCCTTCGTAATGCAGCGCCATCTTGACCAGGTTGGTCAATGCCGGTTCGTCGTCGACGAGCAAGACCCGGATTGGTGAGCCATCGGCACGGGTGATGCGTGGCAGCTGACCCAGGATTGCCTGACGTGGCCGCTGTTCACCCACGGAAGCCGACATTATCGCCATGCGCCTCTATTATCCCTGGCTCACACGCCATTGTCACGAAGCTCATAGCGTTCTCAAATGTGTCGGCCGACCGCTGAGATTTGGCTCACGCCGTCAGATATGCGTTTTCTATGCATCCCGCCAGCCAGCTTGCGCTGCAGCTATACACCAAAAACACTGTGTAGCAGAACCGTTGACAAGGAGCTGGCAGGCCAAAAGTGAGGCTACATCGCTAACCGATTGTGTGTAAACACTTTTACGTAACTCTGCCGTAACAAGTTCAACTGAAAAGCCGCTGCCACAACGCTGAGTGCGGCACTTTGTAACAAATCTTTGGAGAAACCAATGTTTTTATCGTCTTTCGTGACAACGCATCCCGAGGTGCTGTCGTCCGCGGCGAGCGATCTTGCTGGTATCGGTTCGGCGATGACTGCCGCAAATGACGCAGCATCGGCGCCGACCGGCGGCGTCGTCCCCGCGGCCGCTGACGAGGTGTCGGCGCTGACGGCGGCGCAGTTCGCCGCGCACGCGGGCAGTTACCAGGCCATTAGCGCTGCCGCCGACGCCATTCATTCGTTGCTGGTCAGCACACTGCAGACCAACGCCGCGTCCTACGCGGCCACCGAAGTCGCCAACGCGATCGCCGCCGGCTGACTCGACGGCGGAAGGGAAGAAGGGTAAAGCAATGGACTTCGGGGCGTTTCCTCCGGAGATCAACTCGGGTCGCATGTACGCCGGTCCCGGGGCCGGGTCGATGCTGGTCGCTGCGGGAGCCTGGGACGGGCTGGCGGCTGAGCTGCAGTCAACGGCAGCCGCCGCCGGATCGGTGGTTTCCGGCCTCACCGGTGAGTCTTGGCACGGCGCGGCGTCGGCGTCGATGGCCGCCGCGGTTGCACCGTATTTGACCTGGATGACCGCAACCGCAACTCAGGTTGAGCAAGTGGCGAACCAGGCCAGGGCGGCGGCCGCTGCCTACGAGGCGGCATTTGGGATGACGGTGCCACCCGCGGTGGTCGCGGCTAACCGGGCTCAGCTGATGGCGCTGATCGCGACGAACATCCTGGGTCAGAACACGCCGGCGATCATGGCCACCGAGGCCCACTACGGGGAAATGTGGGCCCAGGACGCCGCCGCCATGTACGGCTACGCCGCAGGCTCAGCGGCCGCCTCGGCGTTGACGCCGTTCACCCCGCCCAAGTCGACCACCAACCCGGCAGGCGCGACCGGTCAGTCCGCCGCGGTGGCGCAGGCCGCCGGTACGGCCGCCGGCAGCCACGCTCAGACCGCCGCTTCGCAGTCGCTGTCGGCAGTGCCTACGACATTGCAAGGGCTCTCACAGCCGACGCAGTCGGCGACCGGCCTCTCGGGAATGTTGTCGGGCAACGGTGCAACGGTGGCGACCTCTGGCATCTCGGGAGCGTCTGGAGGGCTGAGTGCGCTCACGGGGCTGGCTGGGTCGGCGGGGGGTGTCAGCACCAGTGCGGGCAAGAGCGCCGGCTCGGGCCTCGGTGCACTCAGCAGCCTGACGGACATCGCGTCATCCTCGTCGAGCGGGGTCGCCGACTTGGGTTCGGACGCAACCGGTTTGGGTTCCAGTGGCTTGGGAGCCGGCACTGGAGGCCTTGGCATGGATTTCCCCGGCGTCGGGATGAATTTCCCGACCGTCGATTCGCTGGTCGCGTCCGAAGGTATGGGACCGTTCGGCGGCGTGGGCGGACTGGGTATGGTGCCTGCTCTGGGCGGCTCGATGGCGATGGGCCACCTTGGCTTTGGGTCCGCGGGCACCGCGGCGACGATGGGGCGGGCAAGCTCCGTCGGGGCGTTGTCGGTGCCGCAGACCTGGACACCGGACGCCGGGCCGGCCGCTGCGGCGATCAGCCCTGCCGCCGCAATGCCCGTGCCCGCCGGCGGCTTTGGCGCGGCACCGGCTGCCTCGGCCAGTGCACCGGCCGCAACCAAGGTCACGTTTCCGCAGCTGGGCGAACACGAGGTCGATGGGCTGGCGCGAATCGGGATGCGTAGCAACATGCTTCCGCCGCCGCTGGTCGGATAATCCGACAGGATCAATCAAATGTTGTGGCCCGCACACCGGTTGGTGTGCGGGCCACAGGTGGTTGTGTGAGGTTAGGCCCAGCTGCCGCCGACGGCGTTGTCGGTGGAGTTCATGTTGTTCCCCGCCGTTTGCACCTTCTGGCCGTGCTGGTTGGCTTGTTCGTAGATGACCTGGAAGTTGCGGCCCAACTGGGTGATGAACTCCTGGCAGGCCACCGAACCCGAGCCGCCCCAGAAGTCACCGGCGGCCAACACATCGCGCACGATGGACTGGTGCTCGGCCTACAGGGAGGCGGCCTGGGCGCGGATCAGGGCGCCGTGGGCGTCCACGTCGCCGAATTGGTAGCTGATCGACATAGTGTTCTCCTAAAAACGTTGTGCGGGTGACGGTTAGCTGGACAGGATCTGCTGGGAGGCCTGTTCTTGCTGCTCGTAGTTGTTGGCGTCGCGGATCAGTCCGTCGCGCACCCCGTGCAGCATGTTGACGATGTTGCGAAACGCCTGGTTCATCTGGCCCATGGTGTCGTAGGACGTCATCTGGGCGGTCCCGCTCCAGCCGGCACCGGCGATGTTTTGGCTGGATGCCCACATCTTGCGGGCCTCGTCCTCCACCGTTTGGGCGTGCACATCGAAACGGCCCGCCATCGACCGCATCTCGTGCGGGTCAGTCATAAAACGCGTAGGCATATCTGTCTCCTTATCGTGAAGTGGTTGACACTGGTTGAGGTTGATGATTCATCTCAGGCAGGCGGCATCGCCCCCTGTTCGTCATTAGACGAACACCTGCTTGGGCATGACTTTGGGCTTGACGCCGTAGCGTGGCCCGGCCATGCCGTAGCCGGATTTGCCGCCCGCGGAGGCCATGCCTGGCATGATGCCGCCCGGCGCACCCCCCATGCCGGCGCCCTCGTCGACGGCTGCGGTCCAGCCGCTACCCGTCAACGTGGCGTCGGTGACGGCGGCCGGGGCGGCGGCCGACCAGCCGGCCGGCACCGACAGCCCGCCGACCGCGGACGCCTCGCCCATGCCCGCCATCATCGCGGCTCCGCCAGCCGGGCCCGTCGCGCCCGCCAGCGTTGTGCCGAACCCCAACCCAGCACCCAGCGGGGCCGTATCGCCGATGACGACGCCGAACGGGGCGCCGGCGAGGAAGTGACCGAGCAGCGGCAGGGTCGCGGTCATCATCGCGATGTTCCATGCCAGCGTGACACCGATGTTGTAGACGACGTTCTCCACGATCGGTTGGCCGATCAAACCGTTGAGGGCTGACAAGACGCTCATGGGGGTGTCCACCGCCGCCGGCTGGGCCGCCGCACTTGCTGCGTTCTGCAGGCCGCTCACGGCCTGGTTCTGCGCCGCCGAGGCCCCGTTGGTGCCTGCGGCGTTGCTGACAGCGGAAGCTTGCGCTCCCTGCGCGCCCGGGGTGGTGTTTTCGGTCGGGTCGGTCAGCGGTGTAAGCGCCGACGAGGCTGTTGACGCCGCGGCGGAGTAGCCGTACATCGCGGCGGCGTCCTGCGCCCAGAACTCGCCGTACATGGCCTCGTTGGCCGCGATCGCCGGGGTGTTCTGACCCAGGATGTTCGTCGCGACCAGCACCGCCAGCTGCGCCCGGTTCGCGGCGACGACCGCTGGCGGGATCGTGGCCGAATAGGCCGCCTCGTAGGCCGCCGCCGATGAGGTGGCCGCGGCCGCCGCATCCTGCAGTTGCGCCGATGTGGTAGTCAGCCAGGTGGTGTAAGTCTGAGCCGACGCGGCCATCGCCGTCGACGACGGACCCGTCCACTGCGAGCCGAGCGAGGAGATTATCGACTCGTAGGACGCCGCGTTCGAGCTCAATTCCGAGCTGAGGGCGCTGAACGCCGAGGAGGCGGCCATCATTGGTCCGGCTCCAGACCCGGAGTACATGAGTCCGGAGTTGATCTCTGGGGGTCGCGCTGCGAAATCGAAAGCCATCTGTCTACATCCCGTCTTGATAGTGATCCGGATTGCGGTTGAGGTTTAACCGGCCAGTAGCGGCCGCTTTGGATTCCTAGGTGAGGGTCGGCTTGGGAATCGGCGGCATGACCTTGGGCTTGACGCCGTAACGCGGGGCGCCGAAGCTCGAGCCGCCCCGACCGCCGTTGGCGACCGCGGGCATGCCGGCGATGCCGGGTCCCATCCCGCCGGTGGACGGCGCGGGGGTGGTCCAGCTCTGCGAGGCCAACGTGACGGGCGTGCTCGCCGCCGGGATTCCGGCTCCGCCGGCCCAGCTGGGCGGCACCGACAGCGGGCCGATTGACGATCCGGAGCCGGCCGCGGCCAAGACCGGCGCAGCGCCCATCCCGCCGGCTCCACCGACAGCGCCTGCCGGACCCACATCTCCGGCCAGGCCGACTCCCAAGCCGCCAATGTCGGCGGAAGCGGTCGACGGACCGGCCAGCGCGGTCATCAGACCGCCACCGCCCATGCCGATCATGTCCGAGTAGGCCGAGGCGAAGTTACCCACCTCGTCCAGTGGCACCTGGACCATGGAGCTGTTCAAGCCGCCAAAGCCAGTTCCAAAACCGTTGGAGAGGAAGGCCGTAATGCTAGTGAGTAGGTCGGTGATAGAAGTGACTTGCGCGGGGCTGGCGGCCGCGGTCGACGCCGCGGACTGCGCCGAGTTCCCGACCGAGTTAGCGGCGGTGCCGGCTTGGTTGGCCGCCTCGGTGTCTTGGTAGGAGCCCGAGGATTGCTGCAGGAGTTGGTTGAACTGTTGCTGGACTGCCTGCGCTTGGGCGCTGACCGTCTGGTAGAGCTGGCCGTAGGTGGAGAACACGCCGCTCTGCAGGATCGACACCTCGTCGCTGCCCGCAGGCGCGATGGCCGTGGTCGACGCCGCGGCGCCGGTGCTCTCGGCAGCAAACGAGTTAGCGACGCCCTCGAGCTGGGTCGCGGCTTCGGAGATCGCGGCGGGCGCGGTATTCACGTATGACATGTATTTCTCCTGGGTGGCAAGAGGCCGACCCCGTCAGAGGGGTCGGCCATGATGGTCACTGTCAGCGTGTGCTGGCATCCGGCAGCGGTTCCACGGGGTCTACTTTCGCGTAACCTGAGCGGGAGCGCATACCCCGTTAATGGCTTCTTAACGTGGAGTCGGAACTTTTAACACACGGCTTCTACCGACCTGCTGCTTCGGTGCCTGACCGGGTCTCCATCAGGTCTTCGAGGTCGACGCGCTACATTCGTCGCTGGCCCCCATAGCCCAATCGGCAGAGGCAACGGACTTAAAATCCGCCAAGTGTCGGTTCGAGTCCGACTGGGGGCACGGTGGGGCTCGCAACTTGTCTCAGGGTGTCTCAGTCTGCTCTCAGGGGATAAGGAGTGGGTCTGTGGACGGCGTCGTCCACAAAAACCACCATGGTCCGGTTGAGTGGTGGCCTCACGCTTTTACGGTTTTTTAACGACCCAACACACGCCCCCGCAGTGGGGGTTGTGGTCAGCTGAGCGGGTCGGGCGGTTCATCCAGGTCTGCGTCGCCACGCAGATCGAGTTGCATCCATGCCACGTCGTGCCAGCGACCGTGTTTCCAGGCGGCACGGCGGTAAAGGCCGACGTCGGTGAACCCGAAGGATCGGTGGAAGCCGTTGCTGGCGTCATTGGGTAGAGTGACGCCGGCGAAGGCCTGCCGGTAGCCGCGTTCGGTGAGTCGGCGCAGCAGGTGCACATACAGCGCGTGTCCTGCGCCGCCGCGGTGCTGGTCGGCGTGAACGTAGATGCCGGTTTCAGTCGACCACTGGAAGCTGGCCAGGCGCTTCAGCGGCTGCCCGTAGGCAAAGCCGATGATCTGGCCGTCGCGCTGCAGGACGAGCCACTCGTAGCTTGCCCGCAGCCCATCGATGCGCGCCGCCATCTCGGCGGTGGTCGGGACGTCGATCTCCCAGCTGATCGCCGTGTTCTCGACGTAGGGGCGGTATATCGCCAGGCATGCGGCGGCGTCCTGGGCCGACGCCGGACGCACTCCGCCGCTCTTTGCTTGCATGCCAGTGATTTTGCAGGCGGATGACTCCCTGGGCGAGACAACGGGCATGCTTGCGGACGGCATATAGTTGCGCGATGGGTGACTGGCTTTCCGAACTTAATGCTGGCGCTGGACACAACCCTGACAGCGGTGCGCATAGGCCAAAGGTATTCATAGCTACGCCGATGTATGGGGGCGTGGCTACGGGGATTTACGTCGCATCGATGCTTCAGCTACCCGCTACTTTTCTGAGAAATGGGGTTGATGCTGAATACACTTGCGCGACGAATGAAAGCCTGGTGCCAAATGTCAGGAATTCCTTGACGCATCAATTTTTAGAATCCCAAGCGACGCATTTGATGTGGATCGATGCGGATATCGGGTTCAATGCCATCGATATCATCAGCATGCTCGTAGCCGATAAGGACATTGTGTGTGGGATATATCCTAAGAAGGAAATTGATTGGACGCGGGTGGCGCGGGCGGTCAAGGCAGGTGTCCCGCCGGAAGAGTTACACAACCATGCGGGCCGCTTCGCGGTTAGAACGTTGGAGGGCTCGGCCGACAGTGCCGACACCGACACTGATGAATTATTTGAGATTGAAGGCGGCGGCACCGGATTCATGTTGGTCAAGCGCGGGGTATTCGAGGTTTTGTCCGACTACGTCGCCGACTACACACCGGGTGTGAAGGTGATCAAGGAGTTTTACGCGACGGAAATCGACCCTGAAACGGGTGGCCTGATAGGGGAGGATTACCGCTTCTGCAGGATGGCACGCAGCCGTGGTTTCAAGATATATGCAGCGCCGTGGGTGCGTTTGGGCCATGCCGGGACATACGTATTCAACCGCAGTTTCGACCTGAACGGGCTGAAGCTCAGCGAGATATCCGCAACGTGATCTCGCCCGGCTAAGAGGCGGCCGCGGTGTGCGCGTGACGCAGATGGGGATGGGCGTCGTGACGGTCGCGGCACAGCGCAGCAACTTCAGCGTCAACGAGTCGAATCATCGATTGGACGAACTCCAGTCGGCCCTTGCCCGGCGGTCGCCACTGTGGGCAAATGCCGATAGCGCAGCAGCACGCATCGAAACGCGGACATCTCCGCGCGCAATACGCGCCGCACGGCCAGCGCGCTACGATCCCGTAGTGGCGACTCAAGGCGCTGCGGGACCAGATCCACGGACGGTATTGGCTGCATCTGAGCCAAGGCTGGCAGTTTTTGCCCCCGAAAATTTACTCACCCGCCTCATCGTGGTGCTCGACGCCGAAGCGCAGGTGTTCCAGCTAGGAATCAACCTCGACGCGGTCGGGCTCACCGCATCAACGCACCCGAACAGACAGGCGCCGAACGACCGATGCTGGCCGCTACGTCCTGGGCGAAACAGTGGCCCGAGGCCGTCGACGTTCGACACCGCACGATTGGATCGGACTGGCGGCATGGACTGCGCCAACCGCGATCCCGTCGCAGAAATCGGGCGGTATGCGCCCGCCGCCGGGCTACAGACCGCCAGCCTCGACGAAGTACTCTCCCATCACCCTGTCTGACGCGGTGGTGACACGCGGCCGATTTGCCTGCCTGGCTGTTACCGGTAGGTGATGGGCGCGGGCGCGTGCTTGCCGATATCGCCCGACGTCCATATCCCGCCGCTGCAACTTTCGTCGGCGCAACCTCACTCGCGGTGGTGACTACGCGCCCACGCGCCCCATGCGGCCAGCGCCTTCCAGCAGATCGGCGGCGCTGGCAACGCTTACAGCCGGTTTCGTCATCTGGCCGGCGACCGCACGGGCTCGAGTAATGCATTGCGGATCAAGGATGGAACGGAGGTCTGCGACCAGCGAACCCAGGTTACTGGCCGAGAAGGCCCGCCCAGAGCCGACTTTCAGCCGCGTGACGGCATCTGCCCAGATCTGCTGATCGTTGATCGGGTGCCAGAGGATCAACGTGGGTATTCCGGCGCGCATGCCTGCGGCTGTGGTACCGGCGCCCCCTTGATGAACCACCGCGCGGCAAGCCGGAAAGACGGCCGCGTGGTTCACCGCGCCCACAACCTTCACCTGGCCAGAATGCGGGGCATTGGCGAAGTCGCTTGCCCCAGAGCAAATCAACGCCCGCTCGCCTAACCGCGCGCAGGCCACGCTGATCAGGCCGAACGTCTGAGCCGGGTATGTCAGCCACACGCCGCTGCCAAAGCCAAAGTAGATCGGCGGCGTTCCCGCGGCGATCCAGGACAAGACCTCGTCGTCGGCCTCGGTCGGCAACTCCAGCGTCAGCGCCCCAACGAATGGCCGCCAACCATCTCCGTCCGCCCACTCGGCTGCCAGCCCGGGAAAACAGAGCGCGTCGTAGGCTTGAATCTCTAGGGATCGCGGAGAGGGTCCCGTCGCGTCAGCCAGGCCCAGTGCACGTCGATGAGCATCTTCAGCCTTCTCCATTGTGTCGCCGACCCAGCCGATCTGGCGCGAATGCGCTCCCGGGAAGAAGTGCAGCGTCGCCTGCGGAATGCCGTAATACTCCGCGACGTTGGCGGCCAGCCCCTGCTCGATTCTGCCCGTAACTAGCAGGTCGGCCCCGTTTGCCAGCGCCGTCAGCGTCGTGCCCCACTCCTCCATGGCCCGGGACAGGTACTCCTTCTCGTCTACCACCGCGCTGGCTGCATCCTCGATCATCCGGTTGCGGACGGCCGCGAGCGACTCCGGGCCGAAGGGGACCGCAGCAAGTCCCGCCAACTCAAGGAACCCAACCATCTCGGGCGCGACCGCCATGCACACATCGTGACCTCGGCGCAGCAACTCCCGACCGACGGCGGCGAAAGGCTCGACATCGCCGCGAGTTCCGTAGCCGGCGAGTACCACTTTCATCGGCGGAGCCTAACTCAAGGTGTGCCTAGACGTCCGAGCAGCCGCTTGATCCTGTACCCGGCAAACGTGTCCCCCGACCCAACCGCTTGGGCGGATAAAACGAACTAAGGCAAGCCAATAGGGCACGGCAGCTCGAGAACCGATGGCTTTCTCTGAATCTGCCGCGGCGGCAATATGTTTCAAAGTAAACAACTCCTTTTCTGTTGCGTGAATAGACGCGCCAGTATCTCCTCCTTCTCGTCGGAGTGCTGGACGCAAGCGGCTGCTGGCGGCGACCACGGTCGCGATGCTGAACAGCATCACCGCACCCCTATGACATGCTCCGCAGTCCGTTGTGACGCCCTGCGCGACTGAGGCGGGGCCACGGACCATCAGGTACCGTTCCCGGCATTCGGGACTGTTGGAGGGAGTCATGGCGTCCGCTGAGCCGATCATTGTGGTGCTAGGCCCGTGGTGCGGAGGCACATCAGCCGTTGCCGGCGTGCTGCAACACCTCGGCGTATTCATGGGCGCAGACTTCGTGTGGGCCTATCGCGGGCCACACGAGACCTGGGAGGACTCGCACCTTAGCAAGTTATGCGTACGGGCCTTCACCGAGCCTGGCGCTCAGCTGCAAATCGATGCTCGTTCTTTCGAGGCGCAACTTCGCATTTGGGCTGACAATCATCGCAGTGCCGCCCGTATTGCGGGGCGTCGCCCTGGCGTCAAGCATCCCCTTCTTTGCGTTGCGATGGATTTCATCCGTGACGCCTGGGGCCCGGTTGTGCCGGTAGTGGTGGACCGACCGGTACCGAACGTGATTGCGTCGCTGAACAGACTCGGATGGTGGAAGGACGAACAGGAGCGGGCTGAGTCAACGGCGCATCTGATCGCCGCGCGCGACCAAGCGCTAGCAGGCACTACGACGGTCAGGGTTGACTTCGAGGCGCTTCGCGCCGCGCCCGCCGATGTGATCCGCCGCCTCGCCGACGAGCTCGGCCTCGAAGTCACCGAGGCCCAACTGAAAGCGGCCACGGACAGTGTTATGAAATCCGCCGACGTGCCCCGCGACGTGGACCCGAACCAGCGCTTCATCAATCTTCTACGGCCCGAGGTGACACCCGACTCCGAAGATGTGCGACAGGTGTCGATGCTGGCCCAGGTCTACTTCAATGCAGGCGATTTTGCTAACGCGCGCAAGTGGTTTGCGCGAATGATCGAGATCGGCGGCTCGGACGAGGGGACCTTCTGGGCGATGCTGCGGGTCGCGCAATCGATGGAGATGCTCGGTGAACCATGGCCCGATGTTCACGAGGCTTACCTGCGGGCATGGGAGTTCCGACCGACCCGCGCGGAGCCACTCTACGACATCGCCCGCCATTACATCGCTGAGAAGCGCTGCCGGCCCGGCTACCTATATGCCCAGCGCGCCGCCGAAATCCCGCTGCCCGAAGACGACATGACCATCCCGCACCCAGACATCTACACGTGGCGCACAACCTTTCAGCAGCTGGTGTGCGCGTACCACATAGACAAGCAAGCCGAAGCATTCACGCTGGCGCGACGCCTGCTGGCCCGCCCCGACATCCCCGACGGTGATCGACAAGGCATCGCGAGCATTCGAGACCTGACGGTGCCGACCATGCTGGAGGCGGCATCGTCATACCCAGATGTGCTGGCGCGCAACCTTATCGCCGGACCACGCGACGCCGAGGTCACCGTCAGCGTGGTCGCCGGACCGGATCGAGCTGCCACCGAACGGACACTCAACTCGTTTCTGCACTGCTGCACCGACGTGTCACGGGTCGGACGCTTCCTGGTCGTCGATGTCGGCCTATCGGCCCAAGATCGCGCGATACTGCAGGAGCGCTACGCGTTCCTCGAGTTTGCCGACTATGCCCCCGGCACCCACCTGCGCGACCAGATCCACGGACGGTATTGGCTGCATCTGGACCACGGCTGGCAGTTTTTTGCCCCCGAAAATTTGATCACCCGCCTCATCGCGGTGCTCGACGCCGAAACCCAGGTGTTCCAGGTAGGGATCAACCTCGCCGACGCGGTCGAGCTCACCGGCATCAGCGCACCCGAACACACGGTGCGCCGAGCGCCCGCCGCCGGCCGCTATGTTCTGAGCTACGTAGTGGCCACAGGCCCGGCGATGTTTGACACCGCACGACTAAGTCGAGCCGGCCGTACCGACACCACCAACCCCGATCCCGTCGCCGAACTACAACAGCGCGCAGCCGCCGCCGGGCTACAGACCGCCACCCTCGACGAAGTACTCTGCATCACCACCGTCTGACGAGTGCAGTCAGGGATTTCAATCATCTTCGGACGGTGGGAAGCGCGTCAGGCAATACGTCGTCAAGTCAAGTATCAACGCGTCTCGCTGAGCCTGACGCGGCAGCCCGCCGGCACTGGCACCTTGAATTGTCATGAACAGCTGTACGACCGCGAGAGGATTGAGCTGGTTCGCGGCGTCCTGAAAGCTCGCCAGAATTTTCGGGACATCCTCGCCGTCCTGTGCCACCAACGTCATGATCTGCCGGACACGCTCGGTTATCTCGGCTTCAGCTGTCAGCGAACATACAGCCCGGCCGTGCGACTCGATCCGTTGGTACATGTCCAGCAACCCTTGCCCGTATGCCCTCTTGAGGTCACCGACGTAGCGCCGAAGGTCTTCGGGGTCCTGCGGGTTCGGTTGTTCGATTTCTGCTAGGCGCATCGGCATCAGTTCCTCTGGGCGCTCTCCGACCGCTGCCAGGAACCCATTGATGTGGGTCTCTAGGTCGGCGTCGTCCACGTCGGTCCTGCCTACCAGCGCAGCTTCAGGCGGCGCAGGTGCGTCACGCTAGTTGGCTTTTGCACGATGGTCGGGGTGAAACCCGGTTTGAGTTCGAAATCCGGGATTCGGTTCAACCACTCGGTCACAAACGCATCCATTTCAAGACGAGCCAGGTGCATGCCCAGGCATCTATGCATGCCGCCGCCGAATGCCCAGTGGCGCTGGCGCCGGACCTCGCCGTTGCTGCCCCTCGATATCTCATCGCCGCCGTTTGTTCTGCCCGCGGCTTCCAGAGCCAGCCACACCGAACTGAGCGGCGGGATTGCGACACCACCGACCTCGACTGTTCTCGTGGTTATGCGCGGAATGGCCGGCCCAGGCGGCTCCAAACGGAAGATCTCCTCGGCGAACGCGGGGATCTGCGCTGGGTCCTCGCGCAGCTGGGCCCGCAGTTGCGGGTCGCGCGCGAGATATAGAAGGGCGAAAGTGATTGCCGAGGCTACCATTTCAATGCCTGCAACCGAGAACAATAAAAGGATGACCGACGCCACTTCGACCTGGGTGAGCGGAAAATCTTTATCACCGACGAGTTGTTCCAGTAGCGGCCACAGAATACCGGGCGGCCGCTCGGGATCTCTCAGCCCGGCGTCGAAGCTGGTGTTCAGCCACTTGAAGAGTTCGATTTGGGCGCTTCCGGTGGTGTCGCCGATTACTGCGGCCGAAGCCATCTCGGCCGCCCGGGTGTCGTCGGGCGGTAGCCCGCAGACCATGAACAGCGCTTGGCTGGCATAGGTGTCGGCGACGCTGACCGCATCACACTGCCTTCTGCCGGCGACTTTGTCGACCAGTTTCGCGGCCCGGGCCCGCAATTCCGGAGCGAAGGGGGTCAACGCTCTAGGGCTGAAGAGCGGATGCAAGACGCTGCCGAAACGGGCATGCTCCTCTCGCGTGCCGCAAGACAGCGGCACCTGAGGAAGCGGTGCGCCGAACAAGTGAATCGCAAAGGTTTTCGGCGGCGACGCAAATGTTTGCGGGTCGAGCAACGCGCCACGCACGTCGTCACGGCGGGTCAGATAGTAACCGTGCAGCATCGGGTCGCCGGCGTCTATTTTCACTACCGGGCCTAGGTCGCGAAGGTGGCGCCAGTAGGCGGCGCGGTCTGCTGCGAAGAACGGACTCTCCTTGTGGTGCAGCGGGGACGCGGTCTCGTCTACGTCACTGTCGTTCATGGCCGTTTGAATCTACAGCCAGGTTGCTGGGATATCTCGGTGAGCCTTTCCCGCCGATCAGTCGATGCGGGTGGCATGCATCTCCCACACCGGGGCGTGTGCCCGACCATTGGTCAGCGTTGGCTCGATCAATTTGAACCGCAGTGCGGCGAGCTTGATCTCCTCGGCCTTATCGGGATTGCGCGCCAGCATCGTTTCAAAAGCCGTGATGCTCATGTTGACCTGATACGTGCTTGGCTCCAGATATGAGATCTCCCAACCGGCGTCGGGGAAGACGTGCCGGAAGTTGTCCTCGGACAGCGACCGCGGTGCACCGATGCCGTTGACACCACCGGGTGCGAACTCGAACATGTACAGCCGCGCACCGGGCCTGGTCGCCCGGTGCAAAGCCCGGGCATACGACCTGCTCACCTCGGGCACATCGGAAAAGACGTGATAAAACGCGCAGTCGACGACGGTGTCAAAACGGTTCTCCAGACCCTCGAGCCTCGATGCGTCGCCCACATAGAAGTTCACCGACACACCGGCTCTCCGGGCATTCTCCTTCGCGCGTTCGATTGCGGCGGCTGAGGAGTCGATGCCCGTCGCCGGGTAGCCCTTCGACGCGAAGTAAATGGCATGGTGGCCCGGCCCGGTACCGGGGTCGAGAACCTCGCCCTGGACCGCCCCCAGTGCGACGAGTTGCTTCACGACCTGCTGTGGACCGCCGATGTCCCACGGTGTCGCTGCGGGCAAGCCCTGCGCCACCTGCTGATCGAGGTACATCTTTTCGTAGCGGTTCGGGTCAACCTGTGCTGACTCGCTCATCCTGCAACGATAAAACGTTGGTCGACGTAACGCCCGGTCAAACGATGACGCTGAACGTCGAGGACCATCGCAACAAACTCGATACGCCACAGCGACTGAAGTAACCTGCGGTCAAGGTCCTCCAAGTCTGCCGCGCGTGCCGAAATTAGCGGTTAGCCCAAGCCGGCAAGCAGTCCGACGTCGCCGGCGAGAGTGCCTCTTCACATAAATGTGATTTGGACCTCATTTCCGTTCCCAAACGTTAAGAAACGCTTATTAATTGATAGTGGAACGATATCCATCTCGCCGTTAGCGGACGTGGCGAACCACCTGGTGAGACGGAGTATCCCGTTTGCTGGTTGAAATTGGAACGAAGCCACAAGAAATAACGCCTAAGCGCACTCTGAGTTACCGAAGTGACATAGGTGACAATCGGTCGTGTCGCACTATTCCGGCGCAAATTCGGCCGCTAGACTCGGCCGGAAGCGGCGCTCGACGCGCCTATGCGAGGGATCTGGGCGGTCTGCGGAAGCATTAGACCGCGCGAAGCGTTTAACCGCCCAGATGCCGAACGTCCGCCCACCACGGACCACGAGTAGAGGCTGGTACCACTGTGAGCGATGTAAGCCGTATGAACGAATTTCGCGAGATCGAAGCGGCCCCGGGCTTCACGGTGGAAGGCGAAATCGCCATGCAGCAAGGCGCCGTGAGCGGGATCGCCGTCAGCCCCGACGGCACCCGGCTGATGGTGACGCATTACGGCGACGACAGCGTGTCGCTGATCGACACCGGTCGTCGCGCGGTCGACCTAACGGTCGGCGACATCGACGAACCGTTCGCCGTTGCCGTGTCAGACGCGCCGGAAGGCCGTGCCTACGTCAGCACTACATCGCCGGCATATGACTCGATTCTGGTCTTCGACATCGATGCCAATCAGGTCGTCGCGGAGCACCGGGTGGCGCACAGCGTGACCGATTTGGCCCTCAGCCCGGACGGAAAGCGCCTTTACGCCAGCCGGACTGCGGCCAACGGCGCCGATGTCGCGATCCTCGACACCACGACCGGCAACGAAGACGCCATCGGCATCGCGGCGACGGCCGGCACCACCGTGGAGTGCGTGCGCGTCAGCCCGGACGGGCGCCGGCTGTATGTCGCGGCCAACGGACCATTCGCGGCGGAACTCGTCGTCATCGACACGCAGTCCAACCGCGTGGTGAACACCATCGAGATCGGTTCGCCGATCCGGGATATCGCGCTCAGCGCTGATGGCGCCACCGCGTATGTCGGCAGTTGCGGTCCCGACTTTGGTGCGGTGCTCGACGTGGTCGACACCCGGACCGACACCGTCGCCAACACCTACAAGATCGGCGAGACCGCCGGCTGGCTGACGCAATTGGCGTTGAGCCGCGACGGCCAGCGCGCATATCTCGTCGGCGCCCACAGCGTCACGGTGTTGTCCACCTCAACGCACGACGTGATCGGCAGCATCGTGGTCGGTGCGCAGCCGTCGTGCGTGACCGAGAGCCCGGATGGGAAGCGCTTGTACATCGCCGACTACGCCGGCGAGATCACCGTGCTGACGACCGCATCGGCCGGCGCGCCGACGCCCGACGAGGTGCCTACCGCCCCGCACCAGTGGGCGCTGTCGAACCCGCTGGACCTCGAGCCGACGCCGGTCTAGCAGGCGCCCCGACCAGATCGCCGCCACGGCGATTGTTCGGTCGTGCGATGATCGCCACCAGGGCGGGCAGCAGGTGGGCCCGGCCCTGGGCAGCAAGCGGGCGAACCATGAGGCGGTCCATCGATGCGCAGTACCATGCAGAGCTTTCCGTTGACGATTACTGCCATCCTGCGACACGCCGCGGGCGTCCACGGCGCACGCAAGGTCACCACCGCGACCGACAGCGGTTACCGCGAAACCAGCTACGCCGACCTCGGGCGTCAGACGTCGCAGCTGGCGCACGCGTTGCGCCGCGTGGGTATCGACGGCGACCAGCGGGTCGGCACGTTCATGTGGAACAACACCGAACACCTGACGGCGTATCTGGCGATACCGGCGATGGGCGCCGTCCTGCACACGCTCAACATCCGGCTCTTTCCCGAGCAGATCGTCTACGTCGCAAACGAGGCCGAAGACCAGGTGGTATTAGTCGATCTTTCGCTGGCCAAACTGCTCACGCCGATACTCGCCGAGCTTGACACCGTGCACACCGTGATCGCGGTCGGCGAGGGCGACACCGCGGCACTGGAGGAGTCGGGCAAGACGGTGCTGCGCTACGCCGATGTGATCGCCGACGAGCCAATCGAATTCGACTGGCCCGACATCGACGAGGACTCCGCGGCCGCGATGTGTTACACCAGCGGCACCACCGGCAACCCGAAAGGCGTCGTCTACAGCCATCGTTCGACCTATCTGCACACCATGGCGACCTGCACCAGCAACGGCATTGGCGTCAGTTCCAGCGATTGCGTGCTGCCCATCGTGCCGATGTTCCACGCCAACGGCTGGGGTCTGCCGTATGCGGCGCTGATGGCGGGCGCCGACCTGGTGCTGCCCGATTGCCATCTTGACGCCAAGTCGCTGATCGACATGGTCGAAAAGCTGCGGCCCACCGTCGCCGGCGCGGTACCGACCATCTGGAACGACGTCATGCACTACCTGGACAAGAACCCTGGCCACGATATCTCTTCGCTGCGAATCGTCCCTTGCGGCGGCTCGGCCGTGCCGGTCTCGATGATGCGCGCCTTCGAGGACAAACACGGCGTCCAGATCCGCCAGCTGTGGGGGATGACCGAAACCTCGCCAATGGCAACCATGGCCTGGCCACCGCCGGACACCGACGAGGAGGAGCACTGGACGTTCCGTGCGAGCCAGGGGCAGCCGATATGCGGCGTGGAAGCCCGGATCGTCGATGACCACGGCCGGGTGCTACCCAACGACAACGAAGCTGTCGGCGAGGTGGAAGTCCGCGGTCCGTGGATCACCAGTTCCTACTACCGGGGGCACGACGAGTCGAAATTCGACTCCGGCTGGCTGCGGACCGGCGATGTGGGCCGCATCCATGAACGGGGCTTCATCACGCTGACCGATCGGGCCAAAGACGTGATCAAGTCTGGCGGAGAATGGATTTCGTCGGTCGAACTGGAGAACTGCCTGGTCGCACACCCGGACGTGGTCGAGGCCGCCGTGGTCGGGGTACCCGACGAACGGTGGCAGGAACGACCGCTGGCCGTCGTCGTCGCCAACGAAGGCTCAGACGTCAGCGCCGATGAACTGCGAACCTTCCTGGCCGACAAGGTCGTTCGATGGTGGTTGCCGGAACGCTGGACCTTTGTCGACGAAATTCCGCGGACCAGTGTCGGCAAGTACGACAAGAAGACCATCCGGTCCCGGTACGCCGACGGCGTCTATCAGGTGAGCGAAGCGCGGGACTGACGGGAAGAGGACGGTCATGAGCCTGCGGGTGATTCAATGGGCAACGGGGTCGGTCGGTGTGGCCGCGATCAGAGGCGTGCTCGAGCACCCCGAACTCGAACTCGCCGGTTGTTGGGTGTATTCAGAGGCCAAGAGCGGCAAGGACGTCGGCGAGATCATCGGCACACCGGCGCTCGGCGTGACCGCGACCAACAGCCTCGACGACATCCTCGCGCTCGACGCCGATGCCGTCATCTACGCGCCGCTGCTGCCCAATGCCGACGAAGTCGCGGCACTGCTGCGCTCCGGCAAGAATGTCGTCACCCCCGTGGGCTGGTTCTATCCGAGCGAGCGGGAGGCCGCACCGCTGGAGGTTGCCGCGCAGGCCGGCAACGCGACCCTGCACGGCGCCGGCATCGGTCCGGGCGCGGCGACCGAGCTGTTCCCGTTGCTGCTCTCGGTGATGTCCACCGGCGTCACTTTCGTTCGCTCCGAGGAGTTTTCCGATCTGCGGACCTACGGTGCACCGGATGTGCTGCGCTATGTGATGGGCTTCGGTGGCATGCCGGACAAGGCGTTGACCGGGCCGATGCAGAAGATTCTCGACGGCGGATTCATCCAATCAGTGCGGCTGTGCGTCGACCGGTTGGGTTTCGCCGCCGAACCCGAGTTCCGCACATCGCAGGAGATCGCGGTGGCCAGCGCGCCGATCGACTCACCGATCGGGGTGATCGAGCCGGGGCAGGTCGCCGGGCGCCGCTTCCACTGGGAGGCGCTGGTCGGCGATACGGTGGTCGTCCGGATCACGGTGAACTGGCTGATGGGCGAGGAAAACCTCGATCCGCCTTGGTCGTTCGGCCCGGCCGGGGAACGCTACGAAATCGAAGTCCGCGGCAACCCGGACGCCTTCATCACGGTCAAGGGCTGGCAGCCGGAAAGCGTGGAGGCCGGGCTGAAGAGCAACCCCGGCATCGTCGCAACGGCAGCACACTGCGTCAACGCCGTCCCGGCGACGTGTGCGGCCCCGGCCGGCATCCAAAGCTTCTTCGACCTGCCGCTGATCACCGCGCGGGCCGCGCCCGGGCTGTCGCGGTAGCCTGCGGTCATGACAAGCTCATTGGCCGTCGAGCAGTCCCGCGTCATCCCTGTCGATGTCGAGAAGGCCTTCGACGGCACGTTGCCGCTGCCGCTGCCGAAGATTTTCAGCCACTGGTACGGGCCCATCGGGCCGATCAAAGAAGTCCGCGATCAGACCGGCGAGTGGGATACCGCGGGGCAGACCCGCGTGGTGATGCTGACCCCCAGCGGCAGCTTCCACGAAGAGCTGACCAGCCTGGACCCGCCGCATTCGTTCGGCTACGCCTTGACCGGAATCAGCGGCCCGCTGGGATTGCTGGTGGGGCGGGCAGACGGCCAGTGGCGCTTCACCCCGAGCGGAAGCGCGACCGAGGTCACCTGGCGCTGGAACATTCACGCCCGCTCGGCGCTCACCGCGCCGCTGCTGCCGGTGTTGGGCATGCTGTGGAAGGGCTACGCGCGCAAATCGCTGGAAACATTGTCAGCGCTGCTGACGGGCTGACCATGTGCCGACTTTTCGGGCTGCACGCCGGGACCAACGTTGTCACCGCGACGTTTTGGCTGCTGGACGCTCCGGACAACCTGGCTGCCCAGAGCAGGAAAAACCCCGACGGCACCGGGCTCGGTGTTTTCGACGGCCAAGGCCACCCGGAGATACACAAGCAGCCGATGGCGGCCTGGCAGGACGCCGACTTCGCGACCGAAGCCCACGACATGACCGGCACCACCTTCATTGCGCACGTCCGCTACGCGACTACCGGAGCGCACGAGGTGATCAACACTCATCCCTTCCTGCAGGACAATCGGATCTTCGCGCACAACGGCGTAGTGGAAGGCCTGGATGCGCTCGACGAGCGGCTCCGCGAAGTGGGCACCGCTGATCTGGTGTTGGGGCAGACCGATTCCGAGCGGGTGTTCGCGTTTATCACCGCCTCGATCCGGGCGCGCGGCGGCGATGTGCGGGGGGGCTTGATTGACGCCTTGGGCTGGCTGGCCGCAAACGTCCCGATCTATGCCGTCAACGTGTTGCTGAGCACCGCCACCGATCTGTGGGCACTGCGTTACCCGGATCCCAACAAGCTCTACATATTGGACCGTCGTGAAACCCCGTCGGATCGCCGGTTCCATCTGCGCACCAATCGCATTCGCGCGGACAGCGACCATCTGCAGTCGCGGCCGTCCGTGGTGTTCGCCAGCGAGCGGATGGACGAAGATCCGCGATGGCGGCTAGTGGCGCCGGGCGAGCTGGTCCATGTCGACTCCGCGCTCCAGATCACCAGTGAAGTGGTGTTGCCCGATCCGCCTCGACACCAGCTGCGCCCTGCTGATCTCAACGCTACGGCGCAAGCGGCGCAGCACACTGCGGCGACGTGACGACCAGACAGGCGCTGGTGCTCGGTGGCGGTGGGGTGGCGGGAATCGCCTGGGAGACAGGTTTTCTGCGCGGCATCGCCGATCAGTCGCCGACCGCGGCTCGGGCGCTGCTGGATTCCGACGTGCTGGTGGGCACCTCGGCCGGTTCGGCGGTTGCGGCGCAGATCGGCAGCGGCTTGAGCCTCGAGGACCTGTTCGCGCGGCAAGTCCGGGAACAGTCGGCGGAGATCGATCCGGGCGTCGGGGTGGACGCCGTCACCGACCTCTTCCTGGCCGCCTTGTCGCAACCCGACGCCACGGTCCCGCAGAAGCGACAGCGGATCGGGGCAGTCGCGCTGGCAACCGAAACCGCCGCCGAGTCGGTCCGGCGCGACGTGATCGCTCAGCGGCTGCCGGCGCACGCCTGGCCGGACCGGGTGTTGCGGATCACGGCCATCAACATTGCAACGGGCGAACTTGTTGTGTTCGACCGTGATTCGGGTGTCGATCTGGTCGACGCGGTGGCGGCCAGTTGCGCGGTACCGGGAGCATGGCCGCCCGTGACAATCGGCGACCGGCGCTATATGGACGGCGGGATCGGCAGCACGATTAACCTGGACGTCGCCGACGACTGTCACGTGGCCGTGGTGCTGGCGCCCGCGGGCGTGTCGGCGCCGTCGCCGTTCGGCGCCGGACCGGTTGCCGAGATCGCGGCGTTTGGTGGTACTGCGTTAGGGGTGTTCGCCGATCAGACGTCGCTGGCGGCCTTCGGGCCCAACCCGCTGGATCCGCGCTGCCGCATCGGCTCGGCGGAGGCGGGGCGTGCACAGGGCCGGCGCGAGGCGGCCGGTGTAGCGGCCTTCCTCGGCGTCACCTGAGTACCGTGTCGTCAGCTCACGTTGCCGACGCCGTGAAAGTTGCTGCCGCGATGAGTGACTCGAGTTCGGCTATCACGTCGTTGAGCGGAGCGGTGGATCGTTCGACGCGGCACAGAATGATCGCACCTTCGATGGCGGCAACGGCCATCGTCGCCAACCGGCGAGCGCGCTGCGTGTCGACGCCGTCAGCGATCATCGCTTCGACCAGCGCCTGATCCCAACGCTGGAAGATCTCCGCCACGGCCGGCTGCAGGTGTTGATCGTCGGCCGAGCCGCCGACGGCCACGGAGACCACGGGGCAGCCCGCGTTGAAGTCGGATTCGAGCAGCAGCCTGTTCCACAGCTTCCCGATGCGGCGCAACGCCCCGCGCGAGCCCAAAGCAGTCGGCTGTTCGATGATGCCGCTGATGATCTCCCCGGCGAGCCTTAGTGCCTCGGAAATGATTTCCGCTCGACCGCCGGGGAAGTGGTGGTACACCGAGCCCCGTGGCGACTGGCTCCTCGAGAGCACGGCATCGACCGTCACCCCGGCCGCACCTCGCTCGTGCAGCAGCTCGACCGAACTGAGCAGCATCTTCTGCCTGGTGTCGGAACGGGCTCCCATCAGACCTCCGCAACCTACTATGCTATGGTGCATAGCATAGCATCAGCTCGCTGAAAATTGCTGAAAAGGATCGCCGCCATGACAGCTGAATGGCAGCAGACCGCATGCATACTGTGCGAATGCAACTGCGGCATCGTGGTGCAGCTGGACGACCGCAGGCTGGCCAAAATCCGTGGAGACAAGGAACATCCGGCATCTCAGGGCTACACCTGCAACAAGGCTCTGCGGCTGGATCACTACCAGAACAACCGCGCCAGGTTGACGTCGCCGATGCGCCGACGCCCCGATGGCAGCTTTGAAGAAATCGATTGGGACACCGCGATCGATGAAGTTGCTGCCGCTGTCAAAGGGATTCGCGACACCTACGGTGGGGACAAGATCTTTTACTACGGTGGCGGCGGACAAGGTAACCATCTCGGCGGGGCCTACAGCGGCGCATTTCTCAAGGCGGTCGGTTCCAGGTACCGCTCGAATGCGTTGGCGCAGGAGAAGACCGGTGAGGCCTGGGTCGATGCGCACCTGACCGGCGGCCACACTCGCGGTGAGTTCGAGCATGCCGAGGTGTCGGTATTCGTCGGCAAGAACCCATGGATGTCGCAGAGCTTCCCCCGTGCCCGCACGGTCCTCAACGAGATCGCCAAAGATCCGCATCGCTCGATGATCGTCATTGATCCGGTGTTGACCGATACGGCCAAGATGGCTGATTTCCACCTGCGCGTTCGGCCCGGCACGGACGCCTGGTGTCTGGCCGCGATGGCCGCGGTCCTGGTCCAAGAAGAGCTGTGCGACGAGGGGTTCCTTGCTCACCATGTCAGCGGCGCCGACGCCGTTCGGCGGATGCTGCGGGACGTCCAAGTCGAGGAGTACGCGGCGCGGTGCGGTGTCGATGCAGAGCTGCTGCGTGCTGCGACGCGGCGCATCGCGGCCGCGGACAGCGTCGCGGTGTTCGAAGATCTCGGCATACAGCAAGCGCCCAACAGCACGCTTTGCTCGTACTTGAACAAACTGTTGTGGATCCTGACCGGCAACTTCGCCAAACGCGGCGGCCAGCATCTGCATTCCAGCTTCGGTCCGCTCATGCGCCATGGCACCGAAGTCGGGCGTACTCCGGTGACGGGTGCTCCGGTGCTCGGTGGACTGATTCCTTCCAACGTTGTGCCGCAAGAGATCTTGTCAGATCATCCAGACCGGTTCCGCGCGATGATCGTGGAGAGCAGCAACCCGGCCCATTCCCTGGCCAATTCGGCAGGCTGCCGGGAAGCGTTCGAATCCCTGGAACTGATGGTCGTGATCGACGTCGCCATGACCGAAACGGCCCGGCTCGCCGATTACGTTCTTCCGGCCGCCAGCCAGTTCGAGAAACCCGAGGCGACATTCTTTAATCTCGAGTTCCCCCGCAACACGTTTCACCTCCGCCGGCCGCTGCTGGAGCCGCTGCCCGGCACCCTGCCCGAGCCGGAGATCTGGGCCCGCCTGGTGCGTGCCCTCAACGTTGTCGACGATGCCGAGTTGCAACCGCTGCGGGACGCCGCCGACGAGGGTCGGACCGCGTTCGCGGAGGCGCTGATCGCGGCCGTCAGCACGAATCCGCTACTCGGAAAAGTGCTTCCGTTTGTGCTGTATGAAACCCTCGGGCCTACCTTGCCTGACGGGCTGGCCGGTGCGGCGGCGGTGTGGGGTCTGGCCCAGAATGTCACGCTGGCTTACCCGGATGCGGTTCGTCGCGCCGGACATGCCGATGGCAACGCGTTGTTCGACGCGATCCTGGAAAATCGCTCCGGAGTGACGTTCACCGTGCACGAGTACGAGGACGACTTCACGCTGATCCGTCATGCGGACCACAAGATCCATCTCGACATGCCGCAACTGCTCGAGGAAATCCGTCGGCTGCCCGATGCCCCGACGCAATACACCACGCCCGAGTTCCCGATCGTGCTGTCGGCCGGTGAGCGACGACCCTTCACCGCGAACGACATCTTTCGGGATCCATCGTGGCGCAAGCGGGACGCCCAGGGAGCGCTGCGCGTCAGCGTCGAAGACGCCGAACACCTCGGGTTGGTCGACGGCGGCCGAGCCCGGATCACGACAGCGGCTGGCAGCGTCGAGGCGAGTGTCGAGATCAATGAGGCCATGCTTCCCGGCCACGCGTCACTGCCCAACGGCTACGGCCTGGACTTCGTCGACGACGACGGCGCAACCCAAGTCCCCGGTGTCGCCCCCAACGCGCTGACCTCGACCGAATGGCGTGACGTGTATGCCGGTACGCCGTGGCACAAGCACGTGCCTGCGCGACTCGAGGCTGTCCCGACCGCTTCGTAGGGTCAGCCGATCACCGGAACAAGCAGTCGGGCAGCGTGATCCGGTCCCCAGTGCAGGGTGCATTTGCAGTGTGGGCCGGGTTCGTACGCCGACGGGAACTGGCCGGTAAGTGGGTTGCGGGGCCACAGCCACCGGCCCGCGACGACAAGCCGAAGCTGCTCGCCGGCCCGGAACAGCGTCGCCGACGGCCCGAGTGGGATGTCGACCTGCACGATCTGCCCCGCTTGCACCGGGAGACGTCGATCCAAGGCCGGCACCGGTTCGAACGGCCGCGAGCGGGCCTCGTCGAGTGCCCGCATCGATGCCTTAAGCCAACCCGACGTGATTCGGTCTCGGCCGAAGCCGTAGGAGCCCTCGAACGGCACATACGCACGGCCACGCCACTTCTCGACACCGACGAAAAGGTCGACGTCGTCGCTGCCCCGCACATCGACGAAGAGTCGTACCGCCATCGGTCCGGTGACCTCGGTGTCGGCATCCAACGTCCAGCCGAATCGTGCTCCGCCGGAACGAGTATCGAACGCGATGCAGCCGCCTTGTTTGGGCGCGCGACTGGCGAGTCCGCCGCCGCCGAGGTGCAGCGCTGTCCAGCTCGTCGACTGCAGCGGCCAGTCGGTTTCTTCGCGGACCTCGACGATACGGTCGCGGTCCTCACGAACCTCCAGGCGGACCCTCGGCTGCGGTGTGCCCGTCCCACCGCGGAGATGCCGGTCGAGGAACGCCAACTGCGTGTCCAGCGCCGCCTGAGAGTAGAACGTTGACCACTTGCCGCCGCGGTGGGTGTAGAGATGGCGTTGCGGCGAACTGGTCTGCTCGAAGGCGCGCACCGACCCGCAGCTGTGCAGGTTGTTGTCGGAAAAGCTGCCGCAAATCAGCGCCGGCACTTCGATTTTCGGTAAGTCGGGCACCAGTGCCTGCCACCACTCGTCGCGCAACGGTCTTTTGGTGGTTTCCTCGTTCAGAGTGTATTTCAGCCGCGCGGCCCTCAGGCCGCGGCTCCATATCTTGAGGAAGCCGGTCTCTCTGATGCCGCCCCTGCGGGCGAAGTCGCGGTAGGCGTCGGTGAATCCTTCCCACGGGACGATCGCCTTGAGGTGGGGTGGTCGCAGTGCGGCCGCTTTCCACTGCGAGATAGCCAGATACGAGACGCCGATCATGCCCACCCCGCCGGTGCTCCAAGGTTGCGTTGCAGCCCACTCGATCAGGTCATAGACATCCTCGGCTTCCTGATCGGAAAGCAGTGAGCAGACTCCCTCGGATCGACCGGCACCGCGCAGATCGCAGTTGACTACCGCGAACCCGTGCGCCGTCCACCACACCGGGTCAGGCGCCTCCCAGCCGGTCAGATCCGAAAACCGCGGTCGCGTCGGTTGGCGCAGCACCCGGTACTGGATGGACACCGAATAACCGCGGCCACGCTTCTTTTTGGTGGGTAGTTCGTCTTTGCCGTAGGGATGCGCGCACAGCAGGACCGGGAACGGGCCGCCGTCGGGTGGCCGATACACGTTGACGCGCAACACTGTTCCGTCACGGCTACGGACCGCCACGTTGTTGTCGGTCGCCAGCGCGGAAGCCTGCGCCGGGTAGACGTCGGCCGGCGGTCGCGTGAGACCGCGCAGCCGCGTGAGCGCATAGCGGGCGGCACCGGGCCGTCGCCACGGCCGGTCCGGTGCGGGGGCGTCCGGTGAAGCCTGACGTGTCATGGCTGATCCCTCCGGGGGGCGTCGAGGTCGGGCGATTCGATGACGTCGAGCGCGTGGGCGGCCAGTGCGCGGCCGGTGTCGATCACCTCGGCCGCACGGTGGAATTCCAAGCCGCGGCAGGCCGATCGCGGCACCTCGATCAGCAAGTCGGGCGGGTAGGCGGCCAGGGTGTGGCGCGCCAGCGCGGCCTGGGCGATGTCGATGGTGCGGTTCATCACCTCGAAACCGCCGAGCTTCGGTACACCGGGTTCCTCGTCGACGTCCGCCTGTCCGGCCTCGATGTCGGAATCGGGGTCCCCGGCTCCGAACCGGCTGAGCACCGCCCGTGCGGTGGGCCGGTCGAGCAGCGAACGCGCGGCAGCGGTGTCGAACAGCGCGGATGTGCTGCTCAGCATGCGGTTGAGCCACTCGGTCGTGGGTCGGGGTTCAGGCTCGGGGTCGCCACCGGAATCGCTGCCGGACAGGCTGACCGCGATGGTCAGATCGGCTTTGACGGCCGCGATCGGCGCCATCGGCAGCGGATCGAGGATCCCGCCGTCGGCGAGCAGCCGACCGTCGACGACATGCGGCGCGATCACTCCCGGGATGGCGATCGACGCCCGGATGGCCTCGTCGAGCGGCCCGCGCTGCAACCACACCGACTTGCCGGCCAACAGATCGGTCGCCACCGCGGTGTAGGGGATCGACAGCTGCTCGATGGTGGCCGCACCGACGATGTCGCGCACCGCGTCGAGAATTTTTTCGGCTCGCAGCACACCGGCCGCGCTGATCGACGGATCCAGCAGCCGCAGGATGGCGCGCTGCGTCAACGACCGCGCCCAGTCGGCGAACTCGTCGAGCCGCCCCGCCGCCTGCAATCCGCCGACCAGTGCGCCCATCGACGAACCGGCGATCCCGACGATCTGGTATCCGCGGTCGCGCAGTTCGTGGATCACCCCGACGTGGGCGTATCCGCGCGCGCCGCCGCTGCCGAGCGCCAACGCGACCCGGGGCCGCGACGAATCCCCGGCGCCGCGGAGATCGATGTCGGCCATGTCTTCATTTTCCGGTGCGGACGGGTTTTGTCAGCCGTGATCCGAATTGCGATCGCCAGCCGGCTCGGCGTCAGCCGCACTCGTCGTTGGCGGCCGCTTCGGCCGCGGCGATCACCCCAGCCTGGCGCGCCAGCGGCAGTGCGGCCCACGGGGTGTTCCAGGTGCCCGTGCCGCTGACCCCTGGCGCCTGGACCGCCGCCAAGTAGGCCTCGATCAACGCCTGGCGTTCGCCTCGTTTGCCCTGCATCCATATCTTCGCGGCATGGCAGGCCTGGAAATACTCCTCTTCGGTTGATTTCGCCGGCACGTTGATCTTGGTCGTGACGCCCGCGGGTGAGAGAGCGACGACGCCGGGCGGCACCGTCGCCGCGGCCTCCTTGGTGGCGGGCCCGCCGGATGGGGTTGCCGACGTCGGCGTCGCCGTCTTGTTGCCTGCCGCGCAGCCCGCCGCCGCCGGCACGACGGCCACGACGGCGGCCGCGCTCCACACCAGGGGGCGACATGGGCGCCAGCGCACCCCGTCAATCTATGCAACACTGAGCGCCGTGACCCAGCGAACTCGATTTTGGGAGTGTTGTCGGCACTGATTTGCCGCCGCCCCCTGATCCGCTCGTTCGTTCTGGAGTTCTTTCATGGTTTCTTCAAACCTTGTTGCCGACCGCGTCCTGTCCCGCCCCTCGGCCGTCCGGTCGGTTTCCGGACCCACCCGGCTGCGGCTGGCCGACCTGTTGCACATCACCGACCAAACCACCGACGAGGTGCTTCGCGGGCGCTACGACCATCTGGTCCCGCCGGCCGGCGTGCCCGCCGACGACCGCTGGTTTGCCCGGCTGCACGGTGACGACGAAGTCGACATCTGGCTGATCAGCTGGGCGCCGGGGCATCGCACCGAGTTGCACGACCACGGTGGATCACTGGGCGCGCTGACGTTGTTGTCCGGGTCGCTCGATGAATTCCGTTGGGACGGTGAGCGATTGCGGCGTCGGGGTCTCGAGGCCGGCGACCAGGCCGGGTTCCCGTTGGGCTGGGTGCATGACGTGGTGTGGGCCCCGACCGTCGCCGCGGTGACGCCGGCTATCGAAATTCAGGGGCCCACGCTGAGCGTGCACGCGTATTCGCCGCCGCTGACCGTGATGTCGTATTACGACGTCACCGAGCAGAACACGTTGCGCCGCAAGCGGACCGAGTTGACCGACCAACCGGAGAATCTATGAGTCGCATCGACCAGGTCTTGGATACCGCCCGCGCCCGGTTGCGCCGGCTTGCCGCCGACGAGGTGCCCGCCGCGCTGCACCGCGGCGCTTTGTTAATCGACATCCGGCCCCAGGCTCAGCGCACGCGTGAGGGAGAGGTGCCCGAGGCGCTCAAACCCTTGGTCATCGAGCGCAACGTGCTGGAGTGGCGATGCGACCCCACCAGCGATGCCAGGTTGCCGCAGGCCATCGGCGACGACGTGGAGTGGGTGATCCTCTGTTCAGAGGGTTACGCGTCCAGCCTCGCGGCGGCCGCGCTGCAGGATCTAGGCCTGCGGCGCGCTACCGACGTCATTGGCGGCTATCACGCGCTGGGCGCTGCTGGGGTGCTGGCCGGGCGTTAGCCCGGCTTAGCCGCCTCCGCCACCACCGCCGGGGTCGCCCATGCCATAACCCCACCAGTCATCGGTGTAGGACGACTGCGCGGGGGCCGGTGGCGGCGGAGGCGGCGCCGGCGTGTTGGTGGGTGGATCCGCCGGCAGCGGCGCCGGAAGCACAGTCGTCGCGCCCGCAGGCGCCGCGTACGCCGGGATGGCGAGAGCGGTCGCGGGTATGGCAATCAACATCCCCGCCACCGCGATTTTCGTGATGCTGCTGCGGACGCCGGATGACCGTGTCCAAGTCATAGCTCACTCCCTTTCACCGAGTGCCGAATCTCACGCTATTCATCCGACCCCGGACCGCTGATGTTTCCACTTAATGGGTCGCTGCAACAGATCTTCATCAAGGCTTAACGACTTTGAGACACTCGAAACCCCCGCACACCCAGCGACGAGTCCCGCGACGTCAGTCGCTGCCGCGCAGCAGCGGACGCAGTTTGGCGGTTTTCTCCGGCGTCCAACCCGGCGGTCGCAGCACTGCCGCCCAGCCGTTGGCCACGTCCGCGACGTAGACATGACCGTGTCCCTGCGGCACGTCGACCGCCACCGCCATGTCGGCCGATACCTGCAAGAACGTCACCACCGGGATCCACTCGGTCTCGGGCAGCACGTCGTAGCCGCGTTTCTCGTGCAGCCAGTCGGGTTTGCGGAACAGCAGGTCGGGATTCCACCAGGCGATGGGATCGGATGCGTGCTGCAGGTACATCACCCGCGGGTGGTCCCAGGCGGCGTTCGGGCGATCCAGGTCGCCCGGACGGGCCACGAACCGAACATGGTGTCCGTCGTCGTAAATCGGCAGCCATTCCGGTGAGCCGCGATCGCGGGTCGCGGTGAGATCGGTCCAGATGGTGTTCTGAAACGTCGGCCCGGAAAACAGCGCGCCGTCGGTGCGGGCCAGGACATTGTTGAGGGTCATGAACGGCGCCTCGCCGCCGAATGAGCCCAGGCTTTCGCCGAAAACCACGAGCTTGGGGCGTTGGGCTTCCGGCAGCCGGCGCACCAGCCTGTCAACCGCCTCGAACAACGCCTGGCCGGCGTGACGGGCGTTGTTCTTGTCCACCAGGAACGACAGCCAGCTGGGCAAGAACGAGTACTGCATGCTGACGATCGCGGTGTTGCCGTTGTACATGTACTCCAACGCGTCGGCTTCCGCCTCGTTGATCCAGCCGGTGCCCGTGGTGGTTCCGACCGCGACAACGGCGCGGCGCAGCCCGCCGGTGCGTTCCAACTCCCGTGCGGCCAACTCTGCGGTGGCGGTGATGCCGTCGGCGGATTCCAGTCCGGCGTAGGCGCGGATCGGTTCGGTCGCCGGGGCGCCGTTGAATGCGGTGAGCTGGGCGACGGTGGGCCCGCCCTCGACGAAGATGCGGCCCTGATGTCCCAGCGATTCCCAGGACACCAGCGACTGCGGCCCGCCGGAACGCAGCGGTGTCTTCGGCGCGGCGGTGTCGGGAGTCATTTCGTTGTTGACCGTCTCGAACGTGTTGTTCATGGTCCGCATCGCGAATTTCACCACCACGCCGTTGAGCAACGCGATCGTCAGCGCCAGCAGCAAGAACACCACGATGACCGCCGAAACCCGCGGCGGCGCAAAGCGATCCAGCCGCAGATCCAGGAAGCGGAACAATCGGCGGATCAATTGGCCGAGCTCGACGACGGCGAACAGCACGATCAACGACAGCGCGGTGGCCAGCGGATAGTCGATCCACTTCAGGTGCGTGACGCCCATCAAATCGCGCACCCGGTCCTGCCAGACGTGAAACCAGATGATCATGGCGAGCATGCCGATCGCGCCGGCGACGATCAGGATCAACCACGCCCGGCGCGGTGCCGGCGGGCTGGAATCCTTGGACCGCATGTAGCGAACCAGCCACACTGCGAAAACCCCGATGCCATAACCGATCGCGCCGGACAGGCCGCTGACCAAACCCTGAAACAGCGGCCCGCGTGGCAACAGCGACGGCGTCATCGAAAACCACAGGAACACCAGGCCGACGGCGGCGCCGGTGAAGGTGTAACGCCGAACCCACCACGGTTTCTTGCGCGGCGGCGCGACGGCTGGCGTGGGTTCGGCAATCGCGGGCTCGCTCACCTGGGGCTCCTTAGCGGTGGGTGAAGTTCGGATCTCGTTTTTCGATGAACGCTGCCATTCCTTCGGTCTGGTCGTCGGTGGCGAAAGCCGAATGGAACAGCCGTCGTTCGTAGAGCAGCCCTTCGGCCAAGGTGGATTCGAACGCGCGGTTGACCGCCTCCTTGGCCAT
>Ga0209656_10000219_pt1 | contig 38019 bp, 38 predicted proteins | sample BogFormECP12_OM2_FD_188239 | JGI IMG/M metagenome (GOLD analysis project Ga0209656, IMG submission 188239) | Bog forest soil microbial communities from Calvert Island, British Columbia, Canada - ECP12_OM2 (SPAdes) (version 2) | ecosystem: Environmental > Aquatic > Freshwater > Wetlands > Bog ...
CGCAGTACCAGCGCTTCCATGGCCGCCCGTTCGATCTCGAGCACAGTGACCTCCTCGAGCGCGTACGCTCCGGCCAGCACCGGTTGCCGGGTCAAGGTGGTCTGCCCGATGAACGCGCCCTCCTCGAGGGTGCCGACGGGGATCAGCGAGCCGTCGTCGGTGGTGGCCGTGAGCCGCACGCGTCCGGCGACGAGGAAGCTCATCTGGGCGGGCACTTCGCCGGAGTGCTGCAGGATTTCGTCAGCACCGTAGCGGACGATCTTCGCGTGTGCGGCCAGTTCCTGCTGGTCGGCGGGACTCAGGCGCAGTGTGGGAGCCGCTGCGCGCAGCGCGGTTGCGACGCGGTCGGGGTTGGAGAACTCGTCATGGGCCTCGTCGAGGTGCAACGCCTCGCGCCGCGCGGCGTACCAGACCCAGCGTAGAAACATCGCGCGCGCGGCCCCGTCGTCGGCCGGCGACTTCAGGCCGATGGTGGTGCGGTATTCGTCGCCGCCGCCGGCCACCGTCACCGGCGCAACGTCGGCTTTGCGTTGCGGAAGCATGCCAGCGGCCCGGTTCAACATCGCGCACACCCGATCGGGCGCATCGGCGGGCGCGAACTTGGTGCTGACGGTGATGTTGTGCTTGCCCGCGGGCCGGCTCAGATTCGTGAACGACGCACCGGCCAGGACCGAGTTCGGCGTGATCTGCAGCCCGCTCCCGGTGTCAATGTGCACCGCCCGCCAGTTCACCTCCACCACGCGCCCGCGGGCCGACGGCGTGTCCAGCCAGTCGCCCAACTGGAACGGCTGCTCGAACAACATCAACAGGCCGGAGATGATCTGGCCGACGGAATTCTGCAGCGCCAGGCCGATCACGATCGAGCTCACGCCAAGAGCGGTGAACAGGCCTCCGACATTGGCGCCCCAGATGTAGGAGAAGATCAACGCCAGCCCGACCGCGATCAGCACAAACCGCGCGACGTCGATGAAGATGCTCGGCATCCGCTTGCGCCACGTGCCCTCCGGGGCGCTCTGGAACAACGTGGCATTGAGCCCCGACAACAGCAGCACCAGCACGACGAAGCCGAAAACGGTGGCCACCACCCGAACCGAGGTGTTGGTGGTCGAGACCTGCGTCGCCTTGACGAGCAGCAGCAGCAACGCCGCCAACGGCAGCAGGTAGTTGCGCAGCAGGGCCACCGGACGGGCCAGGTGACTTCGCCGGTGGACCAGTGCGGTGTGCCATTCGGTGAGCAGCACCAGGCCGACCGGCAGGCCGATCGCGACCCCGACGGCCCAGTAGAACCAGGACGACGAGAACATGCTGCTCATGGCTGGCGCTCCGACAGTCGCCAGATCGGCTCGTCGCTCCCGTCGATCGCAATGGTTCCGGCGGGCGTGAAGTGCCGCGTGTCCCGCATCACCTCATAGACCTGCGAGGTGACGTACACGCCCGGCAGCGGGGAGCCGCTCTGCACCTGGTAGGCCAGATTCACCGCGGCGCCCCACATGTCGTAGACGATGCTCGACCGGCCCACCAGCCCGCTGGTGACCCTGCCGGTGTCGATACCCGCCCTGATGTTGAGGTTGCGGTCGTTCTCGGTATTGAACCGGTCCACGATGCGCTGCATCTCGAGCGCGAAATCGACGGTGCGGCGGACATTGTCCAGCCGCGGAACGTTGAGGCCGCAGCTGGCGAGGTACCCATGGCGCAGTGTGCGAACATGCTCTACGCCCAGATGTTCTGCGGCCGCGTCGAATTCGCGCAAGAGCTCGTTCAGGATTGCCAGTGACTCGTCCGACGACAGCTCATCTGAGAGCTCGTCGAGGCCGATCAGGTCAGCGAAGATGACGGTGACGTCCTGGTGATCCTGTGCGATGGTCTGCTCGCCTTCGCGGTAACGCTGCACCACCGGCTCGGGCATCAGCGACAGCAGCAGCCGGTCGTTTTCCCTGCGCTGCTCGTTGAGGAGTTCTTCCTTGATTCCCAGGCTGCGGCTCATCTCGTTGAAGGCAACGGTCAGGTCGCCGATCTCGTCGCGGGACTCCACCGGAATCGACACCTCATAGTTGCCACCGCTGATTCGCTGCGCTCCCGCCTCCAGTCTGCGGATCGGGCGCACGAACAGCTGCGCAAGCAGCATTGCGGCGATGCACACCACGAAGACGATCGCCGCCGTGGACAAGACCAGTGTGCGGGTGAACGTCCGCTCCGGGGCGAACGCCTCCGCGGTGTCGATCTTGGCGATGATCGACCAGTGCAGGTCGGAGCCCAGATGGAGAGGGGCGTAGGCCTGCAGGGTCTGATGACCGAGGTAGTCGCTGGTGATCATCGTGCCGGTCTCGCCCCGTTGGGCGGCATGGACGGCCTCGGTGCCAACCGGCTGGACGAGCGTCGTGCCGCCCAGCCTGATCGCCTCGTCGGCGACATCCGATGGTGTGCCTGCGCTGACGACATCGCGTTTGTACTGCGCGGGATCCTCCAGGAACAAGCGCGAATCCGAGCGCATCAGGTCGTCGGGGCCGGCCAGATAGGTCTCGCCGGTTTTGCCCAGACCATTGGCCGCCCACTGCTTGCCCATCGTCATTCCGCGGTTGAGCCCGGTGACCGGGAACTGCAACGCCAGCGCGCCCTCGGTACGACCGCCGGGTTGCACGGCGGTCACCATCCACGCCGTCGGCTTATTTCGGGCCGGCTGGTAGTTCTGGAAGTCCGTCACCGCCACGTAGTCGGAGGAGTTGGACGCCATCGCCTTGCGATAGGCGTCGGCCAGATTGTTCTCGCGGTACGGTCCAGTCAGGATGTTGGTGCCCAGGTCGACACCTTTGTCGGCGGTGTACACGACGTTGCCGGCAGTATCGAGCAGCATGGCGTCGACGAACCCGAAGCGGCTGACGATTTCCCGGAAGAAATCGTTATAGCGGACGTTGGCGGCGGACCACGCGCTGCCGTCGTGCGCATCGTCGAGGTGGATCGCGGTGTCTGACGAGGGGAACGGCGCGGTGTAGTAGGCCTGTAGATACTTTTGCGCGTTCGACGCCGGCAGCAGCGCATCCACGTCGAGCTGCACGCCGGTGGCTCGCTCCGTCGACTTGACGAAGTCGTTGGTGTAGTAGTCGACGAGCGCCTGCTGCTGGGCCGGGGTGATCGTCGCGGTTGCCAGCTCGCCGAAGGCGGCGGAGAACGCTGCGAGGGCCTCGATCGTCATCGAGCCCCGGGTGTACACGATCGCCGAGTTCGTCAGGTCGTTGACCTTGTCCACCATCAGGCGGGTCTGGGACTCGCGCACCTCCGTCAGGCGGTCGAACACGGACGTCCTGAGCGAACTGCGCCCGGATTGGTAGCCAATGAGCCCCACGACGGCGGCGGAAAGTACGCTCGAGATCAGCAGCATCACGATGAGCTTGGACTGGATGCTGACCCGCGACAGCAGCCGCCGTCTGCCCCAGCGTCCGGCCTTCGGCGCGAAGTGTCCGTCGCGTGCCGTTGCCACGTCCGCTGGGGCCGCGTCCGGCGGGGCTTGGGTGGACGAAGTCATCGGCTCACCACGGCGGCACCCGGAGACGATCGCGGCATAGATCCCCTTTCGGCTGGTCGCGCCGCGGAAGCGCAGGACACGCAGCAGACTAGCCTGCGGAGCCGGTGAGCAAAAACCCACGAAACAACCGGCCCGCCGTTTCGTGGGCTCGCGGCCCTGCCCCGGGCGGAGCGTGCGCACCACGCGGCGGTCGGCGCTCGCAGGCCCCAGACGTGCGGAGCTATGTTGGGCACGTGAACGGAGCCCGGGCACTGCTGGACACTCTCGTCGGGGGCGGTGTGGATGTCTGCTTCGCCAATCCCGGAACATCGGAGATGCATTTCGTCGCCGCGCTGGACTCCGTGCCCGACATGCGCGGCGTGCTGACCCTGTTCGAGGGCGTCGCCAGCGGCGCCGCCGACGGCTACGCGCGGATGGCGGGGCGTCCCGCGGCGGTGCTTCTGCATCTGGGACCCGGACTGGGCAACGGCCTGGCCAACCTGCACAACGCCAAACGAGCGCGGGTGCCGATGGTCGTGGTGGTCGGCGACCACGCGACGTACCACAAGAAGTACGACGCGCCGCTCGAGTCCGACATCGACGCACTCGCCCACACCGTCTCGGGCTGGGTACGGCGGATCGCGCGGGTGGAGGACGTGGCCGACGACACCCTGGCGGCGATCCAGGCGGCGGCGGCGCCGCCGGGTCGGATCGCGACGCTGATCGTTCCCGCCGATATGTCGTGGAACGACGGCGCGGCGCCGGCCCGCACGTCGCACGCGTCGAGCGGCCGCCCCTCGCCCGGAACCGAGCAGGCAATCGAGATCGCCGCCGAGATCCTTGGCAGCGACGCGCCGGCGATGGTCTTCATCGGCGGCGACGCCACCCGGGAGCAGGGCCTGGTCGCGGCGGCGCGCATCGCCGCGGCGACGGGCGCCCGGCTGCTGTGCGAGACGTTCCCGGCCCGACTCGAGCGCGGCGCGGGCCTGCCGGGGGTCGAACGGCTCGGCTACTTCGCGGAGGCCGCAGCGATGCAGCTGGCGGGCGTGAAACACCTGATCCTGGCCGGCGCCTGCGCGCCGGTGTCGTTCTTCGCGTATCCGGGCAAGCCCAGCGACCTGGTGCCCGACGGCTGCGACGTCCACATCCTCGCCGAGCCGGGCGGGGCGGCGGCCGCGTTGACCGCGCTGGCCGACCTTGTCGCCGCGGGCACCGACGCCGTCACGGTGCCGGCGCGCCGACCCCCACCGCCCACCGGGGCGCTGACCGCCGACAGCATCGCGGCGGCCGTTGGCGCGCTGCTGCCCGAAGGCGCCATCGTCATCGACGAGTCCAACACCGCCGGGCTGGCGTTGCCGGCCGCCACCGCGGGCGCTCCGCGGCACGATTGGCTGACGCTGACGGGCGGAGCGATCGGTTACGGGTTACCGGCAGCGGTGGGTGCGGCGATCGCCGCACCCCAGCGCCGGGTGCTGTGCCTACAGGCCGACGGCTCGGCGATGTACACGCTGTCCGCGCTCTGGACGCAGGCGCGAGAGAACCTCGACGTCACCACCGTGGTCTACAACAACGGCGCCTACGACATCCTGCGCCTGGAGCTGCAGCGGGTGGGGGCGGAGACATCCGGCGGCGCCGGCGTCCCCGGCCCGCGGGCACAAGCGCTGCTGGACATCAGCCCGCCACGGCTCGACTTCGTCGCACTCGCCGGCGGCATGGGTGTTCCCGCGCGGCGGGTGACCACCGCCGACGATTTCAATACCGCACTGGCCGAGGCAGTTTCAGAACCCGGACCGCATCTGATCGATGCCGTGATCCCGTCGCTGATGGGCTAGGCGTGACCGATACGTTCGATCTCCAGCGCTTCGTCGACGCCCAGTCACGCGTCTACGACGCCGTCGTCGCCGAACTGCGCGACGGCCGCAAGCGCAGCCACTGGATCTGGTTCATTTTCCCGCAGCTCGCCGGCCTGGGCAGCAGCCCAACCGCGGCGAAGTACGCCATCGCCTCGCTCGCCGAAGCCCAGGCGTACCTGCGCCACGATCTGCTCGGCCCGAGGCTGCGGGAATGCACCCGCCTGGTGAACCGGCTCGAGGGCAGGTCCGTCGACGAGATCTTCGGCTGGCCGGACAACTTGAAGGTGCGCTCGTCGATGACGCTGTTCTCCCGGGCGACGACCGACAACGGTGAGTTCCTCGCGCTGCTCGACAAGTTCTACGGCGGTGAGCAGGATTCCGCCACGCTGCAACGGCTGTCAGGCGGGACGCAGGATTAGCCACCCCTGTGGCTCGACGACCACGTCGCGCACCGTGGCCTCCGGCGGCATGCCCGCCCCGCCGAGAACCTGCGCGGCGCCGAGGCCCAATTCGGCCGTCGTCAATGACAGCGTCGAGTCCCCGATGTTCAGGGCGACGATCAACGCGTCGTCGCCGTGGCGGCTCAGATACACGTACTGCCGATTGTCCAGGTGCAGCGACGTCGTCGTGGCGCGGTGCAGCCACCCATGCCGACGACGCAGCCCGATGAGGTACTGGTGCAGATGGAACACGTTTGCGGCTGCTGCACCGACTTCGCCCGGAACAACAGGGAATTCGGGCCGAACCGCGTCGTCGCCGCCGAACCGTTCTTCTTTGACGCCGAGATAGCCGAATTCGTCGCCGGCATAGATGCTCGGGATGCCGCCGGTGGTCATCAGGATCGCCAGCGCATGGGGCAGATGGCGCGGTTCGTCGAGTCGACTCGCGATGCGGGTGACGTCGTGATTCCCGATGAAGGTCATCGGTGTGAAGGTTTCGAGGAAGTCGTTGTGGCGCCGCAGCGCCCAGTCGAGTTCATGGAAATTGCCGTCGTTGAGGGCGCTCCAGATCGCCTTCCACAGCTCGTACTGGGTGACGGAGTCGAAACGCGCGGCACGGACCCGGGCGGCGTAGTCGCCGTGAATCACCTCGCCGACGAACCATGCCTCGGGATGAGGGTCTCGCACAGCCGGAAGGACGCCGGCCCAGAACGAGTCGGGCATGGAATACGCCGCGTCGAGGCGCCAGCCGTCAGCGCCCCGCCGAAGCCAGTGCCGCATCACGTCGATGACGTAGGCGATGACCCCCGCGCTGGAGTGGTTCAGTGCGATCAGATCCCCGTGACCCTCGAAAGTGTGAAAACCATTCGCCTGCTTGCGAAACCAGTCGGCCGCGGGCCCGGTCGGATTGTCGATAACCTCGCGGTAGCGCGGAAAGTCGGTGCCCACATGGTTGAAGACACCGTCGAGAAGGATCCGCAACCCACGCCGGTGCGCCTCCTCGACGACGTAGTCGAAGTCGGCGTCGTCGCCGAGCCGCGGGTCGATGCGGAAGTGATCGGTGGTGTCGTATCCGTGTGTCCGCGAGGCGAAGATCGGCCCGAGGGCGACGCCGGACGTGCCGAGCGCGATCGCGTGGTCGAACCAGTCGACGATCCGGCGCAAGCGCTGCTCACCAGGCCCTGGTGGCGGGTCGGCGGGATAGGCACCGACGAAACCCAACGGGTAGGTCTGCCACCAGATCGCATGCTCGACCCATGCCGGCCCGGTCATCACCACCACGCGTCCGCAGTCTACGCATCGCCGATGTTGCCGCCCGGCTGGTCAGGCACCACCCCGCGTTCGCCGTGGCCGACCGCTCCGCCCTCGACGACGTGGCGCTCGCAAAACCTGAACGTCGTCGACGCCGGCGGATGCCACCCACGGACCGACCGCCGGGGTAGAACGTGTTCTAATCCAGTGATGATCGAGTTCAGGATCCACGACATCAGCTCCGACGAACTCGAACGGCGCCGAGCGATCTATGAGCCGTTGGCCCGGTCGGTGCGCGCGTTGATCGACGCCACCATCAGAACTGAGGTCGACGCCGAGGCGGTAGCCGCCGTAACGGCCGAGATCGACGCTGCCACTGCGCGTTTACGCAGCAGGCAGATGGACGGCCCGTACGGCGTGCGGTACAACGCCGACGGCCAGGGCACGGCGTCGGGCAACGCGGTGATCGGCCTGCGCAACCCGGTCGCGCCGCCGCTGGTGGTGGAGCACGACGAGTCGGGCAAGGTGTGGGCGGACTTCGTCCTCGGCGCCGCCTACGAAGGGCCGCCGGGGCACGCGCACGGAGGAGTGTGCGCGCTGATCCTCGACCATGTGTTGGGTGAGGCCGCGAGCGGCGGGCTCACCAAGCCCTCCTTCACGGGGACGATCAGCTGTCGCTACCTGCGCGCCACCCCGCTCGGCCCGCTGCACGCCGAAGCATGGGTGGACGGGGCCGAGGGCGTCAAGACGTACGCGGTCGGCCACCTGGCCGACGCGGAGGGCGTGACCGTGGAAGCCGAGGGTGTCTTCGTCGTGCCCAAGTGGGCGCGTTAGCGATTGTTGCGCGGGTCGCGACACGGCAGAACGGCCATGGCGAAGCGAAGAAAACACGGACTCAGCCGGCGGTACCGGTCGCGGCGTGCGGCTGCCGAAATGGATTCCGCCTCGATCGCGGTGACGGCGCGCGGAAAGGTCGCCGACATCACCGGGCCCGACACCACCGGAGCGTTCGGTGTGACATGCGCCGATCTCGGCGCATGTGTGGTGGCCCCGAACGGAAAGCTGGTCCTGGTTTTCGGCGACACCTTCTCGGGCAGGAGGGTGGGCGAGGGCAACTGGCGTTCACCGGTCGTGCTGATCGGCACCGGCGACGCCGATCACAAGATCCATTTCGAGCGGGCCGGTGGCGCCGATCCCAATTACGCGGCCCGGCTGTGGGACTACATCCACGACGACGTGAGTACCGGGTGGACCCGCGGCGGGATCAGCACCGTGATTCCGTCGGACCTGCTGCGGGTCGAGGATTCGCTGTACCTTCACGCGATCGTCAACCGTGGCTTCGGGAACGTCATCTGGACCGAGGTATGGACGTCTGCCGACAACGGCATCTCCTGGCGACACATGGGGGAGCGGGCCAAATTTCCGGGAGCGCTGCACAACGGCTACGCGCAGTGCTGGTCGTGGGACTACGACCCCGACGACGGTTGGGTGTACGTCGTGTCGACGGGATTCCAGCGGGACAAGGGCATCATCCTCAGGCGTGTTCGTCCGGAGGACATCGGCGACAGGTGGCAGTACTCGGGCTGGGGCTGCACCCACGGCCGGTGGGCATGGGGCACCGAGCCGGCGCCGATCAGCCCGGGCGGGGAAACGTGGGGCGAGCTCTGCCTGCGCCGGCTGGGGCGGGGCAAATGGATTCTGGGTGGATTCCTCTCATCGCGCTACGCGCTGGGATACCGCACGATCGGCTCTCCCGCCGCCAATCTCCACGAGGCGCCGCTTCAGACGCCGGTGACCGGCAGCTCATGGGAGACCGAAGACCATGCCGAATGCCGGGTTGCCCAGCTGTACGGCGGCTACGTGCTACCGGGGTCGCGCCCGGATGTCGTCGGCGGCGCAGGTCTTGTCGTCTCCCAATGGAACACCGCGACAGGCACGCCATACCGAGCTATGCAGTTCAAGGTGACGCTGAAAGACACCACCACGACCGCAGCGCAGACGCCCGACCCCCGATGGCACGGTAGGCCCGTGCCCCAATTGGATTTCGACGATCACCGTTGCGCGATCATCGCTGAGACCGACGTGCTGTGCGCGGCTGTTGACGGCGCCGACCTGACCCGTGCGGTGCCGTCATGTCCCGGCTGGAACGTCGGCCAGCTGCTGCGCCACCTCGGTGGGGCGCAACGTTGGGCCGCTGAAATGGTACGGACACGAGCGACCGGGCGCCTGCCCGAGGACCAGTTCCGCGACCTGTCGGGCTTTGCCCATGAAGATCCGGCGGTTGTTGTTCCCTGGCTCGCGGCCGGCGCGAAGGAACTCGCGGACACGCTGCGCATCGCCGGACCCGACGGGCCGGTCGACACGGCGCCGATCCCGGATGGAACGGCGATGTTCTACGCTCGCCGGTTCACGCACGAGACCGCCATCCACCGCGCCGACGCGGTGCTCGCGCTCGGCCTGCCGTTCACGATTGACCAGGCCATCGCGGTCGACGGCATCGACGAGTGGATGGAGCTGGGCGCCCTGCCGATGCACTTCGACGTTCACCCGTGGATGCGTGAGTTGCTCGGCCCCGGGCGCACGCTGCACTTCCACGCGACCGACACCCCACCCGACGCGGGTGCGGAGTGGGTCGTGGACCTGACCGGCGATGCGCTGGCCTGGCGGCGCGCGCACGAGAAGGCGGCCGTGGCGGTGCGAGGCCCGGTGGCCGACCTGCTGCTGGTGATCTACAGGCGGCAAGCACCGGACAATGGCGCCGTCGAGATTCTGGGCGACAAGGCGCTGCTCGACTTCTGGCTGCAGCGCGTCAGCTTCGCATGACAACAGGCATCCTCGAAGCATGACAACTCTGCACGAAGCCGTCGCGCTGGCCAGAGACGAGCACGGGTTGACCGTGGTCGCCACCGCCCGCGCCGACGGGACGATTCAAGCGTCATTGGTCAATGCCGGCGCGATGCCGCATCCGGCCACCGGCGAGCCGGCATTGGCATTCGTCACGTACGGCAAGGTGAAGCTGGCCAACCTGCGCGCCCGACCGCAGCTCGCCGCGACGTTCCGCAACGGCTGGCGGTACGCGACCGTGGAGGGCAAGGCCGAACTCGCCGGCCCGGACGACCCCGTGTCGTGGCTGCGCGACGCCGAGCAACGGCGCCTGCTGTTACGGGAGGTGTTCACCGCCGCAGGCGGCACCCATGACAACTGGGACGAGTACGACCGGGTGATGGCCGAGCAGCGACGTACGGTCGTCCTGGTGAGACCCACCCGGGTTTATGGCAGCGGTTAGGAGCAGGTATGCGTCTGTCAATCCGTAACCAATTGAGCGGGAAGGTTGTCGCCGTGGATCTGGGCGCGGTCATGGCAACTGTCCAGGTGCAGCTCGACGGTGGCGGTCAAGTCGTCACCGCGTCGATCACCAAGGACGCTGCGGAGGAGCTGGGCCTTGCCGTGGGCCAGCCGGCCACCGCGCTGATCAAGTCGACCGACGTCGTCATCGGTGTCGAATAGGGACGCCGAGCGGCGCGGTCTGATCAGCGGCTTTCGCCTTCCGACGGCCAGGCGTGCACTACATTGTGCGAACCGGGCCTGCCGCACAGCGAGGAGCCGACGATGCAGGGAAATGCCGACGTTCTGCGACTGCTCAACGAGCAATTGACCAGCGAACTCACCGCGATCAATCAATACTTCCTGCACTCGAAGATGCAACAGAACTGGGGCTTCACCGAGTTGGCCAGTCGCACCCGAGCCGAGTCCTTCGAAGAGATGACGCACGCGGAGTGGATCACCGACCGGATCCTGCTTCTGGACGGCCTGCCGAACTATCAGCGGCTTTTTTCGGTTCGGGTGGGCCAGACCCTGCGCGAACAATTCGAAAGCGACCTTGCGGTCGAGTTCGACGTGGCGGCACGTCTGAAACCCGGCATCGTGATGTGCCGGGACAAGCAGGATTCGACCAGCGCGACGCTGCTGGAACGCATCATGGCGGACGAGGAGAAGCACATCGACTACCTACAGACGCAGTTGGAGCTGATGGACAAGCTCGGGGAGGCGCTGTATGCGGCGCAGTGTGTGTCCCGTCCCCCCGGGTGACCCGCCCACCGTTTGACCCGCAGGTCGGCGATGCCGGGCCCGGGCGCTTTGCTTCTCAACGTCGGGTTGCGCCCATCCATCGCCTCGCGGCGAGCAGATGCAACCAATCTTTCGCTCGCCGCTCAATGCCGGATCCCCCGCCGCTACTTCGGCCAAACCTCGTCTCGGCGCCAGCAGTCATCCGTGGGCGCCGCCCGCGGGCACGAGCTCGCGATCTTCGTCCCAATCCCGTTGCACCAGTACCCGATGCGCGATCCGTTCCAGCGCGTCGGAGACCTCGACGCGGTCCGGCCTGCCGTCGAATGTGGGCGATTCGGCGAGCTTGTCGGCGATCCAGCCCGCCAGCTCGTTGGAGATGAAGTCGACCTGGCGGCGCCCCGCCTGGGTGAGCCACAAGGTGTCGCCGGCGTGAAGTGCATAGCCGGTGCCGACGAGGCGATCAAACGTCGGCTCGAGCACTTCGTGGGGGATCCGTAGTCGTTCGGCGATGTCGGTGAGCCGGGCTGATCCGAACACCTGGGCGTACCGGTAGATCTGCAGGCGCGCCCACATCGCGGCGACGTCGAGCTCGCAGCCCACCCCGGCGCACAGCGCGCGCAACCGGACAGCCGGCGGCCCGGGGCGAAGGAGGCGACGATCGCCATCTCCAGGAGCTTGTCGGAAGATTCGCTGGCCAGCATCGCGAACCCTTCCCCGAGGTCGGTCGCCGCAGTGGCCCGGGCATCGCGAAGCGGAACCTCCCTGAGCATGATCGCGACGATGAAGCCGACGGCGGCCACCGGTGCCGCACAGAGGAAAACCAGGTCGAGGGATTGCGCGTACGCGTGGACGATGGGTTCGGCCACGCGGTGCGGCAGATGGTGAAGGACCTGGGGCGACCGGGCTGCCGCCGGCGGAGCGCCGCTGTCCGCGAGTGCCGGGCCGATGCGGCGACCGAGAAAGTTGGTGAAGAGCGAACCGAATACCGCTGCGCCGAAAGAACTTCCGATAGTGCGGAAGAAGGTGACGCCGGACGTCGCGACGCCGAGATCGGCGAAATCGGTGGTGTTCTGCACGATCAGGACCAGCACTTGCATGCACATCCCGATGCCGGTTCCGAGAACGAACAGGTACAGCGACTGCATCAGTGTCGGGGTGGACGAGTCCATGCGCGACAGCAGCACAAAGCCGACGCACATGATCGCCGTGCCGAGAACCGGAAAGATCTTGTAGCGGCCGGTGCGCCCGACGATCACGCCGCTTCCCATCGAGGTTGATCAGCAGGCCGACGACCATCAGCAAGGTCCGAAGTCCGGACGTGGTCGCCGAGACCCCGTCGACGAACTGCATGAACGCCGGCAGGAACGTCAACCCGCCCAGCATCGCGAAGCCCACGACGAAAGACAGCACGCAGCACACTGCGAACCCGGGGTTGGCGCAGAGCCGGATCGGCAGCACCGGCCCACGAAGACGATGCCCCAGTAGTCGATGACGGGCCTGGCGTGCTTGGCCAGCTGCGGGATCGCCCCCGCGGCGACCATGAACACCACCACGGCCGCCGGCACGTTGATCCAGAACGCCCATCGCCAGGTGAGGTGGTCGGTGAAGAAGCCGCCCAGGAGCGGACCGACCACGGTCGTCACGCCGAACACCGCGCCCAGCGCACCCTGGTAGCGACCGCGCTCGCGAAGCGGTATGACCTCTCCGATCAGCGCCGTGGCAGTGACCATGAGGGCACCGCCGCCCACCCCCTGCAGGGCCCGCGACCCGACAAGCATCGCCATCGACTGCGCCAACCCGCACAGCACCGAGCCGGCGAGGAAGAACACCACCGCCGCCTGGAATACGGTCTTGCGGCCGAACAGGTCGCCCAGCTTTCCGACGATCGCCGTCGTGATCGTCGATGCCAGGAGGTAGCTCGTCACCACCCACGACTGGTGACCCGCAATGCCGAGGTCGGCCACCACTGTGGGCAGCGCCGTAGCCACGATCGTCTGGTCGAGCGCGGCCAGCAGCATGCCGCAAGATCAGGTTGCGCCGTTGAAGGCCGATCATGGCGCTGCCCGACTCGGGGTCGGACATCTCCTGCCGCGGCTCGGCAGGCATGGTGACCATGGGGCTGAGCCTAGGGGTCCTCACCGAATCGGAATTCCCGGTAATGACCGGGTCGAAATCACTTCCGGGAATCCCGTTTCGGCGCACCCACCGTCAGCTGCTCCGCCAGCCCGCGACACCGATCGCGATCATCCGCAGCTGCTTGATCGCGATCCGCTTGATCTCTTCGAGCGCCGCGGCGTCCTGTGCGTCCTCGATCGCCTCGGCGATGACGATCATCGAGTTGACGAACAGGCTTGCGAGGATGTTGAGGTCCTCGGTGCTCCAGTTGTGCAGTTCCGGAAACCGCGCCAGGTCGGTCGCCAGCTCGGAGGTGATCAGCCGGATCTCGGTGCGGATCGCATATCGAAGGACAGTCACGCCGCTGGAACGCTCCCGGCCGATGAAGCGCCAATGCTCACGCTGCTCGGCGACGCTGGCGACCAGGATTTCAACGGATGAGTCGATGACCCGGTTGGGGTCGAGCTTGCCCGCGCGCGCGAAGCGAAGCATGTCGCGCAGCGCGCGGAACGATTCGTCGATGAGCACCAGGCCCAGTGCGTCCATCGACTCGAAATGCCGGTAGAACGCCGCGGGCACAATCCCGGCCTCCCGGGTGACCTCCCGCAGGCTCAGCGCGGAAAAACTGCGGTCAGCGAGCAGCTTGAGAGCCGCGGCGACGATTGCCTGGCGTGTCGCTTCTTTGCGCTCCTCGCGGGAGATCCTCTCGCCCCGCGAGGCGGAGCCCGAGCGACGGCGCCGGGAAGTGGGCGCACGACTGTTCACTGTGTGAAACGTACCACAACCTCGACGAACCGGTTGACACCCTGCGCCTTCATCGCGCACGGTATACATATGTTCACTCAAACACTTGCCAAGCGAGTGCTGAGCTCGAGCTTGGTCGACGTACTCACCGGACCGCACGGGGTCGACCGGTACACCGAGTTGCTCGCCCCGACGTGGACACGCACCGATGCCCGCGCCAAGGTCGTTGCGGTGCGGCGGCTCACACCACGCAGCGTCACGCTGACGCTGCAGCCGAACCGGGCCTTCACGGGCTTTCGGGCCGGGCAGCACGTGAACCTGACCGTGGACATCGACGGCCGCCGGCGGACCCGCTGCTATTCGCCCGCCAGCGCCGAGGGCGCCCCGCTGATCGAGCTGACGGTCGGCCTGCACGACGGTGGGCTGGTGTCGACGTTCCTGTGCCGGCACGCGCGACCCGGCATGGTCGTCGGCCTAGACGGCGTCGCCGGCGACTTCGTCCTGCCGGCCCGGCGCCCGCGACGGATCTTGTTCGTGTCGGGCGGCAGCGGCATCACGCCGGTGATGTCGATGCTTCGGACGTTGCGGGCCGAACGGTTCGACGGCGACGTCGCGTTCATCCACTACGCGCGCTCGGCGGCGGAGGCCTGCTACCGCGACGAACTCGCCAGCATGGCCGGCGTGCGTGTGCTGCATGGCTACACCCGGTCTTCTGAGATGGCCGACCTGCAGGGCCATTTCAGCACGGATCACCTCGCCGCGGCGATGCCGTGGCCCGACGCGGTGTATGTCTGCGGGCCGCCGGCGCTGGCGGAGTCGGTGCGGGAGCACTGCGACAAAGTCACCTCGGAAAGCTTCGTCCCGCCGGTGTTCGTCATGCCGGCCCACCTGTCCGGGGGACGCGTCGCGTTCACCGAAAGCGGCGTGACCCGCGACGACGACGGCCGCCCACTGCTGCAGCAGGCCGAAGCCGCCGGGCTCACACCCGAAAGCGGATGCCGGATGGGCATCTGTCACACCTGCACGCGCCGCAAGACCCGCGGCGCGGTGAAGAACCTGAGCACCGGCACGGTCTCGGGAGCCGACGAGGAGGACGTGCAGATCTGCGTGTCAGTCCCGCTAGGCGACGTCGACCTGGCGCTGTAGGGCCCTCAACTGAACCGAAAGGAGCGTTGCCGATGTCGACCACGGACATCACCCTGACATCCAAGCAGAGCGAGGCGTTCGGGCGCGAAGTCGACGCACTCAAGGAACGCGTTCTCGCCGACCTCGGTGAGCGGGATGCGACCTACATTCGCCGCGTCATCAAGGCGCAGCGCGCCCTCGAGGTGGGCGGCCGCGGTCTGCTGATGGCCGGCATCGTGCCGCCGGCGTGGATCGCCGGCACCGCGATGCTCGGGCTGTCGAAGATCCTCGACAACATGGAGATCGGCCACAACGTCATGCACGGCCAGTACGACTGGATGGGCGATCCGTCCATCTCGAGCAGAGGCTTCGAGTGGGACACCTCCTGTCCCGGCGACCAGTGGCGCCACTCGCACAACTACATGCACCACACCCACACCAACGTCGTCGGCATGGACCGCGACATCGGCTACGGCATCCTGCGGATGAGCAAGGATCAGCGCTGGCACCCCTACTTCCTGGGTAACCCGGTCTACGCCTTCTTGCTGATGGTGCTGTTCCAGTACGGCGTCGCGCTGCACGAAATGGAGACCGAGCGCATCCGGGCCGGCGAGATCACCCTGGCCGACAAACGGGCCGTGCTAGACGGCATCTGGACAAAGACCAAGCGCCAGCTGCTCAAGGACTACGTGGCCTTCCCGCTGCTGGCCGGGCCGTTCGCGCCGTTCGTGGCCGCAGGCAACCTGACCGCCAACCTCATCCGCAACGTCTGGGCGTTCACGATCATCTTCTGCGGCCATTTCCCCGCGGACACCCGGGAGTTCTCGATCGACGACACCGCCGACGAGACCCGCGGCGAGTGGTACTTCCGTCAGATCCTCGGCTCGGCGAACCTCACCGGCGGAAAGCTGTTTCACATCCTGTCCGGCAACCTGTCGTTCCAGATCGAGCACCACCTCTTCCCCGACATCCCGGCCCACCGCCACGCGGAGATCGCGGTGGAGGTAAGCAAGATTTGCGAACGCTATGGCATCCCGTACAACACCGGGCCACTGCCGCGTCAGTTCGGCACCGTGGTGCGCAAGATCGTCAAGCTGGCGCTCCCGCCCCGCGATCGCCTCGGCGGGTTGATTCCGTTCGTCAAACGCGAGGAGCCTGAGCCGGCCACGGGTGCGGCGTGAGCGCGACAAATTAGAACGTGTTACAGATTGCGTAGGCGCGGCGTACGATCCCGGGCATGAGCCGAATCGGAAACTACGCCGACGACGATCTGACCAGCTGGTTCGCGTCGTCACCGCAGTTGGGCGGCGCACTGGCCAACTTCAGTGACGCGGTCTACCACCGCAACCGGCTTCCGCTGCGGGTCCGCGAAATCGCCAGGATGGCCATCGCTTTGGACAACGAATGCGCGGTGTGCCAGAACACCCGCTTCGGCGAGGGGCCCGCGGCCGGTATCGACGACGAGTTCTACGCACACGTCCCGGAGTGGCGCACCTGGCCCGGCTACAGCGCACAGGAACGGCTCGCCGCGGAGTTCGCCCACCGGTTCGCCGGTGACCACACCGGGCTTCGCGACGACGAAGAGTTCTGGGCGCGCTGCCGCGAGCAGTTCTCGGACGAGATCACGGCCGACCTCGCGTTATCGTGCGCGCTGTGGCTCGGGATGGGACGGGTGCTGCGGACCCTGGACATCGGCCAGGCCGGCAAACTCACTGTCTAGTCGGCCGCCTGGGCCTTCAGCAGAACATCGACGGTGACCCGGCCGTTGTCGTCGACCCGCGCGACCCCGTGCCCGGGAACGATGCGCCCGTTCAGCTCAAGCGTCAACGGGGCGCCGTCACCGAGGAAGTTTCGCCACCATGTCTTGGCGTCCGGCATGTTCACGGCGATCGCCACCTCGTCGCCCCGGCGCCGATATCCGACCGGCAGCGACACCGTCCGCCCCGATCGGCGACCCGTATAGCTCAGCATCGCGATGTTTCCGCCGACGAGCCGACTCCAGCGCGGCGAACGGGTCAGCGCGACCACCGGGGCGTTGAACACCGGCGCAACGCGCATCACCAGTCGACCGAAATTCACGTCACCAAGCCTATCCGACAATACAGTTGCACTTCCTGACAAGGAGCCGCAGATGAGCTACGAGACGATCCTGTACTCGTCCCACGCGCCGATCGCGACGATCACGCTGAACCGGCCAGAACAACTCAACACGATCGTGGCCACTACCGATATTGCGGCGAGTACGGAACTGAAATTGCAGCACCAGGCGGTGATCATGGTCTTAACGCCGTTCGTCCGACAGAGCCAAGGACCAATGCCGAACGCCAAGCCGAAGACGATGCCGTGTCATCGACGACCCCTCAACCACCGCCCGCAGCTGTGAATGACAGAGCCGACCAATTGGCCGCCAGCACCGCGGCGTCCCTTCCGAGCGGTTCCGGCACAGACCTTGACCTCAGGTCAACGCCAAGCCCACCCAGTGGTGGCACGGCAACCCCACAGCGCACACCTGAGCGGGCTAGTCCGGGCGGGTAAGCACAGGGCAGTGCCAACGGCAGCCCACAACCGCTCGCGGCTTGCGGGCAGCTTGCTGTTGGGCGCGCTGGCCTCCGGCGCGTTGGCGATCGGTTCCCCCGCGCTGGCGCACGCCGCCCCGAACGCCTGCGTGGACGCGGGCCCGATCGACTTCTCGTCTGGGTCGGCGCACTGCTCGGCCACCGGGCCGGGCTCCACCGCGATCGCCATCGGCGCAGACGACACCGCCACCGCCGACGGCACCAACGATCATGCCACCGATATCGGCAGCAACGACATTGCAAACGCAACGGGTGGTAACAACGACAACGCCACCGCGATCGGCAACAACACCGGCACCGGCGAAACCCTGGCATCCGCAGGGGGCCCGAGTCCCTTCATACCCGGCAACCGCGACACAGCCACCGTGCTCGGCAACGGCAGCAGCGCAACCGCCGGGCTGACCGGCGCCACCACCGCCGCCAACAGCAATAACCGCGTCACCGTCGTCGGCAACGGTAAAACTCGCAGCAAGCCATAAGGGGCGCGTCGTCGATTAGGGTCCGCATGTCGGCCCGTCTCGCCCACGCGACGCAAACGCTGTTGTGCACCTTGACCTTTAGCCTCGGACTATGGGCAACACGACGATCAGCGCCGCGGATTGGATCAAGTTCACCGCAGCCACCGTCGAGCAGGTTAGTGACGAACCCGGGGCCCCCAGTGCGCATCCCGGCTTGCCGTCCGACGTGGTTGCGATCGCGAGGTTGGATCTCGAAACCGCATGTGCCCGCCTCGAACAGGTGAGGGAAATGCTGCGCGGCATTGTCGCCCTGTTCTATGCCGATCACGATATGGCGCACTTTGCCGATGGGCGGCCAGTCTTGGGGCGTCTGCGGATGTGCGACGGTAGGCAGTATCTGCAGGCTTGGCATCCTGACCCGGTACAGGACCAGCCCCGCGAGATCCGCACTGTCACAACGCGCAACGGCATCAAGAAGCGCATCGTGGTCTCGGCGCCTGGGCATCTGGACGCCGTCTCCGAGTTTCCCGGGTGCGAGTCGCCAAGCTGGGCGGCGGACTGGTGAGCGCAGTAGTGGCTTCCCGCGCCTGCGCGCGGGAGGATACTCAGTTCCCTGCGAACCACACTGTGGTCACCGTGTGTGTGGGGTGGTGGGAAGTGGACATCGTCTGGACCGAGTGGACCAACTTTGACCGTCCGCAGCGGGTGAGAACGGTCGATGGCCGGCGCGACCCCGTCCCTGCAGGGCCACGACGACGGCCGTCTCACCGGGGCAACCGTAGGCGCCGGCCAAGCCGTCGTCGCGGCTGCCCCAGGCGCCGCCGTTGCGCAGGCGGCATTCAGTGCCGTCATCGAGAAGCAGTCCAAAAGGCATCGGCGTCGCCGGCGGCTGCACAGGCGGGAGCGGATCGGTGTAGGTCACGCGATGAAGCTCCTTGTCCCAGGGGTCATCGCCACACAACAGGGTTCCCGGTGTGGACGGCCAACACACGTCGGCGCCAGCTGCGGACGGCGCGCAACGGTAAATGCCGGAGTCGACCGCTGCTGGCGACGCGTCGCAAAGGAACACGTCAGTGACATTGCTCGATGAAGGCACTGAAGGCACTTCAAAGTAACCGTTGGCCGGTTGGCCGTTGACAACTGCCGCTGCGGTAATCACCTGCGTCGCCGCGGGTGCTGCGCTGGTAGGTGCGGCGACTGGGGGCAGCGCCGGGGCGGCGCTGCCGGTCGAGAGCGCCGGCGGTTAGACGTTGCGGATCCTCTCCGGGCCGCTGAACGCAGTGCAGTAGGCGTTCGATTCAGTCGTTCGACTATTTGGTGTTGTCTCGGTGGATCGGACGCCTGTCATTATCACGCGAAGCCTAGGAGCCTCGCCGAGCGTGTTCCCGGGCCCTTTCGGGGTACGCCTGGGTAACTCCGGCCGCGCCCACGATCACCACGATTGGGATCACCCAGTTCGTCCAGTCGTAGGTCGACGGCGCCTCGGCCGCGACGACGCCCAGAACCGCGGTAAGCACGAACACCAGCCCCCACATCAGTGTCAGCACCCGGTTGGTGCGTCGAAATGCGGCGCGCTCCCACTCGTGCTGCGGCGCCGACTCACGGGCGTATTGCTCGGTGAACGGAGTGAACGCCAGGGAGCCCAATGCCATCGCGGCTAACACCCCGCTGGATATCGTGGTGGCGTAGGTGTCCATCCAGTCTCGTTCCGTGGCGCCGACGGTCAGCGCCGCGATGGTTACGCCCGCGAAGAACACGATAGTCACCACGTCGAGCATCCTGAGCCCACCAAACCCCAGCGAGGCCCCGAGGATGGTCGCGGAGAGCACCGCGCAGAGCGCTCCGTACAACCATGTGCTATCTCGGCCGTCGGCGACTATCCAGTAGATGATCCACGGGGCAAAGCCGACGACCGGGCTGCGCTCAAACCAGTCATTCACATGCGCCGCACCTTTCCGACCTCGACCGTGGCTATCGGCCTGGCGCCGTTACCGGCGACGCCTGGGCGATATTCAATCACTGCAAAATCATTCCCGTTGGCGGTGCTATTCGATGCATCGAAGGCTAGTTCTTTTCTTGTCTCGGGTGTCGCTGAATGGGTCCAGCCGGTCGATCGCCTCAACGCGCTCATCGGTGCTCGATCGGTCTTGGTCCACGTTGCACACCCGCGCGTCTGGAAGGCTTTGTCGCTCGGCTGGATTTCTACCACCTGTGGTCCATCGCTGTTGCTGTTATCAATAATGTCGCTTGTGTCCAGACTCCTGAGTCTTGCCCAGTAGCAGGCACTCCCGCCGGGCTCCCGCCAAGTGCCCGGCGCAATGTCGGTGCCGACGACGTAAATGCCTTCAGTCTCGATAGTCGTTTTCGGCCACGGCGGCGTATAGGTCACCGTCTGTGTTTCGGTGATCGTCGGCTGCATGGTGTACGTCACCGTGACCGTCGATGGGGATGCTGTCTGGCTCGGCACGCCGCATCCAGCCAGAACGACCGCGCCGGCAGCGATGATGATTTTCTTCCCCCGCATGGCACGGAAGCGTAGCTCTGCGGTTGGCGCGGCACGGGTCGTTTCGGTCCCGTTCACGGGAACTCCCAGAAGGGCCGAAACGCGGCCCAGCCGCTCGATGATGTGCTGGCAACGATCAAGCGGTACGTCGTCTTCCCTAACGAGCAGAACAGCTAGTCGATCGCTCCGCGCTGGGCATGTGGCACCGCGCGGACGTCTGCGGGCGGTGCAGAAGATGACGAACGGCGGGGCCTCCAACGCGGAATTGCCTTCGGCATGTTCGGCGATCAATTGCTCGAAAGGTTCGTTGAGCAGCATCGGCGTGGCGACACCGGTCGGGTGCACCGTGTTGACGCGTATGTTCTTCTCCGCCAGCGAGGTGTCAAAGGTTCAAATAGCACCTTCCTAAAGCCCGACCAAGCGGCTTACGCGGGTATTCACCGGACTCCCGCAGGATGCCAGCGCGGAAGTCGAGTAGTGGACTACTTAGGTGCTCCGCGTGATTTTGCGCAACAATGATGACACCGGTAATTAACGGTTGCGGCACTGAGAGCGGGACCATCATGTGCACGTCAAATCGGGCGGCGGTGCCCGAATGTCGATGTGTGAGCGGCGGCCTTGCGATCAGTGCGATCGAAAACGCCATGCGGCAACACGACTAACTACAAGCTCTGCGTATTGGAGGTAGAGCCATGGCATCACACGCACACGGCCCGGGCGACTCTATGTCGGCGGCCAAGCTAACACTGTACGGCTCGATCGGCACGGCGTTAATCGGCGCGGCCGCGGGCATCATCGTTGGGGTGATGAACAACACCGTTTCTAAGGGACGGCCGCCGACGATCATCACACCGGCGGCGACGACCATCACACCGACGGCCAGCCAGGTATCCGACCGCGGTTCAGCTGACCAATTTGTGATCAGCGGGACAGGTGACGTCACCGTGTCAGGCTCCGCGCAGCAAGACGTCAAGGGCATGTTTGTTCTGATAGGCCCAAAGCCGTCGGGTGGGTACTGGGTCGGTTACGCGAATGTCTTGGACCAGCAATGGCAAGCTGATGTGCCCACCGACCCACCGTGGCAGAACTACACAATACGGGCCTACCCTTACTACGGGCCTAGCGGCGGTGCCACAAGCCCGAATCCTTTGAAGTTCACGTTCCAGGGGACCGAACCGACAACGCCGCCGCCGCCACCACCTCCGGACCAGATAGCGAACTGCGCGGTGCAATTCGGCCCCAGCTGCTTCAATGGCCCGGGCTTCGGGCCGCCGTCGGTCTACCAATCGAATCAATGACTATTTATTTGGTCGGGCTGACAGAGTAACGGGCACAACCGTCGGGCTGACAGGATTTGAACCTGCGACCACTTGACCCCCGGGGTAGGTCAAGTGTGTAAACGGGTGCCCGTGGGTGACAAGTACCCGCAGGCCAGGGCGTTTTCGTGAACATCCGTGGCCGCCCGTTAGCACCCCAGGAATTGGGCGCGTTGCTGTACCGGTTGCTGTACGGCTCAGCGTCGCCCGTCGCGGATCTGATAGACGCGCCCGTGATGTATTGGCTTTCGCCGGTGTCGCCGTGGGCCGGTGCGGCGCCGAACAGGGTGCCGCAGGGGATGAGCACGGCGAGAAACGCTGCGAGGAACAGGTTCTGATCATGGCTGCGGTCCTTTCGTGGCAAAGAGGGGCTTGGGGCGAGAGGATGCGTGGTTGCGACATGGCGGGGACCTTATGCACGGTCACCGACAAGTCCGTATCGGTCGGCGCCCTCGGTGACCGCTGCGGTGGCGACCAGCGCTTCCGCCAACGCCTGAGCCTCGGCCGCGGTCATCGGTTTACCCGCTGCCCGCTCAGCGGAGGCCGTTTCGTCGTCTCAGCGATCCGCGCCACCGTCGCGCAGCCCACGCCCACACGGCGCGCCACCGTGGACGGCGCCGTGCGGTCGGCCAGCTCGGCGAGCACTGTGGCCAGCTTGTAGCGCTCGATGCGCGTCACACCGGCTTGCGCTAATCGACCGGCAGGAGTTGTTGCGTCCAAGCCGCGCCGCACAGCGACAGCGGTTACGTCAGCCCGGTGAGCGGTCAGCGAGCGGGCTTAACGTGCATCGTGATGATGTCCGGTGACAGGAGGCATTCTTCCGGGGTCGCGGCATCGGGTCAGTCCAGTTCTCCGATCCGACCCACATCCCGGTATTGACGCATCGTTCGCGCGAGTGCCTCATCAACGAAGGCGTCGATGACCCCGACCCGATCAACAACACCCTGCACATCGCTGAATAGCCGCTGAAACTCCTCGTCATCGCCAAGCGAGTCGATCTGCTGCACCGTGCCCCGCATGAGAACGAAGCCGCGCAGGTCTCTGTCGTTTGGCGGAAGAACGGCCACGTCAAAGCCCTCGATCCGACCTTCTTCCTGGAGACGCCTCCAGTAGTGCATCGACTTGTTGAAGAGTTCGAGGGCGCGCTTCTCGCGCCCGTCCGTCATGCTTCCCCAACCTACAAATAAAGCAGCCTCAGCCATGGCCTTTCCCCGTTCCCCTGTGGAAAGCCGACACGTTCCGCATTCCCCTTGACGACTTAGGAAGTCCGGTAACGAATCCAGGCTCCACTCCCGCGCAATCCACCGGATAGGGCATTTCGTCCCATGGGACGCACCCTCAGTGCCCGACAGTCCCTTCCCCAGGGGCAGTACGCCGTCAGCGGTTTAGAACAGTCTGCCTCGATCCTTCGACGTGGCGCTGGCGGCTGCCGTGCTGTCGGCCGACCGGAAGATACCTTCTACGCGGCTCGAGAAGACGGTGCTGCTCGGGGAACTGGCGCTCGACGGGCGGGTGCGACCAGTGCGAGGTGTGCTGCCCGGGGTGCTGGCCGCCAAGCGCGAGGGTCGAGGAGATTGCGGCCGAGCAGGTGGAAAAGAATGCCGCGCTGCGTGCGCGAGTGCCGACGAATGTTCCGCCCCTGCGGATAGCCGATCGGTACGCGGCCGGGCGCTTGCCCTAGGAGTGAACCCGCCGCGCGGCCCGGCCTGCAGTGCGCTGCTGCCGGTAGCCCGCGCAGCGGAACACCTTCACCGGGTCGGCCTTGTGCACCCAGGAGCAGCCGCATCCGCTGCCGGCGGGATGGGTGGCCAGATCACTGAGCACCCGGCACACCAGATCCATGGTGATCGGAGGTTCCCGGCTCTGTGGTAGACGGCCAGCCCGATCACCTCATGGGCGGGGGACAAGGGCAGGAACGCAGCCTATCCGCCGACCGCCGCAGGTGGCCAAATTGGGGGAGAACTGGCACGTATCTGGCACGCGATCGGCACACCCCCTCAAAAACCATATCCGAGCTGCACTGATGCGATCTTGTGCGCCTGATGGTCAACCAGGTGTACGAGAACATGGGCCTGGCTTCTACCCAGACATTGGGTGCCGTGCTGGACGGAATCATGCGCAACATCCCCGAAGCCCGCGCGTTCATCGAGGATGCCGCCAAACACGGTGTCGCATCGGCCGTCGCGGCCCGCGACAGCGGGTTCGGTGACTACAGCCAAGCGCCGCCGGAGAACAAGCCCGACCCGAGCCACGTCATCAATCCGTGAGTTCCGTCAGGCCTGGTGCCCGGGCTCCAGGTCGCGGACGTCGGAGAACGTCACCAGCTCATCGAACCGCTGCGGCGCGCGCCCTGCGGCCGGCTCAAGCAGAAACCCGACATGATCGCCGACGTCGGACTGGTGCAGGATGCGGCCGGTGAACCACCCGATCGCGTCGGTGAGGATGGGCAGTCCGTGCGGCCCGGTCTCCCACGCGCAACTATCGAACTTGTTGATCCGGTCGCCGGTCTCACCGCCGAACAACCTGGCAAGAGCGCGATGCCGGCGCGGGAGAACATGTATCGCGAGGTGTGTTGCCGCCCGCGCGACACGGTAGGTGTGGTTGCGCTTCGACAGTCCGACCAGAAACCGGGACGGATCGATGCTGACCTGGCTGGCGAACCCGACCAGACATCCGCCGAGCTCGTCGCCCGCCCTCGTCGGTCATCGCCCACCACACAACGTCGCTGTGGTGTTCACGGGTCATTCAGCAACCTGTCGACGGGGCGTCGTTGACCGCACATGCTCGCCGTTTGTGATGGGACATGATGCGGGTGGTTCAGGTCGCGAACTTCTACGGGCCGCGGTCGGGCGGCCTGCGTACCGCCGTGGACCGGCTCGGCGCCGAATACTGCGCCGCGGGCCATGACGTCTTTCTGATCGTGCCGGGGCCAACGGCGACACGCACTACGCTGCCGACCGGGGTGTTGCGGATCTCCGTGCCGGCTCGACGCATCCCGTTCACCGGCGGTTACCGCGCGGTGCTGCCGTGGCCCGTGACCGCCCTCGTGGAGTCGCTGAGTCCGGACGCCATCGAGGTATCGGACCGACTGACGTTGCGATCGCTGGGCCGTTGGGGACGCCGACATGACGTCACCGCTGTGATGATCTCCCATGAGCGGCTCGATCGGCTGGCCGGTCTGGTGCTCCCGCCGAGATCGGCTCGCCGCCTTGCGGATTTCGCGAACAGGCGCACGGCCGCCAATTACGACACCGTGGTGTGCACCACCGGTTTCGCCCGCGAGGAATTCGACCGGATCGGGGCGACGAACACCATCACGGTGCCGTTGGGCGTGGATCTGGAAACGTTTCATCCGCGCCGCCGCTCGGCCCGGTTACGACGGGAATGGGCGGACCCGCATCAGGTCCTGCTCGTGCACTGCGGCCGGTTGTCGGTGGAGAAGCGAGCCGACCGCAGCATCGACGCCGTTGTGGCACTGCGCGATTCGGGTATCGACGCGCGACTGGTGGTCGTGGGGGAGGGGCCGATGCGCGGGCGCCTCGAACGGCAGGCCGCGGGTCTGCCGATCACATTCACCGGATTCATCGACTGCCGTCGCTCTGTCGCGGCGCTGCTGGCTTCGGCGGACGTGGCGTTGGCCCCGGGGCCTCACGAAACGTTCGGTCTGGCGGCGCTGGAGGCCCTGGCGTGTGGGACACCCGCCGTGGTCTCTCGGACGTCGGCGCTACGCGAGATCGTCTCCCCGGAAAGTGGCGCATGGGCCGACAACGACCCAGAAGCCGTCGCGGCCAGCGTGATCGAGATCATCGGCCGGCCCGTCCGCAAGCGACGCATCGGGGCCCGCAAGCGGGCAGAACAATTCACCTGGTCGCAAGCCGCGTCCGGGATGCTGGCGGCGTTGGGCGGCCCGGCGGACAACTACCCGGCGGCGTGAATCCAAATCAGCGCTCGCACGGTATCCGCGGCGGGCGTCGTGCGCGCATTGCAGAATGGCTGGAATGACACAGACAGCCGCGCCCGCGCCCGCCATCGCCCGCCTCGAGGCCGGCGGGGTCGAAGCGGTGATCGGCACCGTCGTCAACCCGGCGGGCCTCACCCACGCCAAGACCGTTCCGTTGCGCCGGTCGGGCGCATTCGCCAACCCCGGCCTCGGCGCCAGCCCGGTCTGGCACGGATTCGCGATCGACCAGACCGGCATCGCGTTCACCGAGGGCATCGGCGTGGTCGGCGATGAGCGGATCCGAATCGACCTCGCCGCGTTGCGCACGCTGGGCGACGGCCTGGCTTGGGCACCAGGCTCGTTCTTCGAGCAGGACGGCGCGCCGGTGCCCGCCTGCAGCCGTGGCACTCTCGGCCGGATCGAAGCCCGCCTCGCCGACGCCGGCGTCGACGCCCAAGTCGGCCATGAGATCGAGTTCATCCTCGTCGGGTCCGACGGCAGCCGCCTCACGTCGACCGTGTGGGCGCAGTACGGACTGGCGGGTGTGCTCGAGTTTGAAGGTTTCGTACGTGACGTCACCAACGCCGCGGCCACGTCCGGTGTGGGCATCGAGCAGTTCCACCCCGAATACGGGCTGAACCAGTTCGAGTTGTCGCTGTCACCACAGACACCGGTGGCCGCCGCCGATCAGTTGGTCCTGATGCGCATCATCATCGCGCGTGTGGCGCGGCGATACGGGATGCGCGTGAGCTATTCGCCGGTACCCTTCGCCGGCAGCGTGGGATCGGGCGCACACCAGCATTTCTCGCTGAGCAGGAGCGGTTCGTCGCTGTTCTCGGACGGGCCGGGCGCCGCCGGGATGACCGAAGATGGTCAGCACGCAGTGGCCGGCGTGGTCTCCGGGCTGCCCGATGCCCAAGGCATACTGTGCGGATCGATCCTGTCGGGATTGCGCTTGCAGCCCGGGTTCTGGGCCGGCGCCTACGCGTGCTGGGGGACCGAGAACCGCGAAGCCGCGGTCCGGTTCCTGGTCGGGGGTCCGGCCAATCCGCACGGCGCCAACGTGGAGGTCAAGATCGTGGATCCCTCGGCGAACCCGTATTTCGCGACGGCAGCGATCCTCGGGCTCGCGCTGGAGGGCATCGAGCAGAGCACGCCGTTGCCACCGGAAACCACCGTCGACCCGGCAGGGATGTCCGACGAGGAGCGTGCGCAAGCCGGCACCGTGTTGCTTCCCAGCAACCAGGACGATGTCATCGCGGTGTTGGACGCATCCGGCCGCATGCGCCGCATTCTGGGTGATGAGGTGGTCAACGTCGTTGTCGCGGTGCGCCGTTACGAACACGACAACTACGCCGACCTCGAGCCCGCAGAGCTGGCCGACAAGTTCCGGATGGCCTGGAGCTTGTGACGGGGCCGCCGGCCACCTCAGCGTTGGCGGAACACATCGCCGGCGTGCAACTCGTCGATCACCACGTGCACGGGTGCTGGCTGAGCGGCAGGGACCGGCTGCGCTTCGAGAACGCCCTCAACGAGGCGAATGTCGAACCCGTCGCCGACTTCGACTCCGCGTTCGACACGCAGATCGGCATGGCCGTACGCGCGCATTGCGCGCCACTGCTCGGCCTGCCGCGCCACGCCGACCCGGACGCCTACTGGAATCGACGAAGCGAGCACGACGAAGGAGACGTCGCACGTTTGTTCCTACGGGCGGCCGGAGTGTCGGACTGGCTTGTCGACACCGGGCTCTTCGGTGTCGCCGGTGTCGACGAGCTCGCCGACTACTCGGGTGGTCGCGCCCACGAGGTAGTTCGCCTCGAGCAGGTCGCTGAACTGGCGGCGCGGGCTGACGGCGACTATGCGAGCGCGTTCGACGAGATCCTGAACCGGCGGGCCCAGACCGCGGCCGCGACGAAGTCGATCCTGGCCTACCGCGGCGGCTTTTGCGGCGACCTGTCAGAGCCCGCGCCTTCGCAGGTCGCCGACGCGGCCGACCGCTGGCGAGAACGCGGCGGTGTGCGGTTGACCGACCGGATACTGGTGCGGTTCGGGCTGCACCGCGCCCTGAAGCTAGGCAAGCCGCTGCAAATCCACGTCGGCCTCGGCGACCGCGACTGCGATCTGCACAAGACCAACCCGATGTATCTACTGGACCTGCTGCGAAATTGCGCCGACACACCGGTCGTGTTGCTGCACTGTTACCCGTTCGAGCGTGAAGCCGGATACCTGGCCCAGGCGTTCAACAACGTGTATTTGGACGGCGGCTTGGCGATCAACCAACTCGGCGCCCGGTCGGCCGCTTTCATCGGGCGGCTTGTCGAACTGGCACCGTTGCGCAAGATCCTCTATTCCTCGGACGGTTTTGGTCCGGCGGAGTTGCACTATCTCGGAGCGCAATTGTGGCGCAACGGGATTCGCAAGGCGCTCCAAGGCTTCGTCGATGCCGACGAATGGGGTGAGCCCGACGCGATCCGCGTTGTTGACCTGATCGCCCGGCGCAACGCCGCACGGTTGTATCAGCTGAGCGGGCAGGATCCTGGGCCGCTGTGATCAGGACCGCCACGACGCTGCGCTTCGCGCTGCTGCTGACCTGTGCCAACGGATTCTCGACTCGTACAGATCTGGATCCCGGCGGGTTTTCTCGCGTTCAGGCTTGCGCTGTTCATCATCGACGAGTGGGAGGGAAAAGAGCCCTAGTCGGGTATACGTTCGTCATGACTCCTACTGCCGACCATGCGGCCGCGGTGTTGTTCGACATCGACGGCACCCTGGTCGATTCCAACTACCTGCACGTCCACGCCTGGACTCGCGCCTTCCACGAGGCCGGTGTCGAGGCGGACGCATGGTGTATCCACCGGCTGATCGGGATGGACGGCTCGAGGCTCGTCGCCTCACTGGCCCCGAATATCGACGATGAGACAAGGCAACGGCTCAAGGACCTGCATTCGCGCTACTACCGTGAGCTTTGTCCGTTGCTGCGGGTATTGTCCGGCGGCCGCGAAATCTTGGACCGTGTCGCGTCGATGCGCCTGCAGGTGGTGCTCGCCACTTCGGCCCCCGAAGACGAGCTGTCCATCCTGCGGGCGGTGCTCGACAGGGACGGTGTCGTCGCCGCGGTGACCTCGGCCGCGGATGTCGATTCCGCCAAACCTGATCCCGGCATCGTCAAAGTGGCGCTTCAGCGCGCCGGTGTGCCCGCCGCCCGCGCCGTGCTCGTGGGGGACTCCGTCTGGGACGCGCGCGCAGGCGTGCGCGCCGGCGTCCCGATCGTCGGGCTGCTCAGTGGCGGCATTTCACGGGAGGAACTCACCGGCGCCGGTGCCGCCGTGGTGTTCGAAGACCCCCGAGATCTGATGGAACACCTCTCCGAGACGCCGATAGCCTCCCTCTCCTCATCGGTGTTGGGCGTCGCGGACTAATTGACGCGTCGGTTTACAATCCGTCGGCGGCGGGCACCCGGCGAGGTAAGGCGCGCAAACCAGAAGACCGATCCACCGAAGGAGCCGATATGACAACCAGCGCTATCATCTGGATCATCGTCGCGGCCGTGGCGGCTCTGCTGCTGATCGCGGCGATCGCCGTCCTCGCCGGCCGCGGCCGCCGCCGGCGGCGCCACCTCGAGGCAGAGCGCATCCGTGAGCGCGCCGCGCAGGAAACCGCGCGGGTGGAGCGGCGAGAAGCGCTCGCCGAGGAGACCGCGGCCAAGGCTCGCGCCGCACAGGCCGAGGCCGAAGCCAAGGCGGCCGAGGCGGCCCGACTGCAGGACCGGGCCGCCGCCCACCAGAGCGTGGCCGCGGCGTCCCGCGATCAGCTGAGCGAGCAGTTCGTGCACGCCGACCACATCGACCCCTTCGTGCGTGCCGGAGGCAGCCGTGTTCAGGACCAAGAGCCGGATCCGCCCGAACAGGACGAGGTCGGCTCAGCCGACGGCCAACGTGGTCAGGCCCCGAGCACACCCTGACTGGCCGGGTTCGGCTACGCCAGGTCCCAGTTCATCGCCTGGGCGAACTTGGCGGCGACATCGGAAATCGTCCCGAGTTCTTTGCACCGCTGGATGTACCCGCGGACCATCGGCAGGAAATTCAACGGGTTGTAGGCGTCTTCTTCGTAGCTCCAAAGCCCGTCGCCGGCGTATTTCAGCACCGACAGGTTGGCGCGCTCGTGGATGCTTCCGTCGCCGGGATCCCTCATGCGGTTGAGGAATTCGCAAAACACCCAGCCCTTGCCCTCGTCGATGGCGTACCACGACGTCGGGTAGAACGGCATCTCATTGCCCGGAAACGTGTTCATCGTGGAGACGATCCACTCCCGGATCTTTTCGCGCCCGCGGAAGGTTCCGAAGGAGTGCTCGACGTAGACGGCGTCCTCGGTGAACTGGTCGGCGAAGCGCGACCAGTCCCAGCTCTGCCCGATTCCGGCAACCACCTGTTTGTGGTGGTTGAACGCCGACTCGATCTCTGCGCGTGACCAGTGACCCATCGCGACCTCGCCCGGCTCGGTTGAAATGACTAGCCCTGTCCTATCAAACGGGTGGCCCGGACGTGATCGCCTTGACGAACTCGGCGACGCGCCAGCCCAGCAACCGGGGACCGCCCCGCGGCGGACCTAGACTCATCCGCCATGAGGACGGGGCGCCGGTCACGCGTTGGCGCACTGGTCGGCGCGCTTGCAGTGCCGGCGATTGTGGTCACCTCGGCACAACTTCACCGCGGCGGCGTCGAATCACCCGTCGGGTTCACCGCGTCAGCCCTGCCGACTCCGGCGCACATCGTGGTGGTGGTGGAGGAGAACCGGTCTGACGCCAACATCATCGGCAACAAGTCGGCGCCGTACATCAACTCACTCGCCGGCAACGGCGCGATGATGACTCAGTCCTATGCGGAAACCCATCCCAGCGAACCCAACTACCTCGCGTTGTTCGCCGGCAGCACTTTCGGACTGACGTCTGATGCGTGTCCGGTCAACGGGGGCGCCGCCCCTAATCTGGCGTCGGAACTGCTTGCCGCCGGCTACACCTTCACGGGGTTCGCGGAGGACCTGCCCAGCGTCGGCTCGACAACGTGCGCCGCCGGCAAATACGCCCGCAAACACGTGCCGTGGGCGAACTTCACCAATGTGCCCGCCGCGTGCTCCGTCCCCTTCTCGGTGTTCCCTCCGCCGTCGGAGTACGGCCGCCTGCCCACGGTCTCGTTCGTCATCCCGAACCTGGACAACGACATGCACGACGGCTCAATCGCGCAAGGCGACGGGTGGCTGTACAGCCGCCTGTCGGCGTATGCGAGCTGGGCAACGGCCAACAACAGTCTGCTGGTGATGACCTGGGACGAGGACGACAACGGCGGCAACAATCAAATACCGACGGTCATCTTCGGCGCGAATGTGAAACCCGGCGCTTACGGCGAACCCATCAGCCACTACAACGTGCTCTCGACGATCCAGCAGATGTATGGCCTACCCAAGAGCGGCTACGCGGCGATGGCTCCGCCGATCAGCGACATCTGGGGCTGAAGCGAACGGCGGCAGGCCGGCTCATGATCGCTTCAGGCGAATCACCGTGCTGCGATTCAAGGTCCATTCCCGATCGATCGCGAACCCCTGCCGTTTCGCCGCGTCGACGATGGGCGACGGAGTTTCCCGGTCGATGACGACCCACAACACAGCGCAGGTCGCCAGCCGCGGTCTTACCATGTCGCTGTCCAGTGGCAGATCCTGCGACCACAGCTGGGCCGCTTCGGCGCCCGACACACCGGCCGCGACATCGTTGAGGTCAGCGAACGCGGCGGGCCGGCCAGCGGCAGCCGCCCGCAGGGGTTCGTTGGCCGCGAAGCCGAAGGCGACACAGTCGCGCGGCCCGGAATAGGTTTCGATGACGGCGGCGATTTCCGAATAGTCCGCCCCGCCGGGTTTTGAGTACCGGCCGCGCTGAGCCACGAACGCCGTGCTCGAACCGAGTGCGAGAACGGCCAGCAACACCAAATAGATTCGTGATCGGTCCCGTGCAATGGCCCGGACGCAAACACCCAGCAGGATTCCAAGTGCCGGCGCCGTGTAGGTCAGATATCTCGGCTGGTATACGTCGTGCACCAATGCCGAATAGCCGACCAGCAACACCGTGGGAACCACGATCCACGGCACAGCCACCGCGAGAGCACCCGCGACGCGGTCGGCCTTCGTCGTGACCAGAACAACCGAACCCCAAGCCAGGACGATCACGCATACGGAGATGAAAAGCCGCGAGCCGGTGAACCACTGCTCGGCGAGCACCCCTGTCACGTAGCCGCTTCCACCCGGACCGATCCACGCGAGTTGTTGACGTTGGCCCGCCGTCAACGCGATGAGCGGCGACGCAAGAGCAAGTCCTGCCGCAGCCGCAACGGTAAACGGCGCGAGCTGCCCCCGGTTCCGGCCGACCGCGAGAGTGACCGCATGCGCCAACACCAACAGGCCCAGATACACGAACGAGACGATCGCCAGCGCGAGCCCAAGACAGTACAGAGCCCACAGCGCGGCGCCGCGGCGGGCCGCGGCGATCACGAGGACCACCGTCAACCACACCGCGATCGCCGCCGTCAGCGCATACGACCTGGCTTCCAACGCGGACCACAGCGTGCGGGGCAGCACCGTGAACGCCACCGCGGCAGCCCACGCGGTGGGCCGGTCGGCGACCAGCTTGCCCAACACGACGAGGCCCGCAGCGGCGATGCCCACAGCCACGGCACTCGGAAGCCGCGCGGTGAACTCATTGATCGGAACCCATGAAAACCATGCGTGCATGCCGAGGTAATACAGGCCGTGAACCGCGTCGAAGTTCAGCAGCAACCGCAGGATGTCGAACTCGGAGCGGTTGGCGGCAGCGATCGTGGCGGCCTCGTCGAACCAGAACGACGGCCGCCAGGAGAGCGCCATGCTCGCGAGCGCTGCCGCCGCACCCGCGATCCACGGCTCGGCGCGATTCGGCACGCCGAACCGCCGGCGCCCGGGGTGCCGCATGGGCTCGGCCCGTGCTGGATCCACCCGCGTTATCGCGGCTTGGTGGGCGTCGAGGACGGGGTGACGTCGGGCTCCTGCACCTCCGGGCTGAGACTGTAGACGTGGCCGGGTGAGATGACCGAAGTGATCGCGGTTGCCAGCGTGGAGCTGGGCTCGCTGCCGTGATAGTCGATGTCGGTGTTGATCAGGATGACCAGCGTGCGCTTCTGTTCCGGTAGGTAAACCACCACAGACTGGTAGCCGGGCAGGCTTCCGTTGTGACCGATCCACCCGGCGAGGTTGAAGATGCCCAGCCCATATCCGTCTTGCGGCGGCAGCCCCTGGGCGTTCACCGTCTGCAGCCGCTGCGCCTGCATCGCCGGCGAGAGCAGCTTTCCGGTGGCCACCGCGGGCGCCCAGGTATGCAGATCGTCCAGTGTCGAGATCATCGCCCCGGCGGCCCATCCCCACGACGGATTCCAGTCAGTGGACGTGACAACGCCACTATCGGCGGTTTGGTTGGTGTAGCCCTGCGGATGCGGGTCCGGGAATGCGTTCGTCGTCGGAAAGCTGGTGCGGCTCATGTTCAGCGGCGCGAGGACGTGGTCGCGGATGTAGTCGGGCAGCGGTTGGCCGCTCACCTTCTCGACCACAAGTCCCAGCAGGGTCGTGTTGGTGTTGGAGTATTGGAACCCCTGTCCGGGCGGAAACACCGGGGGTTCGGCGAATGCGTAACCAAGAAGTTCCTGTGGGGTGAAGCTGCGCCTGGGGTCTGCGAACAGGGCCTGCTGGAACGCGGTGGTTGCCGAGTAGTTGTAGAGGCCGCTCTGCATCCGCGCCAGCTCCCGCAGCGTGATCTGGTTGCCCTCCGGAACGCCGTCGATGTACTTGCCGATGGGGTCGTCGAGGCCGAGCTTGCCCTGATCGGCGAGCTGCAACACCCCGGTGACCGTGAATGTCTTTGTCTCACTGCCGATTCGGCTATACATATCGACCGTCATCGGCGCGCCTGTCGCCTTGTCGGCGAGGCCGAAGGTACGGATGTAGCGACCATCCGGGCCCCAGACTCCGATAATCGCGCCCGGGATCGATGCCGCGCTCATCGCCTGGTTGATCACCGCGTCCAGCCGCTGGGCGGTTCCGGTGTCGATCTCGGCGGTCGATTCCGCGCTCGGCGGCGAGGACGTCACCCCACCCGATCCCGTTGAGGCCGAATGACTTGCGCATCCGGACGCGATCACCAGAAGCGCTGCGCCTGCCGCCGCTACAATCTTGTGCCGCCAACGGCCGTCACGCACCACCCGCACAGTCATCGAACGCATATTATTCGCACATACCCTGGCCCGGCGGTCCCGATCGGCGATCCCGCCGAAGATCGCCTGGGTGCGCGGCCGCTAACCGCCGGTGCTCATCCGGGCGGCCCGACGGCCAGGGCGACCGGCGCGGTGCGCTGAACGCCGGACGGGTCGACCCATGCCAGCGACACGGTATCGCCGGGATGGTGCTGATCGAGGAATTCGGTCAGTGCATTGGCGTTGTTCACCGCGTTGCCGTCGATCGCGGTGATCACATCGCCCGGCACCAGTCCGGCCTGGGCCGCGGGGCCGCTGCGCAACACCTGCTTCACCGCGACACCGCCGCTGTTGCGGGTGTCGGCGACCCCAATGCCGAGCATCCCGGTGTCGCCGAGGTGGACCGTCGGCGACGATGTGCGCAAACGAATCTGATCGGCGATCCCCAGCGCCTGGTTGATCGGGATGGCAAAGCCGCCGCCACTGGTGTGGTAGCTCTCGGAAGCGGCGGTGTCGATTCCTACGACCTGACCTGCGCTGCTCACCAGCGGGCCCCCGGAATCGCCTGGACGCAGGTTCGCGGCGACCTGGATCAAACCCGTCAGCCGTTCTGAACCGCCGGTGAGATCGTCGCTCGCGACGATGGTCTGGTTGAGCGCCCTGACGGTTCCGGGCTCGCGGGTGAGTCCGCCGCTCGGCCCGCCGGCATTGCCCACCCCGACAATTGGATCGCCGACAGCCAGGGTGTTCGAATCGCCCAGTGCAGCGGTGGGAAGTCCGCTGGCCCCGCGCAGCTGCACGAGGGCGATGTCGTGGGTGCGGTCATAGCCGATCACGTCGATCGGGAAGGTGCGCCCAGTGCCGAGGTTCGTGCCCGAGATCCCTGTCGCGCCCTCGACCACGTGGTTGTTGGTCAGCACCTCTCCGTCGGGACTCAGCACGATGCCCGTTCCGACGCCGATCGCGTTCTGGTAATCGAGGTTGGTGTTGATCTGAACCACGGCGGCCTCGACCGGCGCGGTGTCGATGGGGTCGGCCGGCGCCTGCTTGACCAGATCGAGTTCCCGGCCGGTGAGGTCGACCGGGCGAAGCGCTACACCCACATGTGCCGGCGGAGCGACGCCGACCCCGATTACGAGGGCAACCGCAAACAACGCGGCCGGCCACCAATGCTTGTGTTCTCGCATCCACCCCTGTCCTTTCTGAATTCCCCCCGGGCAGACCGCCCGCTCAAGTTCGGCCAACCCGGAGGTTCTTTCAATATTGGCCCGAAAAGCCGCCCCGTGTCGATGAATGGCAGCCGCGCGCCGGCGACGCCTAATTTCTGCTCGTGCGGGTACCCAGCCCGCATGAGTGCAACAGATCACAGGTCGCCAGACCTCAAAGAGCAAGCTCATGAACACGCTGATGAAGCGCGCGAGAAGATGGCGCGCAAGCGCGGCAAGCAATCAGGCGGCATCACCGGTTGGGTGGCCGAACGCGCCGGCGACTGGGATTTGGGTGGCCAAGACGAGACGACGATGCAGCGCCAGAAGTTCTTCTGGAACACGCTTGTCGACTATTGGTTCCGGATGGAGATGGACGGCTGGGAGAACCTGCCTGAACCCCCGGTGCTGCTGGTGGGCATCCACTCCGGGGCGCCGTTCGTGTGGGACGCATGGACGGTCGGCGTCCAGTGGTGGCGACGGTTCGGACAGGAGCGTCCCCTGCACGGAACCGCCCACGACGCGTTGATGGCCATCCCGGTCATCGGCCGGTACTTCCGCGCGATGGGCGTGCTGCCGGCCGCCCCTGATTCCATTGCCACCGCGCTCGCCGAGGGGCGCGACGTCGCGTTGTGGCCCGGCGGCGAGGTGGACTCGTTGCGGCCCTGGAGTGAGCGCGACCGCGCCAACCTGGCCGGCCGTACGGGCTTCGTGAAGATGGCGATCCGCGCCGGCGTGCCGATCGTGCCGATCGCCACCGTCGGGGGAGCCGACGCGATGCCGGTGCTCATCCGGGGCGATCGATTGTCGAAGGCACTGCGCCTCGACCGGCTTCTTCGCCTGAAGGTGTTCCCGTTGGCGATATCGCTGCCGTGGGGGGTCGCTCCGGCGGCGCTGCCGCAGTTCCCCCTTCCCGCGAAGATCCGCACCCGCTTCATGCCCCCGGTCAGGCTCGATCACGATCCGGGACGCGCCGACGACGACGGGTACGTCGAGCGCAAATACCGCGAAGTGCAGGAACGTATCCAGTCGGGGATGGATGCGCTGGCACGCAAACGCGCCTTGCCGCTGTTCGGCTGAGCACCGCGCTACGGGCAATACGAGCGCGTGGCGAAGGCAAGAGCCTGCTGGTAGAGCGCGTCAAGCCGGCGCGACGCGGTCGCGGCGTTCTTAGCGTCCTGCAGTGCGGCGGCGCACGCCGGCGAATACAGCAGGTCCCACACGGCAAGCATTGCCGCCAGGGCCACCACTGCGAAACGTCGGGCACGCATCGCACAGTGTTGCAGTCAGGGCGCGCGGTTTGGCGCGTCGCGAATGCGGGCAGTTCTTTGGGTGCCGCTTCTGAACGAAGCACTGTGTCCACGGGCACAGCGATCGAGGACGGACGGAAACCATGGGCGACGAAGACACCGGCCAGAAGAACGCCGAGCAGCACCAGGATCCGGGCGACAACCCCGGACGGGCGGGCCAGCTCGCCGAGAAGCCTGAGCCCGACGAGTCGGCCAGGGAGAAGGCCAGGGAAATGGCCAAGGCCTACAACGACGACATCAAGACGGCTGTGCTTCCCGGTTCTGATCGGACCATCACCGGCACCGCCGTCAACGACTGGCTCGACGACCAGGGCAATCCCAAATACGGCAACGAAGCCGAGAACGCCGAGAGCAGGTCAGACGGCGGGTCTGAGAGCTAGGGCCGGCCTGCCCGTCGATCGCCCGTGGCAGCGTCGTCGACCAGGACGCCCTGGTCGAACTGCTGCGCGCAGGCGCGCTCGCAGGAGCGGGACTCGATGTCTACGCCGACGAACCGAATGTGCCCGCGGAACTGCGTGAACTCGACAACGTGGTGCTGCTGCCGCACGTCGGAAGCGCTACGTCGCGAACCCGGTCGGCGATGACGGCGCTGGCGCTGCGGAACCTCGAGGATTATCTGGCGAACGGAACGCTGACGACGCCGGTGGTACGGCCGTGACGGTAGCGGCAAGCGGCGCGGGTGGCGTTAACTAGCCCTGTGTCGGACTGGGACGGCAACGAGTATGCCCGGGTCAGCGAACTGCAGCGGGCGATGACGCGGGACGCTGTGGCGGCCCTGGCCCTCGCGGGATCCGACAAAGTGCTCGACATCGGCTGCGGCGACGGCAACCTGACCCGGGCGATCGCGGCGAACGTGCCGGCCGGATACGTGGTGGGCCTCGACCCTGCCCCGGGGATGCTCTCGGCTGCCCAATCCGCGACGGCGGTCGCCGAGTGCGGGCCCGTGTTCGTTCGCGCCGACGTGCGGTGCCTGCCGTTCGTCGACTACTTCGACGTGGCGGTGTCGTTCAACGCGTTGCACTGGGTACCGGAGCAGGAACAGGCTCTGGCGCAGATCGCCGCCGTTGTGAGCCGCGGCGGCCGGGTGCTGATTCAGGTCGTGTGCGCCGGCAAATACCCCAGCCTGGAGGCGGTCGCGATGGAGCTGACCCGGTCGACGCGCTGGGCGCCGTGGTTTCAGGGGTTCGAGGCGCCGTTCGTGCATGTCGACCCGGAGCGATTCCGGCAGATGGCTTCGTCCGCCGGTTTTACCGTGGTGAACCTGACCGTTGCCGAACACGAATGGGACTTCGGGTCACGAGAGCTGTTCGGGCGCTGGTGCGCCGTGGGTTCGCGCGCGTGGACCGACCGGTTGG
>Ga0209656_10000220_pt1 | contig 37879 bp, 43 predicted proteins | sample BogFormECP12_OM2_FD_188239 | JGI IMG/M metagenome (GOLD analysis project Ga0209656, IMG submission 188239) | Bog forest soil microbial communities from Calvert Island, British Columbia, Canada - ECP12_OM2 (SPAdes) (version 2) | ecosystem: Environmental > Aquatic > Freshwater > Wetlands > Bog ...
TCGAGCAACCGGTCTTTGAGTGTCTTGTTTTTACTGACTGTTTTGATTTTACCGGTGCCCATCAGATACGGATGTACGGCGACGATACGAGTGTTCTCCCAACAAGTCCATCGTTCTGGGTTGCACAGCCGGTCAGTTGCGTTAGAATCGTTTCCTGCGCAGCACGCAGGTCAGCCCCGACCGGTGCGGCGCGCGAAAGAGTGTTCAATGCGGGTGTAGTTCAATGGTAGAACGTGAGCTTCCCAAGCTCAATACGAGGGTTCGATTCCCTTCACCCGCTTTAAGCTGTTCAGCATCAGGGCGTTACGCGGACAAAACGGCGTCCTTAATAACTCAATCAGAACACTTTTTCAGAACAAAGTTCAAGATCGTCTCTGGTTGTTCGCTGGCATGACCGCATAAATTTAGGGTCTTTGGCCCGTATGAATCGGATCCTTGTTGACAGCGGTTTTTGACAGTTAAGCGGCTTTCGGCTTCGAGTCACCTCAATACCTTTTGCACCCCCAATGGACGCCCTCGTCTTTCTCTAAACCCCCATGTGATTTCGATTTTTGCCAACTGTTGGCAGTTTCGAATGAATGGTCCGCGCATTCGACGAGATTGCCTGCGACAGATATCGCCCGTCGCGAAAGAATTTGGGGGAAAAAGTTAAAATATTCACTTGACGCTAATTTCCATCCACTCAGAGAATTTCGTGCAAAACGCAAGGCACATATCGGCACACGATGGATCATAGCTACCCACAAAGAACCTTTTTCTGGCCGCCCGAGAGGAAATTCGGTTTTGCTTTATTGAAGGCGTCATGCGTTCACAATTGTTATCGGAGATAAGTCGGAGCGGTCGGCGTCGCTGGTTACAAGTCGACGAAATGCCCTTTAGCAGGGCGATCACCTACAAGCTAATAGACGCCGAATTAATTTCGAGCGTTGTCGTCACTTGGCCCGGGAGTAGGCGAGGGCGACGTCTCATCGACGGTGATAGTCTGGATTCGTATCTGGAAAGCTTAACAGCAAAGCAGGCTTTGGCCGGCATGAAATCCAACAAGGCCGGATGAAGGCGGTAGCTTCACATCCTCGGGAGGTTCAGCAGCTATGGCGGCGTCAAAATTCCGCTCCAGACGTTCAACGCGTGGATCCAGGCGCCTATCAAGATCCCAATGACGATCGCCAGCTTGAAGCGCCTGCAGAATCAACTGGCCGACCAGCAACAGCGCGCAGCCGTGCACCGCGTGCAAATTCGGCAGCTCCGCGAGGAGGTCCAGAGATGAACGAGAAGGCGATTCCTTCGGCCGACCTCAAGCCATCCAGATCACGACATATCCTGATTCTCGACGGTCAGCCGGCTGCGCAGTTCGACAGCCTCCCAAAAGCCGTAGCCGCTATTCCGCCAGGCCTTCTATTCTTTTACGGAGTTTGGCGGCCATGACAATCGATCTAACAGCCAGGGAATTATCGGACATTCTTGAGGGCCTGGATAACGCCATCGAATGCATGGCCGATTGGAGCGATGATGAGCTTAACACGGCTCGCGATCGCCGGGACATCCGCCGAAAGACCCGCAAGTTTTGGTGCCTGGTCAAAAAGCTAGTCGTCTACGCGCCAAACCATTACATGGCGGTTTCGGTTAAGGGAGCCAGTCGCGGCTCTGGAGCGACCGTTACTCTCAATGGGATGGAGCTGGGTAGTAACGGGGAGAAACCCGTAGCAACTAAGCTAACCAACAACGGCGCGGCAACCCACCCTCCCGTAACCTGTCCTAAACCTCCCTTGAAGGGAGGTCGACGCGGAGCGTCGGGAGGGAGTCGCGATGGGGTGTAAGCGCGTTCCAGCTGGCCGTACCGAAAGGATCCGCAACGTTGGACATTGCGAATCGCCCTTTTGGCGCCGGGTCTTTCCTTCGTTTCTTCCCAGCGGCCAGAAGCCAGGCGGCGTTCATCACGCGCCTGGTGCCTGTCGGCATGACCCTTTTACCATGAAGCCTACGTCACATCCGAAGCCATTCCAAAGCCAGCTCTGGCCGTACCTGAACGAGGTTTGACGGTTGCGAAAAGAAAGGGCAACGTGGCCGGCGATCGCGGCAGAACTCGGGCAGCGCGGCGTTACGCTCGATCCCTGGACCATTCGCCGATTCTTTAAACGTGCGCAATCCGGGAAGGTTCCGCTCGGGTTTGAGGAACCGCAATATCCTCTGCGGGTAGTCCCGGGAGGCAAGCTTCCACCGATCGGCAACGGGCGTGATCCGCTTTTGGAAGTTACTCCCGAACGTAGTCCGTGGACTCCAGTAGGCCGGGAGGAGGATATCTTCGATGAGGCTCGGAGACGTATGAGAGACGAGCATAGTTCGAAACCTACCATTGTTAGGCCTAACAGGCTGCTATGAATGACCGGGAATGGTCGGGAGTAATGAACGATGACTCCAGAAGAACGGGAGTCATTGCGGCCCGAATGTGTGAAAAGCGCACCTTCCCAAAATCTTCTCGGTGCCGGCGCCGCGAAGGAACTGGCGATACAACACCTCTTCGAGCAGGTGTCACTCAAGCGCGAGCTTCACATTGCCGGGATGCTACTTCGGCGCGGGATTGCGAGGGTGTCAATAGCCGAAGCACTCACGTGGGTAAAGTCAGATCCGCTTTTCATGCGGCCAGACCCCGACGGGAAGTTGCTTACTACGCGTCAAGTGCGAGACGCGGAGAACAAAATGATTGAGCTTGCGGCAGAGGGCCAAGGCAAACACGAACCGCTCAATGGTGGAAAAGAGTGGGTGATTCGCCATCCCCTCGTGGCCGCCAGCGAGGAACAGAGCAAAGCGGTTTGTCACGTTCTCGGCTCAAAGGATTTCGTGGTCTCTTTCAAGGGGCCAGCAGGAGCGGGAAAGACGCAATTAATGACTGAAGCCGTGACAGCCATCGAATCTTTATCAGGCAAGCGGCGTCACGATCTTGGCGCCATCGTCCCCATCTGTTGAAGTGCTGAGAGCGCAAGGCTTTGCGCGAGCGGACACTTTGCAGCAATTCGAAATCAATCCAGAGCTGCAGCAAGCGGTAAAAGGACAGGTCTTGTGGGTGGACGAAGCCGGATTTCTGTCCGTCCGCCAGATGCTGGAGTTACAGGAATTCGCGGTTGAGCACAATTGCCGGCTAGTCCTTACGGGCGACACCAAACAACATCATAGCGTTCAGTGGGGCGATGCTCTCCGAATCTTAGAGCGATCGGGCGTTATCGCGCAGGCCGTGCTCACCAAGATCCATCGTCAGGGGATTCCCGAGCTACGTGAAGCGATCGGAGATTTAAGCAAGGGCCGGACAGGAGAAGGGTTCGACAAGCTGGACAAGTTTGGAGCCATTCAAGAGATAGCGGACGACGCCGACCGCCTGAAAGCCATTGCCGAGAAGCAAATTGAGGCCTTAAAGGCTCAGAGATCTTCTTTGATCATAGCGCCCACACATGGCGAGTGCCGGGCTGTAGCCGGCGCTGTGCGAAAGGCGATGAAAGAGAGGGGTCTATTGTTAGACTCGGAACAATCCGTTACGCGGCTTCAGCGACTGAACCTGACTGAATCCCAACAACGTGATGCGGTCACTTATGAGCCTGGGCAGACCGTCGAGTTTCACAGGATGGCCAAGGGAGCTGTTCGCAGAGGAGTCCCAGAAAAGCGATTTAAGAGCGGCGAACAGTGGGAAGTCCTTCGCCGGGAGGAGGGAGCTGTCATCGTCGGAAAGGACGGCGTCGAGAAGCAGTTGCCACTCGACCAGACACGAAAGTTCAGTGTGTTCGAGCGAGAGAAGATCACGCTGGCAATCGGCGACCGGGTCCGATTCACGAAAAACGTCAAACACTGCGGGCAAAAGTTCCTCAATAACGAGCTTCGGACCGTGGTCAGCATTGATGATGGCAAGATCATATTCGATAAAGGCGAGATTGTTCGCAATGGGGCCGCTTTGCATCTCGACCAGGGAATAGCTGTCACCAGTCACGCCAGCCAGGCGAAGACTGTCGACCAAGTCATTGCCAGCGCGCCGGTTCGGGCGTTCAGCCAGCCTTTTCGGGAACGTCATCCCTCCCAAAGGGTCACTTACCGGAACAATTGCAGCGCGCGCTCCCCTTCTGGATCTGATAGCCTAAATTTGAATGCCTCCATTCCAGGAGCTTTAAGCCACGAACTCCGTTGTCCCAACGTGAGAAGCATTCCGTAATCGTTAGGCGATGCCATCTGTGCGTTAAGAATATCACCACCGATGTTAGGATGTGTGTGAGCAATTACCATTCGGACGTCATAGTTTTCGAAATTTATCCCCTGTCGACTCCCACGCAGAATTACCCGTTCTCTGGTCTTCCATGAAACAATCATGTGCTCCACTTCCGTCTGGTGTGTCTCAAAGGCCAATTCATCGATTAACTCAATCCACTTTTCCCCTTTCTCTATGACCCTGACCATTTCCGCCTCTCCAATATACCCTGCTTCTCCAGAGGCGACCGCAACACGCGGAATAATCGATGCTGAGACTTCGTTCGCAGCCACCGCTTCTGGCACGAGAGACGGAATAATCATCGGTGCGAGCACAGGTATGAGGTCCGTGTGGTCTTGGTGAATTTCCAGTCTCTCTGCCCGATGCTCAGCGTTCAGAGAGTACCGCGGTTCATTGCTTAACCAGTTCCAGACCCTTTTCATGTCGTACATCATCGCGTAGGGAACCAAGGCTTCCGTCGGCAAACCCGTTTCTTCCGGAGGCAAATCTAAATCCAGCATGCGCTGTTCATCTAAGTTTAACTGACCCGGTGGTACGGGGCGGGCTTCAGGTCCGCTGTAGTTGTCGCTCGATTTCGGCACAGTCGACGCCATAGGCGTTTTTACAGCGGCATTTGGGTCCGAACACGTTAGATCCTCGGAATGACCCTCCGATCCGGAAATGGAAGCTGACGACGAACTCTGGTTTAAATAGCTATCCAAATACTCTGCTGGAAGACTTGTTAACGACTTCTCCTCAGTTTCTGTGGTCGGGAAGGATTGCGTTCCCGATGTGGATCCTATATATCCAGGTTCCCAGCCTCGAGCGCGCGCGCAAACCGGGCCGACGCGGAAGGAACTACCTACGACGCCGGTAGAACCTCTAAGCTTGGTTCCGAAAGCCGCCGACAACTAGAATGGACCTACCAAAGCAACCAGGCGGCCGGGGAAATCAACCAAATTCTCAAGCAGCTGAGGGCTGCCCAGCTCCGCGAGGCCATCGCTCAAAAAGAATACAATAACCACAAGACTCAAATGCAGCAGGCCCAAGACATCGAGGATTTTCTTCAAAACAAGGAAACCAACCAAGGCCTCTACACGTGGATGAAAAGGGAGGTCCATTCGGACCACTTCCCAGTTGAGCGACAATAGTTATCCCCGGAGCGGACCAGACGACCTGAGGTTCAGCGATTACTTTGGCAGCATCCAAGCCGTCGTCACCAGTTCGGGGCAGGCGGACAGCGGTTTGTTCGAGACCAACCTGCACGACGAACGATACCTGCCTTTCGAGCGGTCGGGCGCCGTTAGCCAGTGGCGGTTGGACTTGCAGGCCGACGTAAGGCAGTTTGATTTTGACACCATCCCAGACGTCATCCTGCATGTGCGCTATACCGCCCGGGAGGGAGGAGAGTTGCTCAAGAGCGGCGCGGTCAAAAACCTTCAAAGTCTCATCGGCAAGGCCCAGACCGTGGGGTCGGTGCGGCTGTTCTCCGTCCGCCACGAGTTTCCGTCGGAGTGGGCAAAGTTTCGAGGTCTCTCTATCGGCGGCACAACGCTTACCGCCGCATTGTCACTAACCTTGCTGCCCCAACATTACCCATTTTGGGCCCAAGGTTTATTGAGCAGTGGATCTGTCAAGGTAGGCGCTGAATTTTTTGCCGAAATGCTTCCGACCGATAGCACCGCTACCGTGAATCTCTACGACAAGCCGGACAAAACGGGAAATAACGACGCCTTGAACCAGAACCCTTCCTTCGGAAATCTATTGACGGGAAACCTGGTCAAGATCGCCCGGCCCGCGGCCGTTACGGACGCCGCACATCCGCCCTTGACCCTTTACTTCGACCACAATGTAATGAATAATCTATGGGTGGCCATAACGTGGCCAAGCCCTCAAACCTCGAGCTAGTCACAGCGATTGGAACTGGCGAGATGGACACTCCGGTTATCTTGCCCGCTCCCGGCCGCAACATTGCAACAGTTCCGGGTCTAACGGGATATAGAGCCGGTGCTCCGGCGCGACGTATTATAATTAGCCCGCTCATGGCGAAAGATTTCTTAGTGAGCTACAAGGTTACAGTTAAACAAAAGCTACGATAAGTGACATGGAGTCTACAAACACAACCTCGTCTTGGGATAGGGAGGACGCTAAAACCGTCAGGGACATGATCGTCCATGAAAGCAACCTGATGAATCAACGACTAACCTGGATGATGCAACTGAACGGCTTTTTGTTCGCTGCGCTCGCGTTTGCATGGCGAGATAGCAAGCAGTTAGTTCCCGTCCTCGCCGCTCTAGGAATCAGCACCTCAATGTCTACCATGAGATCGCTTTATATAGCGCATGGCGTCTGTAACGCGCTCGCGGATAGGTGGGCGGAAAACAAACACCCTCAATACCAGGGCCCGGGCGTCATCGGTCATCAAACGAAAGGAAGGCTTTGCTCCTGGACTCTCCCCTGGTTCTCATTGCCGTTTTTGTTGGCGCTGGCGTGGTTCGTCGTGCTCGCCGTGCTTTGGCTGTGGCCGAAGGCCGCCGCCTCGGCGCCGTGAAGAGGGACCGCGACAATCCAGGGAAAAGAGGGTGACCGAGGTTCGGATTAAGCTCGACTTTTCCAATTTTGGAAGGGCCAACGGGGAAGTATAAATTGTAGGGTTCACGGACCCCCCAAGCTTGAGAGCTGGGATGCTGGCAGAAGAGTTCCGGGTTTCGTTCCAGTTCTGGAGCTGGTTTATAGATGCGCTTTCGTTCGCAGGCTATTTCCGGACACGGAGGACACGATTTGTGGCCGCACATTTATTAAGTCTTTTGGCCAACAAAACGCCATAGATCGGCAACAACATGACAACAAACTACTCCACCGTTTATTGTTGCCACTTTTGAATACATCTCGGTTCGACCTCATGCGGCTTTGTAGCTGTTCTCCGAGAGACGAAAATCGCGCGGAGGGCGAAATTTGGTTTTCAAGACCGGTGCTTTAAACGCTCTAGTAGGGCGCACGAGTTTTGCTGTACCCACGTTGTTCTAACCTGAGTTAGCGTCCAGGGCGGTAACGCGAGAGTTTTGCGTAACATTTTGCGCAACAGATAATCTATACAGTCATAAGTAATTCATTTCTAACCATCTATAAATACTAAATACCGCCCTTTCACGACGGTATCACAAGGGTGGGTCGCAGAACGGCTTCGAATGAAAAAGTGGGCGAATGTAAGCCAGCAGTAAGGACGGAAACGGAAACCGGAAAAGGCCAGCGTGAGATAAAGGCGGAGACAGCGGAAAACTATTAGGGCAGCGTCAAATCTAGGTAATCGCCAGGCTGCAGAGCCTCGATCGCAGCTACAATCTTCGATTTGTGTCGTTCGAGTTTCGGCCAGCTCGCGAACGGTAGAACGAGAATCGCGAGCCTCCGGTTCGCAAGGTTCTGCTGATGACGCAAGTTTTGGTCCGTAGTCACCAGTGCATTAAACTGCGCTTCAGCCTCGAGAAGCAAATCGCCGTTACCGAACTCGGCCCATCCCATCTCGAAGGCCGTTGCGATGGTGTGGCCAGGCAGATGTCGCCGCAATGGTTCTGGTGTTCCCTGATCGAATAGTATGCGCAAGGCAGTTGAGATTCCTCTTTACGCCACAGTCAGACTCTGCTCGGCGAATTCAAGGACCGCGAGCACCTGCTCCCGCTTCACGCCCGGAAACCACCGCAGGAAATCGTCCACACCGGCTCCGTCTTCAAGATTCTCGAAAAGAGCCTTTACTGGCACGCGCGTGCCTTTGAACAGCCACACACCGCTGACTTTCCCCGGAACGCGCTCAACAGTCGGACATTGATTCCAATCGAGCATTGTTGGAGCATAGCCGTTCCTGTTTGGAGGAACAAGGATCAGAACTACAGAATGAGCCTTGTATTCAACGTTCAGACTTTCGGTAGCCTCGGCAACGTCCGGACTGCAGTGCATACCGCCTCAAACTCGTGGTGGGTGTAGACTGTATTCATTTCGGCAGAAGCGTCCCCTGTGAGCTTCTGACGAAGTTCCTGGGACACACCCGCATTCGCGAGAGCGCTGTTGAATGAGTGTCGCAGGCTATGGAATGACAACGCGCTCACTGAGCGACCTGCGGCACCGTTGCGATCCCGAATCTTTCCGCCATCAATTCCAGCTTTTGCCATGAGGCGCTTGAACGCCATCGACAAGCCACTCTTGCCACTCCCCGGTTTATTGTACAACTGTGGGAATACCGGGGCATTGGCGCTGTCGGAGATAGGTCCCGAAAGCAGGTATTCCTCGAGTGCCTCATGGACCGGGATTTCTACTTTCGCTTTGGGCGTCTTGCCCTTGGTCTTCTTCTGCATGAACCGGAGGACCTTCTTGTTTTTCGAAAGGTTGACGTTCGACCACGTAAGACGGGCCAAATCCGACAGCCGACCACCCGTGTAGTACGCGCTGATTATCAGACCCTTCCAATCGCCTTCAGCGGCATCAATCAATTTCGAGACCTGTTCAGGCGCAAAGACGTGTTTATCAGCTTTGTCCCGATCTTGGATTAGCCGTACCATCGCACAAGGGTTTCGCGTGATGATCCCCTCTTCTATCGCAACTTTGAACGCTCGTTTGAGAACGCGTTTGACAGCGAAATTGACCGTGGCAGGAGCCCGGCCTTCGGCTTCGAGCTGCTCCCTGTGTTTGAGGACGTGCTCACTTGTGACCGCCTCTAGGCGTTGATTTGCGACTGGCCCGAGGCCAACCAGGAAATCCGCTACGACCTGCCGATAACGGGTTCAAGGTCCCGTCAGAAACTGCGCCCTTCTCGTTCGCGAGCCACTTATCAAGCCATTCACAAACCGTTGGATCATAGACTCGCTTCCCGGTCACCCGAGCAAGCGTCTCGCTTATGACTCTTCTGATTTGCTCTTCAGTGGCATTGCCACGCTTCGCAAGATCCTCGGACTCTTCGAACCCTTCGCCGATTATCCGTGCTTTTCTCCGGTCGGTTTCCTTCGTAGATTTCTTAAGCCGCCGTCCGTTGGCGTCTCGGTAACAGTAATACCAAAATTTCGACCTGCCCCGGGCATCTTTAACGAGCCTCCCCATAGTTCGAATTTTCCTTTTGGAATCGAATTGTGGATTGCATGTCATCCATTTTCTTAAAAATTACAATCCTGTCTGACTCAGAACAGTAATCTACTGTTTTCTGTCGTTCAATATTGCATTCGTGCCTCGTAAACAACCACTTGTGCCTACGCAGAGACAGAAACGAGGGACTTCAGTGTCGGGGCGTACGTTTTCGCTTTTGTGGTGACCGGAAAACGGGTTCAGTGGAAGTTCTCTGACGAGATCCGAAAGCTTTCGTAGCGATCGAGGCAAGCAAGTCGCTTTTCAATTTGGGAGATGCTTGAAACACTAGAAGATTTCGTTTCCTGTTGGTTTGGAACTGAACTCGAAGCCTACGGAGGATCGCTTTGCCCGCATAGCGTCTCGGATCTTGGTCCACTCTTTGTCCAGCTTCCACAGCTAGTTCGCCGTGATTTAACTTGGATGCATCACCACGCTTTCGTATTATGTCGGTTCTGCCATTGACATAGTCAGTAACCAGTTCGTTTCGTTTCTCGGTAAGAATCACGGCTATTAGAGTTTCAAACTCTTGAACAGTCATGTTGCTGTTCTTCTCCGCCAAGAATTCCGCATTTATAAATCAGGCTTCAAGATCGCGTGTCTGCGTCACAAATGGTTGAACGCCGATCGCACGCATAGACGCTTCCCAATCCTTAACTTCGTCGGTAGATAAAAAATCTTTATCACGGTGAACAACAATAGTAGCGCGACTATTTCCAGCTTTGATAATGTCAACCAATGGCCGAAGATTCTTTTGCACGGTGACACCGTGGTAGGATAGAATAAGAGTCTTCGAAATATTAAATCCTGAAGAAGAAAGTACTACCTCAATGGGTTGGGTTAATTCATCTTCCGTCAAGACGATCGCCTCGGTGCCCTCCTGATTCAGTCTCTCTTTCACATCGAGAGCCCCTATTTCTAGGAGTATACCAATTTCATCTTCTTGCCCCGCCTTATCCACCTCGCCGTTTCGAATCCAAAGAAGTCCGCAGGAGCGCTCGATTGCATCCACGACATGCCTAGAGTGCGTTGTAAGAATTACTTGAGTACCGCGCTCTTCCGCAACCCGACGCAACAGTGAACAGAGAAGCCTTTGATTGTTCGGATGAAGGTGTGAATCGGGTTCATCTAACACTATCACACGAGGTGCGAAGCGGTGGATATAGGCGAGAATTTGGATTGCTTGTAGAAGTCCAGTGCCTGCAATTTCGAGAGGTATATGTCCAGTTCCGAGTTTTACTGACACATCTATAACTTCGTCCGTACTCCGCTTAAATGTTACGTTCAGGTCCACTGTTGGAAAAATTTCGAGTAGGTCAATCATGAACGATTGCCAGCTGCCGTCAGTCTCCCACAATCGCAAAAGAATATTTCGCAAAACTAGGTTTGCATCTCCTCGTGCTAGCGCGCGAAGGAGCACACCATCCGAGACATACTCTTCGCGTTTGGCGATCCCGGCAAGTCCGGGGGAGAAAATGCTGAAGGGTCGTTCTAAGCTTGAGAGGCGTTGGGCTACAGAGACGTTATCAATAGCCACTAAAATGTTCCGGTTTCTACCCTTCCGTATCTGAATCGAGCACACCTCACCAGAGACGAGATAAAAAGCGATAGTCATAGGCTCCTGTTGTTTACTCTCAAACAGGCGTCCTCCTGAACCTAACGCAGAGACATCTTCGGCTGGAGAATAGAGTAATTGCGCAGGATTTAAACTCGTGCGCAGGGTATTTTTGCTTGAGGCAAGTTTTTCAGCCAAAGCGATCGTCTGGATTAGGCCAATGCCGAAGTGAAGACCCTGAATAATAGTACTCTTTCCTGAATTGTTGGCGCCCACCAAAACATTGATTGCCTGTAAATCAAACGTTGCATCGTCGATGCGTTTGAATCTCTTTATGTGGACGCTCTTTAAACTGTCTGGTTCAATTGTCATAATATGGGCGCGCCGTTCTGTGCGGGGAACTTTTTGAGCATTTGCTTTTTGCAGATCTCGCAGTTCCTCTTCAAGTTTAATAACTGCGCCTGCTGGGCTTGAGGCATGCGAATGAGGCGGCCGTCACTCCACTGCTGGGAAAGTGCGTGTATCTGTTGCGAGAACGAAATGAGTCCTCTTACATCGTCGTCATTGGCGATTGCCTGCCTGACATTGTCCACTCTCTGGAACGTCTGAAAGTCGAAAACCTGTCTCGCATCGGGCAAAAACAGTATACGGTTCTCACGATCCGCTTTGGGAGTTATGTCTACGAGTCTGCTGCGTGGCCTCCCCCATACCGCATGATGGTTTGCTTCGATCAGCACTCGAGGCCACAGCCAAATTGCCCATCCAAAGACTATTGTGCCCCCCTCGTCTGCAACGGCTTGCCCGACATTAAAAAAGCATTCGTCTTGAATAGCACTCACCCGAGGAAGCACATCGACATAAATTGGAGTGTTTCCAGGCGCCAGTTTATGACAGAATTCTTCGACGATTGCATCAATCTCGGGAGGGGTAATAGTGCTGGTCGCGTTCATTCTTCTAATTAAGCGTGTCTTTCAGGCCGCGAGATCGAATCTGCGTGTGTCGCGGCCTTCATTTATTCGCAACCGCTCGATCAAAATGAGCAGGCGGAACTTCCCGAACTCCGTTGGCTGCTCGCTGCCACGTGCGACATGCCAGTGCCGATCAATCTCGGACTGAACGCATGGGCAAAGGCCTCCTGGTATCTCGAAGAATGCGAGAAACGCGAGGCGGTTACTAACGTGCCAATGTTCTGGCGACTCGGCCCCCGTCCGAACCTCAATCAACTTCACGACGGGCATCGCAAAGAGGCGCTCAAATCGGCGCGCTCGAAGTTCGACGACCTCGCGCAGAACAAGTGCGCCGCGCTTTTTCAGGATCTCCCGTCCGACGTGATCTCGCATAAGATCGTGACCTCGCCCGCGGACGTGGGCGATAACGGCATGTTCCGACTCGTCGTGCTCGGTGCTGATTTCGCAGGTGCGACGAATGATCCGCCGCACGCGGAGGCGCAGAGGTTTCTACGGCAAAAAGAGCCCGGCACAACGCGCGTCTATCAGAACGTCGTGCTCGTGATTACCCCAAGTCCTGCTGGCTTGGCTCACGCGGAGCAGATGATTGCGGAATGGGACGGCTGGGTTCGGCTGGAACAGTCGCCGCAGTTCAAGGAGCTAAAGCCCGAAGACCAGGAGCGAGTGCGAAAACGCAAGAAACCCGCGCTGGATGCCGCGCTAGTGGCGGTTAAAGACGCTTACCAGACGGTCCTCGCAATCGAATCTGACGGCGGTGTGAAGGCGCACAAGGTGACGCTGGGCGGCGAATCGCTAATGGCTGCGCTGCTGCGCGAGCAGGACAAGCTGCGCCTATTCCCTAAGAGTATCGACATCGAGCAAATCATGCCGCCCGCGCCGCTGTACGCGGTCTGGCCGTCTGGCGCGGATTTTGTGGCCGTTGCCGATCTTTACCAAACCTTCGCTCGCGATCCGAAACTGCCGAAGCTCCTTAGTCAGCGTACCGTGTTCCGGAGTGTTGAAGACGCTATTCGTCGCGGCTTGCTCGCATTGCGCTGCACGTGCCCTGATGGTTCGTCCTCATGGTTCTGGAAGTCAGCGATTGATGTTGTTGAGTGGGAGAAAACAGCTGAGGCATGGCTGCCGGCGAAAGCGGACATTACTCGCCTCGTAGGGAGCGCCGTGCTGCCGGAAAGCCTACCGGGTGTGTGGCCCTCTGATGGTTCCGGCATCAAGCTCAAGGTTTTGTGCGCTTGCTTCGACGGCACGCACACCTTTGAAGAACGTTACGACAAAACGAATGTCGAACAGCGGCCCATCCCAAAAGCTGCATCGCACGTCGTTTATGCTGCTGTTTCCGACGCCGTAAGAGAACGTCGGCTTTGGCTGGTATTCGGCACAGACAGCGTTTTCGGTGAAGCGCCCACCACACTCCAGCTCGATAGCGACGCGACCATCTATTCTCCACCCGAGCAGCTCGCTGTTGCTGATTTACTCCCGCCGAACTTGCCCGGCGCATGGACAAAGAACGCGGTACCGCGCACCACGCCATTATCGCTGTACGCCGCTATCAAGGCGGCACGTGGCAAGCCATGGCCTGAGAAGCTTTTTCTCGGCACAGTCAATGCGGCCGTAGCCCAGGGCTACTTCGTCCGCGCCGAGGGTACCGGACCGGTATCTTCTCTCCAACACGACGGGGACGTCCCGCTGGTAATCCGGCAAGGGAAGCCGGTGGTTGTTGAACCGCCGCCAATCCCGCCGGGCCGTAAAAGCGAGGCTCCGTGCGCACGTCGTGGTGGAACCGGACGACGTGAACTGTCTGGCCGATGCAAAAGGCCAAAAGTTCAATCACCACCGTCTGATCCTGATCAAGTAACCATTGCCAAAGTTCCTCGGCTTCAGCCGGGATCCGCTTCAGCCATTGAGACTGGATCTCTGACAAGCGCGTTTGAGCGAGACTTGTCTCGATGCCTTTGGCGTGAGAGTCCAATCGGCAGCCGCCTTTTTCGCTTGTGAGCGACAAGCAGCTGCCAACGTCGTAGCAGCTTTCATAGCAAACTCGTAGAGCTAGGTTATGGGCCGCGGCCACGAGCGCCACATCAGGGCGAGTTGCGAGCACTGCTCGCAAGGCCGCGGAAGATTATTTACCTATTTGGAGTGGGAGTGTAAGAAAAAGGCAATCCAGATCGAGGTATATGCGACTGATCCGATCGTTGTGCCGGCCACGTTAGGAAAAGAGGTGAAGACGCTTGTCTTGTCGCGGAAGCAAATCATGCTGCTCTATGGTCGTATCCAGGAAGAAGTCGATGACGATAGCCTAGAGGAGGTTATGGAATGGATAGAGCAATCGAATGGATTCCATCGCGATCATTACGGAAACTGGGGAATTGGATGAGATACTGCGAAATCATCGTGGGATACGGATGCCTCTACTTCATTGTAGATGGCAAAGAATTGTCTGGCACCGCGACGTGAAGCAGGCCGAGCAGGTCAGAGACAAAATCATTGTGGCCGAAATCCAGCGCAGAGAGCGCTCGCCCGTGCAGGCCGGTTAGGATCGGTATACCAGCCACACCGGAAAGCTCGCGGGCAAGATGTGGCGGCCAACATTGAACGGTAACGATCGACAGCAGCCGGCGCCGGCGCTCAGGGAGCTTTACAGCAAACCGCGCCGGTCAAACGCATGGGAATCGGAAGGGGGCGACGTTATCAGGTTCTGGACCGATGACGGGGATAGCTGGGGGTTCCTCTTCCATCAAATGACAGCGATCCACTACAGCGCCAAACACGAGCGCCTGCTTATTGTCTGGACGCTGGGCACTCTGGTTATCGCCGGTCCGAAAGTCCTCGAGTTCTACGACGACTTTTGCAGTCACCACGCAACGTCACTCAAGGCCGATGGGAAGGATATCCTCGCGGCGAGAATGCTGTTAAATGCGGAATGTGGTGCGGACGCGCCGTAAACTTTGTCATTCCATTTCCTCTTCCTTGTTTCGACCGTGGCGTTTTCGAATGCTGTTAGTTAGGGCGCTGCGGATCTCAGTGAACTGGCCTATGGTCCCGCTCCAGGCGCCGAACAACATGTGCTAAATTCTTAGCGAATTGCTGTCGTTTTAATCTGTCGCTCTGTGAGTCAAATATCGACTCATCGGATAGTGCGAAGGGTGAGTGCTGAGACCATTTCAGGAGGCACGCCTTTGGAATGGTTTCGGCGCGTAATTCCTGCCCGGAGCGAGCAAATGGCAACTTTGCAGCAACAGATGCCAAGTTCCAGCACAACCGAGCCAGAACTCAATAACGGCGCCGCTCTGCATACCGCCCAGGGAGTCGCTGTCACAGTCACGCGAGCCAGGCCAAGACTGTCGACCAGGTCATTGTCTGCGTGCCAGTTCGGACATTTAGCCAGGCGAACGAAGCCCAATTTTACGTTTCAATGTCCCGCGCTCGTTGGGCGATGCACGTCTTTACTGATAGCAAGGTGGCTCTGCGGGATGACGTCACCAGGCCGAGCAAGCTTTCCTCTTGGGAGCTCGTCGAGGGGACCGAGAAAGAGAGGGCGTTCCAGGCCGAGCTGGATAGGCAGGGGGCAAAAGTACAGGAGGAACAGCAAGAGAGAACTTATGAACGATAATGTGACGCGGACGCCGATGCGGTCATTGAAGGAGCAATTCTCGAGAGGTTTCGGGGGGTTGGACAGAGGAGTCGCATCCGATCTTTCGGTTTTGGGTAGAGGGAGACTGGTGGGGCTCACCGTTCTTTAGTCTCAGCGCCGGCTTTCGACCTGCTGCTTAGGATTTCAGCTGCAAAAAACTGAAAATCGTTTAGCTTAGTTAATTGAGCCAAACAATAACGATAGAGGAGTATCTTCTATGCCGACTCTCTAAGAGACTGGTGGGACGGATTCTGGGACAAGGTTCAGTACGGCCGGACCATCGAACCGACGCACTATCCGATTCTGTCCGAGCACCTGGACAAGCAATTAGGGCAGTCATTCAAGCGCGACAAACACTACTTCGAAGTCGAGGTCAATCGCATCTTTCTTCAATACAACCGGCAGTTCTGGATGACCTATGCGCCGATGGCGCTAGTGGTGAGCGAGTTTCAATACGATGGACAGGATACGGTGGTGCCTTTCGTTGTTGGCCCGAGCCTGCTGGAAAAGGATCGGATCGAATTGCCCAACGGCTTCTTGTTCAAGGACACCAAAGTCGCCGGGATAAATCCCTACAAGGGCGATGACTTCCAGTTAACCGTCATTCTATATCAGGTCAAGCGCACAGATGTCGCCGCGAAACTGCTGAAAGTCGTCGAGAACTTGGCCTCGGTTTTCGATTTTTCGCAGACATTGAGTGCCTATCTAAAAGTCGCTAATGTTCTCGTAGACACCGTTGGCGAAATAATCGGCACGGATAGCAGCAATCAACCATTGATCGGCGTGCGCCAGGGATTCAAGGCCGGAGACGATTTCAAGCCAGGTTATTATGCGCTGATTGACAACCGCCAGACCCAAATCGAGGAAGGGAAACTGTGGGTGCAAAAGAACGAACTGCTATACGGCGACACGGACAACGCGCCGCGGTTCACCGGCGCCAACTACGTCCTGTACAGTATCAGCCAGGCCGCCGAGCGCACTGACTACGAGAAGCTATCGTTCTACGGGCAATGGAAGACTGCCATGGCCGAAGCCCATACGGCCAATCCAGAGAAATGGCAGAGCGCCACAGCGAACTGGACCACGCTCTACCAGATGATGTCGCTAAGCGCGGACCTCATCTCGCCCCAGGCCGAGGCGCTGGCCGATGATTGCTGGCAGCAGATGGAAACGAAGCACAACAAGGTCAAGTCGAGATTCGGCACGATGGGCGGCGCAGACACCGAGAAAAAAGCGCTCGAAGAGGCGGGCGAACTGCGGGGGATCAGCGAACGTCTCGACCATGTCCGGAGCAAATCTGTCTCTGTCCTGCGCTCCAAATGATCCTCTCCGGACGCGGAGGCTTGAGTCGTGAATATACACAAGTGCAAACTCGCTCTGGAAGACAAGACCAAGGTGGTCTACACCGGCGTGAACGGCGTCCCCAATTCCGCCATGATCGTAGTCGATGCCTTGACCCGGCAGTTGCTAACGCGCTTTAATCATTGGATTAGCAGGGACAAATTCGACGAAAGCGATGACCTGAAATTGGTCGGCGTCTATCTGTACAACGTGCTACTGCCCGATGGATCGGTTATCCGGCAGCAGTTTGAGGGCGACTACGATTTGATCAAGAAAACGGACGACCGCCTTCGGCTGACGCTGGAGTTCCACAAGGGGGCCGGCGAGCTTGCCAACTATCCCTGGGAATTTCTGTACATGCCGCTCCGTGAGAGCACACCTGACAAGAAGAAACGCGAAGGCTTTTTCCTTGCAGGTCAAAAGACTGAACTCATCCTAACTCGGTTCGTACCAGACGTGTATCCGGAGTTCGGAGAACGGGAGAAGGAACTGCGGATTCTAGTAGTCTTTTCGAATCCTCGCGACAAGGAACTGCCCGACATTGATACCGCGGAGACTCGGGAAGCCATCGCCACGATCCAAGCGCTGAAGAAAAAACAGTCCGTGCTGGTTCGAATTGATTGAGAATCCCACTTACCAGGAACTCGGCAATGCGATCAAGAAGTTTCCGGGGCTGGGCGAAAAGACGTTTAGACCACACATCGTTCACTTCATCGGGCATGGGGACAAAGCGCACGGCCTGGCGCTCAAGATGACGAAGCAGGAACTCGACAATCGCGCGAAAGATAACCGACCCTACAAAGAAACTGCCTGGCACGATAGCAAAACGATCAGCGACTTATTTTCCGACGACCCGCCGCCGCGTCTGGTGTTCCTCCACGCCTGCGATTGCGCACAGCCCGACACCCTGGATGGTTTTTCCGATCTCGCCCGCGAGTTAGCGTTGGCTAGGATCCCAGCCGTGGTAGCCATGCAGTACAAGATCAAAACCGGCGATGGCGCGCTTTTTGCTAGAGTATTCTACCAGGAACTGAGCAACGGTTGCGACGTAGACGAGGCCGTTCGGGCGGGACGCGAAGTCCTGGGAAATCCCGATTACGGCGGGATGGGAAGCTGGAGTGACCGCCGCTTCGGAACGCTTGTCGTCTATTTACAAAGTGAGAAAGCCATAATCGAGATGCCTCCGGCATTTGATCCTGAAAAGAAAGTCGCTTGCCCTAACCCAGAGTGCGGGGGCAAAGTCGCTCTCAATTGGCCCAAATGTGGGCTATGTGATCACGAGGCGATAATCTGTCCCGAATGCCAAAAAAATGGGGAATATCTCTTGATGGACAAGACCCTCGGACGCTGTGGGAAATACGGCCACAGCTTAGTTGACAGGCATGCAACGCCAAAAACGCCTGGCACAGTAACTAGTCCGGAGAAAAAAGCAGGGGCAAAACAGAATGAACGAACAGGCAGCGCCGACCGCGTCGGGTGAGGCCCCACAGCCAGAGAAGGAAGCGGCGCGGCCGGTGGTCGAGCCGCCACCGCATACCCCTTACACTCCCATCATAGGCCAATTCGAAGTCTCGCGTGCATCGGTCAAGCAGAGCATGGCCGAAGCATACCATCAGGCGGCGCAAACAGACGCCGACATGGTCGCAGCGACGCAGGCCCTCGAACGAATACGATTATCGCTCCTGACGGAGCGGGACGTGTTCAAACTCTGGCAGCGATTTGACGAAGCGATCGGTGCCGCTGACGCAGACACCCTCCGGCCCGCACTCATCGGCCTGCGCGCCTGGTTTGAGGAGCAGCTGTTCGATCAACAGCGCCAGCGTCTGGAAGACCTGTTCGCACGCGAGCTCGAGCTCGGCTGGCAAGAGTGGCTGCGCGTTTACGCCGAAGGATTGGCACACTGGAAACTCCTGTGCTGCCGAAGCTTGGTAAACGCGCCGCTGCACTTCCCAGAGCAGTTTCGCATGCCACACGACTTCAAACGCGCCACTCAACTTATTTTGCACGAACGTTGGACCGAGGTGCATCAGTTTTTCACATTTCTGGCCGGGCACGAGTTCCTGGATGCACACACGCGCGCCGGACTGTTGATTCCCGCCGGTCGGATTCACCTGTATCTCTTCAGCCGACACGACCGGGCGCTGGAATTCTTCCAGCAGGCGGAGCAACTCGCGCCGGGATCTGGACTCGCCTTGGCTGCCTTGGGCGAATACTATCTAAATCAAAACGAATTCGCCCGGTCACGGACTTATCTCGAACAAGCAATGCAAGCCGAGCCCGACATTGCGGATGCCTATGTAAACATGGGCGACTTGGCAGAAAAGCAGGGCAATTTGGAGGAAGCGCGCAACTGGTATCAGGAGGCGATCAACAAAGCAGTCGGCGATAGCCTAGGCTACCGTAGGTTGTTGCGCCTGTACGCGCGTCCGGCGTTTATCGAGCGATACGAGGAGCATATCACGCGACTGGCTGATCGCGCTAAGGCGGTTGAGGAAACTGGCGAATACGGCATATATCTCGTTGTTGGTGACGCCTATACCGAGAGCCGGCGCTATGACACCGGACAAAAATGGTATGACAAAGCCATCGACCTCGAACCGAACCGGCTGAACGGCTACCTTTCGAAAGGTTTCGCCTACCTGGACGAGGGTGAAGGTCGCTACGACGCAGCGCGCGAAGCCTTGGACGCAGCCATCGGCGTCGCGCCGGAGGCCTACAATGGGTATTGGGGCATGGGGCAATTGACCGAGCGGCGTGGCCAATGGGCCGATGCCGCCGAGTGGTATGCAAAGGCCATGCAGCGCCAGTCAGAGTTTTACTCCAATTTGCAGTCCAGGATTGGCGAAATGCAGTGGAAGATGGGGAATTTGCAGAAGGCGGAGGTGACGCTGCTCGACGCGCTCCGACACGACCACATGAACGATATGACCGTGCTCGATCTGGCGGACGACTACTACGAGAACCAGAGCAAGCCCGATGAAGCGCTCTGGCTGTTCAGGAAAATCCGCGAGGTCAAAGGCTCGGCGTTCGAGGCTGGCTATCAGAATCGAGTGGGCAATGTTTATTACTACCAAAAAGAATACGAGACAGCCGCCCAGCATTATCTGAATGCGATCCGCTCAGATAGCAAGCAGGCGGTGTACTTTTCCAATTTGTCCCTTGCATATCGCAAAGTGAAACGCTGGACAGAATCTCGCGAACATTTGAAGAAAGCATACGAGTTACACGGCGACCGGCATAAATACGAAGGTGAACTGGTGCAGGTTTACCGTGCGCAAGAGGAGGCACTTGAGAAATCGTTGCCTACCTCGGCGGACGGCCTGGAGCGCCTGGAGGAAGCTATCGCTAGCATTCGCGCGGATTTGGTGCAAGCTCAAGAGAACAAGCCGTTCTTGGATCAACTCGACCGACTCGAACAGATGCGCGAGTTTGTGATACGCTATGGCACGAATGCCCTCAAGTTTGATCCTGTAGATAAGCCTGTCCGCATCCACGTCTCATCCGACTTGCTGTTCTTCATACTGGAAGCAAACCAAACTGACCTATCAAAAGACTTTTTGAGTCTTATCCAGGCTATGCGCGTGCGCCTCCGCCTGAGGTATGGAGTAAGTGTGCCGGGCCTTGACTTCACCAACCTCACTGGATTAGACATCCCATCAGGCTCCTATCAAATCGAGGTGATGGCTGAGCGAGTTGCCGCCGGGCGAGTTGAAACAGGCGAAGGGAGCAACCCATGTGAATTTCTCTTGCACTGCACGGAGAGCGTCTTGAGTGACCACCTCGATAAACTATGCGGCTATCAAGAAACGGCAAACCTGCTGGCGGAGTGCGATACAAACGACTGCGCTCAGATTAAGGACGACCTGGATAAACTCATGGCCCTCACGCGTAGGCTAAAGCATATTCTCCACCAAGGCGGGTCCATCTCCGACCTTGCTCAGATTGCTGGGGAGGTAAATAAGCAAACTACGACCAGCTCAAGCGTGGAATATCAATCGAAGCCTAAACGACTAGCCCTAAAATAAGCTCCCGACATTACCAAGCTCATCTTGCACTTGGGAGTCTCGGAGGGCGCAAATCGAGCGGAGTGGGCCCAGAAATCTAAAGATCTGCAGGACCAGTTCTTCGACGAACTAGGCGTCATCATTCCGCAAATGACTATCGTAGATAGCCCACTTGGTCTCCAACTCCAGATCAATGAAGAGAAACTACCAATCCAACTCGTCCACCACGCGCCAGATCAGATCGTGGCCACTGAACTGCGCCTTAGAGTAGACAAATTCCTTGCCCTTGATACGGTCGAGTACTACCTGAGAAAGCTCAGGACCAATTTCCCCGTGCTGGTCAATGTCATCCGGCATTGCTTTAGCACTGAAGAGCTCACTCAGCAATTGCGCCACCGGTTGAGTTTCCAATGCTCGATCAGGAGCCTGCCGCGAGTCTTAGAGGAACTGATCAGTGCAGCCTTTGATGGGCCATAGGCGGAAGTGATTCCCAACTCCTCTTTCTGAGGTGGCCTGGCTCCCCAGATAAAAAGTTTCGTTATAGGGTTGGTGGCTTTTTAAGGGCGAATCCAAGTTATGCGGCGGTACTCCCCGGCATCCCCCCGGGGATGGTGCTGACCGCCCGCTCGGTGACCCGGAGATTTTTGGCGATCTGCTTGCAAGCGGCGTCTCCTGCCTCGGCGGTTGAGCAATGCTGGTTGGCTGCGCGGACTCTACCCGAAAAGATCAGCAAACGTCGGCGCCAGCAGGGTTTGCTGGGAACGGCATTTGTAGGCGTCTTGTGAACGCTTGTGAACTGGTTAGTCAGCTCCGGAAAGCGCCGTTTTTTCTAGTCACTTCTAGTCAAAAAGTCGAGCTCCTTTATTCTTTTCCCTTCGTCATACTTCGCTAAGCTTCGCTTCCAATCGATTGCAGCGCTCTCGCCCAAGCTCCTCGCTTCGAGCTGGAAGGAGCTAAAATGGACCGGTGAGGGAGGGATTCGAACCCTCGGTACCCTTTTGAGGTACAACGCTTTAGCAAAGCGCCGCTTTCGACCGCTCAGCCACCTCACCAGATTTTGCGGTGGGAACGCTATATCCACGATCACCGGGGCGTCAAACGAAAGCGAACGTTTCAGCCCGTTGTGAGAAAAAAAATTTATCTGCAACTTTTCAGGCGGCTCCTGTGTCCTGTGATTGAAACCCAATCAATGGACATGAATAGCAACATTATCTATCTCGATTTCAAAACGGCGGATAAAAGCCGGCAACAAGGAAAAGGGCAAGGCAGTTGGGTACGAATTGAAAATGACGCCGCGTTCAAAATTATCGATGCACTCCTGGTCCTGTGGCTCGGCGCGTGGTCGATGATCGCCGGCATGGAATTTTTAAGAGCAACCGGAGCAGTCCTTTTCTAGTCGAGCGCCCCGGGATTTCGCGCCAGGGGCCTGTCCCCGAAATAACATGAAGTTCGTCGCGATCAAAACGGGCGAGATTGAAAAACAGCCAACTGCCGCCGCTGCCGCCGGGCGAAAGGCGTGCTATTTCGAGGACAGGACAGTAACATGATCGCTGCCGCAACACTCTCCCTGTCCCAATTCCATGATGGGACAGGTCGTGCGTCGGATAGAGAAATGGCGGAGGTAGAGGAGTTCGAAATGTTTGTCCGGGACTACCAGAATATGGTGTTTTCGGTGTCCGCCCGAATCGTTGGGAACACGGCGGACGCAGAGGATATCACGCAGGAGGTCTTCATCCGCGCCTATGAACGATTCAAGGAATTGCGGAATAGTACAACCGTGGGCGGCTGGTTGAAGACCGTCGCGACCAACTTGTCCATCAATCATTTGAATCGATACCGGGCGCGCTGGAGGTTTTTCTCCGAGCAGACGGAACCGGTTGAGATTGTGGTTGAGCCGGATGAGGAAAACGACCGGGTGGCGGCGCTGGAGCTCGCGATCCAGAAACTTCCGGATGCCCATCGCGTACCGCTCGTGCTTTTTCATTTTCAGCAGATGAGTTACGAGGAGATCGCAGCGAAACTTCAAATTTCACTCTCCAAAGCAAAGTCGGATATACATCGAGGACGCGAAACGCTAAGGAGATTGGTCACGAAATGAGCGATCCGAACAAAGATTGGCTCGACGACGAACTCGCCAACCTTCACGACATCGAGGCTCCTGCCACCCTGCTGCCCAAAGTGATGAAGGAGGTCCGGGAACGCGCTGCGAGACCGTGGTGGCTGCGGCTGCTCGGACCGCGCACGGCGCTCTGGCGCTCGTTCGTTCTGGCGATTTCCGTATTGGTTTTTGGAATTTCACTGATAGTGAATCCTGTTCAGATCGCTTCGCATTTACCGGGAGCCGTTGCACTGATGAACCTGGTTCCCCTCCTTTTGGGTGCGGCCATGTCCGCATTGCTGCACCTGAAAGTCTTTAATTATTCTGTTTTGCCGCTGCTCACGTTTGCAGTCGCGCTCAGTTACATTCTGCTCGTTGCATCGGCCTCAGCGATCCAGCATCTGATGGGCGTTCGAAAATGAGACACCTTGTCCGAATCGCCCTCGCCTGCATCATTGCATCGATCATTCCAGCGGATGCTCACGCCGGCTTGCCGGCCGGTCCAGGGCGCAACTGTCTCCGCTCATTCATTCAATCGTTGCGGCTCGGACACCTTATTACCGAGTCGATGACCGGGCATGTGCTGTTTCAAGCGGAGAGCGACGATCCTCCCGACTTGGAAATAGCCAGTAATAGCAAATCGCTCGAGTACCACCAACATCACGGCGGCAATGACGATCAGGTCGTCATCGGACAAACGTATAAGCTGAACCGCGGCGATCTCGTCAGAGGGGATGTGACCCTGATCGGAGGTACGGGTGAGATCGATGGCACGATTGACGGTGATCTCGTTCTGGTCGGCAGCACTGTCAGTTTTGGCGGCACGGTCAACGGCGACCTCGTTGCAAACGGTTCCAATTTGACGATCAACCCGGGCGCCACCGCCAACGGCGACTACGTTTCCATCGCGTCGACGGTTAAGGGGGAGGAAAACCTGACGACCAACGGCAAGCGCGTCCTGCTGAATAGCCTTCCCGCAATTGCTCCCGCGCTCAAAGAGTTCCTGGCGAATTTCCTGCAGCTGCGAGCAATGTCGCCCACATCGATCGTTAGTTGGACACTCGCACTTATTTTTCTGGCAATTCGGCTGGTGCTCGGCCTGTCTTTCCCGAAGATTTTCCAGCAAACCGACACGATCATCCGGGAACGGACAGGGCCGTCGTTTTTGATTGGGCTCGCGATGATACTTGGGTTGCCTGTCCTGTCGGTGCTCCTGATCATCACTGTCCTAGGGATTTTGGCGCTGCCATTTCTGGCAATTGCCTTTTTTATCCTGGTTATGTTCGGCACGACCGCCGTCTGCTATTCGTTCGGGAAACGAGTCGCTCCGCAGATTGCTGAGAAACGGTACGTCGCGTGCATCTGGATCGTCATCGGGAATGCCGTGGTCTGGGTGCTTTATTGCATACCGGTCATCGGTTTCCTGGCGGCCGGCGTAATCGCGCTCCTCGGCTTGGGGTCGTTCGGAATCTACCTTGCCGAGCGATATCGATCGAATGCGCCGCAACCGATGGCTAATCAACCCGCAAGCGGTGCGGTACAGGGTCCGGAAGGGAGCGAATCGTTTGCCCTGGCCCCGGCCACCGCAGCGCCCGAATCGGTCCGGGCACGAGCGCATTTTCTACCTCGATTAATCGCTAACCTGATCGATCTGACCATCATTTTGCCGTTGCTCCATTCGTTTCACATTACCAACGCAGTGATCGCCGCATGGGCACTCTACCGTTTCGGAATGTACGCCTGGAAAAGTGCGACTCTGGGTCAGATCGTTTTGAACCTCCAGGTAGAGAAGTTGGACGGCGCAACTCTGATCGGAGACTACTCCGGCGCGGCGATACGCGCACTATCCAGCTTGCTCTCGCTTATTCCGCTTGGCCTGGGTTTCATTTGGATTTTGTTCAATAGCGATCTCGAGGCATGGCACGACAAGATCAGCGGCACCTACGTCGTCCGTCGCAATCCGAGTCCGAGCCAAACTGAGATTTAAACAACGCACAAGAAGCAAAAACAATAACCATCCTGACTGATCCTAGATACAACCTATGAGGCGCAATATGAAACCGACTCTTTGGCAAATGTTGATTGTGCAGAGAGGAAACTAACGTATGACATTGACTCAAACCCTTGCTGCGACCTTGATGTTTGCTTCGATTGGCGCTTCCGCCGAACAGAATCCACCGCAGGCACCGCAAAGACCGCATGAAATCAGCGAGGCTGGTCACACCAGAAACGACCCGTTCTTCTGGCTCCGAAACAAAAATGACCCGGAAGTCCTGAAATATCTCAACGCAGAGAACCAGTACACCGAGCATTCCCTGAAATCGACCGAAGGATTGCAGGGAACCCTCTACAAAGAAATGCGAGGGCGGATTAAGGAAGAGGATATGTCTGTTCCGGAGAAAATTGACGACGACTACTACTATTCAAGGACCGAAGCCGGGAAACAGTACGCGATTTATTGCCGCAAGAAAGGGAGCCTGGATGCGAAGGAAGAAGTCATTCTGGATGGAAACCAATTGGCGAAAGGATTGAAATTTTTCCAGCTCGGAGCGTTAAGCGTCAGTCCAGACCACAAGTTGCTCGCATATTCAGCCGACACGAACGGGAGCGAAGCGTTTGTTCTCCGAATCAAATCACTCGAGACAGGGCAATTGTTGCCCGATGAGATCAAGAACTGCAGTCCTTCTTTCGCCTGGGCGAACGACAATAAAATTTTTTTCTACAATCAACTCGACGCCGCACGACGCCCGTACAAGGCGCTTAAGCATGTTTTGGGAACGAAGGTCGACCAGGACCCGACAATTTATGAAGAGAAAGATGAGCGATTCTTCCTGGATATAACCAAGTCTCGAAATCACAGTTACATCTTTGTTTCCGTCGAGAGCGAGCTCTCCAGTGAAATTCGCTTTCTGAATGCGGACCGGCCCAACGATTCGCTTGCGCTGATCCGGCCTCGCGAAAATGACCTGCTCTACTATGTCGAAAATCACGGAGATCGTTTCTTCATTGTGACAAATGAGAACGCGAAGAATTTTAAGATCGTCGAAGCGCCGGTGAGTTCGCCCGGCAAAGAGAATTGGAAGGACTTCATTCCTTACGATCCACAGGTCAAAATTGACGGAGTCGACGCTTTTGAAAACTATCTCGTCATTTCAGGCCGAATCAACGGGCTGCCGGCGATTCGAATTGACAACCTCAAGTCCGCGGAACTGTACGATGTCAAATTCGACGAACCGGCCTACGACGTTTCGCTCGATCGCAATCCGACGTTCAACACCGATATTGTACGGATCAGTTATAGCTCGTTTGTGACTCCGGACTCGGTGATCGACTATAACATGGCCACCGACGAGAAAGATGTTCGGAAAGTGAGGAGCATCCTCGGCGGTTACGATAAGAACAATTATCAGATGGAGCGCATTTTCGCGAAAGCGAACGACGGCGTCGAAGTCCCTGTTTCCCTGGTATACAAGAAAGGTCTCAAAAAGGATGGCACCGCGCCGCTACTGCTCTATGGGTATGGAGCTTACGGGGTCTGCACAGATGCAGATTTTGACTCAAATACCATCAGCCTCCTCGACCGGGGATTCGTTTACGCGATTGCGCATATCCGCGGCGGCGGAGAACTTGGCCGGACCTGGTATGAAGATGGCAGGCTGTTGAACAAGAAAAATACGTTTTCGGACTTTATCAGCTGCGCCGAGTATCTGGTCAATCACGGCTATGCTTCACCGAGGCGGGTCGCAATCATCGGCGGGAGTGCAGGCGGGCTTTTGATGGGCGCGGTTATGAATATGCGCCCGGAGCTCTTTACGACGGTGATTGCCGAGGTCCCTTTTGTCGACGTGCTTAATTCGATGTCCGATCCCTCGCTGCCTCTGACCGTCACGGAGTACGAAGAATGGGGCAATCCGCAGGATCCGAAATATTTCGATTATATGGCGTCCTACTCGCCGTATGACAACGTGGCCGAAAAACAGTATCCGAACTTGTTAGTCACTGCCGGATTGAACGATTCGCGCGTCAGCTATTGGGAACCTGCGAAATGGGTCGCCAAACAGCGGACGTTACAACATCAGAACAGGCTCCTGGTATTGAAAACAAATTTGGGAGCCGGGCATCACGGCGACAGCGGCCGGTTCGATCGCCTCAAAGAGACTGCTCTCGAGTACGCCTTTGCGATCACGACGCTGAATGTCGAATTGCCGCTGGGACAACAGCGCTCGACGCACTGCGGTTCATCAAAATAGGTCGCGAGAGGATCATAAGTCGATTTTCCATTCCTGGTTTTCCGAGCGCAGGGCGAAACCGCTTTTCGTCAATGCCCGTTGCATCGGGATATTGCGATCATCGGTTTCAGCCGACAGACATTCATACCCCTCGCGATTCATGACCGTCCACGCCTCCGCCAGCAGAGCGGAGGCGATACCTCGGCGACGGGAAGCCTGGATCACTCCAACATATCCGACCGTTGATTCGCCAAATGCAATGACGGGAAGAATAATTCCAATGGCGCGCCGATTCGAATCGACCGCGACCCGCCACCAATTCGGGTTATATTTGGTGGATTCCATGACTTGCAGAGTCATCTCCGCATCGGCAGCTTCTCCCAGACGCTGGCGGTAATGTTGGATCTGCAGATCTGCGGAATGCGCCGAAGTTTCCGCGATGAGAGCAATAATTTCGGACCGCTCAAAATCACTTACGGGAACGAACTCGACACCACCCGGCACGTCCGGAAAAGCGCTTTCACGCTCAAACCGCCTAATCCTCCGCCACTTTCGAAATTCCAGGTCGAGGAGAATCAGTCCGTCGTGAGAGTCCTCCAGAGCCGTGCAGTAGAGCTCACGAGCGCCGAGTGCGTGCGCCTTGTCGATCGCACATTCAAAGAGTCGCAGCGACCCGTCTCTGGCACCGAACCAACCATGCAATCGAATCAACTCTACGGGTGAGCGCAAATCACAGGGCGCGACCAGCGCCAGTGCCTCGGTCAAACGACCGCCGTCGAATCCAAGCAGAATCCAATCCGGGCTCAAACAGTCGTGGTCGAGAAAGAGGGAAAGATGGCTTCGGTCTTCGAGGCTCAATTCGGCTCGCAACATCGCGAGATCGGACGATTGAGCGAATCTGTGGCCTTTGTTTTCCACACAGAATTGATCGTCATTTACCAGCCAACCCAAGGCTCTCCGCAGAATTTTTCATCGCGTCCAATACGACCTCAATGTGCTCATCGAGGGTGACGCCAAGGTTCGTTGCCCAATGTTGAATCTCGTCGCGGTTCACCGGAGCAGCGAACGCCTTGTCTTTCCATTTCTTTTTTACGGATTTGACTTCGACATCGAGGATGCTTTTGGATGGACGCACGAGAGCCACCGCGACCAGGAAGCCCGTTAATTCATCCACCGCAACAAGCGACCTCTCCATCCGCGACTCAGGCGCGATTCCTGTCACCTCGGGCGCGTGCGCAAGGATCGCGCGCACGATCGCTTCGTCTACGCCTCGCTCCCTGAGAATCCGCGCACCCTGGTTCGGGTGTCCGTTCGCTGCGATATCGGGGTACCGCTCGTAATCGAAATCATGCAACAGACCGGCCACACCCCAGAGATCCACGTTTTCTCCAAAGCGACCCGCGTACGCACGCATAGCCGATTCGACAGAAAGCATATGCCTTCGAAGAGAGTCGTTCGAGGTATACTCGCAAACCAAATGCCACGCATCGTTTCGGGTGGGGATCATGGCGAAAAGATCGTTTTGGAATCACCGATGTGAAGCGTTTTTTTGGGCAAAGGTCCATTCATTGCGCAATTGACGTTCCGGGCTCGTAGCGGTTAACCTCTTTAGTTCGAATCTTCCAAATGAAGCAGGGAACCTGGGAACCAAGAATAGTAAACTGGCCTTCAATCGAAGGTTCTCCTTTGCCTTTGGGGGTTACTTACATCCCGGAAGAGCAGGCCTATAATTTTGCGCTCTATTCTAAAAACGCGACGGAGGTTACGCTTCTTCTCTACGACAGAGAGAGCGATGTTTCTCCGGTGGTCGAAGTCTGGCTTGAGCCGCTGGGACACAAAACCAAACGGGTCTGGCATTGCAGATTGAAGGAGAGCGACCTCGACGGGGCCTGCCATTACGCCTACCGCGTCAATGGTCCAATGGACGGTTGGTTAAATGGGAGAAACGCGTTCGATCCGGAAAAGATATTGCTCGATCCTTACGCTAAGGGCGTTTATTTTCCGCCAGGATTTGATCGGGAAGCCGCGCAACGTCGCGGATCGAACGCGGGCCGGGCGCCTCTCGGGATTTTCCGGTACAACGCGGAGAATTTTGATTGGGGCCCGGACACCTCGCCGCTGCATTTTTCGGATGCGATCATTTACGAATTGCATGTCAAAGGTTTCACAGCCGGTAAATCGAGCGGTTTGGACAAGGCGGTGCGCGGGACGTATGTGGGATTGATCGAGAAGATCCCGTATCTGAAAGAATTGGGAGTCACGATTGTCGAACTGATGCCGGTTCACCAGTTTGATCCGCAGGAAGGGAATTATTGGGGGTACATGACTCTAAATTTCTTTTCACCACACATGAGCTACGCCTCCAATCCGGAGAGCGCGACCGCCGAGTTCAAGATGATGGTGAAGGCCCTTCATGCAGCCGGGATCGAAGTGATTCTGGATGTGGTCTACAACCACACCGCCGAAGCGGATCATTTCGGCCCGGTCTATTCGTTCAAAGGGATAGACAATTCGAGTTTCTATCTTCTGAACCAGAGCGGCGATCTCCCGTATGCCAACTACTCCGGAACAGGGAACACTTTGAACTGTGCGGACCCGTTGATACGTGATCTGATCCTGGACAGCCTCCGGTATTGGGTAACGGAAATGCATGTCGACGGTTTTCGATTCGACTTGGCGTCGATTCTCACGCGATCTGAAGATGGGTCAATCAATTGGGGCGATCCGCCTTTGTTATCGGCGATCCGCACGGATCCCACACTGAGCACGACGCGCCTTATCGCAGAACCCTGGGACGCCGGGGGCGCATACCAGTTAGGGACAAGCTTTCCGGGAATGTTCTGGCACCAGTGGAACGCCCAGTTCCGCGACGACGTTCGCCGCTTCGTCCGTGGGGATTTGGGCTTTGTGCCGGCTGTCATGAGGCGATTGTACGGCAGCGACGACCTGTTTCCGGACCGAATCGAAGAGGCGCGCCGGCCGTTTTACAGCATTAATTATGTGATCGCTCACGACGGGTTTACCCTTTACGACCTGGTCGCATACAACGAGCGGAGGAACGAAGCGAACGGTCACCAAAACAGAGACGGCCCAAGCGACGACTTTAGCTGGAATTGCGGGTTCGAGGGGGATGACGGCGTTCCGGGAGAGGTCTTGGCACTCCGCAAACGGCAGGCAAAAAATCTCTTCAGTCTGCTGATGCTGTCAAACGGCATACCGATGTTTGTGGCAGGAGACGAATTTCTGCACACTCAGGGAGGGAACAACAACCCTTACAACCAGGACAACGAAACGATCTGGCTCAACTGGGATCGACTCAACGAGCACGCCGATGTGTTTCGGTTCTTCAAGTTGATGATCGCTTTTCGGAAAGCGCACCCGACGATCTGCCGCAGCCGGTATTGGCGAAAGGACATCCGCTGGCGCGGGGTAGGACCGACAACCGATTTGTCTTATCACTCGCGGAGCCTCGCCTATTATCTCAACGGCAAATCACAGGATGACGTCGATCTGTACGTGATGGTGAACGCTTTCACCGAGCCTCTAAGTTTCCCGATCTTCGACGGCCTGCAAAAGCCGTGGAGCCGCGTTGTGGACACAAGCCTCGATTCACCGAACGATATCGCTTCACCCGGATGCGCAGTCCCCGTCGTCGGCTCGAAATACCTGGTTCAGCCCCGGTCGATCGTGGTGCTTACTCAATAAGTGGCAGAAGAAGATTCACCACGGAGGCACAGAGACACACAGGATTTTTTTTGGGTTTCCAATCGTAATCGCCGTCGTGATCGCAGCTCCAACTCGTGCTCAATCTTTGGACCTAAATTCAGCACGGCACCACGTACCTCCGCGAGCGCAGTCGCAAATACGTCGCGCGTATAAGTCCGCGAACCGGTAGGTAGACGGAGTACGACACAGATGCGCAAAAAATCCTCCGTGTCTCTGTGGTGAATCTTCTTCTCCGCTCCGACCTCTAAATCTCCCGCTGGTCGACCATGCGCTCCCACTCTTGAGAGAGCGTGTGCAGCTCCTGGGTAACAGAAGCCAATTCGCGGCTGACTTGAGCCGGGGTGAGCCTTACCGAAGAATCTGAGGACTGCTCCAAAAAAGTCGCCAGCTCCTTTTGGCGTAATTCCAATTCCAGGATCTTTGATTCAATCGACGAAAGCTCGCGTGCGAACTTTTGGCGAGCCTGCGATCGGCGCTGCCGTTCTTCGGCATCGATTCGTTTCTGGTCCTTTGCTTTCGCGGCGGACCCAGCGGATTCGGCGGGGGCCGGTTTATCATCTGCAACCAGACCCGCGACGGCGGAGTCGGTACCCGTTTTGTGGAGATAGTAGTCGTAATCGCCCGGATAAAAGGTCAACTGCCCGCCGCGGACATGCAGGACCGAAGTAGCGATCGATTGGATGAAATAGACGTCGTGACTGATGAAGACCAAGGTTCCTTCATATTGGCGCAAGGCTTCCACTAAAGCCTCAATGCTGGCCATATCTAGGTGGGTCGTCGGTTCATCCATCAACAGGAAATTTGGCGGGTTGATCAACAGCTTCGCGAGAACCAACCTGCTTTTTTCTCCGCCGCTGAGCACTTTAACCGGCTTGAATACTTCATCTTCCCGAAACAGAAATGCCCCGAGCATCGTCCGCACGGTCTGCTCTGGAACCGTCGCACCGCAATCCGCAGTTTCTTCAAGCACCGTGCGATCAAGGTTCAACGTGTCGGCGCGATTCTGCGAGCAGTACCCGACCTGCACGTTGTGTCCGAGTACGCGGACACCGCGCTGGACAGGGAGCACACCGCCAAGCAACTTGAGCAACGTCGATTTGCCGGAGCCGTTCGGTCCGACAAAAACCGTGCGTTGATTTCGCTCAATCGTGAGATCGGTCCCGCGATAGACCACCGTTTCTCCATAAGCGTGGTGGATATCACGAAGCTCGATCACCTTTCGTCCGCTTCGTTCCGGTTGTGGAAACCGGAACGCCAGATTCCGGTTACGCATCTCGGGCGCTTCGAGCTTGTCCATCCGCTCGATCTGTTTCCGTTTACTTTGCGCCTGCGACGCTTTCGTATTCTTCGCTCCGAACCGGTCAATGAAAGTTTGGAGGTGCTTAATTTCACGCTGCTGGTTTTTAAATGCAGCGAGCGCCAGTTCCTGCCGCGCAGCTTTTTGCGCGACGTAGTCGTCGTAATTCCCACGGTAAGCTGCCAATTTGCGTTGATCGATTTCGATGATTCTCTCGGCGAGCGCATTCAGAAACGCGCGGTCGTGCGAAATCATGAGGATCGCGCCGGAATACCAGGTGAGGTAACTTTGAAGCCAAACAACAGATTCCAGATCGAGATGGTTTGTCGGTTCGTCGAGTAAAAGCAGATCAGGCTCAGTCACGAGCAAGCGCGCGAGATGCGCCCGCATGATCCAACCGCCACTCATCGTTCGAGCCTGCCGTGCGAAGTCCGTCTCTCGAAAGCTCAGGCCTCTGAGAATTCGTTTTGCTTTCGCTTCCAGTTGCTGGAGATCATTGGATTCGAAACTCTCCTCGTCCAACGCATCATGGTTGTCCGATTCAGCGTCACGAAGAGTAGTCGTGGCGAGTTGCAGCACAGTCTCATCATTGACCGGCACCGTCTCCTGCGGCAGAAAACCGACTCTAACTCCGCGTTGCATAGCGACTCTGCCCGCATCCGCTTCCTCAATGCCCAATAGAATCAAAAAGAGTGTTGATTTACCGGCCCCGTTCGGCCCGACCAAAGCGATCCGGTCGCCGCGATTGATCTGCAACGCGGCCTCTTCGAACAAAATCCGCCCGCCAAATGATTTCGATAACTCCGAAACTGTCAACATAACGCCGGGATCGCGTCGCGAGGATCAGCAATCTCCTCGACCTACGCAGAGCATGCGACAGTCGAATCAGGACTGTTGCGCCAATACCGAAAGGACGTCCTGCGCCTGCTTATCAGTCGACGCATGGGTATCGAGCCAAACGAGTTTGCCCTCTTTGAACAGGTACGCTTGCCGGCTTGCGAAGGCATTCAGTCTCACAGGCACGCCAAACGCCCCGATGATCTTCTGGTCCTTATCGGACAAGAGCGCAAACGGAAGATGATCCTCTTCGACGAATTTTTTCTGGGCTTCAACGGTGTCGAGGCTCACGCCGAAGATTTTAACTCCTTTGCGCTGCAGTTCCGAGTAAGAGTCCCGCAAGCTGCACGCTTGCGCCGTGCAACCCGGGCTCATCGCCTTTGGATAGAAATAAACCAGTGTGTAACCGGTACTCCCCTCTTCCGCCAGGTTAACCGACTTTCCATCTTGATCTTGCGCCGTTACCGCGGGAATCGGATCGCCGATCTTGAGTTTGCCGTTGGTCTGCTGGGTTGTAGCAGCCTTCACAACGACCACCAAGCCGGCCAATAAAGCAAACAACAAAAATACGAGTCTCATGTTCGTTACGATAGCCGGTCGCGGATACTCGTCCAGGGATCGAGAATAAAACGTAGGCTTCCAGCCTGTAGGCGCTAACCTAGCATGGCGGCGGTTTTGAGCACCGAAGGTGCGAACGGATTACAGCCTGGGCCGGAGCGAAGCGGAGGCCCAGGAATCAAGCATACCATGGATCTGCGCTCTGAAGGAGCGCCGGAGCTCATTTGAAAATGCAAGGTTCGTGCAAATTGTTCTGCCACCCCTCCAGGGCTTGATCGATTTATTAATCTATTCCTGGGGCTCCGCTGCGCTCCATCCCGCGGCGGCGGGACTCTTCTCAGCTCGCACCTTTGGTGCTGCAGACCGCCGACATGTTTGTCTACACCGTACGGGGCTGTGGACGGCAGTCGGAAACACGTTGGCGCCCAACACTCAGGTCACTGCTTTTCGGCCTGAAGCATTTTTTCGAACTTTTTAACCTTTGGCGCGACCACGAGACGGCAGTACCCCTGGGTCGGATTCTTCGCGAAATAGTCCTGGTGATACTCCTCCGCCCGGTAGAAGACGGTGAGCGGAGCGATCTCCGTCACAATCGGGTCAGGCCAATCCTTTTGGGCTTCGGCTTTCACCTGCTCGGCAATCGCCTTCTGGTTTTCATCCGTATACAGAATGATTGACCGGTACGATGTTCCGACATCTGCGCCCTGCCGATTCAGCGTCGTCGGATCGTGAGCGTGAAAGAATTTCCGGAGCAAATCTTCGTAGGTCACGACCGATGGATCGAATTCGACCTGGACCACCTCCGCATGTCCCGTGGTTTCGGAGCAGACTTCTTCGTAACTGGGGTTTTTCGTTGTACCTCCAGCGTAGCCGGACAGAACCGATTTTACTCCTTTGACGAGTTTGAACTGAGCGTCGAGGCACCAGAAACAGCCACCGCCAAACACGGCCGTCTGGAGACCCGGCGCGGATTTTGATTCATTCATTTGTGCAAACGAGACTCTGGTCAGTCCCGCAAAACAAGCAAGAACCAATAGTGCAGAAAGGGTCTTCTTCATATAACCAATGCGACATGAATTCAGGCGTGCCGGCTCACTTGAACAGTTTAAGGTATTCGCCGTAGCCCTGCTCCTGCAGCTTGTCGACCGGGACAAATCTCAGGGCTGCTGAGTTCATGCAATATCGCAGACCGGTCGGCTCCGGACCGTCATCGAAAACGTGCCCAAGGTGCGCGTCGCTCTTCGCTCCGCGGACCTCTGTGCGTTCCATGCCAAAGGTATCGTCATTTTTCCGAACGACGACCTCTTCGCTGATAGGTTTCGTGAAGCTTGGCCAGCCAGTGCCGGACTCAAATTTGTCTTTCGAGGTAAAAAGCGGAACGCCGGAAATCACGTCGACGTAGATCCCGTCCGCGTGGTTGTTCCAGTAGGCATTCCGGAAGGGCGGCTCTGTCCCATTCTCTTTCGTCACATAATACTCCTGAGCCGTGAGTTTCTGTTTTAGTTCGGCATCTGAAAGCTTTGACATATCGGTGCGCGTCTCTGTTGTCGTCTGGCCGGAAAGAGCAGTCACGCAGCCAAATCCTGCGACTGCGAGAGCCAGCAATAATCGGTTTCTCATACTCTTCTCGTCCGTTTCAATGGATGGATGCCGCAGGCCGGCGATTTATTCCATTTGATGTCGCGGACGTTTCACGACGAGAACAGGGCAACTCGCATGTTCCACGACGCGTTCCGCCGTGCTACCGAGTAGCAACCGCGCTATTCCGCTTCGGCCATGCGACCCGATGACGATAAGATCGACGTGATAGTAATTCGCAATCTGGACGATTTCTTCGAATGGGTAACCGACCCGCAGAATAGACTCGGCATTGATGCCTTGCTCGTTGAGGCCCAGTTTCAATTCGTCCAGATCTTCGGCTGCCACCCGCTCCGCCGCGCTCAGTTGCGCCTCAACCTCCGCGGAGTTTTCTCCATGGCGAGGGTAAGGCATGACAATGTAATCCGGCACCTGAAAGACGTGGAGAAGATAGAGAGTCGACTTGTTGTTCAACGCGATCCGTCTTGCGTAGGAAATGGCTGATTTGGAATGCTCCGAAAAATCGATCGGAAGAAGGATACGCTCGTACATTCGGTCATGCTCGTCCGGAGCATCTGGGGGGCACACCTTGGGCTCGGCGTTCTCAGGCAAGGAAGGATTCGGATCGGTGTCGTGTGTCATGGTTGGATCAGCTGCGAGGCTACCGTAAATCCATCGCAAAAGCACGCTTGGAGGCGATTTACTTTATTTCGCTGCTACCCAAAGATCTGTAACTTTCGTCCGATGGATCTGCTCGGATGGTTACGCGACAAATGCAGTCAGCTCGTCCGGCTTAAAGACACATCGCACTCGATCGCTTTAGGGACAGCGATTGGAATGTTTTTTGGCTTCGTCCCGCTCTGGGGATTCAAGACGCTTCTTGCCTTGGGGATTAGCCGGCTTGCGCGCGCGAATCTCCTGGCCACAGCTATCGCGGCGTCGCTCCATGATGTCGCGCTCCCGCTGCTTCCGCTTCTGCTGCGCTGGGAATATGAGATCGGCTACTGGATCCTAAGCCATCCGCATGAATGGCCGGCGAAGCTGAGCCTCTCCCATCATAGCCCGTTGGTCTGGCTACATTGGTCGACCTTCCTCACAGTGGGCCGGCCACTGCTGCTCGGTGCGCTGGTATTCTCCGCGCCGGTGGCGGTGGCAACCTATTACGTCACGCTGGCGGTGCTTCAGCGAACGAAGAAGTGAAGGGGTCAGGAGTTGCAGAATCGGACAGCGGCTTTCCGGTCTGCATGATGATATAAGTCGTATAAGTCGTATAAGTCGTATAACTTCCAAGGAACTTGGGAAAGGTGAACAGGGCGATTAGACGGGAACGGGGGTGCTGCTTATGAGTAAACAGATGACAGTCCAGTGGCGTGAAAACTGTTTGAGGAACAGCCGCGCCATACATGCGCAAACATTTCGAAGTTCCGGAGACGTGGCAAGAGTACGTGATGTCTATTCCGACCGATCTTTCATCATCGGGTTTGTAGTTGAGAGTCGGTTCGACGATGTTAAAAACATCAATGCCACTTCCGAACAATGAACACCTCCATCGTGGACGATCACGAGGACACTCTGGAGTTTATGGCTCGTTTTCTCGCGCACATTGGCCACAAGGTCGTCACCGCGTCCACCTACAGGAAAGCGCTGAGCATCGGACAGCAGCAGAAATTTGACATTTTGATTAGCGACATCGGCCTACCAGATGGGAGCGGGTATGATCTGATATCCGCTCTGCAAGGCTTATCACCGATCAAGGGAATTGCACTTAGCGGCTACGGTATGAAAGCAGATATTGACCGCAGCGTGGCTGCAGGATTCTCTGCGCACTTGACTAAGCCATGCGACCTATCCGTTTTGAATGCTACTATCGAAAAAGTTCTGTCATAATCTGCCCTCGTCCAATTGCTTGTTCGCACGACCTAGTGTTCTGTCCCCGAAATAGCATGTACTTTGTTGCGATCAAATGGGCCGCCGACAAGGCGCGAGGAGGGCGCGTGTCTCAATCGATACGTAACCGACGATTTTCCAGGGCCTGATCCTGCTTTATTTGGAGCGGGGGCAGAAGCCAGGCGACGAGCGTGAGGATTGGCTGGCAGCGGAAAAGGAACTGTTTGAAAAATATCGCGACAACAGGCCGGCTTAGCACCGGGTTAGCAGCCCACCAGAAGAAGAAAAGTTTGCCGCCGATCTCGTGACAGTGAACGAACAAAGGGTAAGGGGGCGAACCCCGAAGAGCCGCTCTGGCACAGGCCAAAGCGGCGGTTTCGGCCCTGCGGGCGGATTTTTCATGAAAAATCCGGGCTTGAAAGACGCTTAAATAAAGGAACAGGCTTCGCAAAGTATGTGTAGGCCAGACCAAGACTCTTCACAGAACGACATCAAAGAGTAAATCGGTGACCGAGATAAGTCGTAAATGGGACGAAGACTGCCGCGAAGCGGCAATAGGTGTAATGGCTGACGCCGTCTATGCGATTGAGGACTTCCCCGACGACGACCTTCTTTGGCGAATCGAATGGATAGGCGGCGTTGGTTACAACACCAGTGTTCCGAGTGACCCACAAATCGAGATTTGCCTTGCGCAGCTTCCCGCCGGCGAAACGAATCCGCTCAGCGCGAGATCACGTTCCTCTCAAACAAAGAGAACAGTGAGAATCGCCGTTGGCCTACTGCCCTACATTTCGATTGCTTCGGTATGGCAGCAGCGTCGACCGGTGATAAAGGACCTC
>Ga0209656_10000221_pt1 | contig 37841 bp, 32 predicted proteins | sample BogFormECP12_OM2_FD_188239 | JGI IMG/M metagenome (GOLD analysis project Ga0209656, IMG submission 188239) | Bog forest soil microbial communities from Calvert Island, British Columbia, Canada - ECP12_OM2 (SPAdes) (version 2) | ecosystem: Environmental > Aquatic > Freshwater > Wetlands > Bog ...
ACCCCGTGCCGTCCTTCCCGGCGCCCCCTGCCCCCGCTACGAACTCCCCGCGTCCTCGATGGTGGCATCGCCTCGGCCGACGGAGAGAATGAAGCATGGTGGTCTAGGCCGAGTCCGCCAAACCCGAGCGGAGTGAGATCCGCCTGACTGGCCGCGCGATGTTCGACACTTGCGTCATGAATCACCCGGCAGGGACCCTAGTCACCTCGGTAACCGTCGGGCGGGTGGCCAACCTTCGGCCGTCCGTCTCACAGTGAGTCAGGGCACGATCCGGGGCCGGATTAGCGTGAAATTTCACGCAGCCACCGCGCTGATCGTCTCGATCGGGAGGCTCCGCATGAAGGCGCTCGTGTACCACGGCCCCGGCCAGAAGTCCTGGGACACCGTCCCGGACCCGGCCCCGACCGACCCCACCGACATCGTCGTCCAGATCGACACCACCACGATCTGCGGCACCGACCTGCACATCCTGAAGGGCGACGTGCCCGCTGTCGTGGACGGCCGCATCCTTGGCCACGAGGCGGTCGGCACCGTGACCGCCGTGGGCTCGGCGGTGACCACCCTCGCCGAAGGTGACCGGGTCCTGGTGCCGGCGATCACGTCCTGCGGGCGGTGCGCCTACTGCAAGCGCGCCATGCCCAGCCACTGCCAGGCCACGGGCGGCATCGGGTGGATCTTCGGCCACCTGATCGACGGCACCCAGGCCGAATACGCCAGGGTGCCGTTCGCGGAAACGAGCGTGCACAAGGTGCCCGAGGGCGTGACCGACGAGCAGGTGCTTTTCCTGGCCGACATCCTGCCGACCGGCTATGAGGTGGGAGTCAGGAACGGCGGGGTCAAGCCGGGTGACGTCGTGGTCGTCGTCGGCGCCGGGCCGGTCGGCCTGGCCGCGATCCAGACCGCCGCGCTGACCGGTGCCGCCAGCATCATCGCGCTGGACGTCGCCGACTCCCGGCTCGAGCACGCGAGCCGGTTCGGTGCCGATGTCACGATCAACGCAGCCGACGCGAAAGCGGAGGAGCAGGTCATGGCGCTGACCGACGGGGGACTCGGGACCGACGTGGCGATCGAGGCGGTCGGCACGCCGGGGACCTTCGACGTCTGCACCCGGGTGGTGCGCCCAGGTGGCACCGTCGCCAACATAGGCGTCCACGGCGCGCCCACCACGCTGCACCTCGAAGAGCTGTGGATCAAGAACGTCACGATCACGACCGGCCTGGTCGACGGCACCACCGTCCCGCTGCTCCTGCAGCTGGTCCGGTCGGGCAAGATCGCCGCCGAGATGTTCGGCACGCACGATTTCGCCTTGCAGGACATGATGGCCGCCTACGACACCTTCGCCGAGGCCGGAAAGCACAACGCGCTCAAGGTCGTGATCAGGAGGTAACGGTAGGCCAGCGGCGCCTGGCCCTAGCGCGGCGATCTGAGCTCGGCCGAGGTCCTGCGGGCCTGGGTCAGGGCGGCGGTCATCATGTCGGCGGCTTGGCCCGCGTCCGCGAGAGCCTGGACCACCTCGACGACCCAGAAGTCAGGATCCTGGCCTCGGTCCTGCGTGATCTGCCCTTCCTCGCGCTGCACGACCAGGATCCGGGCGAGTTGCTCGTAAAGCCGCGGGAGGTCCTGGCCCATCCGTTCCAGGCTCGCGATGACCTCACGGACGTCGTCCAGGCTCGCGAAGCCCGCGCCCTCAGAGGTCAGATCGCTGAGCTCGCGGACGGCCTCGGCGACCTGGCTGGCGATCTCGGGCACCGTCACCGTGCTGGCGAGGTCGCTCAGCGGCTCACCTCCGGCTCTCGGTCGGCCCCGGCCGAGCGCAGCAGCCTCGGCGTCTGCTGCAGAGCCGTAGGGACGAAGCCGTTTGGGCATCTCTCTCCAGGGATTACTCGGGTACGGGCGGTCGCGGCGGGCCGGCTAGGGAAAGGCCCGCCTGTACGATACGTCAGCTTCTCCGCCCTGAGGAACGGAGCTTGCGGGTCGTGGCTTGGCACTGGATGCACCTGTCACGCCGCGTCCGGCAGGCTGACTGCTGCCCTGCGGCGGCCGCCGAGGGTCAGGATGGATACCCGCACCGGCTATGGGACTTCTGGCACTACGACCGGAGCGGCCATCTTGGCACCATAAGTCTTATTGTTGTGTTCCCGTGCACGGAGGTACTCGTGGCTACCAGACCGCATGACATACCTGATCTGTACCTTGCGCCCGTGGCACTTGCGGTGGACGCGCGGATCGAGGAGCTCGGCCAGCTGGATAAAGAGAGGCTGGCGTACGAAGTCGCGCTCGAGAGCGACTCACCGGACTTCACCCGCCACCTGAGGGAAGAGGCGCTGATCAGGACGGTCACGCACCTGATCGACACCCACGACTGGCAATTCAGCTGGGATCCCCGCGGTCTCCGCCTCACGCACGAGGCGCACACCTTCGTCCTCGGCATCCCCGCCGTGTTCCTTGAGTACCTGGAGGACAGCCCGGAAGCATGAAGCGGCGCCCCCCAGGGGGAGCCTGGAGGGCGCCGCTGGCGGGCTGCTGTCACAGAAGCACGTACGTGCCCGGGGCTGGCTCTTTCGCCGGGAAGAGGTGGCTGCCGATGGACCGGGGTGCCGTGATCTGCTCACCGGAGCGTTCGGTCAGCCAGCCCACCCAGTGGTCCCACCAGGAGCCCTCGTGCCGCTCGGCGCCCGCCATCCACTGCTCAGCATCGGGTGGCGTGTCCGGGTTGAGTGGCCGGGTGCGCCTGGGGTGGCTCATCGCTGACCACGACGTTCAAGCTTCCTTCGGTGTAGCGCTCTCGCAGAAGCTTCTTGTCGTGCTTACCCACGCTCGTGCGCGGGACCTCGTCCACGAACGCCCACTGTTCCGGCAGCCACCACTTCACCACCTGGCCGGACAGGTGCGCCCGGAGCTCGCCCGGGCTCACCGACTGGCCCGGCCTGCGGGCGATGCACGCCAGCGGCCGCTCACCCCACCGTTCGTCGGGCGCGGCGATGACCGCGGCCTCGCGGACCGCCGGGTGGGTGAGGATGGCGGATTCCAGCTCCAGCGTGGAGATCCATTCGCCGCCCGACTTGACGACGTCCTTGGCCCGGTCGCTGATCGTGATGTACCCCTTGGCGTCGATCCGGCCGACGTCGCCGGTGCGGAGCCATCCGTCGCGGAACTTCTCCGGAGCCGGATCCTTGTAGTAGGCGGCCGTCACCCACGGCCCGCGCACCTCGATCTCGCCGGTGGCGCGCCCGTCGCGGGGCAGCACCTTGCCCTCGTCGTCCACGACCCGGGCTTCCACGCCGCCGAGGGGACGCCCCGCGGTGGCCCGGTAGCCCATCGCTCGTTCCGCCGGGCCGCGCTTGGGCGGGAAGGATAGGGCCGCGACCGGGCTGGTCTCGGTCAGGCCCCAGCCCTGCACGACGCGAACACCGAACCTCTCCTGGTAAGCCTCGATCAGGCTGCGCGGGACGGCGGCCCCGCCGCACATGATCATGCGCAGCGAGGTCAGGTCGACGCTTCCCGGGTCCAGGGCGAGAACGTCGTACCACACCGTGGGGACGGCCATGGCCAGGGTGGCCCGCTCCGCCGCGATGAACCGGGTCAGCGGGCCTGCCTGCGTGAACCGGCTGGGCAGTAGCAGGTCAGCGCCGACCAGCCAGGCGGCGTACGGCATGCCCCAAGCGTTGCCGTGGAACATAGGCACGACCGGCAGCAGGCGGTCGTACTGGCTGAGCCCAAGCGCCTCGCCGGAGGACACGCCCAGCGAGTGCAGGAACGTCGAGCGGTGGCTGTACACGACGCCCTTCGGCCAGCCGGTGGTTCCGCTCGTGTAGCACATTGCGGCGGCCGCGTGCTCGTCGATCTCCGGCCACGGGTACCCGGGCCGCTCCGCGGCGAGCAGTTCCTCGTAGTCGATGTGCCCGGGCAGCGCGGAACGGTCGCCCTCGCCGAACACGACGAGGTGCCGGAGCGTCTTGAGCTCATCGCCGCCGGCCGCCAGCACCGGCCCGAGGACCGGGGCCAGGCTGGCGTCGACGAGCAGCACGGAGTCCTCGGCGTGGCCGATGATGTAGCGGATCTGCTCCGCCGACAGCCGGATGTTGATGGTGTGCATCACCGATCCCATGCCGGGGATGGCGAAGTAGGCCTCCTGGTGCTCCTGGGTGTTCCAGGCGAAGGTGGCGACGCGGTCGCCGGGCTCGACGCCCAGCCGGCGCAGGCCGGCCGCCAGCTGATCCGCGCGATCGGCCAGGGCCCCGAACTCGATCCGGCACGCGCCCTCGGCCTCGCTGGTGACGACTTCGCTGTCGGCATACAGCGTCCGGCCGTGCTCGAAGATGTGCCGGACCGTGAGCGGAAAGTCCATCATCGTGCTGCGCATAGCGAGCCTCCTGAGACTTGCGCTGGACGCTACCGATGGGCCGGTTGGGTAACTACGGCCGAAGGTCCCCAGGCCCATGGCCTGAGGTCCGCTGGTTTCCGTGCTGCGCATCACGCACACTTCACTCGGCGCGATAGTTACCGACCGTTCGGTCTAATTATTACTGCACGGTAAGGTAGCGCTGTCGGCTGAGCGCCCATGTTCGGCGGGCGGCTGCGCACCAAATCGGGCCGTTGATCACCAGCTTCCTCCATCACGACCCGTCGCCTCAGCGCAGTTGGCGCAGGTAGGCGTCGGCGGGCTCGGCAGCCTGGATGCGGACCCGGCCGTTGACGGCCAGGGCGCCATCGGGGCGGGCCACGACCGGGCTCAGCTCCAGCTCCGCGACCTGCGGGAGATCGTCGGTCAGCTGGGAAACCCGCAGCATCATGGTCCGGAGCGAAGCAAGGTCGGCGGCCGGGCCGCCGGAATGTCCGAGCAGTAGCGGGGCGGCGCGCACCGAGCGGATCAGGTTGTCGGCGTCAGATTCGGTAAGGGGAGCAAGCCGGGCGGCGCGGTCGGCCAGGACGTCCGCGGCCGCCCCGGCGAGGCCGAACAGCACCAGCGGACCGAACATCCGTTCCTCCACCACACTGATCTTTACCTCTACGTCGCCAGTGGTAACCGCGATGCTGTCGGCCAGCTGCACGCCGTAGCAGCCGAGCAGCTCCACGGTCTGCGCCGGGGGCAGCCAGCCTCCCCCCGGGGTCCCGCCGAGAAAGCTGGCGACCAGCTCCCTCGCCTCGTCCTGGCGCAGGCCTTCAAGGACAGGCACGCTGCCCGGCGGAGTCGCCCGCCACTCGCCGTAGCGTGCGGCGTGGCCGAGGGCGCGGGCGGCAGATTCGGGATAGGCATAGGCGGGGACGGCGGGGGAGTCCTCGCCCGGGCCTGGCAGCAGCCGGACCCCTTCCACTTGGTCCATCACCGCCGCGGCGATCGGCACTGGCAGCCGCGCGGCGCGCACCTCGGGAACCAGGTCGCTGGTCGCGGTGCTGGCCGCGAGTGCCAGGACCGCGTCCACGCCTGGGTCGGCGCCCACGAGCTCCAGGCACCGGCGGAAGACACCGGACCTGACTACCGCCGTGGTATTGACTGGCCCGGTCACCACGGCATCGGAGGGGAGCAGGTCCGCCAGCGCCCGCTGGGTATCGCCGGCGAGGCTGGCGACGTGCAGGCCCACGTCGCCGCACGCATCGGCGGCGAGCATCGCGCCGCCGCGGGTATTGGATACCAGGCCGACCCTGCGTCCCCCGGGTACCGGTTGGGATGCCAGCAGTGCCGCGGCGTCGAGTAGCTCGCCGAAGTTGGCGGTGGCGATCACGCCAGCCTGCTCGAACAGGGCCTGCCTGGTGAGCTGAGGGACGGCTGTCGCCGCACGAAGCGCGGCCAGGCGCCGGCCCGCCGCGGACCGGCCCACGTTCACCGTCAGGATCGGCCTAGTGCGGCTGACGGCACGGGCCGTCCGGGCGAACTTGCGCGGGTTCCCGAACGAATCCAGGTAGAGCAAGGCCAGCTTTGTCGCCGCATCGGACTTCCACCACAGCAGCATGTCGTTGCCGGACACATCGTCCTTGTCGCCGAGAGAAACGAAGGAGGAGATCCCGATGCCGAGCCGGGACAGGTGCTCGAGCAGGACGATGCCGACGCCGCCGGATTGCAGCGCAAGGCCGGCCATTCCCGGCCGCGGATGGCGGGCCGCGAACGTCGCGTCCAGGGAAATGGCTGTGTTGGCCACGCCGAAGCAGGTCGGCCCGACCAGCCGCATGCCGTGGCGGCGGCAGATGCCCAGCAGCTCGGCCCTGGCCGCGCCGTCCAAGCCTGAAGTGGTCACAACGAGGGCCTTGACGCCCCGCCGCCCGCAGTCTTCCGCGATACCGACGACAGCGGCCGTCGGCGCGGCGATGACCGCCAGGTCAACCTGCTCGGGCAGCGCCGCTGCCGACGGCACGCAGGGCACGCCATCCAGTTCGGCCGCGCCCGGGTTGACCGCATAGACCGGGCCGGTAAAGCCGCCGTCGATGATGTTCTGCAGGACGGCCCGCCCGACCGACCCGGGGTGTCGGCTCGCGCCGATGACGGCGACCGAGGCTGGGGTCAGCACATGCCGCAGGCTCGCCACGTCAGCCGACCGCTCTCGTTCGGCGACCGCATCATGGTAAGTGCCGAGGCCGGTAGCGCCCTCGATGGTGGGCAGCGGGAACCTGACCTCATAGACACCATCCACTAGGGCGCGGTGCGCCCCCAGCCCAGCGTCGGCGAACACCTGCATCATGAGCGCGTTCTCAGTCAGCGTCTCCGCGACGAAGGTGCGGACCCCCCGGCTGCGGGCCAGTGAGACCAGGTGCTCGAGCAGCAGCGTGCCGACACCGCGGCGGTGCATGTCATCGGCGACTGCCATGGCGACCTCCGCCGATCGGGAGCCGTCGTCGGCCACCTCGTAGCTGCCGCAGCCGACCACCTGGCCCTCCAGCACCGCCAACAGTGCGTCGTGGTCCGGCGCAGGCTCGCGGCATACCCGGCGCGCCTCCCCCTCGGCCGCGCTACGGCTCACGCCGAAGAAGCGCAAATACAGATTTTCCGAGGACATCGTGGCGTGCATGTCCCGCACCGCATCGAAATCGTCAGGCCGTGCGGGCCGGATCTCGATCGTGGTCCCGTCGGTGAGCAGGGCGTAGGCACTCGACCTGGCCTGTGCATTCACGTCGCTCCCCCGGTTGGCCGTCGCTCAGGATGTCGCGCCTTACCCCATTATCGGACAGGACTGGCTCGCGGCACCGGACATCGCGGCCGAACGCTGGGAACCGCCGTTCATCATCGCAGCGCTCGAGCGGCGGCTGGTCAACGGAGCGGCGGATGCAGCCGTTGCGGCAACGGGTGCTGAACACCCGATGGGGTGAGATCAGTCGTCTGGCGTCCCCTTCCGTTTCAGGAGTTACGTCGTTATAATTACTGTCCCTTTCAAATAAGGGGATTGAAGGTGGCCAGTGCGGCCATGCCAATCAGGTCAGGGCTATGCATGTATTATCTTCTGCGAGTATGGGCAGGGTTGTTTGGGTGCCTGAACGGTCCTACGCTAGCTGCGTGGGGAGTCAGCGGATCGCTGTCCTGGCGGTGGTTCTTGGTGTTGCGACCTTCGCCTTGGCGGCGCTTCCGCAGCTACAGTTCGCTTTTTACGGGATGTTGCTCCACGTGGTCTTGGAAACGGCTGCGTCGCTGATCGCGTTTCTCGCGGGCTTCCTGGTTTATGGCCGCCTCCGGCGGTGCGGCGGCTTGAACGAGTTGCTGCTAGCGTGCGCTCTCGCGATGCTGGCGCTAGTCAACCTCTGCTTGCTCATGACGCCGGTGCTAGCGCGGTTGCTGGCCAATGATTTGCTTGTTTGGGTTTTGCTCACTGGCCGTTCACTTGGCGCTATCTCATTTGCCCTCGCCGCGTTCTGTCCGCCTCGCCGGCTACGTCGGCCTGGCCTGGAACTGGCCGCGTCCGTGGCTGGCGGGAGCCTTATCGTCGTGCTGACTGCGGCCGCGCTCCATGGGTTCGCCGGGGACTTGGCGCGTCGTCTCGCCATCGCATTGGCACCGAACTCGCTGCAGCGACCCGGCCTAGGCGGGCACCCGGCACTGCTCACGCTGCAGCTTACGACGACAGTGCTTTATGCTGCGGCCACGGTGGGATTCCTCCGCCGTTTCCGGCGGTCTGGTGACGAGTTCTTCGGCTGGCTTGCGATCTCTGGAGTCCTCGCCGGCTTGTCGCTCCTTAATTATTCTTTGTACCCGTCTCCTTATTCGCAGCTTGTTCATGCGGGCGACATATTCCGCCTCTGCTTTTACGCGATACTCCTCGTTGGCTCGATGCGGGAGATCTGGTCACACTGGCTGGCGCTGTCGGAGGCTGCCGTCCTGGCGGAGCGACAGCGGATCGCCCGCGACCTGCACGATGGGCTGGCGCAAGAGCTGGCCTGCCTCGCCCGCAATCTTGATTCGCTTGGCGGGGAACGGGGTGAGGAAACGCTCAGTCTCCTGCGCAGGGCCGTGGAGCGGGCGCGGCTTGAGTCCTGGCGGGTGGTGAGCGGTCTCACGACCCCGTACGTCGAACCTGTCGAGGTAGCGCTCGCCGCGGCGGTGGCCGAGGTCGCGGACCGGTTTCACATCGGGCTGCAGCTCGATATCGCCTCCGGGGTCAAGGTCTCGGCCGTGCGCGAAGACGCGCTCTTGCGGATCGCCTGCGAGGCCGTCGCTAACGCCGCACGTCACAGCGGTGCCAGCCAGGTTAACCTCCAGCTAGAGCGCAACGGCTCACGGCTGCGACTGCGAGTCAGCGACCAGGGACGCGGATTCGATCCCAGCGTCACGAGCGGCGGTTTCGGGCTGATCTCCATGCGGCAGCGTGCCCGCTCGGTCGGTGGCGAGCTGCGCATCTCCTCCGCCCCAGGAGGTGGAAGCGAAGTGGAGGCTGCCCTATGAATGCCAGCTCGAGGCCATTGCGGGTGCTGATCGCTGACGACCACGAGCCGACCCGCGAAGACGTGCGCCGGGCGCTCGAAGGCGACGAGACGTTCGAAATCTGCGCGGTGGTGGCCGATGCCGCCCAGGCCGTGCAGGCTGCCGTCTGCCAACGGCCTGATGTCTGTGTGCTCGACGTCCGGATGCCGGGCAGCGGGGTCGCCGCGGCGTGGGAGATTGCCGCGAGGCTGCCGGACACCAAGATCGTGATGCTGACCGTTTCTGACGACGACGCCGACCTTTTCGCCGCGCTGCGAGCCGGTGCGGACGGGTACTTGCTTAAGACCATGAACCTTGGGCGGCTGCCAGCTGCGCTCATCGGCGTCTGCTCCGGGGAGGCGGCCATCCAGCGAACGCTGGTCGCGCGCGTACTTGAGCGCTTCCACGGGCGGGAACCGCGATGGCGGCAGGTTGTTGGCGGCGAAATCGCAGGACAGCGACTCACCAGCCGCGAATGGGAGGTGCTTGAGCTGCTCGCCCAGCGGCTGTCGACCGCCGAGATCGCCCGAAAGCTGGTGCTTTCGGCCAGCGCGGTGCGGGTGCACATCGCCTCGATCGTGCACAAGCTGGAGGTCGCCGACCGGGCCGCCGCGGTCGAGCTGTTCCGGCATTCACGAACCTGAGCGCACAGCCGGCATGAGCCAGGTGGCCGACGTCGATCCGGCGCTCTCAGGACTCAACCAGGCGCACCTGCAGCCGGTACTCGGCACCCGTCTGATGCAGGGGGCCGGTGACCGTCAGCGGTCGACCGCCGGCGGTTTCCGATGAGCGAGCGAGCGTGTCGTACGCGGCCATCTCACCCGGCTCGGCGGCCTGAGGGCCTCCGGTGGCAGGATCCCATTGGACCTTCCCTCCCGGGTCGAGGGGGGCCAGCTCAACCGGGGGTCTGTGGCCTTCGTCGGCCAGCACGAGCCCGCCGTCCCGTGCTTGGATGGTGCCCTTGACGGTCACTTCGACCCCGCGCAGCACATAGCTCTGGCGGACCATCCGCCGGAATTGATCGTCCCAGTGATCCAGCGCGGGCAGCCGATCGTCTTCCAGGTAGAGCGTCGCTGTCGAGCTGTCCCCGTCGGGGATGGGGTCGACATATTGCACTCCCTCGAGGCTGCGGAGCGCCTCGTTCGCGCCTCCCCAGCAGGCCGCGATGCCATAGGGGCAGGTTCCCGTGATCCCGACTACCACCGGGGTACCACTGGCTGCGTCGCGCACCATGGCCCGCTGGGCAAAGGCGTCCTTGGGAGCCTCCCGCGCGCTGGCGGCCAGAGCCTCGGGCTGTGCGACCTCGACTGCCTCGGCCGCGGGGGCAGCGGGGGCGGCGGGCGCTGAGATCTGGACGATCTTCGCGACCGACGGCACGCCCTGACTGTTCAGGATGAACAGCAGGTAGTGCCCGGGCGGGCAGACATTCGCGTTGGGCGGCGCGGTCGCCGTGAGGTTTCCTCCGGCGACTTGAGGAACGAGGAAGTTGATGCGCTGGTTGGCGTTGAACGAGTGGGTCACGGAAGACAGGCGGATCAGGCTGATGGTGGCGATCTCTTCCGGCTGAGCGGTACCGATCTGGAACGTTTCGCCGTAGTTGAGCGAATCCGGCGCCGAGGTGATCACGGGCTGGGGTCCCTTGAACAGGTAGGGGGGAGAGAACAGCTGGGCGTCGGTGTGACTGTCCTGCGGGTCGTTCTCCACCTGCCGCGGCGTCGTCTCGTTCAGGAGGAACTCGCCGCTGCCCGCGCTGAGCACCCGTCCGTCCGGAAGGAGCACGGCGGTCGCGTGGTAGCAGCGGTCCGTATTTTCCGCCGCGAGCTCCGTCCATCGCCCGGTCTTCGGGTCCCATAGTTCCGCGATGTGCACAGGCTGCCCCGGGTCGAGATCGTTGAACGCTTCCGCGGTACCAGGGTCTCCGCCGCCGCGCGTGCCCCCGGTGACCAGCACCGTTCCGTCCGGGAGGATGGTGGCGTTGTGCTGTCGGCGGGGGAAATTCATCGGACTGGTGGCCTGCCAGCCAAGGTGCGCCTGGCTGAGATCGATGGTGTCGGCGTTCGCGGTCGGCGGGTTGCCGCCGCCGACGAAAAGAACCTTGTCGACGTCGTACAGCACCGATGGGGCATAGTCGCGCAGCCCGTTGGGCTTAAGGACACCGGGAAGCGCCGTCCAGGTGCCTCCTCCTGAGAGGTCCAGCGACCAGGTCTGGACGAGCGAGGTCATGTAGACGAGGCCCGAGGAAGCGACGTGCATGCGCGGGAACAGGTCGAACGCCCCGCCCTTCATTTGCGCGGTGTCGGTGAAAGTGCCGTTGGTCCATACCTGCGGTTGCAGGTTGTTGACGACCTGCCCCTGGCTGAAGAAACTGCCCGACAGGACCAGGACGCTGCCGGACGGCAAGGCGATCGCCGTCGGGTACCACCGGCCGTGGACCATCGTGGCGCTGTGTGTCCACGTGCCGGCGACTGGATCGTAGGTCGTCGACTGGTCCAGGCCATGGCCGTCGGCGAGGTGGCCGCCGACCACCAGCAGGCGCCCGTCCGGCAGGAACGCGTGGCCGGAACAGAAAAGGTTGGCGTGCGTCTCACCGTCGGCCGGCGGGGGCGGCGGCGTGGGCGTCAGGTCGCCGTTCGCGGGATTCCACAGGAAGGGAGTGCACGTGGCCGGAGGGGCAGGCGGCAATCCCGGCCCGAGAGGGCTGGCGGGATCGGAATCCAGGGACTGCTGGGGGTTATCCCTCCTGCCCCACATGAGCACCAGGCCGGTTGGCAGCACGTGCGCATGGATGCCGACGTTCAGCAGCGTGAAGGGAGCCCCCCACTGGCCCCGCACGTCCGGTGTCTCGATGGTGAAGGTGAACGGCGACGACTGCGCCGCGGTTTCATCCCCCGTGGTCACGGAGAGCATGTCGGTGGCAGCCTGCAGGAACGTTGTGTCGTGATCGTCGTACGCGATGACCAGGTAGTACTGGACGACGGTGCCCGTCGCGAAGGCGCCGGCCGGGATCGCCGCCGAGTAGTACTTGTTGTTGCCGATCGCGGTGGCGAAGGCCATGGGCACCGTCGTCCACGCCGTGTCGGTCGTCCGCTTGAACTTCACCACGCTGCCGTCTTGCAGTTGGTTGCCGGGGTTCCCGCCGCCCTGGAACTGGTTGCCGCTGAAGATGGTGACGCTCGGCACAGGATCTGTGGGGAAGACGGGGTCGCGCATGCCGGCGTTACCGAACGGTTCGGGGTTGCTGGGCAGGTGCCATGCATTGCCGAGGTTCACCATGTGGAATCCTCCATGCTCAGTGCCGGACGTGCGTTGGTCAGTACTCGATGACCGTCGTCCCCCCGGAATGGGTGAAGTCGATCTCGATGAAACCCGCCGCCGCGTCGTAGCGCCAGCCGGGAACTCCCGATCCTGGTGTTCCCTGCTCGGGCAGGACCACGTTGTCGCGCCGGACCGAGCTCGGCTGGTTGCCCAGAATGCGCAGCGTGATCGTGCGGGCCGTCGAGGAGATGGTGACCGTTCCCGACGCGGCCGTGCCCTGACATTGCAGGCTGGTGCCGTCGAACGCGCTGAACCCGGAGGTGCCGGCTGGATAGGCCTGGATCAGCCAGCTGCCGTCCATGGTGCTGACCTGGGGGTTGTTAACGTAGTTAGCGTCGCAGAGGGTGCGCACGTCGCTGCGCAGCATGGGGATGATGGCGCCCTCGCGTACGAACAGGGGGAACTGCGCCTGGTTGGCGTTGGTCCACGTGATGAGCTGGCCGCCCGTATGAGGGGCGTTGGTCCAGAAGTCCAGCCAGGTCCCGGCGGGGAGGTAAAGCTCGCGCTGCGTCGCGTTCGGGGCCAGCATCGGGGCGACCAGGAACTCGTTGCCGAAGCAGTAGACGTGCTGGACCGCATACGTGTTGGTGTCGGCCTGGTTGAGCAGGACGAGCGGGCGGATGATCGGCAACCCGGTCGTGCTCGCCTGCTGCGCGTAGGTGTAGATGTACGGGAACAGGCGGACGTGCAGCCGGGCGAAGAACTGGTAGTTGGCCAGGGCCTGGTCGCCGAACCGCCAGGGGAACTGCAACTCGCGGGTGACCTGGCGATGCATCTGCATGATCGGGGAGAAGCAGCCGAACTGGGTCCACCGCATGAACAGGTTGGGCGGTGACTGGCTGAAGTTGATGTCCTGGTATCCGCAGATGTCATGGCCCCAGATCGAGTATGCGCTCATGGCGGCCGACAGCCCGGCCACGATCACGCTCGGCAGCCCGTTGTCACCGAAGTTCGGCTCGTTGTCCCCGGCCCAGCAGCCCGGAAAGGCCTGGGAGCCGGCGAAGCCGCTCCGGGCCAGCAGGACTCCGGACGTTCCGAGCACGTTCCACACCGTCTTGTGGTACTCCAGGCAGTAGCCGTTCTGCATCTGAGTGCCCGTCCGCCCGTCCGCGTACGCCGCCGTCAGGGGTATATAGGTATTAGTTCCGTTGCCGCTTTCGCCGTCGTCTGTCTTGAACCCGCCTATCACCGGCTCGGTGGCGCCGGAAGCCGTCACCGCGCTGGATCCCGCGACGACCTTCTGGAGCTGGTCCTGCAGCCATAGCTGGCCCGCCGCGCCGGTGAAGTCGACGGGGCTGCCGCGGCCTTTCCACCAGGGGACGACCAGCGGCGCGCCGTCCGGCGCCTGCCGTACGAATGCCCCCTTCGCCGCCCCGTCGGCGTAGTTGGCCGCCTGTCCGAGGTTCTGGCCGGCGACGTTCTCGTCGTCCGAGCTCACGTTGACGAACGGCGTCATCCAGCAGATGACCTTCAGCCCGTTGCTCTGCAGGAACTGCATCATTTCCGCCGGCGAGGCGAATCCGGGGTAGTGGACCCCGTCGATCGTGGCGTCAGCCCCGAACTGGGTCATGTTCCACTGGAAGTCGTTGTAGGCAACCTCCCAGGGAGAGTCGAACACGAATACCGAAGCAGGGATGCCGCGGTCGCCGTACTGGGTGGCCGCGTAGCGGACCTCACCTCCGCTGCGCCAGATGTCAGATGAGATCCACGGGCCGAACGCCCATGGTGGCGGCAGCGGCGGCCGTCCGGTGAGTCCGGTGTAACGGGTCAGGACGTCGGTCAGGGCGGGCCCGTACACCAGGTTGATACGCAACGTGGGGAAGCGGTTGGTGACGACGAACCGGTCGGCCGCTCCGGCCCGCATGTCGAAGCTGGTCTGCGCCGAGGAGTCCAGGTGGAAGCCGTAGCCGCGGGTGCTGATGAACCACGGAGCCACCTTGTAGGAGTGGTCGTGCTTGGTGCCCGGGTCGTCGAAGGTCAGCATGTCGACGACGTTGCCGGCCTGATCGAGCGCGTCGAACTTCTCGCCGAAACCGAAGAAGTGTTCCTGCGCGCTGGTGGGCCCGGCAATCGCCGTCTGCAGCGGCTGGAGCGATCCCCAGTCCACGACCTCGTAACGCAGCACGCTTTCGCTGGCGAAGATGAGATTTGCCTCGATCTGGGCGTCGCCGGCCGCCTGCCGGACGGACAGCCCATTGGCCACGGGCGTCGACGAAATCACGGCGCCGAACAGCACCGGCCCGTTCGGTGTGAGAACCGCCGGCGGGCTCAGATCGATGACGTTCGCCCCCGCGGTGCCGGACAAATCCGGCCCGGCCAGCTGGATATGACCGGTCGTCTGCGAGATCCGGGCCTGGAGGGGCCCAGCGTCGACCGTCAGCGCCGGGCCAGCCGCCTGAAGCACCCAAGGCACCCCATCGGGAAAGCTCGCCATGCTTTATCCCTCCCCTAGTGCCACCTCCCGGCGCGGGCCATCCGGCGAAGTATCAGGTGACCTTCCTGAGCGTGGCCACGGAGACGTGCGGCCAGGTCAGATTGGCGAAGTTCAAGAGCACGGTCTGCTGCAGGTATCCTTCTTCCTCTTCTTCGGGCCTGTTCCGCCCTTGCGCCTCCGTCGGCCTGTTCCACTCTTGCGCTGCCATCGCAAGCGGACAAGCGGCAGGTAAGGATTGGGCGTTCAAGTTCCTGAGCGCTCGACGGAATGCAGCGGTACCGGGCGATACGGGGCAGGCTCCTGGTCGGGGGTCAGTGCGGTAGGTCCGTAGATCCAGTCGGTGAAGCTGTAGTCATAGGTGTCCCGCGCGCGCAGGATCGCGTTGCGTTGCAGCCGCCTGATTCCGTCCAGGTGCCACAGCTCGCCCCACTTACGCGCGGTGAGAACGACGCGCCGGCAGTGCTCGACGCGCACCGCCTCATAGGCGGCCAGAGCAGCATCCCAGTCTGGATCGGGGCTGTCTGCCGTTGCCATCTTCGCGCGTGAGACGTGCTGCGCGAGCACCCACCCGTCCTCGATCGCCATGATCGCGCCTTGGGCCATGTACTGCAGCGGCGGGTGGGCCGCATCCCCGAGCAGTGCGACGCGTCCGTACACCCATGTCGTGATCGGGTTGCGGTCGAACATGCCCCACCAGCGGTCCCGCCACATCAGCGGAATGCCGTGGCGCACGTTGCCGCAGGTGCCCTCGAAAGCGGCGTCGAGTTCGTCCGGTGTGCCCCAGTCCGCCAGGCCGGCCCGGGCCTTAGCCGACTCGAACACGGCGACCTGGTTGAACATCTCGCCACCGCGCAGCGGGTACTGCACGAAGTGGCAACGCGGCCCGATGTAGACGACGACATCGGTCTCTGCGACGCCGCTGCGCCGTACCCTGTCGATCGGGACGGCGGCCCGGTAGGCGACGTAGGTGGAGTTGACCGGCGTGTCGCCTACCAGCAGTTGCCGGGCCGCCGAGTGCAGGCTGTCGGCGGCGATGACCAGGGCCGCCTCGTCGACCCGGCCGTCGGCGAGACGGACGCGCGCCCCGGTCTCCGCGTTCTGGTAGTCGACCACAAATTGGTCGGTCAGCAGCTCCACGCCCGCGAGCTCACACGCGCGCAGGAAGATGCCGTGGAGGTCGCTGCGGTGGATGACCATGTACGGGAAGCCGTACCGGCGCTCCAGATCCCGCAGGTCGAGACGGGTCAACTCGCGAGCGTCGAGCGCGTCGCGCATGACCATGTTCTCGGGCAGGACACCCAGCTTCTTCGCCTCGTCCAGCAGCCCGTACTCGTGCAGGATCCGGGTGCAGTTGGGGGCGATCTGGATTCCCGCTCCGACCTCGCCGAACTCCTTAGCTCGTTCCAGGACGCGCACCCGCAGGCCCTGGCGGGCGAGGGCGAACGCGGCGCTGAGGCCCCCGATGCCTCCTCCGACGACGATCACGTCGGGCTCGTGCCTGGTAGACGGAGACGATCTGCGCATCATCTGTTCCCCGGGTTCACGTACGTGGTGGTCGACGTGGCGGTTCAGAGCCAGGCCGGCAGGATCGGTGGCGCCCCAGGCCCTCGATCTCCGCGACCACCGTCTCGCCGCCGATGAGGAAGCGCTGCGGCTCGCGTGCGTAGCCTCACCGCGTGGTTCCTGCCGCGTGGATGCGGCTGAGCTGGAGGGCCTCGAAGACCGGCGAGTCGCTGAAGCGGAACAGGTCGAGGGCGCCAGAGTCGGAATCGCTTGGCCCGGCCTCGGAATGGGCCGAGAACGGCTGCCAGGACGGGACCACGAAAAGGTCGCCCCTTCTCACCGTCCATGTCTTATCACCGACGGTCACGGCGCCTGAGCCGTCGAAGACCTGGTAGACCGATGACCCGGTTTCGCGGACCGGTGCGGTCTCCGCCCCGCGTGCGATGCGGTGCATCTCGGCCCGGATGGTGGGCAGGACATCGGCACCGGTGGCGGGGTTGGCGAAGCGGACCGCGGCGTGACCCGGCTCGACCGTACCGCCGAACCCCTCGGCCTCGATAGCGAGCTGATCGGCCAGCGCACGGTCGGTGTGTTCCCACCGGTAGGCCAGCAGCGGCGAGCCGGGCGCGTGGGGGCCGGCCGCGACCGGCTGCAAGCCCGGGTATCCCCAGAGGCGCTCCGCGCGTGACCGGTCGGGGGTGATCCGCTCGGCGTCGCTGATCTTGTCGCGGCCGGGCTCGAAGAACTGCGTCTCGGTGAGGCACTGGAACGGGATGTCGAGGCCGTCGATCCACGCCATCGGCTCCGTCGTCGCGTTGTGGTGGGCGTGCCAGTTCCAGCCAGCCTGCGGCAGGAAGTCGCCGCGCCGCATCGCCACCGGGTCGCCGCCGACGACGGTCCAGACGCCCTCGCCCTCGACCACGAACCGGAAAGCGTGCTGTGTGTGCCGGCGCTCCGGGGCATCTTCCCCGGGCATCAGGTACTGGATCGCGGCCCACAGCGTCGGTGTGGCGAACGGCCGGCCGCCGAGCGCGGGGTTGGCTAGCGCGATCGCGCGACGCTCCCCGCCGCGGCCCACCGGGACGAGTTCACCGGCCTGCGCCGCCAGCGCCCGAAGCTGCTCCCACCGCCACAGGTGCGGGACGGCCGCCGAACGCGGGTGGGCAGGCATGAGGTCGCCGATCTCGGTCCAGAGCGGCACGAGCAGTGCCTGCTCGAAGCCCTGGTACAGCTCCTTGAGCGCCGGGGTTGGATCTGGCTGGTCTGCGGTCGGCGCGGGGCGCAGGCGAACGGGGGAGTCGAAGCCGACTGAGGAGGTAGTCATGACATATAGCGTGTTACCTGTCTGCACTGAAGACTTCAGAATTCCGTCTAGCAGAATCAGGAGCCGCGTTGAACAAGCCGCTCAAGACGCCGCCGCCGTACGCCATCGCCAGCGTCGACCATGCCCTCCGGGGGGCGGTCATGTTGCAGCTCGAGGACCGGTTGACGGTCTCTGAAGTCGCGGAACGGCTTGGCGTGGCCCGGTCGACGGCGCACCGGCTGCTGGCCATGCTGGTCTACCGGGACTTCGCGGTGCAGGACGAGAACCACCTCTACCGAGCCGGGCCCGTCCTCGAACTCGCCGCGCACTCCCAGTCCCGGGTGTCATCGCTGCGGGCCGTCGCGCTTCCGCATCTGCGCAGGTTGGTCGACCTCCTGGGGGAGACCGCGAATCTGGCCATCCGCACCGGCGATACCGTGCGGTTCATCGCCAGCGCCGAGTGCCGGCAGGCGCTTCGCGTCGGCTCGCGGGAGGGGATGGTGTTCCCTGCCCATCGCACCACGGCGGGACTGCTGCTTCTGGCCGAACTCTCCGAATCCGAATTGGCCGAGGTCTACGTCGCGGAGCGGTATCACGATCGCCCCGCAGAACGTCCGGACCTCGCGTCGCTACGGGCCGAACTCCAGGAGATCCGCCGCATGGGGTTCGCCGTGAACTCCGAACGCTCCGAGCGCGGCCTCGTCGCCGTAGGGGTGGTGGTGCGCGGTACGGACGGCACGGCGCAGGCAGGCTTGTCGGTGTCCATGCCCAGCGTGCGCTACGACCCGCATCAACTCCGGCCGCTGGTCGCGACCCTAGGCGCGGTCGGCCGTGGCCTGGAGGCCGACCTGGCGGCGGCGACGTGACGGCTGCGCCGGCGTCGCGGTCGCCCTGCGATCCGCGGTTTCATGCCCTGCCACAACAAGAGGCCTTCCCGATCTCGGCGGCTCTGCCAACCCCAGATCCGATCCAGCGAGCAGCTGGCCAGCTTGCACAAACATGCGTCGTCCAGCCGGTGCGGAGAACGTACGCTTCTGCATGCCGCTTATCGGCATAGCTGGGAGGATTTCCCCATGCAGAACACAGATGGCTCACCGCGTTCGAGCGGCTCCGCTGGCTCGCTCCTGAGCATCGGATCGAGCGGCTCGATCTTGTCTATCGGCTCCGCAGGCTCGATCTTGTCCATCGGCTCGGCGGGTTCGATCCTCTCGATCGGCTCGGTCGGCTCAGTGGCTTCGGCTTTCTCGATCGGCTCAGCAGCAAGTGTCGGCTCGATCTTGTCAGGGCTTTCCCGCTGGTCTGTCCTGGCATGGCGGTCAGCAGGCAGCACCGGACTGGGCCGCCGTCGGGCCAGCTAAGCTCAGCGAACTCAGCTTGTACCGCAGGCCCATCCCGAACTCATCACCGGTGTGGATTAGCCACTGTCTTCGCCAGGCAGGATGCCGGGCGGCACCACATCGGTGTCGGGGCGCGCGGCCGCACGGCGGCCGCTCGCCTTTTGCCAGTAGGTCTCCTTGCCCAGCAACGACTCACCGAACCGGTCGAACTCGGCGATCACCTTCTGCGTCGCCGCGGTGACGGCCTCACGGGTCCGGTCACCTAGGTCCTCCAACTGCCGGGATACCTCGACCTGGATATGAGCGGCCACCTCATCATGCGCCAAGCCGCGCAACTCCTGCTTGGCCTCGCGCACCGCGGCGCGCAGATCCTTCGTAGCCGCGTGGGCCTCGCGGATCATCTCGCGGCACTCGGCCATCGCCGCTTCCAGCCGGTCCAGTTCGCTCACGGCATCCTCCTCGCTCGCTGGCGGAGCCCGGGCCGCTCCGATCCCGGCCGGCGATAGACTCGCGCACCGCGATGACGTCGTTCAGTGTGGCCAGCAGGCCGGTGACGACGTTGTCCGGCGGGCTGAGCTGCTCTTCATGGACTAGCAGAAAGGAACCGGACCTCGTTCTCCGCGCCCACGAGGAAGCGGAGCGGCACCTGGCCAGGCTACCAACCAGCACGATGCTGGCTAACCGGGCGGCTGCGCCCGAGCCTTCAGGGCTCGCTCTGGTAATAGTGGCGAATGTCGTCAATGTCAGCGCTCAGCGGATCCACCGCGATCACCTGCCCGGCAACCGCGGGTTGCAGTAATAGCCTGGGGGTACCGGCGGGCAAACGATGAGCGCCGCACACGGTGCCTGGGAGGGCCGAATGCGTATCAGCGATGTGCTTCGCGTCAAAGGCACGCAGGTCGTCACCGTCACCCCAGACACGAGGGTGCGACACCTTCTGGCGGTGCTCGCCGAGCATCGGATCGGTGCTGTCGTCGTGTCTCACGACGGCACCTCGGTCGACGGGATCGCCAGTGAGCGGGACATCGTCCGGGCGCTGGCTAGGCGAGGCGCCGCAGTGATGTCTGAGCAGGTCACGGCTATCTACACGGCCGAGGTGCACACGGTCACGCCGGGGACCTCGCTCGAGCATGTCATGCGCATGATGACCGAGCACCGGATACGGCACGCGCCGGTCGTGGCTGACGGGCGCTTGCGAGGGATCGTGAGCATCGGCGACGTGGTGAAGAACCGTATCGACGAGCTCGAAACCGAGCGGGCCGCATTGACCGACTACATCACTGGTACCCGCTGACGCGCCGACACAGCCTGCAGACGCCTCCAACAATCTCCCGGAGCTTCGCCGAGACTGCCCCGTAGGCGGGTAGATGTTGTGCCGCCCCGGGCCGGGTCACACGCGTTCAGCCGGGAATCGGTGCCGGTTCCGCGGCGGTGCCGTCGGGGGCCGGCCCCGACAGTGCCCGCATGTTGCCTCTAGGGAGCACCAGGCCCGCGACTACCCCGGCCACGACGAAGATCAGCGCCGAGTACACGAACGCTGTGGTGTAGCTGTGCAGCGCTGCCGCCTGCAGGTTCGCCGGCGTTATCGCCCGGCCCACCAGGTACGCGGTGGCCGCGCCGGCGGCGAGCGTGTTGAGCAGGGCCGTGCCGATCGAGCCGCCGACCTGCTGGGAGGTGTTGAGGGTGGCCGACCCTACCCCGGCATCGTGGGGCTCGAGACCCAGGGTGCCGGTGCTGAACGAGGGGGCGAGGCTCAGGCCGAAGCCGAGGCCTAGCAGCAGGAGGTAGGGCAGGACGTGGCTCACGTACGAGGTGTGCAGCCCGACTAGGTGCAGGAGGTACAACGCAGCGGCGTTCATGAGCAGCCCGATCGGCACGATCACCTTGGGGCCGAACCGGGGCAGTAGCACCCGGTTGGACACCTGCGCCATCACCACCAGCGCGGCGATCATGGGGAGAAAGGCGAAGCCGGTCCTGACCGGGCTGAACTTGAGTGTCTCCTGCAGGTAGTAGGTGAGGAACAGGAAGACCCCGAACAGCCCCATGCTGGCGAACAGCATAGCCAGTACCGAACCGCCTCTCGTCCTGTTCAGTACGATCCGGGGCGGCAGCAGCGGGTAGCGCACCCGGCGCTCGAGCAAGGCGAAGCCGGCCAGCAGGATCACCCCGAGGACCAGGAAACCAATGGTGAAGGGGTTGCTCCATGCGGTGGTCTCGGCGTGAGAGAAGCCGTAGACCAGGCAGAACAGGCCGCTGGTGACCAGGAGAAGGCCGGGGATGTCCAGCGGATCGCGGTCGGCGGCCTTGTCGTTCTTCAGCCAGAGCAGAGCGCCCGTAGTGGCGATAGCGGCAAAGACCAGGTTGATGTAGAGGGTCCAGCGCCATGACGCGTAGGAAGTGAGGACCCCACCGAGCAGCAGCCCCAGGGCACCGCCGGCTCCGGCGATGCCGCCGTAAATGGCGAACGCCTTGCCGCGTTCGCGGAAGTCGGTGAAGGTCGTGGTCAGCAGGGCCAGGACCGACGGGGCGAGCAGTGCGCCGAAGGCGCCCTGCACGGTTCGGGCGGTAACCAGCATCGCGAAGTTGACCGAGGCTCCGCCGATGGCCGAGGCCACGGCGAACCCGACCAGCCCGATGATCAGTGTCCGCTTGCGCCCGAAGATGTCGCCGATCCGGCCGCCGAGCAGGAGAAGGCTGCCGAAGGCGAGCGCGTAGGCGGTCACGACCCACTGGCGGTCGGCGTTGGAGAAGCCGAGCGCGTGCTGGGCCGTAGGCAGCGCGATGTTGACGACCGTGTTGTCCAGGATGACCATCAGCTGGGCGACGCCCAGCACGGCCAGAATCCACCACCGCATAGCGTGGTTAGCCGCATGGTCGGTCGTCTCAGCGACGTCTAGCGGCGAGGTGCCCGGTGGACTCACCGATTCCTCCTTTGACTGGGACACTGCGACCTCTCCGCTCGTTCGGGTTCTGGCGCTTACACATGACGTAACAGCCACCGGCCGGAAAACGGTGCCGCTTGAGCATCCCCGATCCGGTCCGGCTGGTCCCGGAGGCCCCTGCCGAGGAAGCCAGCCAGGCAGCGAGATTGGGTGAAGGTGCGCGCCGACATGAAGCAACAGGCAGCGATCAGGCGAAGGATGCACCCGGATCGTCGGCGTAGGCGACGAGAGTCATACCGGGTCCACGTGATGTAAGCCCCGTCCGGCTGGCGTCTAATGTGGAAGGCTGGAAAGCGTCGTTATCGTCGACGTCCCAGCCGTCGGCGAGCCGTCGGCTGATGTGCAGGCCGGCAGGTAAGAGCCTGCGCCAGGCAGCCACGCCGAGATGGTCACATTTCCCGGATCGCCCGGCGGGCTCACCTGGAGACGCACGTATGGTGCGGGGCAACGACTGCCGACACTGGTTGGCTGGTCGTCGGCCGCGACAACTGCGTAGGCGGAATCTCCTGGCCGGAGTGTTATCACCGGTGGCGGGGAAGTGTAGTGCCAGGCGCCGAACATGGTCGACTGTACGTGTCGCAGGCGCGTGGCCCCTCCCGTGGCCGTCAGCGCGATCACAACAGGCCAGCCGCTCACGCGACACACGCTGCGGCTGCCGTTGGTGAATTTGAGGTAGCCGCCGGCCTGACCCGCCAGAGCTCCGGTGTCGATGATGCTGATTTTCAGCTGAGAGGTGACGCAGGCGCCGGTGCTGGCGGACGATGCCGCCCCGGGCGCGTTCTGGCTGGCGCACGCGGTCATAACCAGCCCGCATGCCGCCGCGGCCAGAGCGCTGACAGTGGCTGTGCGGCCACGAGCCGCGGCTCGGATGAGCCCATGACAGGCCGCCGATCGTGCCCTCGAATCACTGACCACCTGAAACCTCATTTTTACGTCTCCCTCCGTTACCCGGGGGCTTACTGACCTGAGATGGCTGCGCGCCGTAATTAGCAGTGGAGAAGCCGCTGCCCGATGCTGGCCCGGCGGACGCCCATCCTGCAGTCGTCAGCGCCGGGCGCTTCCGTGATCGCAGATGATCGCTGTCCCGAGCTCCGCGCGACATTTCAGTCAGGACATTGGCTACCGTGATGGTCCGGGCTGGCCAACTCGTTCCCGGTCTCCGGGCGTCCCGCAGGGACGTATGTACGGCAAGCCGGGCGCCGGGCGCCGCCTGATGGACCTGGAATACTACTGCCTGGCCGTCCTGACCAGTCACTGCCGTAAACCAGAATTCGTCGGTGCATCCGGTCCGGCGATACCGGGCCACGGGCTCGAAAGGTCCGGCCGAGGCCGCCATCGCCGCGAACATCTCATGGTTGGCCAGCACGCGGAGCGTGGTGCGCGTCTGGCGCCACAGCGGCCTGCGGCAGACGGGAGTGCGTACCGGCATGTGCATGCTTAGCAGCATCAGGACGGTTCCGCTGGCTACAACCGCGCCACCGAACCAGTCCCGGCGAGGCGCGTTCGCTGCATCTGCCGAGACGATCATGTACGCGATGCCTGCGCCGAGTAGCATTCCGCTGCGGGCCAGTGCCCGCCAGGTCACCGCTTCGGTCGCCGTTTCGGGCGCTGTGCGCCATCTGATACAGCCGCAGCCGCCAGGAATCTGCCTGGCGAGCACGTATGCGAGCAGAACACAGAACACAGCCCCGAGGGCGGCCATGCCAGCACCGCCGAGCACGGGGTACGCTCCGCTGCACACGAGTACGCCCGTCACGCACTCCGCGCCACCGGCCGCCAGTCCAGTGAGTCTCCACTGGCGCCTCGGCATCCGCAGCGCCCGCCTGACGGCGGTCATATCATCGAGGTTCCGTATGCCGCGGTACAGCTTGCTCGCCCCGGCTACGACGAGAACCGCACCGCAGCTGACGGCACACCCCGAAATGACCGACTCTATGATCTGATTAATATCGATCACCCAGCTGCCTGCTAGGGCCTTGAGTGGACGTGGAAGCAATAGTTGGCTGTCACAAATCCCGGCCCGCTCAGATCGAGGTCGACGTTGGCCGCGTAGCTGCACGCGCCCTGCTCGCCGTATTGCCAGAGCTGGGTGGGGACCGTCGCGCATTCCTGCGGGTGCCAGCGAGACGGCCCGGGTGGCCCTCCGCAGGGCTCAGGCTCGCTCGACCAGATGGCGCTGGGCACATTGACGCCACGCGCCTTGGCGATAGTTGAGCAATTTGGATAAGGCGAATACGGGTTGCAGTAAAGGCACGGGTACAACGGGTAGATGCCCAGGTTCGCAAAATCATGCTCCGCTATGTAATTCGCCCACGCATTCCAGTAATCTGTGCTGAGCGACGTCGAATACTCCTGGTCGAGCCAGCAGTAGAGCCGATCGTTGGATGGCAGCCGGAGCGGGCCGACGGCATAGTAGGCGGTGAGCATCGCGGCCGCGAAGGCCTGCGCATCAGCCTGGCCTTCTGCAGCGGATCCGCTCAGCCGGGACTGTCTGGGCGCGGAGATGCAGCCCACGTAGGGGCCCCCGCTGTCCCAGGCACCCCGGCTTTCTGCCAAGGCGTCGTTATTGAACAGGTCGGCAGCTGGCGACGGAGTGAAGTAGCGAATCCAGAAGCTCGGGTCCACGCCGAATTCACGATACGCCGATGCGTAGGTGTCGTGTATCGGGCCTGCAGTGTCATATCCCGTCATAACTGTCGTTCCTCCACCAGGGGCCGGGTTCCTGCATGCTGCCGTGCTAAAAGACAGCCGACACGTAAAGGTTCGTGTCCGCCGTTCCAAGTGGGCTGAGACCAGAAGAGAAAAACGCGAGCCGCGGGTTTTCGGGCCGCACCGCGAGCAGGGTCCCGCTGGGCAACTGGTAAAGCCCGGCATACTGGCGGCCCTCACTATAGGAGCCGACCAGCTTGCCGGAGCCCACATCGTAAGCGCAAAGGCCGCCGGTGGCCGCCGGGCCGAGGACATAACAGGTGTCACCTGCTGGTGACAGCACCGCCTTGCTCCACGGAGCGCCGAGCGGCGACGCGGGCGGCGGAAACTCGATCTGGGCCGCCGTCCGGAACGAGTCCGCCGGATCAGCTATCACGGCAACCCCGGCCCCCGGCTTGGTCATAAACACGGTACCGTCCGGGCGGGTCTGCATAGTGACGGCACTCGGTTTCGCGCGCCGGTGGCTGAACGCCGCGATCCCCAGCTCAGTCACCTCTCCTGTCCGGGCCGAGCACACCTGCACATCGCGGCCCCTGACCAGGCGCGCCACGTCACCGGTCGGCAGCGTCACGAGAGGCTCTCCGCCTGGCCAGGGCGCGGGAGCCGGCACCGACAATCTGGCCGTCCCCGAGCCCAGCGGAAACACGGTCAGCCGGGACAGTGACGCCTGCGCTCGGATCTCGGCCGGATCACCTGGCTGCGGCTCCCTGGTTGTCCACATCAGCAAATCCGTGCTATTAGCCGCTGCGGTGGACAGCGCCAGAGACGGCTCACCGGAAAGGTGGAACGGTCCGGTGATACCGCCGCTGCGCTGATCGAAATAAGCCAGCGCATGATGCGACGTCCAGGTCGTCGCCCACCTGGTCACTCGGCTGCCCGTATGCGGGTCCGTCTTGCGTACGAGGCGTTTGCCCACGGGCGTCGTAATGGCCAGGACCAAGGAAACAATGGCGGAGCCAGGAGCGAAAACCGGCGTCACGAGAACGTTCGCATCGTGCGGGACACCAGTCACGGTCACCGATCCCTGCTGGGCGACAGCAGCCGAGGTGCCCTCGATGAGGGTCAGTGTTATTTTGGCCCCGTCGTGCACCATATCCACGGTGGCCAGGGCCGTGACGGCCAGGTCCGGCGACGAGACCGGCGCAGCCGCAAGCTTGATAGCAACGGGGACCGGCGCTGGGGGCGACGCCGCCCGCGATACCGGGAACCTCGTAGCAACCAAAGACCCACTGCGGGCCGGGCCCGGATCCGGCGTACCGTAAAGGAAGGCATACCGCAAAGCGGCCCGGCCAGATTTGCCGGGCCGGACGTCGAAACGGCGGCCCATGCCCAGATCCGGCAACGCTAGGAGCGCGCCAGCGCCAATACCGCCCGCCAGTACGTTGCGACGACTAAGTACAAAGCGGTCGCCGCCCGGGCCAAAAGACCTGACTGCGTTTTCCCGCCTTCGAGAACGCACGCGCCCTGCTCCTAACATCTCAGCGGCTAGACTGTACTGAATGACGGGATGGCGGGATTGCCTGTCGTTCAGCGCTCCTGCAAAGGCTTGAACCGTACATCAGCGGCATCCATCTCTCTTCAGGTCCTCCAATCAAGTCCCCGTCACACCGCTACCTTAGCGTCAGACGTACTTAGCGCTATTTGCCACGCCGATGCGGCAAGATTTCGTTAGTGTTCTGCACCACCGCGCAAGCGGTGGGAGAACTCGGCGCTACGGGCTAGGCCTGGCTGGCCGTGACCGCTCGGGTCTGCTGTGGCGGAGATCGCATCAGCCGTGACACGGGCGGGACACACAGGCACAAGCGCCAGACCCGGTCCATCGTGGGCGCGTGGGGTGCGGGAAGGAACAAGCGCTCGTTACTCAGTTGGCTCGCTGTCCGGGCTCGACTGTGAACAGGCTTCCCGTCCAGGAAGACCTTGCTGAACCGTCACGCAGGCCAGGTAAGCGAACAAGATGCCGAGAGTCTCAAGGTCGCAGGTCCCGAATAGGCGCAAGCGTATGAAGACACCACACGCCACACCACAACGCGGCTATCGGCAGGAGTGTACCTTGTTGGCCTAGACCGGTACCCGGACTTGGGAGGATGCAATGACCCAGTATCCAGACGAGCCGGGGGCATGGTGGACCGAGTTTCCAGGAGGCGACAGGGCCGCCTGGGCCACCCCGTCCCCGTCCTCTCTCGGTGATCCGGCACCGGCACGGAGCGGGGTCAGAGACACTGCGCCAAGACGGGCGCTTAAGCGCAGGCTGGTGCTCGCCCCTGGCAGGCGCGAGCGCGCCAGGTCCGAGGAGAGGGCAGAGTGGAGGCGCCAGAGAATAGCCGCCATCCGTGAGCCGTCGCTGAAGTCGGGCGTGATAACGGTGGGCTCGGGCTTCGGGGGTACTGGCAAGACTGACGTGGCGGTGACGCTAGCAGCCATCTACGCCGCTGCGCGGCCCGCCGACCGGGTGATACTCGCCGACAGCAATGACGACATGCCGCATGGATACATCAGGCTGGGAGGCGCGACGGTCGAGGAACTGCCGCAGCACCAGCGGCCACTTTCGATTCGAGGCTTCCATCAAGCTTGCGTGGAAGGCCGCATCAATGTCTACGCTGATCTGCGCGATGCAGTCGCGTGGTTGCAGGGTGTGGCTGTGATCCGCGGCGACACTGCGGATGAGTCTGTCGGGGTCGATTTCGGCGAGCAGGAGTACCTAACTCTCCTGGAATTTCTCCAGTGCATGTCCAACATCGTCATCAACGACGGCGGGACAGGATTGTTCGCCAAGCTCCAGGTGGGAACGCTTCTGCATGGCGACAAGTACGTCTTCGTGACGGAGGCGTCGCAGCTCGGGTTCTGGTCGATCGGCCAGGTGTTCAGCCGCTACCGGAACTACGAAGGCGAAAGAGAGAGGCCACTGACCGAACGGGAAATGAAACATCTGAACGCGCTTATGGACGAGTCGACGGTCGTCGTGGACAAGTTCGCCGAAAGCGACCCGGAGCAGGTCCATTGGCTCGCGCAGATCCGCGAGAGCTTTGAGGGGACGCAAGTGTCGGTAGTGGCGACGCCCTGGGATCAGGCGCTCGCCAACCGCGTGCCATTGGATCTTGGCGCTGTGGCGAGCTCAACGCTCGACGCCAAGCTGGCGATGGCCGAAGTGGTGCTGCGCAGCGCCGATCGGGCTAACCGCGAGCGCCAGGGCATTCCCGAGGGGGAGACAGAAAATTCCGGCAACGGCCAGTGGGGTTCGGCCGAGCCGCTACGTGTGCTCTCGGAACCTCTGCCGCCGGATGCTGGCTCAGATAGCCCAGACGCTGAGCCCGACACCCCAGACGTGCGGACCATCCGCGTGCTAACCGAATCGGACAGCACGGGCACAGCTCCAGGCACTTCAGGCGGGTGGTCGTCCACCTCGGACGTGCGGACCATCCCCGCGCTAACCGAATCGGACAGCACGGGCACAGCTCCAGGCACTTCAGACTGGTGGCCGTTCACCTCGGACGTGCGGACCATCCCCGCGCTAACCGAATCAGACAGCATAGACACTGAGCCGGGCATGTCCGGGTGAATCGCCTCCGGCCCGACACGGTCGCGCTCCCCACGGGACTTACGTGACTGGGCTGGAGAATTTCGTCATCGCTACCGGGCTACCGGCGGAATTTCGTGATCGTCGACAGCCAGGACTTCTGCATACAGCTGGCGAGGAGACGAACCGCTCAAGATCGACATGGCGTAGTCATAGCTGCCTGTTGCGTAGTTCCGGCCCGGCGAGACCTGCATGTGGTGCAGCCTGGTGCATTAACAGCACCCAGCGTGTGGCGTCTCCAGCGATACCGTCGCCGGGAACCCGCGCGTCATCCGCACGCCACTGGCGATGGGATGTAACAGGCCAGCACCCGGGTGGCAGCTGAGCGCGTCCGGCGCGCCCGACCGAAGGCTCGATCGTGTCCAGCACGCTTGCCCGGCACCGTAAGCAACCGCGACTGCCGGCCGCCCGCACTGGCTCGCCTTCCCGGCACCGGACGCTATCGGCGATCGTGTCCGCGTTGCGGAACAAGGCCGCCCGGGTTGCGGCCGCTGCCGTTGCAGGCTCGGCTCTGCTGGTCTTCGCCTGGCCGGCCGCGACCCACTGGATAGCACGAGCACCCAGCCAAGCTTGGGTAGACCAGGCTGATGCGCTTGGCTTGCAGATGGCGGGCTCGCTGGGCGCCCAGGCCCGCCAGCAGCCCGAGATCGTCAGCGTCGGCATCGCTGTCGTGCCCGGCTACCGTAACCCTCTCCGTGGCGTCAGTGGCCTGCTTCCCGAGCGCATCGACGAGGGCGTCGACTTCAGCGGGTCGGGCCCCGTCTACGCTCTCGGCGATGCCGTCATCACCAACGCGACCGGGAATTCCGCCGGGTGGCCCGGCGGTGGGTGGATCACATACCAGCTCACTGATGGCCCGGATGCAGGGCTGATGGTCTATGTAGCCGAAGATGTCACGCCAACCGTTCCGGTCGGCCAACACGTGCTGGCCTCGACCGTGATCGCCAACATGTTCGTCGGAGGCGATGGCATCGAGATCGGATGGGCGCAGCCAGGCGGCCTGTCCGCGGAATCACAGCTTCCGGAAGCCGGGGGCATCAGCGGGACTGGCCCGTTCCCGACCAAGATCGGCGTTAACTTCGAAGAACTGCTCCAGTCGCTGGGAGTACCAGCCGCGCCTAACCGCACCCAGCCCGCATACGGGCTTCTTCCTGCGAGCTACCCGGCGAACTAGACCTAACCTGAGGCCCGCGGCTGCGGCGGGCGCAACCCCCGGTTAGCGGTTCCGGGCGCCGCGCTCGATGACACCCGCCGCTGAGAAGGAGCGCTGCAAACTGGCCAGAGTTGCCAGGAGGCTCTCGTAGAGACCGCGACGGTGAAGGCGAGTCCGTTATCCTCCGGAGAGGCGTTGGAAACGAGGCGAGAAGCCCCGGGCGGATGCAAACTCGCGAAGTCGAACGATCGCTCACGCCAAATAGAGGGCGGTGCGAGCTCGTATACTTATCTGGGTGATTGATTTCCCGGTGGACGGGCGCCATTGGCGGCAGCCTGGCAGGAGGGGAGAAGTCTATGCTGACGGGTTTCTACACCGCTTTTTCGCCGGCCTGTTTTTCATTGCTTGCCCTGTGGCTCGCTATCATCGGGTTCAACGCTCGCGCCTGGCTCAATTCGCAGCACCGCGACCACCGGCAGCGGCAGGCCTACATAGTGGCATTGTACTTTGCCGCGCCCGGGACGATGAGCTTGCTCGCCTTGATCGACCCGCTGAGCACTTTCGTGTGGCGGGTCTTTTTCATCATCGTTTCCATACTCGGCGTGGCTGGCATGCTGCTATTCGGTTCTTTTCCCAAGCAGCAATCCGATCATCTGCTCGATGTGAGCGATCACGTGGTGCACTGGATAGCCATCGGCTTGTATCTGGCGATCGCGGCACTGGCGTTCACCCCGCTGCAGACACTGCGCGTCGAGGGCGTGCTGCTGACGGTCTTGGTGCTGCTTGGCGTCCACGTCGCTCTGCGGCTGATGTTCGCCATCGCGGCGCCCCCACCCGGGACGTCCGAGACCGCGTTAGCGGTCAATACATCATCGGCGCCACGAGCTGGACCCACCCTGTCACGGGAGCACACACTACGGACCGACGTGGGGCTACCGTCCAGGCAATCGCGACCCTCAGCCGCTCCCGCCTGCGTCTAGGGTTGGCCGGCTAGCTTGCGGCCAAGCTGGGATACAGGCCAACCGCGCACCTAGGTCCTGCCCGGACCGATGAGAGACGACACGGCGACGGAGCGGCTGCACGACGCCTTCGGCGTCGTGCAACGCTGGCGGGGATGCAGGCTGTCTCACCGGCCCGGCGGCGTATGCTACGCGCCATGACTGTCGACGTAACCGTGAAGACGATCGAACCGACGCCGACAGCGGTGGTAGTGGCGGCTACGACGTGGGCGGAGTTTCCGAAGATGTGGGGGCCGATGCTGGACAAGGTGTGGGGCTTTCTCCGCGCCGGCGCCCCGGAGGGGCTCTACACGCAGGGGCACAACATCATGCTCTACAAGGACGACGTTCCCAACGTCGAAGTCGGCGTCCAAGTGAGCGGCCCATTCGATCCCGTCGGTCATGTCGTCGCGTCAACACTGCCGGGCGGGCTCGTCGCCACCGCGACCCACACCGGCCCGATCGCTATGCTCGGCGACACCCATCACGCGGTGTGCGAGTGGAGCAAGGCGAACGGGTACCGGCTGGCTGGCACCCGCTGGGAGATCTATGGCGATCCCGACCCGTCGGCTGGCCACTTCGATGTGGACGTGTTCTGGTCGCTGGTGGCGCCGTAACCCGGAGACCTCTGGGGATTCGGGTGACATCATCGACCGCCAGAAATGGTCCAGGGTCGTGCCGGCGAGCACCGTAGCTGCCGCCCGCCTCGCCGCGGCCCAGAATGTCGGTCCGGACGCTCCGGCCGCGCGACGACGACCGCCTGATCACCGGCCGAAAACCAGTGTGGCGCCGGGTGGGTCGTGTCATAGCCTCGCCGAGTGACTAACTCTGCGATCGTCGATGATCTCGCACGGGCATCCGCAGTTACGGGCGACCTGATCGACCGTATTATTGCCGGCCAGTGGACGGCGCCGACCCCGTGTACGGAGTGGAACGTGCGAGATCTGGTCAACCATCTCGTCGGGATGAACCTCGTGTTCGTGGCGATGTTCGAGGAGAGCCCGATGCCCGAACGCGGGGCCGATCGCCTCGGCGCCGATCCGGCCGGGGCTTACCGTCGATCCGCCGCGGCGTTGCAGGCCGCCGCCCGCCCAGGGGTTCTGGAGCGAAGCCAGGCGACGCCGGCGGGCGTTGCCACCGGCGCCGGGCGGCTGCAGTGGCGCATCGCGGATCTGCTCGCGCACGGGTGGGACCTTGTCCAGGCCACCGGCGTTGCGGCCGAGCTGCCCGACGATCTCGCCGAGCGGGCGCTCACGTTCGTCCGAGCCCAGCTGCCGAGCCAACCGCGCGCCGGACGATTCGCCGATCCGCAGCCGATCCGAGACAATGCACCCGCCATCGACCGGCTCGCGGCATTCACCGGCCGGCCAGTTCCGTGGACGCGATGAACGCATACATCAGATCACGATGCCAGCCTTCTCGATCCATCCGCCGGCCTCGGCCTCGATCAGCTCCGGGGACGGAACGCTACGCACTGCAACGGCACTTATGAGATCTACAGGGATCATGCTGTGATAGTGATTGATCTCGTGGCGGCTGGGCTGGATCGGATACCCGCGCGCGCAGGAAAGGGACCGATGTGAACGAGGCCAGAGCGGAAACAGGTGGACCGAACCGCACTCCGCGTAGCGAGATCCGCCCAGCCGTTTCTGCCAACCGCAAAAAGGAGCCCGTGCTCCTGCTAGACCTCTCGACCAGCATGAACTGGGGCGCCGCCGATGAGTACGACCCCGAATGGCCCGATGCCGGCAGCCGCCGGGCCATCGTTATCGAGGCCCTGCACGGTCTGGTCCGCGTCTTGGAGCAAGAAGACAGCGAGGCAGCTGGCGAGCAGGCCAGCGGCGATGACGAACGAGGGGGCCTGATGACCCACGGGTTCGGCAACAGGTACGTCGAGATCGGCGACCTCAACTCCAGCAACCTGGAACGCAGGCTCAACGAGATCAAGTGGGGCGGCAAGACGTACATCATGCCCGCCTGGAAGGCAGCGCTCGCAGACTACGACGAAGAGTTCGGCGACAGGGACCCCGACGAGCAGCCGACCATGCTCACCCTCGTGGTCACCGACGGCGAGGCCGACGACTGGATGGAGTTTGAACCCGTCCTGGAGAAGGCCACCGCCAAGCGCGTCTTCGTGGTCGCGATCGTGGGTCACGGCCGCAAGCACGACGCCACCTTGGCGGCCTACCAGCAGGCGGCCAGGAAAAACGCTGCCCTGGACAAGTTCGGGAAGGTGCACGTCGAGGTGGTTTCGTTTGACGCTGTGACCGATCCTGAGGAGATCGCGCTCGATCTGGTCACGCTGGTCAGCTAGCAATAGGTCCGCGGAAACCAGGGGTACCGGCCAGCGTCGATGAACTTGGCAGAGGGCTGACGGAAGTCCGCTATCTGCTGGGCATGCTGGGACGGCGACGGGATGATCGCGTGTGCGCTCCCATCGGGAACAACGGGTTCATTAGCCAGCCGCTGCGATAAGGGTCAGGAACAGTCCGTGGTCCATCGCCGGATCGCACCGCGTGGCCAGGGGAAGAAGTCCGATTTGGCCCCTGAACCGTTCGCTTTGGTCTGTAGGTATCTCGGGACCTCGGACCCTGGCGGTTTCGTGGCGGTGCGGCGACGATCGGAAGCTGGAGGAGGTAACGATGGTTACCGCGGATGCTGTCGTAACTGGCGGGGCGATGCCGGCTGGCTATCCCCAGGAGTGGGAGTTCGACGGGCTGCTGATGAACGGCGAGGCGGTCGTCGTCCGGGCGGTCCAGTCGGCGGACGCACCGGCGCTGGTCGGCTTGCACGCAATAGTGTCGCCCGACACCCTGCACCGTCACGTGCTTCTGGACCATCCGACTCTCAGCCTGGCAGCGGCAACGCGCTTCAGCGAAGTGGACTACGACGCTCGGATGGCCTTCGTCGCGGTCGTGTCGGACGAGCTGGTCGGGCTGGGGAGCTACGACCGCCTCGAGGAGTCAGCACCGGCTGCGGAGGCCAGTTTTATCGTCACCGACACGTACCAGCACCATGGCGTCGCGACCTTGCTGTTCGAGAGCCTGGCGGAATACGCGCGGGCGAGGGGGATCCTGCGCTTCGTCATCGAGCTCAGTGCGCAGAACGCGGGAATGCTTGAGCTGTTCGCGGCGACGGGCCTGCGCTGCACTCGGCACAACGGCGCCGCGACCGTGCGGGTCGAGATCGACCTGCGGCCGACGGCGGCGTACCGGGAATCGTGTGACCGGCGGGAGGCGACAGCGGAGGTCGCCAGCATCGCGACGATCCTTCAGCCGCGCTCTATCGCAGTCGTCGGAGCAGGACGCCACCCTGGCAACATCGGCCATGAAGTCCTCCGGTCCCTGCTCATCGGCGACTTCTCGGGAACTGTCTACCCGGTCAATCCTTCGGCGCGCGCGGTCTGCGGCGTGCCCGCATTTCCGGCGCTGTTGTCGATTCCCGAGCCGATCGACCTGGCAGTCGTCGCCGTTCCTGCATCAGCTGTTCCTGGCGTGATCGACGAGGCCGCCTCGATTGGCGTGCGCGCCGTCACCATCATTACCGCAGGCTTCGGGGAGACAGGCCGTTCCGGTGCCGCGGTGGAGAACGAACTGCTGAGCGTCGCCCGCAGGCACGGCATGCGGATCGTCGGCCCGAACTGCCTCGGTGTCGTGAACACCGACCCCGAGCTTCGGATGAACGCCACCTTTGCCTCGCTCGATCCGCTGCCCGGGCGCCTGGGTCTCGTTTCGCAATCGGGTGCGGTCGGGGTCGTGCTCGGTCAACAGACGCGCGCGGCTGGCCTCGGCCTCTCGGCCTTCGTCTCGGTCGGGAACAAGCTGGACGTGAGCCCGAACGACCTGCTGTGCTTCTTCGAGCATGACGACCGGACCTCGGTGATCGCGCTCTACCTTGAGTCGCTTGGCAACCCGCGTAAGTTCGCCCGCATCGCTCGGCGGGTCGGTGCGACGAAGCCTATTGTGGCGCTGAAGGCGGGCAGGACATCAGCGGGCGCCCGAGGGGCCCGCTCACACACCGCGGCAGCGGCGACCCCGGAAGTTACCGTCGCCGCTTTGCTGCAAAGCGCAGGCGTCATCAAGGTCGACCGTCTCGAGGAGCTCCTCGACGTCTCGGCCATTTTGCTCGCCGCGCCGCTGCCTGCGGGGCGTCGCGTAGCGCTTGTCGGGAACTCCGGTGGCCCGCTCATTCTTGCCGCCGACGCGTGCGAGGGCGGCGAGCTAACCGTCCCCGAACTTCGGCAGGCCACACAGCAGGCGCTCGGCGAGGTCCTCGTCCCTGCCGCGGCGGCCGCCAACCCTGTCGACCTCACCGCGGACGGGACTGCGGCGATGCTCGAGAAGGCGCTTGAGATCGTTCTTCGCGATGATGCCATCGACGCCGTGATCGTCGTCGTCATCGAAACCCCGGCGATCTCGGCAGCGGAGTCCCGGGAGACTGTCGCCGATGTCGCAAAAGATGCAGGCAAGCCCGTCGTCGTCTGCTCCGTCGAGGTAGACACCCCGCTTGATACGAGCGGTGCGGCAGATGTCGCGGAGGTTCCATCACCGGAGCGAGTAGCGGCGGCCCTCGCTCACGTCTGTCGCTACGCCGAATGGCGGCAGCACCCGCTGTTCTCGGCTGCGGAGCCCGAAGTGCTGTCCGACCTGCCGGCTATCAATGAGATCGTGGCCTCGACGCTCGCGACCAGCGCCACGGGGGGCTGGCTTGAGCTCGACCAGGGGGCCCGCCTGCTAGAGGCGTGCGGGGTACCGGTGCTGCCGACTCGCGGCGCGGCGACCGCGGGAGGTGCAGCCGCGGCGGCCGAGGCCTTCGGGTTTCCCGTCGTCTTGAAGGCTCGTTCTGGCGATGTCGTTCACAAGACCGACGTTGGCGGCGTCGCCCTGAACCTAGACAACTCCGAGGCTGTACGCGCCGCGTACGAGACGATGGAGTCCCGGCTCGGCCCGCAGATGGGCGGCGCGGTCATCCAGCCGATGGCGCCGTGGGGCGTCGAGGCGATCGTCGGGCTAGCTTCCGATCCCGACTTCGGCCCGGTCGTGATGGTCGGCCTCGGCGGCGTGATGACCGACCTGCTGCGTGACCGTGCGTTTGCCGTCCCGCCGCTCGGGCCTGGCGCAGCCGACGCCATGGTTGCGTCGCTGCGCGCCGCCCCGCTGCTTGACGGCTACCGCGGCTCGCCGAAGGTGGACCGCCAGGCGCTCGTTACGATGCTGGAGCGGATCGCGCACGTCGCCGAGGAAGTCCCCGAACTAACCGAGCTCGACCTTAACCCCATCTTGGTAAGTCCGGCCGGGGCGCTCGTGGTCGACTGCAAGGCGCGCCTAGCCCCGCGCCAGCCCGGTCCCGGCCCGCTGTTTCCCGCGCTGCGCCGACGACCGCGGATTTGAGCAGCGAGGCGCGATTAGGCCATCAACGAGCTGAGGCCATACGCGCACCTGCGTTCCGCATAATTCAGCTCGCCTAGAGGCACCGAATGCGGGTGTGAGCTGGGGGAATGACAGCATTGCGGGCTGCGGGGCGTATCTCTAGGGCCCGGCGGCTGGTGACGGCCGGGGGGTCGCTACGGAAGGGGCTCGTCACGTCGATTCAGGCGATGAACCGGGCTATCGCGAGGTACTGGCAGGCCGCGGCGGCGCAGACGTAGGCATGAAAGACCTCGTGGTAGCCGAACACCGACGGGTACGGGTCGGGCCAGCGACGATGGTAGGAAAGCGCTCCGGCGGTGTAGAGCAGGCCGCCGGCGAGCATCAGTACCCCGGGTGCGACGCCGGCATGGATCCACACCCACGGCAGCGCGAGGCCGCCTGCCCAGCCCAGCCCGACAAACGTCGCGCCGACCAACAGCTCCGGTGCGCTCATCCACGCCAGGTGGATCGCAGCCGCGGTGAGCGTCAGTGTCCACATCACGATCAGGCAGGCCAGCCCGAACACGCCGCGTGCATCCAGGAGGAAAGCGGGAGTTGCGGTGCCGGCGATGAGGAAGAAGATCATCGCGTGATCCAGGCGCTGCAGGCGCCGCCTCCCGGCAGCAGTCCAGGTACCGCGGTGATACAGCGCGCTGATCCCGAACAGCGCGCTCACGCTTACCGCGTAGACAGCGAGAGCCGTGATCTGCGCGGCTCCGCGCGTGCGGGCCAGCAGCAGCGGGCCGAGCACCAGCGACGCCCCGAAACAGACCAGGTGCAGCCAGCCGCGAAGGACGGGCTTGGAATAGTAGACGCCGCGCCGGGCGTCATAAAACGGCTCTGCTGCCGGGGAGCCCGTGACCGTCACCGTCGACCTCCATCTCGTGTCGAGTCTCCCAACAGACCGGGGCCGATTCAGGCGGGCAGGTAGTCAGAATCCACCGATCCGGCGCCTGGCTGGTTATTCCACCGGGGTGGACGCATCGGCGGGGACATCACCAGCGGGGATATCGGGGGCGGGATGGCCGTTTACCACTGGTGCGGGCGCGGCGGCCTGCGGGGAGGAGGATCGGTGCCCGAACAGGTGCCGCTTGCTGCGCTGGGCGCCGCCGTCTCCGCCGGGCTGGGTAACAGCCCGGCCGCCGTCGGCTGGGCTGTTACCCAGCGTGCTGGCGGTGTAGGCGCGAGCGGTCTCGCGCTGGCCGAGCAGGTCGTCGCGATCTTCGGTGACGGCGGCGGTCTCGCGGCGGGACTGGGTGAGTCCGCGGCGGGCCTCGCGGCCGCGGCGGGAGGTACGGCGCGCGCCGGCCAGCAGCAGGCTCAGCCCCAACAGGCCGAGTGCCCCGACCACGATGCCATACAGGAACAGCGTGCCGGTGGAGCCGGTCACGTGGTAGCCGAACACCGCGAAGTGGTGGGTGAGCGCATGCCCGCTGCCGCTATTCGACAAAACGCCGGCCACGCCGGCGACCACCGCCGCGACCAGGATGACGAGCCCGATAATTATGATCATGATGCACTCCGGGAATCTGAGTTGTAGACCAATTTTGAAGACCCTGGCATCCGTCGGCCGCATCGGTTTCCGGGTTGGTTTCCGGGTGGACCGAAACCGATGCGGATCGGCGGACCGGCCGACACCGGTCCGAGTATGGGTAAAAAAATCCGGGCCCCTGCCGCTGCATCCGCAGATAGCGTGCGGGTGCAGCTGCCGGGGTCCGGACAACACCCTCATTTTACGCTTCCTTGACTCTCGCGCACAGGGCCTTCCGCAGCCGACAGTAGGCTTTCGAGCTTGGAGGGCAACCGAGCGGGTCAGTCGGCGCGGGTTCAGCGAGCTACCCGCGCCAGCAGTGGCAGCAGGCCGAGGACACCGGCAAGGATCAGGACGATACCCACGACGCGCACGTTCAGGCCCGTGCGGGAAAACTGCCGCGACGGCGAACCGCAAAACCGCGCCAGCCGCGATCAGGAAGATGCCCGCCCCGGAAAACCAGAGGTTGTCGTAACCGGTGAGCAGCCAGCGGGTCAGGTGCACGGGAGGCCGACCGTGGTGAACCGGCGGCGTTCGCCTGAACCAGGAAAACCTCGAGGGCGAGCCGTGCCCGTTCGTTTCCGCCAGCGGCCGCGGCGACGACGGTGCGCATGTCATTGCCCACACCGGACAGCCGCTCAAGCCCGCTGTCGGCGTTCAGCGCCCCGGTGAGCTCGTCGACACCCAGGCCGGTCCGGCCGGCGAGGTAGCTGAGCAGGCCGGGATCGACGTCGCCGGAGCGGGTCCCCATCA